>WBZO01003831.1_pt1 | contig 16962 bp, 13 predicted proteins | sample 5204261 | NCBI WGS metagenome assembly WBZO01 (sample SAMN12412400, study PRJNA552823) | activated sludge metagenome | isolation source: activated sludge from anammox sidestream of wastewater treatment plant... | place: USA: North Carolina | collected 2017-09 | reverse complement strand
AGGAGAACGACTACTTCGGGGAGATGGCGCTCTTCGACGACTCGCCGCGCTCGGCGACCGCCGTGGCCGAAGGGCCGGTCGCGGCATTGCGGATCGAGAAGCGGGAGTTCCGCGACATGCTGCGGGAGTATCCGGGGGTCTCGATCATGATCTGCGAGGAGTTCTGCCGCCGTCTCCGCCGGACGATAGAAAAGGTGGGCGTCCATGGCGGCGTCTGAAGGGCGGGCGTCCGGTGCGCCGCGGCTTCGGGGCCGGCGCGCGCGGACTCACCATCCGCACGCGGGTCCGTCCATGAAGCGGAAGGCCGACCCCGTGTCGGCCAGGAAGCCGGCGGGGGCTTCGGACGCGGCGGGTTGGAAGCTGATCCGGGCGGGGAGTGGCGGGGGGGCCGAGGGCCCGGTCGAGGCCAGGATGGACGCGATCGCCTCCAGCAGGCCGGCGATCCCGTCGTGCCCCGGGCCGGCGCCCGCGCGCCACTCGTCGCGCGCGGTTCTTTCGATCTCGAAGTGCATGAAGGCGTGGCGCTGACCGAGCGCCGCGAGCATGGCCCCCTGTAGATTGTTCGACGCGTCGAGCGCGTACGCGCCGTCCTCGTCGTCCCCTTCCCCCTCGCGCAGCCCGCAGACCCCCATCGTTATGTGCCCCGCGTCATCGACGGCGCTGTCGATGGCCGCGAGCGGGCTTCCGGGGCGGATGAAGGGGGCGCCCGAGCCGTCCGACCCGACGACGGACGGCTCCGCGTCCCTGTCGGCGGCCCCGTGGAACTGGAGGAACCAGAGCGGTTCCCCGCGGTCGAGGCCGCGCCGGGCGAGGCGGCGGGTGACGGCGTGAAAGAGGTTTTCCGTGTCGTTCGCGGCGTCCGAATCCGGCGCGCCGTCGCCGTCGCCGTCCCCGACGGCGTTCCGGTGCGCCCCCGCGAGCACAGCCGCCAAGGCGAGGGGATTGGCGAGGAATGCCTGGAAGGCGATCTCCTCGCTGTACAGGTCGGCCTTCGGGTGGGGGGCCCCGTAGACAACCCGGCCGGCGGGGCCGGGGCGCGCCAGGACCGCGCCCCACCCCCTGTAGTCGGGATCGCCCGGCCGGACCGCCTCCATGAATCCGAGAACCGGACCCGCCGTGCCGACGAGGCGGACGACCCGGTAGCGCACCCCGGCCGCCTCGAGGCCCTCGGCTTCCTCGTCCGCGGCGGCGGCGTCCCCCGCGAGCACGGCCTCCAGGAGCGATTCGAACCGCCGCGAGACCTCCTCGTCCGCGAGGCGGACGAAACAGCCGCTGGCGTTGCCCGCGACGCTGCTTTTATACGCCGATAGGAACGCTGCCGGGTCCATCTCCTCGACGGCGGCGGCCCCGAGCGGCATGAGGAATAGAGCGGCAAGCCCGGCTGCGCGCGCGGTTATTCTTGCTTCGCTCATAGGCCCCTGCGCGTAAATTGCCCCTGCGGGGCGTTCCGCGGCGCGCGAAGGAAAAAGAGGCAGGGGGGAGTACGCCCCCCTGCCCGCGCGCCGTCCGCGTTCCGTTCCCCTACCGGATGACCAGCGTCTGGGAGTCGACCGGTCCCACGTAGACCGGATTCAGCAGGTCGGTCGTCTTCTCGACGTCGATCGCGCCGCCCTCGAGCGTGTACTCCCCGAGCGGCATCCCCCTGAAGAGCGTGTCGAAAACCGGATAGTCGGTTATCGGCGCCGGGACCGTGACGATACCGGGGAAGCCGAGGAACGGCGTCGGGACCTCCGTGAAGCCCCGCCCCTGGACGCAATAAAGGGGCTGCCCGCTCGGCGGTGTGACGCGGATGAACGGGATGCAGCGGCCCGGGATGGCTGCGACGTTCGCCCTGACCGCTATATAGTCGGTCGAGAAGAACTCCGACCTGTTGGGCGTCAGCGTGATCGGCGGGGAGGGAATTGAGAACGAGTAGATCACCCCATCGTCCTCCTTGCCCCCGTAGATCGTCGCCCCGTACGCAACCCCGTCCAGGATGAGCGGCGCGCTCGACGGCATCGCTCCCTTGCCCTTGGCTAGGCCGTCGAACATGTGCAGCACCCGGTATCCGGCGCCGTTCGTGTCGATGGAGAAGAGCTGGCCGGGGTTGAAAAAACCCGGTGTTCCATCCAGCCCCGCGATGCCGTTGACGATGCCGTAGAGCCGGTTTCCGTCAAGCGCGAGGCCGTCGTTGAGCACAAAGGTGGCGTCGATGTCGAATGTGCGGAGGATGGTGTAGCCGGCGCCGCTTTTGTCGATGGCGAAGACGCAGCTGCCCGGCAGTATGAATGGTGACCCCATCCTTGCCGTCGGACCCACCATGTCCATCCCGGAAAGCGCCTTGCCGTAGAGACGGGGGCCGTCCGAGACGAGCCCGCCCACCGGCAACAAGCCGTCGTCGCCGGAGAAGCCGCACAGGATCGAATGTGCGCCCCCCGCGGCGGGCAGGGAGAAGAGGGTCCCCAAATGCGCATAGTACGGCCCGCCATACTTGGTGGCGCCGTACAGGGCGCCGCCCTCGAGCAGCAGTTTGCCCCATGGAAGTTCGCCGTCGCCGGGCTGGTTGCCGAAGCCGGTGAGAACGGTGTAGCCGGTGCCGTCCGTCTTTACGGAGTAGACGACCCCGTCATCGAACCCCCCGTCCGGATCATTCTCCAGTTGGCCGTAGATCGTGCCGTCGGATACCGTCACCGGGCTCGGATCAGGGTCGTCTCCCGGCGATAGGAAGCTGTAGACGGGGGTGAAGCCGCTGCCGTCCGTCTTGATCGAGTAGACCATGCCGTCGTCGTTCGCGCCGCCGTGGCATGTTGTCCCGTAGAGGGCGCCGTCCGCCAACGCGAGCCCTCCGACCGGCTCGTCGCCGTGCTCGAACGAGTGAAGGACGGCGTAGCCGCTCCCGTCGAGATTCAGCGAGTAGATCGTCCCGCCGTCGTTGTCGCCGCCATCCAAGGTGACGCCGTAAAGCTTCACGCCGTCGGAGACCAGCGGCCCTGTTGCCTCGTAGCCGTCGTTGGGGACGGACCCGAACTCGTGCAACACCGTGTACGTCTGCGCGGAAGCCGCCGCCGCCAGGCAGGGCAGCAGCACCGCCGCCATCACGATACGCGCGATCATGGACACCCCCTTTCCGCGGAAGCCGCCGATCCGCCACCACCCGCGCTGAGCGGGCAGTGCCGATCCATCCCCGGCCGGGGGGCGCGGCAATCCCAAGGATTTGAGATTAACACCGCCGCCCGCGCGCGTCAATCGGAAAAACGCGGAGAAAGGGGATTCCGGCATCTTGCATGGAGCCGATCCCCCGGGGGCTTATCCGGAGGGGTGCGCGCGCGAAGGGCCGCGGCGAGGCAAGCCGTCGCGGCGGGCATCGCCGTCATTCAACGAGCTTCAGATCCGAGGAGGTCTTGAGTTTCGTCGCGGAGACGAGCTTCCGGCCTGCCCCCGCATCCGGGATCTCCATCGTCATCGAAATCTCCTGGAGCGTGTCTACGTGCATCTCCATGAGGCGCCCCCTTTGGATGTCGAAGAAGATGGTCCCGGTGTCGGTCTGCTTCAGACGGTCGAAGACCGTCTTCAGGCCGACGCCCTGCGCCGCCGCGCCCGCGGGGTTGACCGCCACATCCTTCATATCCAGCTCGCCGCGCAGCGCGATCTCAGCGCATGTCCTTCCCCCGCGGTTGACGAGCCGCGCGAGCGTGTAGCGCGTGCGGATGCCGACTCTCCCCGCGCCCGGTGCGCCGACGGCCATCGACCCGGCGAGAGCGGCGCTGCGCTCGTCGCTCCAAGAGCCGCCCACGGCGATCGGGCCCTCGGGGAGGATGAACTGACCCTGTTGAAGCGCGTTGTTCAGGTCCATCTGGGGAAGTATCCCGCCGCCCGCGCCCGCCCGGGCCGGGGAGAGGGTCTTGCCCCGCTTGTCCACGGTGAACGCCATCGGCTTCGCGAAAAACGCCTTCAGCTCGTCGAGGCCGGGGGAATCTCTCGACACCGTCTCGCCATGGATGACCCTCGCCCCCTTCCCGTCCGCCTCGATGCGCACCGCGAAGCCGCCGCTCTCGCTGAGGGAGGCGAAACGCTCGAAGCCGGTCTCGATCTCCGCCGTCCCCCGCGCGTCCACGTCCTTGACGAAGGTCTTGTAGCGGAGCTCCATCTCCATCTTCACGGGCGTCTCTGTCTTCGCCTCGGCGCCCGGAAGCCCGGCCGTCGAAGTCGTGCCGGCGCTTCTCGTGACGAGACGGTAGGAGAGTTCATCGCCGCGCGAGTAGCGGTTCTCGATCGCCACCGTCTTCCGCGCGCAGGCGGCCGCCGCGCAGAGCGCGAAAAGCGCCACGGCCCTGATGCCGCCCCTCATCCGCGCCTCCTTGCCGGGAACGTCCGCCGGAGGGTCCCATGGTAGCAAAGAGCGCCGCCGCGCGCGCCTGGAATCAGGGGGCGCGCTTCGCTCGACGGGGGGAGGGCGGCGTTCGATGCACCGGCCCCTATGGGCCGCCGCGGTCGCGGCCGGGGGCGCCGGCGGGTCCCCGCCCCGCCGAGTCGGGTGCGCGGGAGACCTCGATCTTGTCGATGCAGATGCCGATCTCGCGCGGTCCGGGGGATTCCCCGCTGGGCGCCTCACGGACCGGGGAGCGGATCTCGATAGCGGCCCGGCTCCTGCCGGGGGGCAGAACGGAGGCGGGGACGGTGAAACGGCAGTCGCCCATGGATGGGCCGACCGGGACCGTTGCGATCTCCCTCCCGCCGGCCGAGACCACGGCCGGGACGCCCCCGCCGGGGCGGTCCCCGCCCGCGGCGGCCCGCATGACCACCTGGAGGTCGCCCCGGGAACCGAATGTGGGGATAAGAAGCGAGGCCCTGCCGCCGGTCCAGCGCGCCCAGCGCCGCACCGGCTTGCCTCGCCCCCCCTCCCACCGCATCACCGGCCCGTGGAATCCGTCGAGGAGGCAGAACGCGTCCTCCCCGATATCGATGACCCTCCTCGATCTCCCGGCCTCGGGATCGCCGCCGAGCGCCGTCACGCGGAAGAGGCGCGCGGTGATCTCCACGGGCACTCGTCTCGTCGGGAAGGCCCCCACGCGCTGCTCGAGATGGTCGGTGATGAGGGGGATCGAACCGGCGGGGACGAAGTCGAGTTCGGCCGAGAGGGGCCAGCCGCCGCGGGATATGTAGTAGACCCGCCGCCCCCGCGCCAGCCATCGCAGCATCACCCTTTCCACGGCGCGGCATTTCTTGGGGTCCTGGCCGGAGAGCTGCAGGATATCGATGCCGTAGACGCAGTCGAGCGGGGCCGCCATGCCGCTCCCCTCGCAGACGTGGATCCCGCCGCGGTCGAGCCGGCGGGCCATGCGGGAGAGGAACTCCACCATCCCCGCGTAGTCGGTCGGACGGACGTGGCCGGCGTAGCAGAAGCGCATGCAGGAGAGGAGGAGAAGGGCGGCGACCGCCGCGGCCGCCCCCCCGGCCCCCCTGCGCCCGGCGAGGCGGCCGAGCGGATACGCCATGAGGAGGACGGCCGCCGGAAAGGCGAGCGGCATGAAACGCCTGACGGCCCATGGGTACGACGGGAAGATGAACTTCCGGAACAGCAGGAAGGCGCAGACGGGGAGGGCTACCAGCAGGAAGGCGCCGCGCTTCCCGCCGATGCCGTCGCGGATGAAGAGGAGCGCGCCGCCGAGCGCCAGGATGAGGCCCGCCGGGATGTAGAGCGGCCCGAGGGGGAGCGGGTAGACGAACCAGCCGAACTCCCGGAGGTTGCGAAGGTCGGGGGCGGCGCCGGGGGGCGAGGCGGCGGATAGGGCGGAACCGGCGACCGTCCACAGCGCCGCCGCGAACCGGCGCGGGGTTCGGACGGCGGCGATAACGCCGGTGAACGGCCTGAAGAAATAGGCGTAGACGAAAAGCGCCGCGACGGCGGCCCCGAGCGATACGCGGAACGCCGGCGAGCGGAGGGCGAGGGCGGCGCGCTCGCGCGCGTTCCGCGCGGCGAAGGCCCCGGCGGCGAGCGCGATCAGGAACGCCGCCCCGGCGGCGGCGAGGCGCGGGGCGGTGAGCCCGACGGAGCGGAAGACCTCGAACTGCCGCGCGCAGTAGGGGCGGCAAACGGTCATGTCCTGGAGCGCGAGATGGAGGAGGCCGGCCGCCATGGGAAGCAGGAGGAGAAGGCCCGCCCGGCGCCGCCCCCGCCAATCCCATGCGGCCGATATGAGGAGCAACGCGGGAAGCGCAAGCGCCGCGGTGAAGAGGGCGAGGAGGGCCTCCGCGAAGCAGATCCCCGCGAGGAGCGCCCACGCGCCGCCGCCGTCGTCGATGGCGCGGAAAAGACAGAAGAGGCCGGAGCAGAGGAGAAATTGGGCGGCGATCTCGGCGCTCGGGAAGCGGACGCACCAGATCTGCGCCGCGCTCGCCGCGAGGAAGAGCGAGGCGAGGGAGGCGGTCCGCCCGCCGGCGATCTCGCGGGCGGCAAGGGCGAAGGCGGCGAGGGAGAGGAGGCCGAGGAGCGGGTTCGCCCAGAGCGAGAGGCGGAGGCCGCCGAGGGCGTTGAAGACGGCGATCCAGACGGTGTAGAGGTGGTAGAAGTGCGGGGAGACGACCGCGCCCTCGTGGTCGCCGATCGCCATGCCCCCCTCGTAGCGCTGCGGGATGAGATGCGTGAAGTAGAAGAGGGCGCGTTCGGCGGGGGGGAGCGAGGCGAGGAGGGGATCGCGGTAGGCGATGGAGCCCGTCCGGGCGAGGCGCGCGCCCGTGACGATGTAGGTGCCGGGATCCCAATTCCCGAGGGCGTACTCGTACGGGGGGGTGAAGAGCGCGAGGCCTAGGCAGGCGTAGAGGGCCGCCCACGCCAGCCCGTCCGCGCGGGCGGGGGGGATTCCCCATGGGGAGCGCGGCGCGGCGAGGAGCAGCGGGAGAGAGATGAGGCACTGGGCGGCGAGGAGGGCGCGCAGGGAGAAGAGCGAGAGCTCGGCGAGGGCGAGGCCGATCCATGACGCGGAGAGGAAGCTTCCGAGGGCGGAGAGGAAAAGCCATTCCGCGAAGTCGCGCGGGAGGGGGCGTCCCCGCCGCGCGCGGACGAGGCGGAGGAAGAGCGCCCCGGGAAGGAAGAAGAGGAGCGGGGGGGCGGCGAGCGCGATCAGCGGGAAAGCCATGGGGAGAGGTATCCTTTCAGCCTCCGCTCGAGGGCCGCCGGATCGAACGCCGCAAGCCGGGCGCGCTGCCGGGCGACGACCCCCGCGCGAAGCGGCCCGTCGGAGAGCAGGGCGGCCATCATCTCGGCGATCCTCGGGTAATCCTTCCGGCGGACGAGGACGCCGCTCCCGCCGAGGGTCTCCGGCACGGCGCCCGCGGCGTAGGCGAGGATCGGCACGCCCGCGGCCATCGCCTCGATGAGCGGGATGCAGAACCCCTCGTGCTCGCTCATGCAGAGAAAGAGGTCCGCCGCGCGGTAATACGCCGCGAGCTCCTCCCGGCGTACGTGGTTCGTGAAGAGGACGTCGTCGAGGCGGAGCTCGCGCGCCATGTTCCTGAGGAGGGCGAGGTAGCGCTCGAGGCCCAGGTAGGATCCGACCAGGACGAGGCGCGCCCCGCCGCCGGCGAAGCGCCGGTGGGCGTCGAGGCACTTGAAGAGGTCCTCGTACCGCTTGTTGGGGACTATCCGGCCGACGAAGAGGATGTTCTTCTTTCCGTCCCGGAGGCGGCGGAGGAGGCCCTCGTCCGGCTTCACGCCGTCGGTCGCGGGGGGAACGATGATCGGCATCACGGCGACGCCGCGGAAACCGGCCTCCGCGAGTTCGGCGGCGTTGAAGGCGGAGTCGGCGAGCGAGAGGTCGGGGACGGAGGCGAGCGAGGCGAGTTCGCGGCGTCCCTGTTCGAGGACGAGTTCCCGCTCGTCGTAGAGGGCGCGGAACCAGCGCCCCGGGGTGATGTTGTGGTAGACGAGCACGCGGGGGGAGGGGAGGCGCCTGAAGTGATCGACCGTCTCGGAGCCGATGGAGAAGTGGAGGATGGCCACGTCCCCGGGGCGCGCCGCCGCCCGGTGGGCGGCGAGGTCGCGGGCCTGCCCGCGCATGCGCGGGGAGACGTGGCGGAGGGGGCAGTAGATCTCCGCCTCGCGCCCCCACGAGCGGAAGATCGCCCGCAGGGCCAGGGCGTTGTTGCTGATCGCGTCCCCCTCGGTGAAGCCGGCTACGATCTGGTGAATGGCGATGTCGGTCATTGCGAGCCCGGCCGCGGGCCGGGGTGGCCGCGGCAGCGGGCGTTCACGGAGCGCGGGGGATGAACGCCGGACCCCCGCTCTATCCGCGGCGGAAAACGCATCGCGTGCGCGCGGCAGAAGCCGCATCAGATATCGGTCCTGACCTCGACGCGCTCCAGGAAGACGTCCCTCCCCGGCCGGAGCTCGATCCTGGCCCGCCTCTCCCCCGGCAGGAGGCCGGGCGGGAAGTGAACGATGTAATCCCTCGCCGGGCCCGAGGCGTCGAAGGCGCCGACCGGCCTCCCGCCGACCAGGATCTCGACGCGGGACGCCTCGGGCGCCGCGGCGGTGACGGCGATCTCCCCGCCGGCACCACCCCCGGCCCACGGTAGTATAAGCGCTGCGTTTCCCCTTGTCCACCGGCCGGCCGATTCCCCGCGGCCGGCGGTCCGGGGGCCGGAGAAGCCGCCGGCGAGGCCGAAACAGGAGTAGCCGAGCTCGTACCGCACACCGCGCCGCGGCTGCTCCTCCGCCGGCGGGCGGGCCTCCAGTATCTTCGCGGTCACGGCGGCGCGGACGGGCCCGCGCGGCATGGCGGCGCGGCCGAGGGGGAGGACGGAGGTCGCGAGGGGGCAGGACGATTCCATCGCGAAAGAGATCGTCGCGCCGTACACGGGCGGGCCCGCCGTCACGTAGGCGACGCGGTTTCCCCGGGCGAGCCAGCGCCCGATGAGCGCCTCGACGCGGGCGCATTTTTCGACGGTCTGGCCCGTGTCCTTGAAGAGCAGCACGCGGCGGCGGCAGAGGAAGTCGAGCGGGAGGGCGAGTTTCGTCTGCTCGACGATGAGGATGTCGTACCCTTCCGTGGCGGCGGCGAGGCGGGGGAGGAGCGCGGCGGCCCCGGGGTAATCGCGCGCCGCGAGGAGGTACGGGAAGTTCGCGAGCGGGGAGAGGGCGGCAAGCCCGAGCCCGGCGGCGACGAAGGCGCGCCAGGGGCGGGAGGCGAGGGACGCCGCCTCGGCGGCGAAGCAGCCGGCGAAGAGGCAGAGGGAGGGGACGGCGGCCGGGAGGAATCTCCGCGCCGACCACGGGTAGAGGCCCCGCTCGCCCACGAGGGAGACGGAGTAGAGCGCGAGCGCCGCGACTGCCGCGCACCACGGGAGGGCCGCCTCCCTGCGCACGCCGCCGCACCATTCCCCAGCCAACGCCGCCATCCCCCACCAGAGCGTGCCGGCGCCGAAGACCGCCCCGAAGAGGGCGAGGTTCCCCCCGCCCGCGGAGAGGCACATGGCCGCGGCGAGGGCGGCGGCCGCGGCGGCGCAGCGCGCCGCGAACGGGAGGCGGGCCGGGCCGCACGCGCGGATTCCCGCGCGCCTCGCGAGCGGGACCGCCGCGAGGGATAGGGGAAGCGCGGCGGAGAGGAGGAGGATCGCCCCGCCGCCGCGGAGCGGCGCGGGGAGGTTCGCGACGATCGCCGAGGCGTACGGCCTGTTCCAGAACGCCATGTGCGCGGAGAAGTGGAGGAGCGAGGCGAAGAGGACGAGGAGGAAGGCGCCCTCGCCCTCCAGCTTATCGGAGAAGAGCAGCGCGGCGGCGGCGCACGGGAGGACGAGGATGGCGTCGAACTTCGTCAGGAACATCATCCCGAGGCAGGCGGCGGAAAGGGGGGCGTAGCCGCGCCCCCGCCCCTGCTGCCAGAGGATCCAGAAGAGCGCCGCCCCGAGGAAGAAGAGCTGGGCCAGCGGTTCGGCGCACTGGGACCGGGCGAACCATGTCTCGAGGCCGTTCGCCGCCATGAAGCCGGCGGCGGCGAACGCCGCGCCGCGCCCGCGGAGCGCGAGGGCGGTACGCCAACAGAGGGCGATCGAGACGAGCGTGAAGATGATATTGACCGAGAGGGCGGCCCGGAGGCCCGCGAGGGCCGTCGCGACTGCGAGCCAGAGAGGGTAGAGGTGCATGAACTTCGGGCTCACGACCGCGTCCTCGATGCTCGTGAGATTGAAGCCCATGTAGCGCCGGCCGCCTTCCGTGAAGAGCCCCCTTTCGCCCGGGGGGATGGAGGCGAAGAAGCCGTCGCGATAGACGATGCGGCCCTTCTCGGCGAACGACGCGCCCATGTTCACGTACTTGCCCGAGTCCCAGCCGCCGAAGACGTATTCGGAGGGGCCGGCCCACAGGCACGCCGCGGCGAAGGCGGCGAGGATAAATGCGGGGGGGGCCCACGCCCGGGGCGAACAGGCTTCCCGTCGGCCGCCCGGGGGGAGGGCGGCGCCGCCCTTCAATGCCGGCCGGAAGAGGAGCAGGAGCGACAGTGAGAGCGCGGCCTGCGCGAGCATGAGGTTGAGGAGGGAGTAAACCCCGCACTCGAGCAGTAAGAGGCCGGCCCAGGACGACGCGGCGATGCCCGCGACGGCCGCCTGGAGCCAGCCGCGCCGGGAGGGGCGCGCGGCGGGAGACGCGCCCCCGCGCGACACCCGGAGGATCAGGTAGCCGGGGAGGAGCAGGAGGAGGAAGGGGGAGAGGAGGAGCGGTATCGGGTTGGGCATGATACGGCTTTTCCCCGCGGCCCCGCCCCGTAGGGGGGACTTAAGTCCCCCCTACGGCTGTGGATAACCGCGAAAAACTGTGGATAACCTTCATTTCCTGCCCGCGGCGCGCGGGCGCTACGGCAGCCACGGCCGGAGCAGCTCCCTGAGCCGCCCAGCCGCCGTTTCGCGGGAAAACGCCGCGGCGCGGGGGAGCTGTCTCTCGACTACCGCCGCGCGGAGGGCGGTGTTCGATACGAGGGCGCCGAGGAGCTCCGCCACCGCCGCGAAATCCTTTTCCCTCAGTAGAACGCCGGCCCCCGCGAGCGTCTCCGGGATCGCGGCGGCGGCGTAAGCGACGACGGGGACGCGGAAGTGCATGGCCTCGATCAGGGGGATGCAGAAACCCTCGTGCTCGCTCATCGACAGGAAGACGGACGCGGTGCGGTAGAGGGCGTAGAGCTGCGCGTCGGTGACGTGGTTGAGGAAGACCACGTCGGGGAGGTCGAGGAGCGTCACGAGGGCGCGAAGCGAGGCGGTGTAGCGGTCCATTCCCGTCATCGAGCCGGCGACGATGAGGCGCGAGCGCGGGGCGACCGTGTTCCGGAAGCAGTAGTAGGCCCTGACCAGGTCTTCGACGCGCTTGTTGGGGACCACCCGCCCGACGAAGAGGATATTCGCCGCCCCGTCCCCGAATCGACGCATGAAGACCGGATCGGGCCCGGCGGAGAGCCTCGCGGCGTCCGCGATGAGCGGGAGGACGCCGGTGGGGGAGAATCCGTATTCCTCGAGCTCCCGGCGGTTGAACTCGGAGACGCCGAGGGAGAGGTCCGGCACGCCCGCGAGCGACCTGAGCTCCTCCCGGCCCTCCCAGAGGGCGCGCATCTTCTCTTCGTGAACGCCCCGGAACCATTCGTGCGGGGTGATATTGTGATAGACGAGGATCCGCCGGGTGCGGAGGCCCCTGAAGAAGCCGGAGACGGGGGATCCGACGGAGTAGTGGTAGAGCGTTATGTCGGACGGGTCGCCGGGCGAGGGGCAGCGGCGGTAGTCCTCGCAGGAGCCCTCGACCGCCGGGTGGACGTGGCGCTGTTCGCAGTATATCGCCGATTCGAGGCCCCAGGCGCGGGCGATCCCCTGCAGGGAGAGGGCGAAGTTGCTGATCGCGTCCCCGCCGCCGAACCCAGGGAGAAGCTGGTTGAGTTTCATGGCTCCCATGCTCCGTGATCCGGCGGCGGATCCGTCCCCCGATCGGCCGGGCGGGCCGCGGGGGCATCTGCGCCGTCGCGGAGGCATGATCCCTCCCCCCGCGGCGCTCCGCGTGCCACGCGCCGAAACGTCAAACCCCGAACCGGTCGAACGCCTCCCGGTAGCGCGCGAGCGACGCGCCCCACGAGTACTCCGTCTCCGCGTAGCGCCTTCCCCCCGCGGCTAGCGCCTCCCGCAGCCCACGCCGCTCCAGGAGGAGGTGGATGCACTCCTCGAACTCGTAGTAGTCGCGGAAGGCGAGGCCGCCGTTGGCGCGGGCGCAATGGTCGGCGGTGACCGCGCAGCGGCCGTTCACGAGACCCGCCGTGCCGGCGAGCCACGCCTCCATCAGGACGATGGAGAGGCTTTCGTTCACCGACGGCTGGCATAGGGCCAGGGACGCGGCGTAGCCGTCGTGCTTGAGATCCTCGTCCACATAGCCGGCGTCGAGGATCCCGTCCGCGCACTCCGGCGGTATCCGCACATCGCCCGTTCCAAGCAGGACCAGGGAGAGGGGCCGGGCCGGGTTTCCCTTCCTGAAGATTCGGACGTACTCGACGAGGAGCGGGGTGTTCTTCCCCGCCTCGCGGCGCCCGGCGTAGAGGAGAAACGGGGTCTTCAGGCCCACTTTCCTGCGGAAACGCCCGGGGCGGTAACGCCTCCTGGCCTCGAACCCCATGCCGGCCACCGCGGCGCGGGCGTCCTCCGTGCCGAAGAGGCGGCGGGCGAGTTCGCGTTCGGGGCGGCTGTTGAAGATGACGCCGCGGACCCGGTCGAACATCTCCCTGAAGATGCCCAGGCGAGCGTACGGCTCGTCGTGCAGGCACGGGACCAGGAGGGATTTCTCCGGGGCTACGGCGCTCCCGGCCCACGTGGTGCCGAACAGATACGGGAGGAAGATGATGCAGTCGAAGCGGCCGCGGTCGGAGCGGATGAAGTCGTAGAGCGGGGCGCTGTGCACGCTCCCCCCGATCCAGCGTTTCTCCTCCTCGGGTGAAATCCCCGAGCCGCGGGAGATCCGCTCCTGTATGGAAGCGAAGCCGGCGTCGTGGTCGCGCGGGTCCACGGGGAAACGCCGGACTGTCACGCCGCGTATCGTCTCCGTGCCGGGACGGTAATGGTTCGCCCAGGTGAAATGGTCGCGTGCGCACGTGGTGAGGACGGAGACGCGGTCTCCGGAGGCGGCGAGCCGCTCTGCGACGCCCTGCGCGAGCATCTCCGCGCCCCCTGCCGACTGCACGCCGTAGCGCGGCACCACGATGGCGATCGTGCGTGAAGGCATGTGGGCCGTTTCCCCACAGGGCGCACTCAAGTGCGCCCTACGGCTGTGGATAACTCCGCAACCTGCACCGGGCGAAGGCGCTCGGCCGTGCTACTTCGGCGCCTTTTCGCCCCCGCCCTTCAGCTTCGCGAGCTCGGCGTCGATCTTGCGGTTGAGGCTGACGACGGCGTTCACCACCTGGCAGTTGAACTCCTTCTGTTGAGAGAAGAGCCGGTAGGTGTAGAACTTGAGGAGCTTCCAGATCGACTTTTTGAGGAGTACCGCGGGGGCGCCGAGGAGCCCCCCCTTCGAGCAGATCGGGAAGTCGCCTATGTCGATATCCCAGGCCTGCTGGACGACTTTGAGGGAGTACTCGAGAAAGTCCGCCTCGCTCTTGACGCCGCTCAGCTCGAGCGCCGCGACACGGGAGAGATCGTAACGGTCGTAGACGCCGGCCTCTTTCTTGCGGGCGACGCGGTCCTCGATCTCGCGCTGAATCGCAGCGACGTCGACGCCGTCGGCACCGATCTCGAATATATCGGTCATCGTCCGGTCCCCCTGTGGATGGGAAGGGAAAGTGAGTCCCGCACCGCCCTAAGGTACAACAAAACCGGCGGCGGGTAACTGAAAAATGCCGCTCGTGTCCAAGCCCTTTCAAAATGTCCCCATCCTTGACTCGTTGGAAATGTCCCCTTGATGGACACCCTCTCCCCCCAATGAAATGGGGGGAAAGGGTCGGGGTGAGGGGGGAAAAGGGTTGGGAAGGGGGGGGCAGCAGCGGCGCACGATTACGGCCCGGCCGCGACCTTGCCGCACGGCTCGTCGACGTTGAGATCGTTGACGATCACCGAAGCGGCTTGTAGATGCGCGCCCGCACCGCTCCGCGCGCGTTCGAACGAATACGTCACTTCGAGATTCCCGTCCGGGAGGGGGGCGAACCGGGCGTCCTTGAACATGAAGATGTCGATGTCGACCGCCGGGCGCCCTATCCCGTCCTCGATGTCGGAGTAGGTCATCATATCCTCCTCGATGCAGAAGGCGACCAGCTCGTAGAGCTCCCGCGGCCACCGGTCGTGCACCGCGCGGTACGCGCGGCTCGCCTCCGCGATATAGACGGCGGGTCCGGGCGCTGGATCGAGGACGGGATCGAAGACCGGCCATGGAACGCGGGCGCATCCCTGAAACGCGATGAGGGCGCAGACGAGGGGGGGGAGGCGAAGGCGCCCGCGGGGGGCTCGATCGCGCGGGGCGGGCACGAGGTGGGCGGCGGCCGCCCGGTTCATTTTCCCTCCCATCGGCACGCGAGGTCCGCGACGCCCTCGGCGCCGCGGGGGGAGTCGACCCATATGGAGAAGCAGTTGTCCAGGCGGTGGTAGGACGTCTTGTGGTCCCGGGTGTGGAGGGAGAAGGAGAAGTAGTATTTCCCCCGGAGGAGGGGGAGGGAGCGGAAGGAGAGGCGGAGCGTCCCCGTTCCCTCGATCGCGTCGATCGGGAATGGATCGATGATCGTGTTGCTCCCGCAGCAGAGCGTCCCGTCGCTCTTCACGACGGCGAAGCCGAAGACCGGGTCCTCGATCCTCTTCCCCGCGCGCCAGTCGATCTCCACGACGAGCGGGGCGCCGCTCGCGAGTCGCACGACGCCCCCGCCGCGGCCGTCGGTGAAGCGGACCGCCGAGATGACCGCCTCCCTCGTCCCCCACTCGCGGACCACGATCGCCCCCGCCTTCCGGAAGCCGAGGCTCTTGTACTGGTCCACCACCTGCCCGGGCTCCCCGACGCCGACGATCCTCCCGCGGTCGAGAAGGAGGACCGAGTCGCTCACGTCGGTGATCGTGTCGAGGTCGTGGGAGACGATCAGCATCGTCCTCCCCTCCCGCCTGAATTGGGCGATCTTCCCGAGGCACTTCTTCTTGAACGTCTCGTCCCCGACCGCCATCACCTCGTCGATGAGGAGGATGTCGGGGTTCACCTCGACGGCGACGGCGAATCCGAGGCGGACGTACATTCCGGAGGAGTAATGCTTGACGGGGATGTCGATGAACTGTTCGAGCTCCGCGAAGCGGACGATCGCGTCGAACTTCTCCCGGATCTCCCTTCTCGACAGGCCGAGGATCGAGCCGTTGAGGCGTATGTTCTCCGCGCCGGTGAGGTCGGGGTGAAAGCCCGCCCCGAGCTCGAGGAGGGAGGAGACGCGGCCGCGGACCTCGACCGTCCCCTCGGTGGGGCGCATCGTGCGGGCGAGGATGCCGAGGAGGGTGCTCTTCCCGGCGCCGTTCGCGCCTATGATGCCGATCGTCCGGCCCGCCTCGACGGAGAAAGTGATCCCCTTGAGCGCCCAGAACTCCTCGCGCCTCCTGCCGCCGCGCAGCAGCGACATGGCGGACGACTTGAGCGTGTTCCGCCCCGTGTGCCTAAGGGTGAACCTCTTGCCTACGCCGGCGACCTCGATGGATTTCATATACGATTGGGGCGTCTCGGGCCCCGGTTCCAGCCCCCCCGTCCACACCCGCCGCGCCCCCCGTCTCCGCGGGGATCAAAGCTCGTCGGCGAAGTCGGGGGAGCGCCTCTCGAACAGCTTCACCCCGACCGCAAGGACGGCGGCGGGCGCGGCCGCGGCCGCCGCCAGCGCCAGCCGCCCGGGGAACGGCCCCCCCATTATGGCCGCGCGGTAGAGCGTGATGATGCCCGCCATCGGGTTCAGGGCGTACAGCCGGAGCGCCCAATGCGGCACGAGGCGGTTCGAGGTTATGAAGTCCAGGGGGTAGATGACCGGCGACATGAAGAACCAAGCCATGAGGATCACCCCGACGATATGCTCGGTGTCCCGGAAGTAGACGCTCGAGCAGGAGACGATGAGCGCGAGTCCCAGGCAGAAGACGAACTGGGCGGCGACGACGGCGGGGAGGAGCGCGAGTCCCCGCCCCCACGCGAGGCGCCCGGCGAGGATCGCGAAGGCGAAGAGGAGGAGGAGGGAGAAGAGGTAGTTCACAAGGTTCGCGAGCACCGTCGAGAGGGGGAGGATGATCCTCGGGAAGTAGACCTTCTTCACGAGGTTCGGGTGGCCGGCGACCGCGCCGATCGAGTCGCCGCAGCACATCGTCAGGAAATGCCATGCGAGGACGCCGGCGAGGAGGTCCGGGAGCGGCATCGGGAACTTGAGGAACCTGATGAAGATCCAGTAGATCAGCATCATGAAAAGGGGGTTCAGGAGCGTCCAGGCGAAACCGAGCGCCGAGCCCTGGTAGCGGATCTTGAGGTTGCGGGCCACGAGCGTCGCCAGCATCTCGCGCTTGCCGATGATGTCGGTGAAGAGGCTCATGGCGTGACCCGGTCGCCGGCGCGCCGTCCGGCCGTTACCGCCCCCCGCCCGCGCGGGCCGGGGCGCGTCACTCCCAGACGAACTTCTCCCTGGCCTCCGACCTCCGTGCGCCGCCGCGCCCCGCCGCGCCGCCCAGGCTCCGGCGCGCGGACTCCTCGAGCCAGGCGTCGATGACGGATTTCTTGAACCGGATCGTGGCCCCGATGCGGCTCGCCGGGATGTTGCCGCGCTTGACATGCCGGTAGACCACCTGCTTGTGGAGGTGAAGGTAGTCGGCGACCTGCTCGATGGTCATCACCTCGGGGTAGCGCGGGGCGGCTGGCGCCTGCGCCGGCGCGGGCTTGGATGGCTTGGGCTTGCCGGGCATGGTCAGAGCCTCTCCTTGATCTTCCGATAGAGTTCCGCGGAGAGGGCGCTCACGACGCGGTCGGCGGACGGCGCCGCGGCG
>WBZO01003829.1_pt1 | contig 16966 bp, 9 predicted proteins | sample 5204261 | NCBI WGS metagenome assembly WBZO01 (sample SAMN12412400, study PRJNA552823) | activated sludge metagenome | isolation source: activated sludge from anammox sidestream of wastewater treatment plant... | place: USA: North Carolina | collected 2017-09 | reverse complement strand
CAAAGGCAAAGCGATTGATTATTTTGCGCGCAATGCGGATTTTGTCGCGCGCTATAACGGCGGCAACAACGCGGGGCACACGGTCGTCAACGAACTCGGCACGTTCAAAATTCATCTCGTGCCGTCTGGCATTTTTTATCCGCACACCCAATGTTTGATGGGCAACGGCATGGTCATTGACCCCGCCGTGTTGCTGCAAGAACTGGACGAATTGCGGCGCGCCGGTTTGCATTTTGAAAAACGGCTGCATCTCTCGCAGCGCGCGCATCTCATCATGCCCTATCACAAAACGCTCGATGGTTTGTACGAAGAGGCAAAGGGCGCGGGCGCAACCGGCACGACGCGGCGCGGCATCGGGCCCGCGTTCGCCGACAAAATTTCGTACAACGGGCTGCGCTGGGCGGATTTCATCGGCGGCACGTTCGACGAACGCTTGCGCGTGCAAGTGGGTTTGAAAAATAAAATCATTGCCGCGCTCGGCGGCGACACGTTGGATTACGAAATGACGCGCGCGGAATACTGGGATTATTACGCGCAGCTCAAACCGTACATCACCGAGCTCGCGCCGATTGTGCAAAATGGTTTGGCGCAAAACAAAAATTTTTTGCTCGAACAGGCGATGGGTTCGCTGCTCGACCCCGATTGGGGGACGTATCCCTTTGTGACGGGTTCGACCACTTTGGCGTCCGCCGCCACCGCCGGGCTCGGCATTCCACCGCGCAAAATTTCGCGCGTGATTGGCGTCACCAAAGCATACACCACGCGCGTCGGCGCGGGTCCGATGCCGACGGAACTCGCGGACGATCATCCCGCAAAACCGCAATTGACCGAGACCGCCGCGACGACGGGGCGCACGCGCCGCGCGGGTTGGCTCGATCTAGAAATCGTAAAATTCTCGGCGCAAATTAACGGCAGCGCAATGTTGTTTGTGACCAAGCTGGATACGTTGAGCGGTATTGACGAATTACAAGTCGGCGTCGGTTATAAACTCGACGGCAAGCCCGTGCATTATGCGGATTTGGACGCGGCGCGTTTGAGCCGCGTCGAGGTCGTGTATCGTTCGTTCAAAGGTTGGCGCGAGGATATTCGCGACGTGCGGAAATTTGCAGATTTGCCAAAGAACGCGCAGCGCTATATTCAAGCGTTTGAAAAACTTGGCGCCATTCCCATTCGTTTCATCGGCAATGGGCCCGAACGTCACGCCGTAATCAAACGCTAAGCGGCAGAAAAAAAGAGAATGGCAAATTTCAGTTGCGAAATTTGCCATTTTTTTAGCCCTCTATAATGCGCCACCCTTTGGCGCGCGCCAGATTTCGCAATGCAGCGTCCGGCGCGACGGCGACCGGTTGCCGACTCAATTCCAACAATGGCGCGTCGGCAGACGTATCGCCATACGCGGCGATGAGCGGATTATCGCCAATGAACGCGCGCACGCGCTGCGCCTTGACCGCGTCCACGCCGATTTCGGCGGCAAGTTTTCCCGTCGCGCGTCCATCCATCATTTCGAGCGGCGTGCTGATGCCGCGCACGCGTTCCAAATTCATTTTGCGCGCGAGCGCGTTCGTAATGGGTTCGTACGCGCCGGACGCAATCAAAATCGCGCAGCCGTTTGCGTGATGCTGGATCAATTCGTCAAGCGGCGCTTGACGGCGCTGTGGCCACAACTCATTTTCGACCACCCAATCCGCCAGCGCGTCCAATTCCGCCGCCGACATGCCGCGCAATAATTTTGTCTGGTCGGTCAGCCAACGATTTTTGAAATTTTGTTTGTTGAGGATTCCCGCTTTGGCGAGTAGCGCGCCCGGAAAATGGGTGAGCATAAACCATTGATGCGCGCCGCCGCGCCCGTGCGTTTTCAAATACGCGCCGATGCCGCGCCACACCTCGCCCGCGCTCAACGTCCCTTCCAAATCTGTCGCCACAAAATCAGTCATTGCGCCTCCGTCAACATACTATAACGCGGATGGGGCGAATATAAAATTTTTCGCGCGCGGATTGAACTGTTTTGCCTGACGCGGCGTCCTATAAAAAATCCTGATCCCGGGAGCAAACCATGAAACCCTTTATCGCAGCGCTATGGCTTGTCGTTCTTGGCGCCGCCTGCGCGCCCGCGCAAACTCTGATGCCAAATCCGCCAACCGCAGTCCGCGTCGCGATGGCGACGCCCACGCCTGAAAAACTCACCGCGCCCAAATCGAACCCTACGCCGACAATTAACCCTGTTGGCGGAACCGAGTACGAAACGACGTTGGGCAAACCCGTAACTTTGCGCGTTCGCGACGCGGCAGTCGTGACCGATACGCCCGAACAATTCACAATTTATTTTTGGGGCGTGCCGCAAGATTCGCGCTGTCCCATCAACGCGCGCTGTATGGCGCCGGGCGAAGCGCAAATCCAGATCATCTTTGCCGAAAATGGTTTGCTGCATCCGCCGGTTTTTACCTTGGCATATCCAACCCAACCGACCCAGCGCATTGAAAATTATAACGTTACCGTGACAAACGTGCAGCCCGAACGCGAAACGACGGACGCCATTCCGCTCTCGGAATACCAAGCGACATTCGTGATTACCCAAAACAACGCGACACCAACCGCCGTCAATGCGCCCAAGCCAACCGCGTCGGCAACGCCGGCAGACAGTGCGGCGCCGGTACAGCTCGATGAACCATTCATTGCGCGCGTGCATCAAACTTATGCGCTGCCCGCCGCGCAAATGCAATTGACCGTCAACAGCGTGTTGGAAGATTCGCGCTGTCCGACGCAAGTAGCTTGCGTATGGGCGGGCCGCGCGGTGTTTGGCTTGACGCTCGTGCAGGACGGCCGACTCGGTTATTTTCATTTGAGTACCATGCCGCCCGACGCGCAAACGATTATTTATTTTCGCGGCTATGCCGTCCAAATGTTGGAAGTTTCACCTCATCCCCAAAGTCCGAGCAGCTCTATTCCCGACAAAGAGTATCGCATCAAACTTGTTGTACAAAAACAAGACCCGCCGACGGCGGTTCACAAAAACGAGCCGCTCGTCTTGAAACCCGGCGGCAGCGCGAAATTGGCCGACGAAGATGTAACCTTGACCTTTGAGCGTGTGGAAAAAGATTCGCGCTGTCCCTATCCCGCGCAATGCGCGGTGCAAGGCAGCGGCATCCTCAAGGCGACGCTGCGCGTCATGGGCAACGCTGCGCCCTTGAGTTTCGACACAGCGCAACAACGCGCGCAAACCTTTGAAAATTATGCGGTCGAATTGTTGACGCTGGCGCCGTATCCGCAAGTGGACCAGACAATCGCGCCGGACGAATACGAAGCGACATTTGTGATACGCAAATATGCGGGCGCGCCGTAAATCCCGTCACTTGCAAAATCACTCACCTATGTTATAACTGACGCGCCGCCCAAATCCGCATTGGACGGCGCGTTTGAATCTATGCGCGTATCGCTCATCCTGCTAACTCTGGTAACGCTTTTACTGTTCGCCGCGCCGCTGTCGGCGCAACAAAATAATCAAATCATTGACTGCCAAGCCGAAGGCCGTCCGGTCATCGTCGGCAACGGCACGGGGACCGGGATTGTGGTGCAGGGCAAGAACGGCGTCATTATTCAAAATTGCACCGTCAAAGGATTCGAGCTCGGTTTGCTCGTCGCCGATTCGTCCAACGTCATTGTCCGCAATTCCAACTTTAGCGACAATTATGTGGACGATAATTCGATTCTCGACCTCGGCGCGTGGCTGCCCAAAGGCGGAGTGATGTTTCACAACGTCACCGCTTCGACCATTCAAAATGTCACCGCGTCCGGCAACGTGCAGGGCATTCAAATCGTCAAGGGCGGCAACAATGTCCTTCGCGCGAACGACGTGCGACGCAATCGCGGCTGGGGCATTCGCCTGTTGGAATCGTCCGGCAATCGCGTCGAAGACAATGACGCCAGCTACAACAATCGCAGTTGTCCCGAATGGGGTCACGATGCGGGCTGCGAATCGGCGGGCATCGTCTTGGTCAATAGCGACAATACGCTAGTCATTGGCAATACCGCGAATTTTTCCGGCGACGGCATTTATCAAGGCAACACGCCGGACCGCGCGAGCCACAATAACGCGTTCTATTGGAATATCTTGAACGACAATACCGCGAACGGCATCGAAGCCACCTTTTCGCACGACAATCGTTTTATCGGCAATGAATTGCAGCGCAACAATTACGCGCTCTGGCTCGGTTACGCGTCGTACGCGCTCGTGAGCGGCAATTACGCCAACGGCAATCGCGTCATGGATTGCCGCGCCGAACATTCGAGCGTCATTATTTTGGAAAGCAATACGTTCACAGATTGCCCGCAATAAAAAAATCAGCAGAGAGAAATGGGACAAATTTAAAATTTGTCGCGCCTTTTCAAGGAGTTTTATGGAACGTCGCATCATTCAGACAGCCGACGCGCCCAAAGCGATTGGGCCCTATTCGCAAGCGATTCGTTCGGGCGATTTTATTTTTTGCGCCGGACAAATTCCGCTCGATCCCGCGACCATGAAATTGGTCGAAGGCGACATCGCCGTCCAAACGCGGCGCGCGCTCGCCAATTTGAGCGCCGTACTGGAAGCGGCGGGCAGTTCGCTCCGCCGCGTCACCAAAACAACCGTGTTCCTCGCCAATCTCGACGATTTCCAAGCCATGAACGCGGTGTATGCGGAATTTTTTTCCGAGCAGCCGCCCGCGCGTTCAACCATCCAGGTCGCGCGGCTTCCCGCAGGCGCGTTAATCGAAATCGAAGCCATTGCCGTCGCAAATTAAATCGGCAGCTTGCGCTTGCGGATACAACATTAGCCAAGGACGCCGCGCGTCGGCGCGCGCCTTTTTTTGGATGTCTCGGCTTGATTTGCGCGTACGTCCGTCTAGTTGCCAAATCATTCGTTTCGCCTATAATGTTTCGGGTCGGTAGTCGTTGGCTGCCGACGCACAATGCTACGTCCCCACCCCACTGCACGGCGGAGTTAATTTGATGGATTCGGTTCAAGGGAGCCAGGCGCCCCAGGGAGGAGAAACCTCGCAAAAAAGTGACGCGACCCAACCGGTTGTTTCACAAAAACGGTCCGCGCCAAAATCGGCAAACGACAAGCACAATAGTTTTATGGCCAGCTTGTCGGAAGAAGAATTTACTTATAAACGTCTCAAATACGGAGATATCGTTTCCGGGATTGTCGTACGCGCCACGCCGCACGAAGTGCTGGTAGATATCGGCGCCAAGTCGGAAGCGGTCATTGCATCCAAAGAAGTGGATGAATTGGCGCGCGAAGGCAATCGGATCCAAGTCGGCGACGAAATTCTCGCGTTTGTTTTGAAATCCGAAGACCAAGACGGCATGACGGTTCTTTCGGTCGCGCGCGCCCAAGAAGAACGCGATTGGCGCGATGCCGAAGTTTCGCAAAAAGCGGATGCCATTATCGAAGCGCCCATCGCGGGGTACAACAAGGGCGGCTTGATTGCGCGCGTCGGCAAGATTCGCGGCTTTATCCCCGCGTCGCAATTGGAAATCGCAGCGCGCGGCCGCGGCGAACGCGATTTGACCGAGCAAGACCTCGCCGCGCAAACCGGCAAAAAATTAAAACTTAAAATCATTGAAATTGACCGCGCGCGCAACCGTTTGATTCTTTCGGAACGCGCGGCGATGCGCGAAGTGCGGCGCGACGCCAAAGCCCGCCTCCTCGAAGAAATTCAAGAAGGCGATGTACGCACCGGCACCGTGACCAGCGTCGCCGATTTCGGCGTCTTTGTGGACCTCGGCGGCCTCGACGGTTTGATTCATGTTTCGGAATTGTCTTGGTCCAAAATCGGACATCCGAACGAAATCGTCAAACCCGGCGATACGGTCCAAGTCCAGGTGTTGGGCATTGACCGCAACAAAAATCGCATTGCGCTTTCGTTGAAACGTTTGGCGCCGGAACCGTGGACGACGATTGAAGAACGTTACGCGGTGGGGCAATTGGTGGAAGGCACGATTACCAAGCTGGCTTCATTTGGCGCGTTTGCGCGCGTGGACGACGGCATCGAAGGATTGATTCACGTTTCGGAATTGTCCGACCGCCGCATCAATCATCCCAAAGAAGTGGTCAAAGAAGGCGAGACGTATCAACTGCGCGTCATTAAAATTGATTCCGCCAAGCGACGGCTTGGCTTGTCGCTAAAACGCGCGAACGACGAAGATACGAGCGATTATTCGCAAGCGGACGCAGAAGAATGGGATGAAGCGGCCGAAGGCGCAGCAGAGGACGCCGAAACCGCCGCAAACGAAAACGAATAAAGAATAGGCGTCCCTGTGTATAACGGCGGACGCCTTTATTATCTGTCTCAAAATGCGTCGTTGGATTTTTTATTGCCAATGTAGCGTATAATGAATGTGGCTCAGCGCAAACCGGGCTGGATGACGCCGCACACTTTTATTGCGCCTTGTAGTTTTGACGCGCCGCTGTGCCATTTGTTCCATTGCGCTCGCGGCGTGTTTGTTTTAGAATAGGAGTATATTCTGACGGTGGTTTTGCCGCACTCTGCTTCCGGCGCCGTCGTGTCTCGCTTGGCTCGCGCGGACGTAAGAATTCTTTTCTGCACTTGTCCAATTCATGCAGCTATCCGCTTGGGATTGTAGCGGGTGGCTCGCGCCGCAAAGGGTTTATGCACCCAGAGACAGAATGAACGAGGTGACACGTGATGTCCGATAAATTCGATAAATTTACGAAACGCGCGCGCCGCGTCTTGACTTTTGCGCAAGAAGAAGCGCAGCGCTTGAATCATAATTACATCGGGACCGAACATATCTTGTTGGGGCTTATTCGCGAGGAAGAAGGACTCGCCGCCAAAGTGCTGCGCGATTTGGGTTTGGACCAGACGCGCGTGCGGCAGGTGATTGAAGAAATCGTTGGGCGGGGCCAAGCCGCGCCCGGCACGCGTCTCTCGCTCACGCCGCGCACGAAACGCGTCATCGAGCTCGCGGTGGACGAAGCGCGCCGCATGGGCCATCATTACATCGGCACCGAACATTTATTGCTCGGGCTGATTCGCGAAGGCGACGGCATCGCCGTGAACGTTTTGAAATCGCTCGGCGTCTCGCCCGACAAGGTGCGCTCCAACCTCGCCAAAGAAGTGATGAATTCCACGCCCGCGCAATCGGAACAGGAAAAAGCGACGGCGGGCGGCAAACAAAAACGCGGCGAATCGAAAACGCCCCTGCTCGACCAGCTGGCGATTGACCTCACGTCGCTCGCCGAAGAAAACAAACTCGACCCTGTGATTGGACGGCAAAAAGAAATCGAGCGCGTCATTCAAATTCTTTCGCGCCGCACTAAAAATAATCCCGCGTTGATTGGCGAGCCCGGCGTCGGCAAGACCGCCATCGTGGAAGGTTTGGCGCAGCGCATTATCGCCGGACAAGTGCCGCAGCAATTGTTGAACAAACGCGTCTTGCAGCTCGACGTAGGTTCTTTGGTCGCCGGCACGATTTATCGCGGTCAATTTGAAGAGCGCATGAAACGCGTGATTGACGAAATCAAGGGCAGCAAGAGCATTCTCTTTATTGACGAAATTCACATGGTCGTCGGCGCGGGTTCCGCCGGCAGCGCGGTGGACGCGGCAAACATTCTCAAGCCCGCGTTGGGGCGCGGCGAATTGCAGTGCGTCGGCGCGACGACGATGGAAGAATATCGCAAGCATATCGAATCGGACGCCGCGCTCGAACGGCGTTTCCAACCGGTCAAAGTCGAAGAGCCGAGCATCGAAGAGACGATTCTGATTCTGCGCGGCGTGCGCGAACGCTATGAACAACATCATGCCTTGAAAATCGGCGATGACGCCTTGACCAGCGCGGCGCAGCTCGCGGCGCGTTACGTGACGGACCGCTTTTTGCCGGACAAAGCCATTGATTTGATTGACGAAGCGTCCTCGCGCGTGCGGATGTACAAAGCGCCCAAACCCGCCGCATGGGATGAATTGAATGAAGATTTGAAAACGGTTCAACAGCGCAAAGAAGAAGCGGTGGACGCCGAAGAATTTGACGAAGCGATTGAATTGCAAAACCGCGAGCGCGCCATTATCGAAAAACTGAAACAGGTGCAGATCAACACGACCGAATACAACGACGTCGCCATGCCCATTGTCGGCGCCGAAGATATTGCCGAAGTGGTTTCCATGTGGACGGGCGTGCCGCTCACGCAGATTTCCGAAGCGGAAACGACGCGCCTCTTGAAAATGGAAGCGGCGCTGCACGAGCGCATCGTCGGCCAAGAAGACGCGATCAACATTATCTCGAAAGCGGTGCGCCGCGCGCGCGCCGGCTTTAAAGACCCCAAGCGCCCCATCGGCTCGTTCATCTTTTTGGGTCCGACCGGCGTCGGCAAAACCGAATTAGCCAAAACGCTCGCCGAATTCATGTTTGGCAAAGAAGATTCCTTGATTCACATTGACATGTCCGAATTTATGGAACGGCACAGCGTCGCGCGTTTGGTCGGCGCGCCGCCCGGCTATATCGGTTACGAAGACGGCGGGCAATTAACCGAAGCGATTCGCCGCCGCCCCTACTCGGTAGTGCTGCTCGACGAAATCGAAAAAGCGCATCCCGAAGCGTTCAATTTACTTTTGCAAATTTTGGAAGAGGGTCATCTCGCCGACGCCAAAGGGCGCAAAGTGGATTTTCGCAACGCCATCATTATCATGACATCCAACATTGGCGCGGAAGCGATTCAACGCGACGGCTCGCTCGGTTTCGCGGTGAAAAAAGACGAGGGCAAAGCGAACGAAGACGCGTACGCCAAGATGCGCGAACGTCTGATGGGCGAACTCAAAAAATTGTTCCGCCCCGAATTTATCAATCGCATTGACGGCGTCGTCGTATTCCGCGCCTTGACCAAAGACGACATTTTGCAAATCGTGGATGTACAGCTGCGTTTGTTGCAGCCGCGCCTCGAAGAACACAATATCGAACTCGAAATCACGACGGCCGCCAAAGAACAATTGGCGCGCGAAGGATACGACCAACAGCTGGGCGCGCGTCCCTTGAAACGCAAAATTCAACAGCTCATCGAAGACCCGCTTTCGGAAGGCGTCCTGTCGGGCGAATTCCGCGACAATTCCAAAGTGTACGCGGATGTCATTGACGGCCAGGTGAAATTGGTGTCCGAAGAGCTGTTGACGATTGACCACGCGCTCGAAGCGCTAGCCACGCCGTCGCTAAACTAACCGCCGCCACAAACTCTAACGCCATCCGCTTTTTTTGCGCCTTTTCGCTACAGCGCGCAAAAAAGAACGCCAAAGAAAACGCCCGCGCAAAAAATTATGCGCGGGCGTTTTTTTATCGCTGGTTGTGGTAGAGCGTTGTATTAGGGCTGCTGGAAGGTAACTGCAATTTGCATGCGGTCCGGCAGCATCTGCAATACGCGAATCTTTGTCCCGGTGTGCGGAACAATCACGCTTGCCCAACCTTTATTGTTGGTGCTCAAGTCCGGGGCAACCCAATAGCTTTTCATATCATTAAAGATTGCTTTGGGCTTGAGACCCTTGTAACATTTTTCCGCGCTGTTCTGATGCAGACAAAGTTTCGGCGTCCGCTCCAACCCAAAGGTCGAGTCGAACGCTTGCATGCGCGGGCGCCAGACTGTGCCATCCAGACGCAGCAATTGTTTGGGATGAGCGTCTACGGGCAAGTAAAGCCCGCCGCAGCGCCCCGAGTCACAATGGTCTCCAATATTGTTGTCGGGGAAGGACGTATCATAGTACCATACGAGCATCCCGTCTTGGTACGGAAAGTGTTCGACCCAATCCTGCAAATTGGGATCATTCAAGAACCCAAAATTGTAGGGACCGGTTTCGAGACCCTTGTCGTAACCGCGATACGTCCGGTATTCGACAAAGTAGGCATTATAGTAGGAATTCGTAACCGTCCCGTTGGTGCGAATAAATCCGACATACGTCCACCCCGGATCGGTTTCGGCGTCGTCCAGCGCCTGTCCCGTAATCGCAATATCGTCCAATGAAGCGCCGGGATTTGCCGCCGCGACATCCGTCCAATAGTTAAAGCCCAACGTTACAGTTTGACCGGCATACGCCGTCAAATCTGCGGTCAGGTCCACCCAGTTTCCACCGCTGGACCCTGTGATGCCCTCGCCTGCATTCTGACCATTGGGATTATTGACCGTGGATAGATTGGTGTGAACATTGACGCCATTCACCGTGAAATACAGATAATCCCAATCTTGTTCAATATCATAGCGGATCTTGGCTGAGAGCTGCGGGTTGCCTCCCGGCAAAGTGACGGAACGGGTCATGGTGTTATCCAGGTCGTTGCCGCTGCCGCTAAAATAGAAATACGAGCCGCTGTACGGGGTGCCAATGTTGGAAGATAATTCTTTGTCCGGTAGATTGACAATGAGTGTTTGGACATCAGCAGTCTGGGTTTCGGCAGGGCTGAGCCAGAAGTTCTTGTCTTTGCCGTACTTGAGCGAGCGAGAGTTCGACCATCCCAGAAAGAGCTTTTCATACGCGCTCATGTGGATGGGTTCTGTCCCAATGCCATCTTTTGGCACGCCGGAATTGCCGTACGAGCCGCTGGACATTAACGTCCAAAAAGCCGTCGAATTTTCCGCGCCGCCAACGTTGCCGCTGGTATCGTACAAATCGGGCAGCCCCAAATCATGCGCGAACTCGTGTGAAAAGACGCCGACGCCGCCATTTTCCGGTTCGACGGTATAGTCGCCAATCCAAAAATCGGAACTGCCGACCTGGATACCGCCATACTTGTTAAACGACGGCCCCGTAGAGCCAATTAAATTGTAATACGCATACCAACGATGCGACCAGATTGCGTCAGAACCTTGCGCGCCGCCGCCGGTCTCTTGGCCTTCGCCCGCATGGACGGCTTGAAAGTGGTCAATGTATCCATCCGGTTCGTTAAAGTTACCGTTGCCGTTATAATCGTATCGGTCCCAGACATCAAATTTGGCAAGGTCTGCATTAATGTCTGCGACGGTCTTGCCCGCCGCCACTTGGGCGTTATACCAACCGTTGACGGCATCTTTGACAAAAAGCCACGTGCGCGCACAGACGAGACTGCCACAATAATCGCTGCCATAGTTGGCTGCATTGTATGGGAGTTGGATCCAGTCGGTCACGCCGCCGCCAACAGTGTATTGTCCGGAAGATTGTTCAAGATAAAAATTGTGCATCGAGACCACGCCGGGTTGACCGGAAAATAACAATTTCCGATAGTATTCAGGACTAAAGTCCTTGGTCCAGATGGTGGTATTGTTAACCTTGCGATTCGGCTTGGGAATCTCGTTATGCAAAGGGCCCGCCGTCCCGCCATACGTTGGATTGATTTGCGTGCCGAATTCGCCTAGCACAGTCCAAATGCGGTCTTTGGTGCGTTTCGCTTCAACATATTCGCCATCTACTTGATACACTTCCCCTACAGCTTCGCCGCGCATCTTGGCTTCGAGCGCTTTGCGCTGCAACGCTTGCTGCTTGGAGCCCAACGGGTGTTTGAGATTATCGCTAAAATTGACATTGGCTTTTTCGCTCGGTTGCGCCAATGTCGGCGGCGCCGCCAAGATCAATGCGCCCATCGCGGCAGCCAGAACAATCAAAATTCGAAAATGCTTGTTCATTTCGTTTTTTTCTCCTCTTGTTTTACGGGTGGGTTATAAAAACACAGAGTCATTTTTGAGCTCGGCTTATAGGCGCCTCCCTTTGAGACAAGGTTGAATTTTTGACGATGCGTACAACAAAAAAGCGCGCGACAGTTTTCCGTCAGTCCGCGCCAAATTCAACGCCACAATACGTCGTTCGAGTAAATGGCATAGCTATAGGATGCCGGGGAATCTTCTGATTTGCGAGAACGGTAAATACGGCTTGGGGCAAACGTGGAAGAAACCCGGTATTCAATTGTTACAAATGTAAAGGAAAAATTGAATGGTCTTGTTAAAGACATCGGTCTGAACATTCGTCTTTGACTGTTTATCCCGTCAAAAGACCAGCATAGGGGATTGCGTTATTTTATTCTGCGTTTCGAATTTGTCAAACTGATTACAATTTTTTCAAGGCGTTTCCTTTCGCGCCGTCAGCGTTAGAGAACGCTTTCTACGCGAGGCGGCTTGGGTTTGACACAGACGAACGTATGTGCTACAGTCGCGCTGCAATGATCTTTCCAATGCAATGAGAAGGCCCATGCCCAAAACGCCCAAACTCCGCACGCAGTATGTCTGTTCCAATTGCAATTTTGTTTCGCCCAGTTGGTACGGTCGGTGTCCCAATTGCGACAGTTGGGAAACGCTCGTCGAAACGGTGGAGCAAAAAACCGTCGCGTCGTCCAGCGCGCTAGCGGCGCTCGCGCCGCGCGGCAAACCGACAGCGCTCAGTCACGTGCGCGCCGATGAATTTTCACGCCTCCCCATTGCGCTTGGCGAATTGAATCGCGTGTTGGGGGGCGGCGTGGTCTTGGGCTCTGCCGTCCTCGTCAGCGGCGAACCGGGCATCGGCAAATCCTCGTTGATGCTCCAACTGGCGGCGGAATTGTCCAACTCGGTTGGCGCGGTTTTGTATGTGTCCGCCGAAGAATCCATTCAGCAAATCAAATTGCGCGCCGAACGTTTGGGCGTCAACGCCGACAATTTATTTTTGCTCAATGAAACCGCGCTCGAAGAAATCGTCAATCACGTTACGCAATTGAATCCGAAACTCGTCATCGTGGATTCGATTCAAACGATCTATTCCGAAATGATTGACAGCGCGGCGGGCGGCGTCGCCCAAGTCAAAGAATGTGGCGCGCGCTTGACCCAGTTAGCCAAGAACAGCAACATTCCAATTTTTATCATCGGTCATGTCACCAAAGCCGGTTCCATCGCCGGACCGCTCGTCTTGCAGCATCTCGTGGATGCCGTTTTGTATCTCGAAGGCGAACGGTATCACACGTATCGTCTATTGCGTTCGGTCAAAAATCGTTTCGGCGCGACCGATGAAGTCGGCGTCTTTGAAATGACGCACGAGGGAATGCTCGAAATCGCCAATCCGAGCGAAGCGTTTCTCGCCGAACGCGCGGCGTTTGCGGCAGGCAACGCGATTGCCGTGACGATGGAAGGCACGCGACCGCTGCTGTGCGAAATTCAAGCGTTGACGAGCGTGACCGCGTTCGGGCTGCCGCGCCGCACCGCGAACGGCGTGGACATGAATCGGTTGTTATTGCTCACCGCCGTCCTCACCAAACGCGTCGGCTTGAAATTGTTCAACCAAGATATTTTTGTCAATGTCGTCGGCGGTCTCAAAATCAATGAACCCGCCGCCGATTTATCCGTCGCCGTTGCTATTGCGTCGAGTTTCAAAGATTATCGCGTGTGGGATGACATGGCGGTCATGGGCGAGGTCGGCCTCAGCGGCGAATTGCGTAACATTGCATCGGCAGAAAAACGCATCAAAGAAGCGAGCAAATTGGGATTCAAACGCGCGCTCGTGCCTTTTCCCATCGCGCGCCAGTACGCCGAAAAAACAAACGGCATTCAACTCGTCGGCGCCAAAAATTTAGCCGAAGCGTTAGAGCTGGCGTTAATCAAGTAATATTCGAAATTCAAAATTATCTCCATATTCAATCCGCCATCCGCAATCTGTCATCTGTTATCTGTTTTCTGTTTTCTGTCGTCTGTCGTCTGTTATCTGTCCTCTGTCCTCTACAATCATCCCGGTCCCCCGCCCGGCTGTCGGTACACCAGCTCGCCCGTTTCGGTTTCGTGATACGGTTGCGCCGCGCGCAATTCGTCAAACAAGGGCAGCGTGCGCGTCCGCACCGCGTGTTCGGCGTACAAAAACATTGCCGCCGACCAGGCTTGCTGCGGATAGCCCATCGGACGCCCCGTCTCGCCGTGCATCCATTCATTAAATTCCCAATCCTGCGCGTGCCCGCGCCGATTGGCTTGCGCGCACAAGTCAAGCAAACATTCCGCCTCGGTCATCCAACCCTGTCGCACCAACGCGGCAATGTGGAATCCGCCAATCATGGGCCAAATTCCGCCATTGTGATATTGATGCGGCAAATTCAAATTGCGGCTGCGATAATAATCGCGCCAATTGCTCTCGCCCGGAAAAATCGGCGGATAAATCGCTTTCGTCGGATACGGTTCCGCCATACCCACATCGTCGAGATAACGCAAAATGTGCGCCGCGCGATGTTTGCCCGCGATGCCGACGAGAATCGCCAACGCATTGCCGAGCGCATCGCACCAATCGCCGTACTCGCGGAACGCCACCCACGGCAAATAAAACGGTCGGCTTGAAATCGTACCGATATTGTGATACAGCATGTACCATTCGAGCCGCATCGCTTTTAATTTTTCCAAGTGTTCGGCAAAATGTTCCGCGACCCAACAACGGTCCACCCACATCAACAAATTGATGCGTTCGCGCACGCCCGCCGCATCAATCGTCACCCGATGCGCGGTCAAAGCAGGCGCGACCACGCGCGCGAGTTCTTGATGCGCGAGCAGCGCGGCGTAATACAACACATTGTCGTACAACACGTTATAGCGCACCGCCAACAAATCCATCCAATTGCCCGCTTCGGGAATTTCCAACAGACCGCACTCGTTCATATCTTGAAATTCCAACCACACCAGCGCGCGGTCGAGCGCCGCCCAATGCGCGCGCACAAACGCCGCATCGCGCGTAAGCAAATAGTGCGTATAGTGCCCCAGAATAAACCACAAATTGGCGTCGAGCGCGCCCGCATTTTCCGAGCTGGCGCGTCCTGTTTCGGGATTGATGTTTAACGGAATGAGCCCGCGCGGCGATTGATGCGCGCCCAGAGTTTCGAGCGACGCGCGCCCCGCGCGCAGCAATTCCGGCGCCCCCGTCACCGCCGCGCCGAGAAACGTCACCGCGCTATCGCGCGCCCACACTTGCGGATACCCCTCGCGCAGCGCCGACGCGCGAAACCCGCGCGGCGTGACGCATTGCATCAAAAGCGCGCGCGCGCGTTCGACCCCTTCCGCAATTAAAGCCGCTGTCATACGGTTATGGTCAGCGTTTTTGCCAAATTGTCAAACGCGGGCGTCCGAAAATCAAGACCCCAAACGTTTTCGCAAACGCTTGGGGTCTGGACAAACAAAGATCTATCGGCGGACGTTTAGGGCGCGACGATGCGAAAGGAACGCGCGGCGCTCCACCCGCTGCACATGTCGCCATTACAAGCGCGCACGTTCCAAAAATAATTTCGATTGCGCTTGAGCGTTTTGGTCGTATAGGCGGGCGTCTGCAAAGCGGTTTGGCTGTCCACAATCACGCCGCCGGCGGAACCGCGACGCACTTGGACTTGATAGCGCGTCGCGCACGTCTCGGCGCGCCAGCGCAGTTTTACTTGCTGCGTCGTCAAGACCCTTGCGTCTTTGGGGCGTTTTAATTGCGGCGCGGCTGGCGCGCCCGCGCAAGCCGCCGGCGTGGACGTGGCGGTCATTGTCGGCGGCGGCGCGCCTGTGCGCGTCGGCGTAGGCGTGTGCGTAGCGGTGGGCGCGGGCGCATCGTCAACCGGCGCTCGGCCATTTCGCAAAGCATTTCCGCGCCCCGTACCCCACAAAATGCGCGCGTTCGCCGAGTTGGGTAAATCGTACGCCACAATGCCCGTGTGCGCGGTACCAATTACAATTTCATAATCCGCATCGCCGTCAATCTCCGCAATCGTTGGCGCCGCCAGCGCGCCGTCCCAATCGTCGTCGCTGCGCGGCAAATCCACCGCGTGCAGCAAATTTCCCATCGAACTCAAAATCAATAATTGCCCCGCCGCATTGCTCTCTTTTTGCGTCCACGTCGTCACAATGACTTCGGCTTGGCCATCGTTGTCAAGATCCACGACGACCGGCTCGGAGCTAAAGCGAATGAAATTTTCATTTTGCTTTGTGACCGCATAGGGCCACGCGCCGTGTTCGGTCTTGTCGAGCCAATAGGCGTGCAAACGGCCGTCATACGACGAATACAAAATTTCTTTGTACCCGTCATGGTCCAAATCAGCCGCGACCGGATTGGGCATCACCGTTTCAATCGTATCGTACGCTTCGGACAACGGCGCCGCGTTGGCGTCCGGCGTCGGCAAATCGGTCCAATCAAAACCATTGCCCGCCCAACGCGTACGGTCAAGCCGCAAAAGATACGGCGAATGAAACAAATTCGTATAAGGACTCGTACCGCAATTATAGGTATTGCCGACAATAATAATTTCCAACACGCCGTCATTATTGACGTCGGCGAAACTCGGCGCGCTGTCCGCGAAATTGGGCCGATGTTCCGTGCCGCAGTCGGCGTAACCTTTCAAATCCACCGCATGGGAATAATGAAAGCCAACGCGCGCCCATACTTTGTTTTGCGAATTGATTTGGCCGTACATGCTGTGCGCGCGCAGCGGCGTACCATCGTCGTTATAGCCGACGACATAATGCGTATCGTTGGGCCCAATCATTTCGGCGCGGCCATCGCCGTCCAAATCCGCGAGTCCGACATTTTCATTGTAGCAACCGGCGGCATAGCCATTCACATTGGAATCGGGCGAATGAACGGGAAAGCCCGCGCGCACGGCGCCATTATGTTCGTACATAAACCATTGATTCTCGGAACGCGTCGCGCAGACCAAAATTTCCAAATCGCCATCGGCGTCCACATCGTCCACCGCCAACGAACGCAATTCATTCTGCTGCGCTTGCTTGGGAAAATTGCCAAAGGGCGCGCCGTTCCCATTCCACACAGCCAAATACCCGTTAGCGTGCGCGGTCACAATTTCAAGCGAACCATTCTGATCCACATCGCCGACGACGACCGAGGGCCAGCCGCGGCCGCCGCCGGGATTATTGACAATCCATTGCGCGCTGCCGTCCGCGCCATTCACGACGACCACGCGAGAATCCGTCCAAATCACTTCGGCTTGTTGGTCGCCATCCAAATCGGCGACGACGGGCGACGCGTACCACCCC
>WBZO01003826.1_pt1 | contig 16985 bp, 11 predicted proteins | sample 5204261 | NCBI WGS metagenome assembly WBZO01 (sample SAMN12412400, study PRJNA552823) | activated sludge metagenome | isolation source: activated sludge from anammox sidestream of wastewater treatment plant... | place: USA: North Carolina | collected 2017-09 | reverse complement strand
GGCCAGCACCCACTGGCGCACCAGCGCGAGCTGTACGGAGGTCAGAGCGCCAAAATGCCGCTGGTCCAGCACCGCGAAGATCGGGCTGGCTTCCGGATCGCCCGGCACGATGACCGCGCCATCCCGACCGCCGATCATCAGGCTGGCGTAGTCGGTGACCTTCAGCCCGGCGGTCGGGTTCTCCCCGTGGCATTCGCCGCATTCGGCGACCAGTATCGGCCGTATCTCCTGATAGGTCAGCGTCTCCGGCAGCGCGGCGGGACCCTCTTCGCCGCCGGTCGTCTGCTGGATCAGGCCCATTTCCAGCGCCAGAGCGGGGGCGTCAAACCCGGCGAAGCGCCACTCCTCGCCGTGACAGGCGCTGTTGGAGCAGAAGCTGGTGTCGCTCGTGCCGCCCGGATTCTCGACAGTGTGACAGTTGGCGCAGGAGCGGTCGAACTCGTTATGATGGCGGCTGATCCACGTGCTGTCCAGGTGCGACTCCGGTTCCAGACCGGTGGTCAGGGGCAGCATTGGCTCGATATCGGTGGGCCGGACAACCTGCGGGATAGCATGGCACAGGTTACACTCCAGCCGGACAACCGCGCCCGCCGCGCTGACATGGCGGCCATCGTGGCAGCGGAAGCAGCCCGGCCAGTCCTTATGGCCGATATTATCGGGGTGGGTCTGCCAGTTCAGCTCCTGCTCAACGTAGTTGTTGGCATCCCACAGCTCGCGCAACTGCGCGATGGTCTGCGTCAGCGTCCCCTCATTCTGGCTGATGAAGTCCGGGTAGTTCTCCTGATAGTACGTTTCGATGGCGGCGAGGCCCTCGTGAGCTTCTTCCGTAGTCTTGTAAGGGGCGGCCATCGCGCGCTCCGCCACATAGAGGATGTTCGGGATATCGCGCGGAATATCGCCGCGGGACAGGGCGCCTTCCACCAGCGTGCGCGGGGATTCGATCAGGTGCGAAATCCGGTTGTGGCAGGTCATGCAGTCCATTTCCCTGATCTCAGCCTGGTTCAGCGCCGCCGGATCGAACTCCGGATCGGTCGTGGCGTATTCCGTCTGGGTCCCATCGGGGGCGGTCACCCGTATCCAGGGGATGGTCTGGTCGAGCCTGTCGGTTGCAATGTATTCGATCTGGTTCTCAGTATGCCAGTGAATGCCGTATCCCAGCCCTTCGCGGGAGGTGCCGCCGCCGGTGTGCATCAGGAGATAGATGCTGTACGGCGTATTATCGACATTCTCGCGGGTGTGGTTGATCTGGCGCAGGCTGTCATCGGAGAACTTCTCCGGGAAGTGGCACAGCTCGCAGGTGTCGCGGGCCGGGCGCATGCTGCTGACCATGATCGGGTATTCGTAGCTGTTGGTGAGCGTCGCCCAGACCAGCCGCATATGGCCGGTCTTGCGAATGGCCTGCTCGATCAGCAGGCCGCGCCCGATATGGCAGTCCACACAGGGGACGCGAGCATGGGGGGAGACGAGGTAAGTCTGATATTCCGGCGGCATGGTGTGGCAGGTTTCCCCGCAGAACTGGGTGGAGTTGGTGTACTCCCAGGCGGGGGGAATAGCCAGCAAAACGAATACAAGGGCCGCCCCGAACAAGGCGTATGGCAGCGCCCTGCGCCGTTGCTTTCTGCCTTCAGGGGTGGATGAAAAGAACATGCGAAGCCGGTTCATGGTCACCGCCCTTGTCAGATAGATTTCAGGGACAGAGGTCAACAGAGCTGATGAAGTTATTATAGTACGTTATGAGGTCTTGCCAAAAATTCGCCCCCGGACTTGCACAAGTCCGGGGGCGAACGGGTTGTCCGGTGGGGCGAGCCGCCAGCGCAGCCCGTCCCTCCCGTGGCGATCTACATGGCTGGAGCGAGGATGACCGCGTTCGGCACTGGCTCGCCGGTCAGCCGCTCATAGCTGAGCTGAAGCAGGGAGACGACATAGCGCAGGTTGTGCACGGCCGTCCCGCCGCTCGCGGTGAACTTGAAGTTGTAGACAGCGCCGTACAGATCAGCGCCGGCGCCTTCTGGAAGCGTGAAGTACGGATAGTGATCCAGAATGCCGACGCCCTGTTCGGTGAGCGCCCCGGCGAGCAGCTCGCGCAGGCCGGCGACTTCATCCTGATTCGTCTCGATGACGCCGTCGCCGTCGTAGTCGCGCCGGGCCTCGAAGGCGAAGCTGGTCGCGCCGTCATGGCAGTGCTGGCAGACGGCGACATTCTCAGCGCCATCGACCGGGCTGACCATGGCGAAGGTATGCCCGCCGACAGTGTCCTGATCGGGCGAGTTAGCCATATGGCAGCTAATGCAGCTATCGTCCACCACGCGGCCATGCGTGCTGGTCGGCAGGGTCAGGCCCCAGGTGTAGCCGCCGGTGGCGTTCATCAGCTCAGCCGCGGTGGAGTAGTGCGGGGTGGAGAAGTAGCCGCCAGAAGCAGCCCCCTCAACCGATGCGACCGGATCGACGCGGCTGTTGTGGCAGCCCATGCAGGTCGCCGCCGGGCCAGCTTCGGCGACTTCCAGACCGTCCGGCAGCGTGACCGAGTCAAAGACGCGGAGCTGGCTGGGGTTGGAGCCGTCGTGCGGATCGTGGCAGACGGCGCAGGTGATCACCTGGTAGTTGGTGCGCGTATCTTCGACGGACACCCCGTTGAGGTAGTCGATATAGCCCGCGCCGCTGTGGCAGCGGACGCATTCGGCCTCTTCCTCACCGATAGGGTAGGTGAAGGCCATGGCGTTCTTGTCCGCGTGGCCGCTCAGCTCCCACTGCTGCGGGATGAGGTTGTAGGGTTCCTCAGCGTGGCACTGCGCGCACACGCCGTACTCCAGCCCGGTGGAGATCATCCGGTCGCGGCGGCTGGAGTCGAAGATATGGGCTTCGCCGGGGCCGTGGCAGGCTTCGCACTGGACATTCGCCAGCGCGGCGACATCCGGGAATTCAGCCACCATGGCGTCCCAGTTGCCCGGTTCAAGCGTCTCCGGGAAGGTCCAGCCCGCTGCGGCTGCCCGATCGTCGAAGCCGTCGTTGACAGCGGTCGCCATTGTGTTGTAGCCGGTGCTGTGGCAACTCACGCAGCTCGGGCCGAAGTGGTCGTATTCTCCGTCAAGGCCGGCGCTCAACGCTATCGCATGGCCGGTCGATGACCAGCCTTCCAGTTTGTCATCATGGCACTCGAGACATTCATCTCTGGCCTTATCAGGATGGAGGAAGCCGTTGCCGACATAGTTCGAGGCGGTCACGACCCAGGTTTTTTCGCCTGTATTGCCGTTGGCATCCGTGGCGGTCAGCGTGAGGCTGTACTGCCCGGGCACATCGGCCATGAAGATGGCGACGACGCCGTCAGCGAGCAGTGTCGCCGACGAATCTTCCGCCGGGGTCAGGCTCCATGCGAAGGTGAAGCCCGGGGCGGCCGATTCTGGCTGCTGAAAGTCTTCGATCGCCATCAGGCCCATGGCGGGGTAAATGCCGTAAGGCAGGATAATCGCCTGGGCTGGCTGTTCGGCGGGGTCAGCGCCCGCCGGGAGGCCATAGGCTTCGGCGGCAACATACGTGCCCACGCCTACGGCTCTGCTGGCTGTTGTCACGATAGGGGTTTCCTCGCCGCCCTGCCCGGTGACAACCAGCGTCCCCACAGCCAGCAGCAGAAGAAGCGTACCCACAGCGATTAACAGCTTAGGTGCTTTCATAGGACAAATTCCCCCTTTGTTCTATGGGACATCGTATTGGGTACAGGTGTCCTGAATACCGAGTTCCGCAACGGTGGTGATGAGGCAGTGATACGTGGTGATTGTTTGGGCGATAAACGTCTCTTTCCTTTGCGTACAACAGGCGAGGAAAGCAGTGCGGCATCACTTTATCATATTTCTGTAGATTTTGCACTGATGTTTACCTGCTATATCGGGAAACGCTTCACAATGAAAGCGCAGTTTCCCCGCCTTTGCCGATACCCAGTTTGCGTTATACTCAGGCCCGTTGGAAGGTCACCGGCAGGATGAGCGATTGGTACGGTGCGTATGCGAACATATCACAGACTGTGCGTGCTGATGGTGGTCGGGCTTGTTGTGCTGGGCCTGTGGGCACCGCTGGCCCGGGCTGATTCAGGCCCGTCACTGAACTTCACCGTGAGCCTGGCGTTTGACGCTCTTGAGCAGGGCGGGATGGGCGTGGTGAGGGTCACCGGCGCGGACATCGTCGGGGTACAGGCGCAGTTCCTGGATCGCCTTATCGACTTCTACCAGTCCGGAAACAGGGCGAACCCGGTCTGGAACGGACTGCTGGCCGTCAATATGGAGCAGAAGCCGGACACTTATCCGCTGGAGATCACCGTATTGTATGACGATCGTTCCCGCGAGACCTGGCAGGGGCAGGTTATCGTGCGGGATGCCGGATTCCTGCGCCAGGATGTCACTGTCTCCAACGATCTCGGCTACCTGCTGGAGCCGGAGACGGACCGCGCCGAACGCGCCCGGCTGGCTGCGCTGGTCGATGTCGTGACGCGCATCCATTACTGGGATCAAAAGGGTTTTATCAAGCCGCTGGATTCCGAATTTACGTCGCCGTTTGGCGCGTGGCGGTTGTATAACGAGTCGCTGTGGGGCCGGCACACCGGCGTGGACCTGCGCGGGCCGGCGGGCACGCCGCTGCTGGCCCCGGCGGCGGGGCGCGTCGTCCTCGCTGAGCGGCTGGATGTGCGCGGCAATTATGTCCTGATCGATCACGGCTGGGGCGTGTATTCCGGGCTGGCCCACCTCTCTGAGATTCACGTGACGCGCGGCCAGATGGTCCGCCAGGGGCAGGTGATCGGCATTAGCGGCAGCACCGGCCGCAGCAGCGGGCCGCACATCCACTGGGAGGTGACCGTCAACGGCGAGTGGGTGGACCCGCAGCAGTTTCTGGAGACACAGGTGCCCTGAGCCGGAGGAGCTTCCCGCGCACGGCGCGGGAGCGGCATCGCGATGCCCCGGACTATCCACCGGGAGAGGTCTATGAGCCAGGATGTCGATGCAAGGGGGAGCGCGTGAGCAGGCGCTGGCGGCGGCTCGACCGCCGCACCTTGCTGGATTGCCCGCCCTGGGTGTCGGTGTGGATGGAGCAGGTCCGTCTGCCGAACGGCGTGGTCATCGACGACTATTTCATGATTCAGATGCGCTCGTGGGTTGCCGTCTTAGCCGTGACCGATGATGGCCGTGTCCCCCTGGTCCGCCAGTATCGTTACGGCGTGGACGCCTGGACGCTGGAGCTGCCCGCCGGTTACCTGGAGAACGGCGAAGCGCCGGAAGTCTCCGCCCGGCGGGAGCTGCTGGAGGAGGCTGGCTGCGCGGCGCGATCGTTTGAGGTGGTGGGGAGCTTCACTCTGCTCGCTCCGCGCGGCGATATGCGCATGAGCGTCGTCCTGGCGCGGGGGGCCTATCTGGCGGGCGAGCAGGCGCTGGAGCCGACCGAGGAGATTGAGGTGCGCTGGATGACGGTGGAAGAGTTGCGGGCGGCCTGGCGGGCCGGGGCGGTGGAAGAAGCCACTCATGCTCAGGCGGTAGCCTGCGGCCTGGCTGCCCTGGATGATACGCCATGACCGATCCCGCCCTGAAGCTCGACCATATCTACCAGGGCGACTGCCGGGAGGTCCTCGCACAACTGCCGGAAGGCTGCGCCGATCTGATCTTCGCCGACCCGCCGTACAACCTCCAGCTTCGCCAGGCGCTGATCCGGCCCAACCTGACGATGGTGGACGCCGTCGATGACTCCTGGGACCGGTTCGATGATCTGGCCGGTTACGACCAGTTCACCCGCGAATGGCTGACCGCCTGCCGCCGCGTCCTGAGCGACACCGGCACGCTGTGGGTGATCGGCTCCTACCACAATATCTATCGCGTCGGCAGCATCCTGCAGGACCTCGGGTACTGGTTTCTCAATGACGTGGTGTGGATAAAGTGTCTCTCGGGCGACACCCAACTGTACGCGCTGCTCAACGATGTCCCGATTGTCTCCTCACTCAAAGACCTGGCCCGGCTTTCGCTGGACAGTAACCCGGTGAAACTGCCTTCCTATGATGAACAGGGGCAATTCACCTGGGTTAATGTCATAGGCTGGCAGAAGCAGGCGGCCAAACAACGCGGCAAGCGGCTGCTGATGGAAGATGGCAGCCATGTCGAGTGCAGCGATGAGCATCGTTTTCCGGTGCTGTGTGACGGCGAAATCGTCTATCGCCGCGCGGATGAACTGAACGAAGGCGATGTCCTGCTGACCCTCAAACAGTTTGATCTGCCGACGACTGTTGACAGCCAGGACATGGACGAGGCTGTTGGCGCTTTTGTCGGCGCGCGGAGCGCCATTGCTGCGGTGCAACAAGATTACAGGCAGCCGTATTCAGTCTGGACCTCGCATACCACCCGCGCCATTCTGGAAGGCGCGCTGCGTCCCCTGCGTATCAAAGCGATTTCGCAGGGCACGCTGCGCGAGTTCTACGAGGTGGCCGTAGACGGCAACCATGTCTTCGCGCTGGCAAATGGCCTGCTGACGCATAACTCCAACCCTATGCCCAATTTCCGCGGCGTGCGCTTCACCAACGCTCACGAGACGCTGTTGTGGTGCAAGAAATCGCGCGATCAAAAGCGTTACACCTTCAACTACCACGCTATGAAAGCGGCCAACGAGGGCAAGCAGATGCGCAGCGACTGGGAGCTGCCGCTCTGTACCGGGAGCGAGCGGCTGACCATCGACGGCGAGAAGCTCCACGCCACCCAGAAGCCGGAAGCGCTCCTGTACCGTATCCTCCTGGCCAGCACCAACCCCGGCGACGTGGTGCTGGACCCCTTCTTCGGGACAGGGACAACTGGCGTCGTAGCCCGGCGGCTTGGCCGCCATTACATCGGTATTGAGCGGGAAGAGAAATATGTCCGGGCGGCGGGGGCGCGCCTGGACGCCGTCGCGCCCCCGCTGGTGACGGATGATGTTGTCCTGGGCCGGCTGCCTTCAAAGCGCAGCGCGCCGCGCATCCCGTTTGCCGCCCTGCTGGAAAACGGCCTGCTCCAGCCGGGACAGATGCTCCACTTCGACAGGCAGCGCGAGCGCACGGCTGTCGTGCTGGCCAACGGCTCCCTGCGGCTGGCCGACGGCGCCATCGGGTCCATTCACCAGATGGGAGCTTGGATCAGCGGCGCGCCGTCCTGTAACGGCTGGGAGCACTGGTACTACGAGACGCCGGAGGGCGAGCTACTGCCGCTGGATACGCTCCGCCAGCAGCTTCGGCAGCGGATAGAATCCGGGCAGGAGTGAAGGTGGGATGGTAGCGCGACTGGATGAGGGCTGCTGATGGCCAGAACACGGACCAAGTACGTTTGTCAGAACTGCGGCCGGGAAGCTCCGCGCCAGATGGGGCGCTGCCCGAATTGCGGCGAATTCAACACTATGGTGGAGGTGATCGAGGAGGCGCCGGGCAGGGGGCGCGCCGCCGGACCCGCCGCCGTGCCGCGCTCCGTGCCGCAGAAATTGCGCGAGGTCAGCGCCGATGCTGGCTTCCGCCTGCCGATGCCAATCGCTGAATTTTCGCGTGTGCTTGGCGGCGGCATTGTCCCCGGCAGTATCATCCTGATCGGCGGCGATCCGGGCATCGGCAAGAGCACCCTGCTGCTGGAGGCCGCTTCCGGCATGGCCGATCGCTGCGGACCGGTGCTCTATGTCAGCGGCGAGGAGTCGGCCCAGCAGATCAAGATGCGCGCCGAGCGGCTGGACCTGCGCCCGGAGGACCTCTACCTGGTGACGGAGACTAATCTGGGCGCGATCTTCGAGCATGTGGGCCGGGTCAGCCCGCAGATACTGGTCGTGGACTCCATCCAGACCACGTTTACGGAGGAGCTGGACTCCTCCGCCGGCAGCGTCAGCCAGGTGCGGGAGTGCGCCAACCGTCTGCGCGAGCTGGCCAAGAGCCGGGGGATCGGCATCTTCATCGTCGGGCATGTCACGAAAGAGGGCACTATCGCCGGGCCGCGCGTCCTGGAGCATATTGTGGATACGGTGCTCTATCTGGAGGGCGATCCGTTCCAGGCGTACCGCTTGCTGCGCAGCGTCAAGAACCGCTTTGGCGCGACCAGCGAAGTCGGCGTTTTTGAGATGCGCAGCAGCGGCCTGGTGGAGGTCACCAACCCGTCGGAAGTATTCCTGGCGGAACGGGTGGTCAACGCGCCGGGCAGCACTATTGCCGTCACGCTGGAAGGCACACGTCCGCTGCTGGTGGAGGTGCAGGCGCTGAGCAGCACGACGACCTTCGGCTACGCCCGCCGCACGGCCAACGGCATTGACTACAACCGGCTGCTGCTCCTGACCGCCGTCCTGACGCGCCGGATGGGCTTCCGCCTGGCGGAGCAGGATATCTTTGTCAATGTCATTGGCGGCCTCCGGATTGACGAGCCGGCGGCGGATCTGGCCGTAGCGACCGCTATTGCTTCCAGCTATCTGGATCGTCCCGTGCCCGCTGACCTGGCGATTGTCGGCGAGATCGGCCTGAGCGGCGAGCTGCGCGCCGTCAGCCAGCTCCCGCTGCGGCTGAATGAAGCGGCCAAGCTCGGCTTCAGGCGTATTGTCGTGCCGCGCACCCGCCGCAAGGAGCCGGCGCCGGACGGCCTGACCGTCCTGCCCGCCCGCAACCTGGCCGAAGCCTTCGCCATCGCCCTGCCGGAGAAGTAAAGGGAAGGAGCCTCCTGCCATGAAATACGGGTTTGTGCTGCCGCGGGGGGATGCCCGCGTCGCCGTTCAGCACGCACAGGCAGCGGAAGAAGCTGGCTGGGACGGCTTCTTCGTCTGGGAAGGTGTGTGGAGTGTCGATGCCTGGGTGGCGCTGACCGCCGCCGCTATGCGTACGGAGCGCATCCGGCTGGGCACGCTGATCACGCCGCTGCCGCGCATGCGCCCCTGGAAGCTGGCCGCCGAGACGGCCACACTCGATCATCTGTCAGGCGGGCGCGTGATCCTTTCCGTGGGGCTGGGCGCGCTGGATACCGGCTATGAGGAATTCGGGGAGGAGACCGACCGCAAGACCCGCGCCGAACTGCTGGACGAAGGACTGGACATCCTCACCGGCCTGTGGCGCGGCCAACCGTTCCGTTACGACGGCAAGCACTACCATGTCCGCGAGACGGACTTCCCGCCGCCGCCGAAGCCGGTCCAGCAGCCGCGCATCACGACATGGGTTGTGGGGGCCTGGCCGCGCTCGGCGTCTATGAAGCGCGCCCTGCGCTACGACGGTGTCCTGCCGATGATTATGGAAGGGGAGGGCCACGGATTTCGTCCCGCGACGCCGGAGGATATTCGCCAGATCAAGGCATATGTGGCGGCCAACCGGATGGAGCCGGGGCCGTTCGATATTGTGGTTGAGGGGTTGACGCCGGGCGAAGATCGCGCGGCAGCGACGGCAGCCGTCCGCCCGTGGGCCGAGGCCGGCGCGACCTGGTGGATCGAGGCCATGTGGGACAGCTACGACCTGGACGCTGTGCTGGCCCGCATCCGGCAGGGACCGCCGGGGGTGTAAGCCGCAACCGGTAACAAACAGCGAACCTCCGCAACCGGGAGGCTCGCTGTGATTCTGAGGGGAGCAGGCTGGCGTTACCGGCTGACCTGCGAGCGCCCGCCCAGCGTGACCTGCACTGTGATCATCTGGCCGTCGCGCAGGATGCCCAGCGTCACCGTCTGGCCGACGGCGGCCTCATTGACGTACCCGACGAGCGTGTCGAAAGTGGGGACGGGCTGGCCGTCGAAGCTCACGATAATGTCGCCGCCGATCCGGGCCGGCATATCATCAATCGTCACCTCGCGGCTGCCACCCTGTAAGCCGGCGGACTGCGCCGGGCTGTTCTCGCTGACCGCGGCCACCAGCGCGCCGGTCTGGCCGGCGTCGAGGCCCATCGCCTCGCGCAGAGACGGGGTCAGCGTCGTGCCGGAGATGCCCAGCCAGGCGTGTTCGTAGCTCCCGTTTTCGATCAGGGCCGGCACGATATGGCGCACGGTATTGGCCGGGATGGCGAAGCCCACGCCTGCGTTCTGGCGGGTGTTGGACTCAATCGCTGTGTTCACTCCGACTACTTCGCCGTTCAGATTGAGCAGCGGGCCGCCGGAGTTGCCGGGGTTGATGGCGGCGTCGGTCTGGATGATGTCGGTGATGTTGAACCGCCCGCCATCCACCGTGGTCGATTGCGCCGGCAGCATCCGGCTGAGGGCGCTGACGATGCCCATTGTCATCGTGCCGTCCAGGCCGAAGGGGTTGCCGATGGCGGCCACGATCTCGCCGACCCGCAGGGTGTCCGAATCGCCCAGGGCCAGCGGGCGCAGGTCCAGCCCGGCCGGATCGACCTGGAGCACGGCCAGATCGCTGTCGGGGTCCGCCCCGACGAGGGTGGCGTCGCGCGTCGCGCCATCGGCGAAGATCACCCGAATCATCTCAGCGGAGCCGGCGACATGGTTATTGGTTACGATGTGCCCGGCCGTGTCATAGACGAAGCCCGATCCCTGGCCGTAAGCATAGGGCTGCTGGCCCGGCTGAGTCTGGGGCAGGTCCGGCATACCCGGAATGTCCGGCAGTTGCAGCTCCGGTATCTGCGCGGTCTGGGTGAGCGGCTGCCGCACGACGATGCTGACGACGGAGGGGTTGGCCGCGGTGTACAGAGAGACAAGCTGTTCTTCCAGCGCGTTGGTTGTGCTCAACGCCTGGGCGCTCCGGCCCACGGGGATAACCAGGGTGAGGGTGGCCGCCAGAGCGATCAGCAAGGCCAGAATCGCCACGCCTGTGACCACATAGGGCAGACGGGATTTTAGCGTGTTCATTGGGTAAACTCCTGATAGGCTACCATTAGAGAAGGGTCTTTAAGCGGGGGGTACTATAGCGGCCTGACCTTAAATCACCCTGAGAATCGCATCAATAGTGCATGAAAAATGTGATCATGGGGGCCGGAGGGACGACAGACTGCACAGCCCGCCCCGTATCTTCACATATTTCACTGGATGTGCAGGCTATCATTCCAACAGGCTAACGAGCGTAGCCATACGCTGATCATAAGTGTGATTAGCGTAGACATGTGCCTGCGCTTGCAGGGCGATCCCCTGGCGTTCGTCGTCGTGTTTCAGATAATAGGCTACTTGTTTGCGCAAATGGTCGGTACTGTGATAAGTCGCGATTGTCTCACCCGGCGTGAACCATTTTGAAATGCCGGGCAAATCGTCAGCGATCTGGAAGATGCCACACGCGGCGGCTTCAAACAGTCGCATGTTGCCGCCATAACGCATCGAGTCGCCATGCGGATTGACCTGAATCTTTGATCCACACAGAACTCGTAGCATCTTCTCGCCGAGTGCCTGACCGCGATAGTACGGTTGGAGTGAAGATGGCAGATCGTGAATACTCCACACACCCAGGCCGCAATCTTTGATAGCTTCCAGAGCCTTAATCCGGAGGCTATAGAGATTCGGTGGAAGTAAGGTGCCGACGAACCCGACCTCGCAGGCAAATTCAACCTGTTCGCTGGCGGACAGAGTATAGGGGTGGTGAAATTCAGGATCACAGGCGGAAATAGGAAGCACCTCCATCCGCGTGGCGCCGAGATCTAGCCATTGCGTACCGTGGTAATAATCGTTGACCAGGACCAGATCATACAGCGGCGCCGCTGTACGTTCGATCGCTCTTGAAAAGACAAGGGGCGAATCGAAGCCGAGGTAGACAACTTTGCAGCCATAGCGCGACTTGATAGCTGCCAGTGTTTCGGGAAAAACTACCCGGTTATTCCCGAACATCAGAATTATGTCGGGTTCATACGCTGCTACGGTAGCCAGTAACCGCCGGTTGCGTAGCCGAAAATCAGGGTGCGCGCGCGGCAGCCGGAGCGACAGTGCCGTCATCAATGTTGCCAGGCTACGCACGCCAGTGAATCGCTCCAAACGGAGATTCCGCTTGCCGAACAGAATTGGTGCATTACGGACAAAGGCGTCGACTTGATGACCAAGTTTGCGCAGCGAACGGATTAAAAAATACGTCCCCTGAGAGGGGGGGAACAATATAGACTCACCAGGCGTCGCGTTCTCTTGAGCTTTTGCCAGTTCCTCAGGATGGTAAATAGAATCGATAATCAGAAACTTCATACTTCACCTTGTTCGCTCATTTTGTCGTCGCTAAGAGATATCCACGCTTTCAATGCGCGGCTTGCGGTGAGGTGATCATGGAGTTCGCCACTGAAGATAGTTTTCACTGCCCAGGCCCATTTACGATCCGCCGATTTTCGCCTTCAACGCCAATAATACTCAGGAGACGCATTCCAGCTTGATTGACTCGGCTATGTAACAACATCCTTTACAACAGGACAGCAGATGGCTCAAACATCATCCGTTATTCAGGCTAATTTTGTATAAAAGGGTTGCCGGCTTCAAATCAATCGCACCACAGACTTCGCCTATCTTCTTTGGTATTACCATCATTTTTAGACAAGGGAATTGGAGCAGGCCAGAGCATAGAGCAGTTGCATATTAAGGTTGAAGTTGATAGAGGCAGGCGGTCAATATTCCCAACGGCCTAGTCTATCGCTGCTAGTCGCCGAGTTGACAGAGATCTTGCTGGCGGAGAATTCTAGCGCCGAAAATACACCCAATGCCGCCCTCGGGAGATTGTGAACTCACTAGGTGGCCCATACAGTTCTTCCGGGACAAGCGCACAGTCAGAATCAGTCTCCAGGCAAATAATGACATCAATACCCAGCGCATCAATTGCCTGTTCCAGCGTTAATCCATTGACATCTGCGTAGCGATATACACCTTCCCAACCAACAAAACGGTGGTTGTCATGCAGCGTGAACCAGAACAGATCGTCACCTGCGACATCTGCGCCTTCCGGTATCTGCCATGTAAGAAGATCGGCCTCAGCGAGCATTCGCGCGTTCGGGGTATCGCGAGCATCGCGCGCCATATCCAGCAAGGGCGGTGCGACAAGTGCAGGTAGAAAGAGAAACGCAACCAGCACTAACCCTATCTTGGTGCGTACAGCACGGGCCGCGATATACGCTACAAATGGGGCGAATAACGCCATATAGCCGTAGGATACGCGGATGTACAACGGGAGTGCGAACAGTGTTGTGAGCACTACCCCTCCGATTATTCGGTCTGGGCGATCGCCACGCCAAAACAGAATAGCGAAGGCACTCGCTAGTGCGAGCAGCTCAGCAGGCGAAAGGATCAGGTTGAGCCTGCCGATAAAATCCAGAGGAGACTGGAATATTGCGCCGTGCAACCGATGGAAGGTGAAAAACGCTTGAAGCCGTTCGATGTTCGTTACCACATCAGGCCAAAAATGTCCGAAGCTATATAGCATGATGGCAAACCCACCTGCCACCATGTAGGCGATAATGTATCGCCAATCGGAACGAGACCGAACCTGGAGGATGAGCACCAGTGCAACTATGCCGCCAAAGCCGGCTGCCGCGGTTGGTATGGCTTCCAACCCAACATAGAACGCCGCGCCCATGAGGACAACTGACCAGATACTTTTACTTTCAAAGAAAGCAAGTAACCCGACAAGGACAAGTGCCGAATAGACCGAAAGCAGAATATCCGGGCGAAGGTTATGAGAGGCCCGTACAAACGCGCTAAAGGTCAACATAACCGCCCCCCCCACAACTATTTCTGTTCTTCCAATACGCCGATCTCGCCACAACGCGAAGGCGGTGAGGAACACCGTGATTATCCCCACTATCAGCGGCACGGTCCGCAGGTTGACCAGTGACGAGTCAGTCAGCCGAATCCACATGCCCATCAGCGCGTAATAACCCGGCATGACAGGATCAGGATCACCATAAGCAGAGGCTAGAAATGGAGTGCTGAGGCGGCCCGTGTCGGCAAAATGAGTGGCTGCACTGGTGAACCATGGCTCATCCGGGATGTCCAGCGGCATAAATTCCCCGAGGCTGATGATGGATGCGATGAGCAGTGCTATCACCGCAACCAGTCCAGCAAATCCTGCATAGCGGCGCATGCGAGGTGTCGAAAATTGGAGGGGGGTGGTCGTTACAGCGATCAGGGCTAACCCGCATAGAATCACACTATGCACGATAACAAGCCATAGACTGCCTGGGAAGGCAACGATACGCTCGGCCTGGGGTCTCCGCGTAACAAGCGCCGACGCAATGAACACGATTTCCGCACTGACAAATACGATTAGCGCCGTCCCACTACCGTCTGCCAGTTCGCGTCTTATTTGTGGCTCGAACCAGACAAGTACTAACAGGACAACGATCAACGCGCCATAAACACGAGGAAGTAGAGCAGGATCGATAGCGTAATATCGGATTAGCCATTCGGCATCGATGGGAGCTCGATAAGCAAGAACTGCCAGCACAATAAGCGTACTGGCGAGTGCAATCAGACTGAGGACCCGGTTTCTCAAGAATAGTGTCATAATGAGAACCCCACCCCGAAGACACAAAGTATACCTGGAGACATCATTTCTGTCCCCTTTGATGTCCTCGGGGTAGGATAAGGAAGAAACGGGTCTTCATGTCGAAGCTGTGTGATTGGCGGTAGGGTGCCGGATCAGGGCCGCTCCGCCAGTTGTACCGGGATATCCAGCCGCGCGCCGTCGCGCAGCACGCCGAGCGAGATCGTCTGCCCGACCGAGGTCCGCGTCGCCAGGTAGTGCAGCAGATCGTCGAAGGTTTCCACCGTCTGCCCGTCTACGCTGATGATGATATCACCGCCAATGGCGACAGTCTGATGCTGGACGACGGCCTGACGGTTGTTGCCGCGCAGGCCGGCAGCCATGGCCGGGCTGCCGCTGGAGACAGCGGCCACCAGTATGCCGCGCTGCGAGCGGTCGAGCGACATCAGGTTGTTGGTCACATTGTCCAGGGAGCGGCCGGCGATGCCCAGCCAGGGATGCCGGTAAACGCCGTTCTGGATCAGGGCGGGGACCACGCGGGCCACCAGCGATGACGGCACGCTGAAGCCGATGCCGCTGTTCTCGCGGCTGCTGGAGCGGATGGCGGTGTTGATGCCCACCACCTGACCGGCCAGATTGAGCAGCGGGCCGCCGGAGTTGCCGGGGTTCATAGCCGCGTCAGTCTGGATGACATCGGGCGTGTTGAAGATGCCGCCGTTGGCTGCCGCCTCCTGCGAGGGCAGTGTGCGGCCCAGGGCGCTGACAATACCCATCGTCATCGATCCCTGCAGGCCGAACGGGTTGCCGACGGCGATCACCATCTGGCCAACCCGCAGCGCCTCAGAATCGCCCAGCGGCAGCGGGTTCAGCGCCGGAGTCAGGGATGGCTCAACGCGGATTACCGCCAGATCGGTGCCGGGGTCGGCGCCGACCAGTTCGGCGGGTACGCTGGTCCCGTCGGAGAAAATCACGCTGATCTGCAGCGCCTGCCCGGCGACGTGGTAATTGGTCACGATGTAGCCATCCCGGTTGTAGACAAAGCCCGAGCCTTGCCCGAAGCCGTTCTGCCCCACTATCTGAATGCTGACTACTGAGGGGTTGATGACGTCGTACAACTGGATGAGCTGTTGTTCCAGGCTGGTCAGGGTGATGCCCTGCTGTGCGCTGACGACGGGCGCGCTTTCCCGTATCAGCGGGGCCACCCCCGGCAGCGCGGTGAAGCTCATGCCGGCGATAAAGACTCCGGCCAGGATAATCCCGGCGAACATCCACATCAGTCGCTGTCTGATTCCAAACACGGGCATCTGCTCCTGCTTACAATAACATCCTGCTCGGGATAGTATGAAATATAGTCATACGCTATCAGGAATTGCTGAGTGTTAGATGAGACGTATATGAGAATTGTTGGGACCGCGCCGCCTGCTCTATAATCCGGCCCAGGCTGCGCCCGGTTACAGGGGCGCCTGATCGGGGAGTAAGCCGCCAGAGGATGACAGGGCTATGCCGAATCTGCTCAGATACGCTGCACGTTTCCTGATGTTCTTCTACCGGCTGCCGTTGCTGGCATGGGCAGCGGCGCAGAAGAGTCTGTTCGCCTCCTGTGGTCGGAACGTTACCATCAACCGGAAATGCACTTTTTCATACAGCAATGTACACCTGGGCGACAATGTATTTATCGGCGAAGGGGCGCTGTTCCTGTCCGCGCTCAGCCAGATTTACATCGGCAGCAACGTGATGTTCGGCCCGCACGTGACGATCATCGGCGGCGATCACCGCGTTGATGTTGTGGGCGAATACATGATCAATGTGGGGATCAGGGACAAACTGCCCGAGCACGATCGCGATGTGGTGATCGAAGATGATGTCTGGGTCGGCTGTAATGTGACGATTCTATCCGGTGTGACGGTTGGAGAAGGCAGCGTGATCGGCGCCGGGAGCGTCGTCACCCGCGATGTCCCGCCCTACACGGTCCTGGTCGGGTCTCCGCCTCGTCAGAGCTGGCCGCGCTGGGATGCGGAGACCATCGCCGAACACAAACGCCTCCTGCGGGAGAAGTACGACGCCTGATCCGGCGCGCGGAGAACTGACTTGTATGGAGGATAAAGCCCCTATGGTCTACGATATCAGCCGCACCCTGTCGCCGGCGCTGGCTGTCTGGCCGGGCGATACGCCGTTCTCCATCTGCCAGCAGATGGACCTGGCCGCCGGGGACCCGGTCAATCTGACGGCGGTGACGATGACCGCTCACGCCGGGTCCCACCTCGATGCGCCCTGGCATGTCCTGCCCGGGCCGGTCTACCCGGCCGATCTGCCGCTGGAGCCGTTCCTCGGCCCGGCGCGGGTAGTGACGGTCGGCCGCCGGAGCGGCGGAATCACGCCGGATGACCTGGTCGGACTTGTGTCCAGCGGTCTTCCGCTGGAAGGGGTGCGCCGCCTGCTGCTGCATACCTGGTACAGCGATATCCCCGATGACCGCTTCGAAACAGATTTTCCGTATCCGTCCGCTGACCTTGTGGACTGGCTGGCCGATCGGGGGGTGCTCTTGCTCGGTGTGGACGTGCCGTCGGTGGACGGGTACGATGTCTCGCCGCTGGCCGCGCATCAT
>WBZO01003825.1_pt1 | contig 16987 bp, 13 predicted proteins | sample 5204261 | NCBI WGS metagenome assembly WBZO01 (sample SAMN12412400, study PRJNA552823) | activated sludge metagenome | isolation source: activated sludge from anammox sidestream of wastewater treatment plant... | place: USA: North Carolina | collected 2017-09 | reverse complement strand
GCCCACAACGGCCCCGCCACGTCCAGGCCCAGCAGCACGAATGCCACGGCAGTCGCGATCAACGCCTGCAGGATTGCGAACAACCCAAACGCCAGTTGGTAGCCAATGAGGAGGTCAGCCTTGCCCAACGGCATGGCTAGGAGTCGTTCCAGCGTCCCCGACGAACGCTCCCGCAGGGTCGCGACCGAGGTGACGAGGAACATCGTCACGAACGGGAAGATGCCCAGTAGTGGTAGGCCGATCGAATTGAAGACCGCGTCGTTGTCGTAGTAGACCCACTTGAGCAGTGCCATCAGCACGACAGGCACCACCAGCATCAACGCAACAGTGCGTGGGTCTGCTCGCAGTTGTCCGATCACCCGGTTCGCGGTGGCGAATGTCCGGCCGACGGTCATGCAACGTTCCGTTCGATGAGGGCTAGGAACGCAGCCTCGACTTCGGTCGTCCCCGTGGTGGCGAGCAGTTCCGACACCGTGGAGTTGCCAAGGATCTGACCAGACCGCATGAGGATCAGGCGATCGCATCGGCTCGCCTCATCCATGACGTGGCTGGAAACCAGCAGGGTCACTCCGGTGGCCGCCAGCTCGGCGAAGATCTGCCAAAGCTCGCGACGCAGAACGGGATCAAGGCCCACTGTCGGTTCGTCCAGGACGAGCAGCTCGGGCGTCCCGAGCATCGCAATTGCCAGCGATGCCCGGCTTCGTTCGCCGCCGGATAGTCGCCCGACCCTGCGGGTGTCCAGGTCGGAGAGCCCAACTTGGTCGATCACTCGGTCCACGTCCGCATGCGGTGCTCCGAGGATCTTGCGGAAGTAGTCCAGGTTCTGTCTGACGGTAAGTTCGTCGTAGACGCTGGCCGACTGGGTGACGTACCCAACCCGGTGGCGCAAGTCGGGTGACCCGGCCGACTCACCAAGAACGGTGACGTCGCCGCTGACCGTTCGCTGCACACCGACAATCGAACGCATCAACGTCGTCTTACCGCACCCGCTCGGTCCCAGCAGACCGGTTACCGTGCCCCGGAGAATGTCCAGATCCAGCCCGGTCAGGACTTTGGCCTCACCGCGGACGACGGTGAGTCCACGGATGGTGATCGCCGGATCGGTCGACGATCCATGCGAGCGGCCATTCTGCGATTCATTCATGATGGGTGAAGGGTCGCATCCGACGAGCTAGTTGCCGGCCCATTCTTCCAGCGTGGAAAAGGGGTCGTCCTTGCGCCTGCGTCGGGTGCTTCGATCGCCATCGTCCTCGTCGATATCCGACGGTTTGCTCCCTGGCAGCGGCTTGGTCGGCGTCAACCAGTCTTGCACCGTGGGAGCAACCAAACGGACAACGTCGTCGTCACTCATCGATGCCAGCGGGTCTAGCCGGACAACGTAGCGGTTGATCGCGATGCCCAGCAAATAGCTGGTGATGAGGTTGGCCCGCAGCCGAGCATCCGGCACACCGATTACCCCGGCGAGGCGGTCCACGATGTCTTGTTCGACGAAGGTCTTGAGTCCGATCGCCGCTTTGCCACCGGAGGTTCCAGCGCGCGCCAGCGCAATCAGATCGTCACGGGTCTCCGGGTCACCGAGGGTCTCAAGCGTGACGCGAGTGAGGCGCTCGCCCATGCCGTCCAGCCCGGGGGCGACCAGGGCCGGGATTGCCGAACCGGGATCGAAGGGGAGTTTCATCGCTGCGGCGAAGAGTTTGTCCTTGGACTGGTAGTACTTGCCCACTACATCGGGTGCAACTCCGGCAGCGGCGGCGACCGCCTTCACCGACGTTCGGGCGTAGCCGCGGGCATGGAAGGCAGCGCGAGCGGCATCGAGGACGGCATCGCGAACGTCATCAGTTCCCACGGCAGGAAGTTTGCCACTAATCGCGCCCGGTAGTTCAGTTGAAGGCTCAGGCGTACGAATCCCGCCACTGCTCGCGAGCCCGGCTAGGTGACGACGAGGTGCAACTTTGCGTAGGCGAGAGCCTCCGCCAGGTCGGCCTCACGCTCGGCGCGGTTTGCTGCCTTGCGCGTCGACACTTCAATGACGACAGTGCCATCAAAGTTGCGGCGCGCAAGATGCTCGAGCACCTCACCACACGCTTGAGTCCCGCGGCCCGGAATCAGGTGTTCGTCCTTTGCACTGCCGGACCCGTCCGCAAGATGCAGATGAGTGAGCGCATCGCCGAAGTCCTTCGCCATCTGTAACCCATCGCTTCCGCTCACCGCGGTGTGCGAAAGGTCAAGGGTTGTGTGGGGATAGTCCTCCTCGCGCGGATCCCAACCGGGGGAATAGGCCGCCAACTCCCGTGAACGGGCCCGCCACGGGTACATGTTCTCCACTGCGAATTTGATGTCGGTGTCATCCGCCATGCGTTTCAGACCGCGAACGAAGTCCCGGGCGTACTCCCGCTGCCAGCGGAAAGGTGGATGAACCACGACGGTCTGCGCCTCAAACAGTTCAGCCGCCTCCCGCGCTCGCACCAACTTGCCCCAGGGATCTGAACCCCAGACGCGTTGGGTGATCAGCAGGCAAGGCGCATGCACCGCCAGGATCGGCACCCCGTAGGTCTCGCTCAGCCGACGCAGTTCTTGCGGATCCTGGGTGACCGAATCAGTCATGACCATGACCTCAACGCCGTCATAGCCGAGTCGGGAGGCGATTTCGAACGCTGCCGCTGGCGATTCGGGATACACCGAGACGGTGGATAGCGCGATCTTGGCCGGCGCTGACTTGACAGCGCGGCTAGGCGCCTTTGCGCCGCGAGGTCCCAACGGTGGGGTCACGGGATAACCCTAGCCCGCCTGCCAAACAAGTCGATCAGATATCCGGTCCTGGGGATGGTTCGGCTCGAACCGATGTGGGGGCGACCCGGACCTCGATGAATCGTCGAACACCCACCAACACGGCTGCGCCGATGACTCCCAGGCCGATCGCGGTGAGGCCGTCATTGCTGTAGCTGAGGCTCAGAGCGAAGAAGTTGGAGAGGGCGGGGATGCCGAGAACCGTCACAAAACCAAATCCCATGACGACGACGATTGCGATTCGCAAGGGGTTCAGTGGACGCGCGACCAACACGAGAACTGTCCACGCGATGATGAACAACGTGATTGCCGCCGCGGTTCGGGCTTCTTCGACGGGATCGCCTTCGGTCAACACCAGCAGGTAGGAGGAGAAGGAGGAGATTGCGCAGATCACGCCAGCGGGGACTGCGAATCGCAGCACTCGTTTGAAGAAGCCAGGAGTGAATCGCTGGGTGTTCGGCATGAGCGCCAGGAAGAACGCGGGAGTTCCGATCGTCAACCAGGTGATGACGGTCAGATGGCGGGGCAAGAAGATGAACTCCACCTGGTAGATCGACGTGAGAGTCAAGATGACGGTAATCAGCGAAAGCAGCGCCGAATAGAACGACTTCGTGAGGAAGAGATCGCTGACGCGTTCGATGTTTCCGAGGACCCGACGACCTTCGGCAACGACGCTCGGCAACACCGAGAACTTGCTGTCCAGCAAGACCAACTGGGCGACGGCTCGAGTGGCGCCCGCCCCCGACCCCATGGCAATCCCGAGGTCCGCGTCCTTGAGCGCCAGCACATCGTTCACACCATCGCCGGTCATTGCCACGGTATGGCCCTTGCTCTGCAGGGCTCCGACCATGGCGCGCTTCTGGGCTGGCGTTACCCGGCCGAACACCCCGTGCGTCTGGACGACCTCGGCGAGCTCAGCCGAGTCCTCCGGCAATTCGCGCGCATCAAAGGGGCGTTCAGCCAGCGGGATTCCCGCTTGGGCTGCGATCGCGCCAACCGTGACCGGATTGTCTCCGCTGATCACTCTGACGGCGACGCCCTGCTCCAGAAAGTAGCCGACCGTCTCGGCCGCATCCGATCGCAGTCGCTGATCGATTGCCACCAGCGCGACCGGCCGTAGCGGACCGATCTGGCCGTCGCCGCCAGGTCCACCGGACGGTTGCGCCGCGGTGGATTCGGCCAGCAGCAACACCCGTGCGCCGCCGGACGCCAACTCGTCGGCCTTTGCTCGGGCTGCGTCGGCTTCCGCGTCGGCTTCGGCAGCGAGTAAGACCTCGGGAGCACCGAGCAGCCAACTGCCGTGGCCAGCGAACGCGGCGGCCGACCACTTGCGCGCCGACGAGAACGGCACCGACGACACCTGCTCCCACCCCGGCGCGGGGTACTCGTGCGCCACCGCTGCCAGCGTCGGGTTCGGAGAGTTTTCCGAGGCGCCAATCGCCCCCAAAACCTCCGCAACGCTCGCCACTTGGCCAGATTGGGAAACACGCTCGGCCTGCCGCGCACCCTCACCAACCTGTGACGTGGTGTCCAGGATGACGAGGTCGTTGACAGCCATACCGGGCTCGGTCAGGGTCCCGGTCTTGTCCACACAGACCACATCAACCCGCGCCAGCACTTCTACGGCCGGCATCTCCTGGACCAGCGCCCGGCGCTGACCGAGGCGCACCACGGCCACCGCCATCGCCACACTGGTCAGCAGCACCAGACCTTCCGGCACCATCGTGACGATGCCCGCGACCGTTCCGGACAGGGCCTCCTGCCAGGTTGGCGCTGACCTAAGTTGCGAGATGAAGAGCAAGATTCCCAGCGGAATGAGCACCCAGGTGATCGTGCGAACAAACCGCATGATCGATCCCATGAGCTCGGACTTGGTCGTTGAGAACGACTTGGCCTCGGCCGTGAGCTTGGTTGCGTAGGAATCCATCCCGACTTTGGTGGCTCGCATGATCCCACCACCGGCCACCACGAACGATCCGCTCATGACCTCGTCACCGAGGTGCTTGTGTACCGGGTCTGCTTCACCAGTGAGCAGTGACTCGTCCGCTTCCAGGCCGCTCGCCGTGATGACCTCGCCGTCGACCACGATCTGGTCACCGGTTATCAACACCACGAGGTCGTCGAGCACGATGTCGTCGGCGCTGACTTCAACTTCAGCACCGTTGCGGCGAACAATCGGCTTCGCCTCTCCGATGAGCGAAAGCTTTTCCAGCGTCCGCTTCGCGCGGTACTCCTGAGTGATTCCGATCGCCGAGTTGAAAACGATGACGAAACCAAACAGGGAATCCTGGAAGGGTGCCCGGGCGGCGATCATCAACGCCCACAGCGTGCCGATGACGATGTTGAACGAGGTGAGGGTGTTCTCGCGAATGATGCTGCCAAGACTCCGGCTGTTCGGGTTGGGTGTCTCGTTTGTCTGCCCCGCGGCAACCCGCTGGGCAACCTCCGCGTCGGTTAGTCCGGTGAGGGTCTGCGATCCCACCGGAATCGCCGCGTCGCTCATTCGCTGAGCCCATCGAGTTTGCGCAGGATGATCCCTTCGCGCAATGCCCACGGACACACGATGAGCTCGTCAACATCGAAGATGTCCATCGCCGCTTCCGCCACGAGCGCCCCGGCAGCGAGCTGGCGAGCACGTCCGGCTGACACGCCGGGCAACGCGGAACGTTCCGCTGCGCTCATCTCGACCACTCGGGGGATCCACGTGCGCAGATCGTCGCGACTCAGCGTGCGTCGGACGTAGAAACCCTCACTTGAAGGGGCCGCGCCCGCGATCCGCGCAAGTTGACGGAAGGTCTTGCTGGTGGCAACCACGAGCTCAGGCTGGCCGAGGCGAGTAATCGAACCGGCCACCTGGCCGATCTCGACACGCGCCCGCTTGCGCAATGCCTTGACCTCTGCCGCCTTGGGCGGGTCGTGCACGAGGTGGTCTCGGGTCAGCCGGCCGGCTCCAAGGGGAACGGAGACCGCCACGTCGGGGTCCTCGTCGGCACCGATTGCCAACTCCAGCGAACCGCCGCCAATGTCGAGGACAAGCACTCGGCCGCTGCTCCAACCAAACCAACGGCGCACTGCCAGGAACGTCAGGCGGGCTTCATCGACTCCGGTCAGGACCTCCAGATGCACACCGGTTCGTTTCTCGACTTCGGCGATCACGCGCTCACCGTTGGCGGCTTCCCGAATCGCAGACGTCGCAAACGCCATGATCTCGGTAACGCCGACGTCTTCTGCCACGTCGAGCGAACTCTTCACGAACCCGGTCAGCAGTTTGATCGCTTCGTCATCGATGCGCCCGTCATCGGTGAGGTGCTCGGAAAGCTTCAGTTCGGTCTTGTGTGAGTGGGCAGGCACAGGCGCGCCACCGTGGTGGGCATCAACCACCAACAAGTGGACCGTGTTCGATCCAACATCCAGCACGCCTAGTCGCACAGACCGAACGGTATCGGCCTATGGTGTCGCAATGCCTGAAGTGCCCCTGGACTTTGCTCGCTCATTCATCGAGTTCACTGACCCCGCCGACACGAACCAGTTGTTTCGCTGCGACCTCACCTGGCTAACGTCGCGCTGGTTGTGCATCTACGGCAGCGGCTGCAAGGGCATCGTTGCTGGTCGGCCGAACGACGGATGCTGTTCTTTGGGCGCGCACTTTTCCGACAAGGACGACCGAAAGCGAGTTGAGAAGTGGGCCAAGCGGCTGACGCCGCAGTTGTGGCAGAACTTCAAAGCCGGACAACCCGGCCAAGGCGGAATCGTCATGAAGGACGCTGACGGCGACAAGCAGACTCGCAGATACCAGGACGCGTGCATCTTCCTGAACAGCCCAGGCTTCGCTGGCGGGGGTGGTTGCGCGCTGCACAACTTGGCTGTCAAGGAGGGCGCCAAGCCATTGGAGGCAAAGCCAGACGTGTGCTGGCAACTCCCGATCCGGCGCACGTTCGAAGAGCGCGAATACCCTGACGGCACTGAATTGTCAGTCGTCGTGATCAGCGAATTCGATCGCCGGGGATGGGGACCTGGTGGGCACGACCTGAACTGGTACTGCTCAGGCAACACCGAAGCGCACGTTGGCCCTGACCCCGTTTACCTCAGTGAGCGCGACACCCTCACCGAACTGATGGGTCCCGCCGCGTATCACGTTCTGGTGGCCCACTGCGAGGAACACCTCGCGGCCGTATCGGCTTTGGGCGGCGACCGGCAGGCCACTCGTTCGGGCCTAGCCGTTCATCCAGCTGACCCCCGGTAGTCCCGCAGTTCGCGCCGTGGTTGAGCAGTACTAGCCAGGAATCGGGGCTGGCGGTGCGGCAATTCCGCCCGGACCCCCTGGGGCTCCGCCGGGGCCACCGGGCGTGGGCGCGGAAGTCGGTGGCTTCGGAGTTGACGGCTTCGGAGTTGACGGCTTGGGCTTGGAAGTCGGTTTACTACTGCCTCCCGAAGTACCTCCCACGCTTGAGCCGGAACTGACGGATGCGCTCGGACTTGACGATGCCGACGACGATAAGGCGTTCTTACTTGCTGACGGAGGCGGTTTCACGGGCGGCGGGGTTGGACTCGGCACAGCAATCGGCGGCACTGCTGTCTGGGTTTGACCCGCAGCCGGAACCTCGGCGTTGCTCGTGACCGCCACGCCGGTGGCAGCCGTCATGACGACAACAACCGCGGCAATGGCTGCGACCAACGGCCAGCGCTTCTTCGGCTTCCCCCCGGCCAGCGGCCAGCCGTTCTTGTCGAACGCAGGGCGTGCCTTGTCCAGTTGCGCCGCCTTGTCCTTGAGGGGAAGCGGCGGAATTTTGCCCTGCGTCTGGGCGATGTAGACGGGGCCGTCTCCCGGTGAGGGCGGGGCGTCTGCCTGCGAGGGCGGCGAGTCAACCGGTGTCTGGCCAACTCCGTCAGGTTGACTGCCGGGTTGAGTATTCGGGCCTGCATCAGTATGGGCCTCTGGAGTGCCCTGGCCAGTATGACCGGACGAACCGCTTCCCGATGGGTCGCTCACCTGTGACGTCACGTCGGGGACTCCGTCGCCACCAGATGCTGTCGTGACGCCACCGCCGTTTGGAACCGCCGAGTTGAACAGCGCCTCACGCACAACGCTCGGTGCAGCGAGCAACGGGAGGCCAGCAAGTGCGATGGCCGCAACCGACTTGGATCGCGACTTCGAGCAATTTGAGCAATCCTCTGCGTGCCGCGAGATGCGCTTGCGTGCCAATGGGGTGAAGGCCTTGTCCGGGCCTATCTCGGTATCGAGTTGATCGCAGACGGTGGCGCGGCCGCGAAAGAGCATGAGCGCCCCGACAGCCTTTTCCAACTGTGACTTGGCCCGCGAAACCTTCGCCGCAGCGTTGTTGTCCGAAACCCCGAGCACCGCGGCGATCGCGGAGTTGTCGAGATCCTGGCGCAGCGCGAGATCAAGGACTTCTCGATCCGAGGAATTCATTCCGGCAAAGGCGTCGTCGATCAGCAGCCTGGCATCGGAGGCATTGAGGTCAGTGTCGAGGTCGGTGGTCACGTCTGCCACCTCCCCGGCCTGTTCGAGGTCAACGTTGCGCTTGTTCGCCCGCAGTTGGCGCAGGCACTCATTGCGAGCAATCGCGTAGAGCCAGGGCCGCAGTTTGCTGGGGTCTCGAAGCTGGCCGATTCGGGCGTAGGCCAGCAGGAAGCTGTCCTGCATCGCATCGGCAGCTTGGTCGGGGTTCCCGCAAACGCTGACGCAGTAGCTGAAGATTCGGCCGGAATAGCGGTTGTACAGCTCGCCGAGGGCTTGTTGATCGCCGGTGACCAGAGTCGCCGCGAGGTCAGCGTCGGAGCCATACTCCGGCATTGGTAAACCTCCCGCGTCGCCCATTTGTAACAGGGTACGTCCTGAAGATCGTCCCGCCAACCGCTGCGATGGTGAGCTGTGGGCGCGGGCTGCGCTTTCCAGATCCATTCCACTGTCCGTCCTCGTCTCGAAATCTGCGTGCTCAATGTTTGGGTTTCACACCTGTGTCACTGCCTCCACGCCTCCCGGAATCGCCGGGCGGGTGGAGGCAGTGACGCGTGAGCCGTGCGCCTGCTAGTTGTGCTGAGTTGCGCGGCGGCGACGCATCACCAGGTAGCCACCTGCGCCGATCGCGCCCGCCCCAACCAATCCGGTTAGCAGCAGTCCGAATGGCACACTGCCCGCCTCGCCGGTCTGACCAACGGTCCCCAGACCTGCCGACAGTTGCTCGGTCGAATCCGGCAGTCCTGCTGGTGTTTCCGATGGAGTTGTAGCCGTGGCCGGAGCCTGGGTGGTCGTTGTGTTCGAGGCGCTGGAGGGGTTGCTGGATCCGCCGCTGTTGTGCGACGCGCTTCCCGACCCCGTTGACTGGGATGAACCTGAGTCCGAATCAGGCTTCGGTTGGGGCTTCGGCTTGGCCGGGGGAATCGCGAGGTCCTTGGGGCCGTTCGGCTTGGGTGGCTTAGGCGGCTTGGGGTTCACCAAGTCCTTCGGCGGCTGCGGGGGCAGTGGTGGCTTGGGCTTGTCCTTGAGCACCTGCGGACCGGGAACTGGCCCGGCGTGCGCTGCTGGTGCAACCGCTACGGCCATTCCCAGGCCAAGGATTGGACCGGCGGCGAGTGCGGCGATTCGGACGGTGCGGCTGTTCTTCATTGCGTTCATCGTGTTCTCCTGGTGTCTGGTGGTGGCGGCATTTCCGCCGTTCTGACTCCATGAGCGACGGGAACAGTAGTTCCCAACACTTTTTCGACAAGTTTCTTGAGGACTTCGCGCGATCCCCCAGCCGAGCGCGCAGGCGTTGAGTCGAAGGCGCGCCAGGACTAGCCTGCCGATGTGAGTTCCGAAGGCACAGCAACTTCCGTGCAAGCCGTCGATGACCAGGGGCGGCTCGCCTTCACAACTGAGTTCCTGCAGCGTTGCGCCGACAGCCAGGGCGAAGGCGTCGTCGTGGAGGAGTCAAGGTTCGCCCCGACCACCGACGATCCGGCCTTCCTTGCCGAGAAGTACGAGGCCGAGGGTGCACATCCGGTAGGAGTGCTGCGGTACGAGTGGACGATCCGCGACGCGCAGGGCAACCGGACGAGCGGCCCGGTAATTATCAAGTCCAAGACGAGTTCCGTCGGCTACAAGACGGCGATGGCCGGCGTTTTCGAGCGCCAAGGCATGCGGGTCGACGGAATGGCAGACCTTATTGGGCAAACCGATCTGTCAATGACGGATGTTCGCGAGGTGGAGGCGTATCGCCTGCTAGCGACGAACGAGGCGATGGCCCAAATCGCGCCTGGCCTACTTGGCAGTTACATCGATGAAGACCAGAACCTGTTCGTCCACCTCATGCAGCCGTTCAGCAACGAATGGCTTTCGGCCGTCGGTGATCTGATGGGCTGGACCGCACAGAACCGCAGGGACGTCATCGGCCAGCTCGCGGTCTTGCACGGCGTGACCCTGGCGGATCAAGCGCTCGTTGAACCGCTTCAGAATGCTCGCACCGGAATGACCCTTGACCGAATGGCCGTGCTGGCCCCGTTCTGGCAGGACGCATACCGACTCGCCGCCCGCCAAGTCGGCGATGTCCTGACATCGTCCGACTACGAGCAGTTCGGACAAGCCCTGGCGGACTGGGAACAGCGTTGGCGCGAGGTCGACGCCATGACGAAATGCGTGGTCCATGCCGACGTACAACCCAAGAACATTGCGGTACCGGCGGATCGGTTGCCGCTGCTCTTCGACTGGGAGGTCGCGACGGTGCACCTCCCAGCGCGCGACGGGGTTGAGTTCCTGATCAACGCCGCGCCGGATTCGATCTCTGACGCGGAACTGGCAGCACTGATCGAGCATCACCGGGCTGAGGTCGAACGCGTCAGCGGCATCGACCAGCCGATCGACATGTGGCGCCGCCAGTATGAGCTCGCTCTCGATGACTACCAAACAACGCGGTACGCGCTGTATCTGGCGATCGAGGAAGTCGAGTCGCACGACATCCACCGAGGCCAGCGGATCTTGACGAGGCTGCGCCGCATTCTGCAGGAGGGCTGATCACATGGCACACGTCGTCGTCGTCTTCCCAGGCGACAATCCAAAGGTCATCACCCTGCCGGAACTACTGCGCTACGAGCGACCCGGGTTGACCCTGGGTTTGCGCCAGTGCAACACGGGCCTGCAGACGATTCGCAGCGAAACCGGACTCACCTTGGCGACGCCCGCGATCTTCAACGAACTCATGGAAGCGGAGCGCGAGGGCGCTGACGCGATTGTGATCGACCTGATGGCGGACATCGCGCTCGACGCCTGCCGCGAGCTCGTCGACATTCCGGTAGTCGGCTTACCCAAGGCTTCGATGGATCTGGCGACTGGAGTCGGCCGGACGTTTTCGGTCGTTTCGACGATGCCAGCCAGCGAGCCGTTCATGCGAAGGGCTGCCGCAGCCTATGGCTACTCCGACCGCCTCGTCAGTGTGCGCAATGTCGTGTTCGCTCCCGGCAGCGACTACCGGTCGCAAGAGAGCATTCAGATGCTCGCAGACTGCTGCCGCAAGACGATCATGGAAGATGGTGCGGACGCCGTCGTGTTCGGTTCTGGACGTCTGTTCGCGGTGACGGATCTGCTCATCGAAGCCATGGGTCCAGAGGTTCCTCGGGTTCCTTTCGTTGAACCGTTGGCCGCTGGTCTGGCGATGGCAGCGGCGCTGGTCGATCTGGGTCTGCGCAACAGTCGCCGCGCCTACCAAACCACTGACGAGACTGTTCAGGACTGGGTGCGGGCGGTTGCGGATCCAGTCACCGGCTCACCCGAACCGTGATCCTCCAATGGACAACTCAGCCAGAGTCGGCGGGACCGATCAACGCGAAGACGCCACTGCTGGCGTGGGCCACGAGCGCAAGCTTGGGCTGTTCGCCGCATCGATGGCGGTGGTCGCCAGCATCGTCGGCGCCGGGATCTTCTCGCTGCCGCGAATTCTCGGGCCATTTGGCGTTGCCTGCTTGGTCGGCCTGGCGCTAGCCGCTTTGGGGGCGATGGCGGTTGGCCTGGTGTTCGGCGCCCTCGCCCGGCGGGACGGCGCGGCGCACGGCCCCGTGAGTTACGCCGACAGCGCCTTCGGGCGGGCAACCGCCTTTGCAACCGCTTGGTTCTTCTGGCTGGTTGCCATCTGCAGTGGTGGGGCACTGGCCGCCGCACTGAGCATATTCCTCGAGCAGTTGATCGGGGCCGACTTCGCGACGTGGCAGATAATCCTGATCGGACTGTTTGGAACGTGGCTGCCAATCGGCATCAACATGTTCGGCAGCAACATCGCCAGCCGGGTCGGAATGGTGGCAACCCTGTTGACGATCACCGTGCTTGCGTTCTTGATCATCTTTGGACTGTTCAAAGTCAATGCAACCGACCTTGGCCCATTCAACGCCACCAATGACGCGATTCTGCCGGTGATTCTGCAGACGATCGTGTTGTCCGTCTTCAGTTTCAGCGGCGTTGAATCAGTCGCCGTCCTCAGCGATCGAATCAGCAACCCGCGGCGCAACGTGATGCGGGCATCGCTGATCGGCGTCGCCATCTGTGGCCTCGTCTACCTGTTGTCTGTCTTTGTGGTTCTTGGCACCGTTCAGGACGAAGACCGGCGATCCGGTTTGGCATCGTTTTCGCTGTCCTTGAACAACATCCTGCACACCACCTACGGCGGAAAGGTTGTTGCCTTGGCAGCGACCGCAGCAACTGTTGCGGCCGGCATCATGTACGCAATGATGGGTGCGACAACCGCCCGGGTCGCGGCAAACATGGATCTGTTCCCACGGCGCTTCGCACGCGTGTCCAAGAAGCACGAAGTCCCGGTATTCGCGATGGTTGTTGGTGGATTCACCACGATCGCAATCTTGACCCTTTTTCGCGTCGGCGACGAGCATGAAGAGATCCTGCAGAAGGCCGTGATCTTGGTCGGCATCGCCTCTGCCGTCACGTTCCTCGTCTGTGGCGCTGCCGCAATCAAGTGGGCACTCAAGGACCGCGGGCAGGGCGCGCCGTGGTGGGAAGCCGCAGCGGGCGCGATCTCAATCGTCTTCGCCCTCATCATCGCGATCGGATCACTGGCCGTTGGGCAAGTCGTATCCGTGACCGCCGCAGTGATCTGGACGATCCTCGGCCTCGTCGCATACGTGCTGATCGAACGGGAACGTCGACGGCCAGAATCTCTCAACAACTCCTAAGACGCTGCCTTTGGTTGTCCGTCCCGCGACGTAGGGTCTGGTCATGGCCAAGAACAGCACCAAGGACCGTGCCTCGTTCCGCTGCACCGAATGCGGATGGGACAGCATTCGCTGGGTCGGTCGGTGCGGCGAATGCCAGGCCTGGGGCAGCGTGTCAGAGCTGGGAGCACCGAGCGCCGCATCCATGCGGCCAGGGGCCGTCAGCGCGCCAGCAATCCCCATCACCTCAATCGACCTGCGGGAGGCAGTCTCGACGCCGAGCGGTTTGGGGGAACTCGACCGTGTCCTTGGCGGTGGGCTGGTGGCCGGGGCCGTCATTCTGTTGGCTGGTGAACCCGGAGTCGGCAAATCAACGCTCCTGCTCGAGGTCGCCGCGCGAACAGCGGAACAGGGCAGCGTCCTTTACGTCACCGGTGAGGAGTCAACGTCTCAGGTTCGAATGCGCGCCCAGCGGGTGGGTGCGTTGCACGAGGATTTGATGCTCGCGGCGGAGACCGATCTCGGCGCCGTGCTGACTCACATCGACCAGGTTCAACCACGACTCGTCGTCGTCGATTCGATTCAGACCATCGCTGCAAGCGATGTCGATGGTGCACCTGGAGGGGTCGCGCAGATTCGCGAGGTGGCAGGGGTCTTGATCCGCGCAGCAAAGCAACGCGGAATCACCACGATCCTCGTGGGCCACGTCACGAAGGACGGGTCGGTGGCGGGGCCTCGCACGCTGGAACACCTTGTTGATGTGGTCATCAATGTCGAGGGTGATCGGCACGCCCGTTTGCGCTTGGTGCGCGCTCAGAAGAATCGCTACGGGCCAGCGGATGAAGTCGGCTGCTTCGACCTGGGAGACGACGGAATCCGCGAACTCTCTGACCCCAGCGAACTGTTCGTCACCCGCCGCAACAATCCTGTGTCCGGCACCGCGATCACTGTCGCCATGGAAGGCACGCGCCCCCTTGTGAGCGAGGTTCAAGCCCTCGTTGATCCGACGAGCCCCGGGCAAGCGCGGCGAGCAACCAGCGGTCTCGATACCTCGCGAGTGGCGATGGTGCTCGCTGTCCTTGAACGTCGCGCCGGAATTGGTCTCAAGACGCACGACACGTATACCGCAACCGTTGGTGGTGTGAAGCTAACCGAACCCGCCGCAGACCTCGCCGTTGCAGTCGCCGTTGCGAGCGCGCTGATTGACAACCCGGTTCCCGCCGGAACCGTCATCATCGGCGAAGTCGGGCTGGCTGGCGAGGTTCGACGTGTGACCGGCACGCCACGCCGACTCGCCGAAGCTGCGCGACTGGGCTTCACGCACGCGATCGTTCCGCATGAACCCGGCAGCGTCCCTGCCGGAATCAAGGTGTACGAGGCCGAAGACATCCGGGCGGCGATCGACGCGGCCTTCAAGGTTCCGAGATTGCGGACATTGCCCTAACCGCCGAATCCGACCTCGAAGACGCGAGAGCTAGATCGTCTCCACCCGGTTCATGCCGGACTGCTTCGCCTGATACATGGCCTTGTCGGCTCGAGCCACCGCTGAATCAACAGTGTCGTCCTCGTGAACGAGCGTGACTCCAATACTGACGGTCGCATCCAGCACCGCATGCCCGGGAGTCGTCAATGGGCGGGCAACTGCCCTGCGCACCTTCTCCCCAACGTTTCGGGCCTCATCAATGTCGTGGACACCTATCAGGACCACCAGAATCTCGTCGCCGCCGATCCGTCCGACGATGTCGGTCTCGCGGACCGTCGTTGAGATCCTCTCCGCGACCGTGGCCAGAACGTGATCGCCGGCCGCGTGCCCGAGGCTGTCGTTGATGCTCTTGAAATCGTCGACATCGCAGAACATCACCGCGACCTTCCCGCCGAGCCGCGGATCGTGGCCAAACAGCGCACTAATCCGATTGAAGGCCTCCTTCCTGCTCAGGATGCCGGTGAGGCCGTCGTATTGGGCGCGTCGTTTGAGCTCGCGCTCGGATGCAACCTCCGCGTCAACCGTGCGCAACGATGCAACCGATCCGTCGATCTGACCCGTGGCATCGCGGTAGGGATGCGCACGGACGTCACACCAGTGGTAATCGCCGCCCTTCGCCCGCATTCGCAGTCGGATGATGTGATCCTCCCCGGATTCAACTGCCTCAGCGAGCTGGCTAGCGGTGTCTCTTTCCTCCGGGTGGACGAAGTCCAACCCATTGCGGCCAATCCATTCTTTCGGATGCCACCCGAGGGTGTCGATGAGAGAGGGAGACACCCAGATGATCTCCTCTCCGACCCGCCGAATAACGACATCTGAGGAGTTCTGCGCGAGCAGGCGGAACTGCTCTTCCGAGGCGCGGAGTTCCTCCACCGCCCGGTGGCGATCGGTCACGTCGCGCCACGTGAAGCTGAGCGCATCACCAACCCTGATCGCCCGAATATCGAACCGGCGTTCAGACCCAATGATCTCGTGCGGATATGGGAAGTCATCCAGAATCAGCGGCGCTCCCGACTCAACCGCTTCTGCGTACAGGTTGAGCATTCCCGATCCAGCCTGCCCCGGCAGCAGATCCAAGAGCCGGGAGCCGACAAGCTCCTCGCGAGTTCGCTCGTTGTACTCACAAGCCGCATCGTTCGCATCGGTGAAGATGAAATCAACGATTCTGCCGTCGTCGTCTCGAACCGCTTCCAGGAGGACCGATGGGTCGAGTTGGGAGTCGAGCGTTGCCTGCAGACGAGCCCTGTCGGCCTCCGCCTCCTGGCGGGCGACCACGATCTCGTGAACGTCACGGATTCCGGACACGACCCCAAGGGCAAGGCCGAATTCATTGAAGAGCGGAGCAGCATGGGTTGATACCCAGCGGTACGCACCCGCTTTTGTCCGCATGCGAACGACATAGCTCTGGTTCTCGCCGACGCGTTCACCCGAATAGAGCTTGGCCCTAACCGGCTCCGTCTCCGCCCAGTCATCTGGATGGACCAGATCAGAAATCGCCGTTCCGATCAGTTCCTCCGGCTTCCAACCCAGGTTGCGACGGATGGAAGGTGAAATCCAGCGGGCCACCCGGTCCATTCCGGAAAGCACCACGACATCAGTCGAGGTCTCCGCCATCAGCCGAAAGCGCTGGCCGACAACACCCGGCGTCGACTCGCCCGACGGCTGACCATCGGCGTCGGACAGTTCCTCTAGGACATCGGCGACCGAAGGCAGGATCCACTCCGTCACCGCCTCAGAGTCACTGCGCAGCATCATGTCCGAAACATTGCCGAGCAGGAATCGATACGAGGCTTCCGCCTCCGCCAAAACGTTGAGCGAAGCCACCGAATCGGTGACATCAACCACCTGGGAAATGAAGAACTCCACCTGCCCGCTTGCGTCGCGCACGCATGAAACGGACAGGTCACCCCAGATGATTGACCCATCGGGGCGTCGGTAGCGCTTCTGTATGCGGTACGAGTTGATGGTCCCGGCGAGCACCTTCGCCACAAGCGCCTCATCCGCCCCGAGGTCATCGGCGTGAGTGATGTCCTGCCATCTCGTTCGGGCGAGTTCCTCGGCGTCTCGGCCCCACATGGAACAGAGCGCGGCGTTCACTTCGAATATCACACCCTCAGGTGTGACGAGGCACATTCCAATCGCGGCATTCTGCATCGCACGGCGGAACACGTTCGGGTGCGTGGCCTCACGCTCGTCATTCTTGACACCGTGCAGGTCTCTCACCTCGCTGCCATCCGGCATCGCCATCAACTCCAGTGATCAACTTCCAGGGCAAGCCTCTCAGAATTCAGGGGCAACCGCGACCACCATCGACATCCCAATGGATGAGGCGCAGCGGTGCTGCGGGTCGCCTAGCCCGAACGGGCGATATCCCCAACCATCCGCCCGCCAGAGCACCCGGTGAGACACTGGTCGGGTGCCAACTGAACACCTAACCACCCCGGAAGACACCGAACTCTTCATCGAAACCTTGGCGGCGGTCGCGCCCGGTACTGCACTGCGCGACGGTTTCACGCGGATTTTGCTGGGCGAAACCGGGGCGCTGGTCGTTCTTGGAACCAGTGA
>WBZO01003823.1_pt1 | contig 16994 bp, 15 predicted proteins | sample 5204261 | NCBI WGS metagenome assembly WBZO01 (sample SAMN12412400, study PRJNA552823) | activated sludge metagenome | isolation source: activated sludge from anammox sidestream of wastewater treatment plant... | place: USA: North Carolina | collected 2017-09 | reverse complement strand
AAGATTAAGATGAGATGAAAATCATCTGAAAATAAGAAGAATTGCTCAAATATTGAGCAATTCTTCAAATAAATACACAGATTCAAACTAAGCGAACTCTTGAGTAATGTTGTTCAGAGTTTCCTTAAATTAAATGGGAAATTGAACAAAAAGTAAGGAGAGAATCATCAAAGATCTTCTCCATGATTTTTCAATAAATACTGTTCTGTGTTATTGAGGTAGAGATCAAGCTCAGCAGACTACTCTCGCTATCTACAGATGTAACCGTAAAGCATGATTTTGACATGCTGGCATTTAAGCGTAGAATTAACCAATAGTAAGTTTATTCCCTGCGGTGTTTGTTAAGGTTCGCATTCTTTGAACCAATTCTTTGTATTTGGTTGCCAGCCGATGGTTGTTGTTGTGCGTGCTTTGTTTACAAAGCGTGCCTGATGCAACCGGCGGGCGACCACTCTTGAACCTGTGGTTCAAGATAGCAACCTGACGGCATTCGCGGGGACCCGTTAACCAATTGTTTTAATTTTTCTTCAAATTTCTTCCTCGAAAGCATGCGTTTCTGGCTGATGAAATCTGAACCATCGGAAATGAGTATCGATGGGCTTGCGGTCATGCCAGAACAAACTGTTGCCTGGGATGGCGTACGTAATTACCAGGCGCGAAATTTCATGCGTCACCAGATGCAAGTAGGTGATCTAGTTTTTTTTTATCATTCCAGTTGCCCTGAACCGGGGATCGCAGGTATTGCAGAAGTTTCTCGGCTTGCTTACCCTGATGAAACACAGTTTGATCCCACCAGCAAATATTACGATCCCAAGGCAACACGTGAGCATCCCCGTTGGTTCAACGTTGAAATTCGATTTCTCAGAAAGACTAGATTGTTACCTCTCAAGGAGTTAAGAAGTTACCCAGAACTAGCCGGGATGCGTATCCTGCAAAAAGGCAACCGGTTATCTATTACGCCGGTTGATCCAGCAGAATGGAAGTTTATTGAAACCAAACTGTAGTAACGTACGATGTACGTTTTTTGCAAGCTTTCCACATATTCACTTATCAAAACGGCTGATATTGATAGCGAGATAATTCGGATATGCACGCGTGGTTGATTTATTTACTAACAGGGGGAGTCGTCGGTTTTCTCGCAGGATTGCTAGGTATCGGCGGTGGCCTAGTGATGGTATCAGTGCTGGCTTCTGTTTTCCTATCGTTAAGTTTTCCAAGTGATTATGTGCTACATCTGGCATTAGGAACAACTACTGCGATTATTACCTTGACATCGATTGCTAGCCTGCGTGCGCATCATGCTCATGGTGCTGTGAATTGGCAGATCGTGCGCGATATTTCTCCTGGAATTGTTGTAGGAGCCTTGACAGGCTCAACGATGGCTGGGCAATTATCCAGTTGGGTGCTGAGTGTGATTCTTGTGTTATTTATTGGTTTGGTTGCTACGCAGATATGGTTTAACCTGAAACCAGCTAGGAATTATGCCTTGCCGGGGAGATTCGGTATGTTTACTGTGGGGGGGGTAATTGGTGTAATTTCCAGTTTGGTGTCGATAGGAGGTGGGTCATTAACAGTACCGTTCCTAATTGCCTGTCAGGTAAAGCTGCATCATGCAATCGGGACCTCTGCAGCCATCGGGTTTCCGGTTGCTTTGGCGAGTGCGACGGGTTATGCCATCAATGGGTTGGCACACAAACAATCCTTGCCAGATTATTCGTTGGGATATATTTATCTACCAGCCTTAGTAATCGTGGCGTTGGCAAGTATGATAACTGCGCCATTGGGGGCTAGGACCGCGCATAGTCTTCCTGCAGCACAACTTAGGAAAATTTTTGCAGTTCTACTTTATCTGCTGGGAATTAAATTGTTGTTAGATTTCTGGAATTAGTAGGATTTTGATGATTGGAAGGTTTAAATGGTAACGGATACTTTATTGAAAAGTGGATTAGTGAATATTCCAGAATATTTTGAACGGAAGATGCTGCATGATGAACTTAATGCAGATGTCTACGAATTAGTCAATATTCCGTTACAGCTTTCACATCTGGTGCTACTTTCAGATCGACAATGGGTCAGCAGAGAACGTGGATTAGTCATTGAATTGTGTCAACATTTTGGTATCCAGATTCTGAATGGTGCGTTTGATCAGCTAAGTGTTGAATTGGGCGATTTTCACTTACGCTGGGAGCGGCATACAGAGTATTCCACCTATACGTTCTATCGAGAAGGTCCGTTTGATGAGCCCTTTGCCCGGCCGGCCATTGCGTATGTTCCTGAGGAATGGCTGGCGAAATTACCGGGAGAACTGCTGGTGGCGACGCATATTGCACTAGAAGATCGTAGGCGACCAGGTCGCAGCATGAGTGAGCTAGCTACGCTGTTTTCATCCAATACTGTCATTGGTTCTAAAGTTTCAGCAGGTAGTGCGAGTGTCTGGAGCGATAATCAGATTCATCCAGATGGATTTACTCGTTTCCTAGTACATGATGATAATTTACGCAGTCGTCAGGTGGGCAGGTTGGTACAGCGTCTGCTGGAAATCGAAACCTATCGCATGCTTACTATTTTGCCTCTTTCCATGACGCGCGAGATTATTCCCCAACTAGAGCAATACGGAGAGCAGCTGATTGAACTAATGAAAACTAATACTGCACCCAATTCGATTGAAGATGAGCAACAGCTGTTAGTGAAGCTAACTGCGTTGGCAACAGAGATTGAGAAAATATCTGCACTGTCTAGCCATCGCTTTAGTGCCTCGCATACTTATCACACTATCATGCAGCAGCGGATTACCGAGCTACGTGAAGAGCGAATTGAGGGGCTGCAGATGTTGTATGAATTCAGGAAGCAGCGAGTAACTTCCGCCATGAGTACTTTTGATCTAGTGCGTTCTAAACTAGATACATTATCTTTGCGGGTGGAACGTGCAACTTCCATGTTGCGCACACGGGTAGATATTTCGATGGAATCACAAATTCGTGATTTGCTCAGATCAATGGATACGCGGGCACATCTACAATTACGTTTGCAAGAGACGGTAGAAGGGCTGTCCGTGGTTGTGCTGAGCTATTATTTGTTGGGTATTACGGGGTATGGGTTGCGAGCCATCAAGGCAGCTGGATTAGCTATTGATATTGAACTGACGACTGGCATTGCAATTCCGATTGTTCTGACAATTGTGTTCTTTGCCATCAGGAGATTTCGTCGTATCGTGAGCAAATCTGCTACAAAATTAGTTACTGCTGGCGGGAAAAAAGTGGCGGAAACAACGCTTCCGAAAGGAGAGAAAAGTGAGTGATGGTAAAAGAAAATTAACGACCAGTGCAGGAGCGCCGATAGCGGATAATCAAAATGTTTTGACTGCAGGGGCACGTGGTCCAATGCTGTTGCAGGATGTCTGGTTTCTGGAAAAATTAGCACATTTTGATCGCGAGGTGATTCCTGAGCGCCGCATGCATGCCAAAGGTTCAGGTGCTTATGGCACTTTCACGGTAACGCATGATATTACCCGTTATACGCGAGCAAAAATTTTCTCAGAAATTGGTAAAAAGACTGAATTGTTTGTTCGTTTTTCTACGGTAGCGGGAGAGCGAGGGGCTGCAGATGCTGAACGCGATATTCGTGGCTTTGCCCTCAAATTTTATACTGAAGAAGGTAATTGGGATCTGGTGGGAAATAATACACCGGTATTTTTTCTACGTGACCCATTGAAATTTCCGGATCTTAATCATGCGGTTAAACGAGATCCTCGTACCAATTTGCGTAGTGCGCGTAATAACTGGGATTTCTGGACGTTGTTACCAGAAGCACTGCATCAAATCACGATTGTGATGAGTGATCGTGGTATTCCTGCTTCATATCGGCACATGCATGGTTTTGGTAGTCATACTTTCAGCTTTATCAATGCTCAGCAGGAACGATATTGGGTGAAATTCCATTTCAAAACGCAACAGGGTATCAAAAATTTGACTGATGCCGAGGCGGAAACGTTGATTGGCAAAGATCGCGAAAGCCATCAGCGTGATCTGTATGAGAGTATCGAGCGGGGTGATTTTCCACGTTGGACGCTATTTGTACAAATCATGCCAGAAAAGGATGCGGCTAGTTGCTCCTATAACCCATTTGATTTGACTAAGATTTGGCCACATCAAGATTATCCACTGATCGAAGTTGGTGTCGTGGAATTAAACCGTAATCCAGAGAATTATTTTGCTGAGGTTGAGCAAGCCGCATTTAATCCAGCAAATGTTGTTCCAGGGATCGGCTTCTCACCAGACAAAATGTTGCAAGGGCGATTGTTTTCTTATGGTGATGCACAGCGCTATCGTTTGGGGGTTAATCATTATCAGATTCCAGTAAATGCACCCCGTTGTCCTTTTTATAGCTATCATCGGGATGGTGTCATGCGTGTCGATGGTAACTATGGCAGTACATTGGGATATGAGCCAAACAGTTACTATGAATGGCAGCAACAACCCCGGTATGCAGAACCACCTTTAGCGCTGGAAGGAACAACTACACGCTGGAATAACGGTGAGGATGAGGATTACTACACGCAGCCGGGGAATTTATTCCGACTGATGAATCCAGCACAACGGCAGGCGTTATTTGATAATACAGCGCGCTCGATTGTTACAGCGCCACGTGAAGTCCAACTTCGGCATATCATCCATTGCCTAAATGCAGATAAAGCTTATGCGGAAGGTGTTGCCAGTGCTTTGGGTATTTCATTGGGAGAGGTAGTGTAATAAAACCCTACCTCTTCTTGGTGGAGTGGTAAAGCGACGGCGCCATTAATATAAGCGCCACAGCCAGAGTACCAATGCCAATATGAATCCCAGCATAGCTACCGCCAGGTTGACTATGAGCCCCCATTTCGCACTGTAACCAGGTGGGAATTCATAAGGAGTCAGTGTTTGTAAAACAACAGCGTACTGGTGGGCAGAATAGGCAGAGGCGATTGCGCCTAGCGTGATGAATGCTAATCCAAGCCATAACATACCAGTCATTTGACTTGGGCTAATGATTCCAGGCGAGATAGCGAGAGCAAGTTTTCCAGCACGTTCTACTACAAAACCAAATGCGATGAGTGATAGGCTGGTGCGGTTCCAAGCAAGTAAAGTGCGTTCAGCAGCGAACAATACTCTTGGATCTTTCAGGTCAGACATGGTCTTGAGTGGTCTTTTATATGGTTGGCAAGCTTGGTTTATAGTTGTGTTGATCAGGTTTTTACTAGATTCCATTCAATTGCTCGACCGCGCCAGTGATCTTCAATTGCCTGGACAAATTCACGGTTGACTAATTTAGCTCGGTTTTCACACCAAAGGGGAGAATCACTGCGAATGACTACGCCTTCAACTTTACCGTTGCGATAACAACTTTGCGTTTCTTCTAGTAATTGAATAAGCTGATCGCATGTTATCTTGGCGTGTTTCAGCAAAGGTACAATAGTAAAATTTAACTGCTGTGCAAGCGCATTACGTCGTGCAACACTCCAGAATTTACCCGCTTTCCGATCATAAACATCAAACAACAGGAACCAGTCAGGCAGCTTGTTGTAGTCAAGTGAATGCCGCGCCGCGCACCATTCACCAAATAGGATTAATTCCGGCGTCAGAATTTGTTTGAGCGTATCTTCGTGCTGACCCAACCAGCTATTCAGGCGAGAAAACTGACCAGTGAAAGGTTTGGGCAAATATTGCCCTCGATTTTGTGCACGCAACTCACCGTATTCATCCAGGGAAATACCTAGATTGGCACCATCGAGCTTTTCCTCAATGAGTACTTCATTTTGTAACAACGCACTAATTTCCTGGTTGGATAAGATCTTGTCGTCCCTTGGCTGGTCTTTGCCCAGCCAGAGTAGATGGGGGGTATTGGGAAAACGAAAAAAATCAGCCATGGTAATCAGTCTTTACAGTTTCTTAAACATTCCATTAGGGAGTTTTTAAAGTAGGTAATAATTTATTGATATTGGATTGTTCCACTTTTTTGAAAATTATTTTTTGATTTTTTCGGAGTATTTTGCGCGTGACCATTCTTCAATGATTGGTTCTAATGACAATCCAGCTTGTATCAATGCGTGTTCCCAAGCATGCCAATCGGTATCGGCAGCAAAAGCGATCGCGCTTTCGCCAAATTGCTTTTTGGCTTCCAAGGCTGCTGCGACCATTTTTCGATCAGCCAGATCATGTACAACTGAATCTAGTGGTGGTTGTAACACGGCATTGTTGTTACTGTCGTATTGAATATCGACGCTATCAACGGCTAAGGTACTCCATTTATGAATAACAACCTGAATCCCATAATCGTTAAATCCAAGTTTATGATCGTATTCTTCTTTGATTTTGCCTGCAGAATCTAGTACCAGTCTCGACGTACTATTTTCAAAATCAGCTAACCATTGCCACACTCGAAATTGTAATGCGGGATCTTCTGGTGTCGTATCCATATCTTTCGGTGTCACAGGGTTTGCCACGCTAGCGAGGATGAGTACATTAGTATCAATCACGTAACGTTGTTTCAATTGGCGCGTTCCTGCTGGCGAGCGAGCATCAACCTGGCTTGTTCGCGTGTTTCACCCAGTGCGTCACCAAAAAAATATTGAGGCCAGTTACTGACTCGACCAAATTCATCAACTTTCAGTTTTCGCAATATTGCGTTATCCGCCACTCTTTCTACAAACAACATGGCAATTTGTTCTGTTGATGTTTCTTTGCGTGCAATCAGCGTTTGCATACGACGAAATAGATGTTCTGAATGAGTCTCCACAATAAATTGAATATGGCGCGAGCGACTCAGTGTTACAAAAAATTCTGCCAATACCGATTGGGCTAATGGATGTAAATGGATTTCGGGTTCTTCTAAAATCACGGTGCTACCAGGAAGCGCAAAATAACCAGCAACCAGTACTGGAAGAATCAACGGGATCCCGATACCAACATCACGCAAATTAGCAGCAACACCATCTTTGTGTACCATGATTTCATAACGAGAAGAGCGCCCTAATTGCTTAATAGTCAACTTCTCCGCTACTTTCATTCGAGCCAGCCAATAAGAAATACCTTTCAGTATTTCATTCTGATGGCTATCTTTACTTAGCGCACCTGATAGCAGTACATCTATTGTACGATGCCCATCACTTTCGATTTGGCCTGGTGCTGTTTTGTTCCAAACATAGTCACGCTCTGGTTTACGTCGGAACGGACCAAGATAGCAAATATTTTCTAGTTCACGCCGAAGGGCCAGGCTTAAATCTTCTGCAATGGCACCTTTATTGCCTAGTGAAGCAATTGCTCCAGCGGAAAGAGCAATGGAACGCTCCGGTGCTAGATTTTTATCTTTAGCATGTGGTCGGTTGCCATCTGCAAAAATGGCATAATTTTCCTTTTCTTTCCGTACTGCGCGGAAACGATGCTCCCCAGTAGAGAGCGTTAATTCTTGGATGGCAGTAGCCCCGACTGCAGTTTGTCGGTAACTGCAAGAAAACCGGCCTTCATTGATTCGGGAAGGCTCGTGTGCTTCAAAAGAAAATGCAATTGAAAATTCACGTGGAGAACGTGTGCCATATTTCAATACATCATCGAAGCTACCAAAATTGAACAAATCGTTGGTTTCGTTACCTCCTAAATTAAGGTGGATAGAGCGATCTGGTGATTGCACTGTTTGCTTCAGCAACAGTAAACTTTGGATCAATGAGGATTTCCCTGATGAGTTGGTACCTAACAGCACAGTTACCGGTTTTAGTGCAATAGTGCCGGTATCTTCCCAGGCTTTAAAGTTGATTAATCTTAAAGAAGTGAACATAGTATAAATTTATTGTCTGTTGTCATATTTCATCGATTGTAGCGGATCTACTGTAACCTGTTTACAGCTCTGTTTTTTTGTACAGGAGAAATTTCAGCAAAAGCGTAGTCAAGTCTATAATGCAGTAATTAAGCAATAACGTATAGGCCGATTGAAATGAAACGTGAAAAACTGAAACTGCCAGAGAATGGTAAAAAATTACTATTGCATTCCTGCTGTGCACCTTGTTCAGGTGAAGTGATGGAAGCGATTATGGCTTCCGATATTGATTTTTCTATCTTTTTTTATAATCCCAATATTCATCCACGTAGAGAATATGAGCTGCGCAAGAATGAAAATATCCGCTTCGCTGAAGAGCATGGTATTCCATTTATTGATGCGGATTATGATAGAGATGAATGGTTCAGGCGCGCAAAGGGTATGGAAATGGAACCGGAGCGTGGGATTCGCTGCACAATGTGTTTTGATATGCGTTTTGAACGGACAGCTTTATACGCCTATGAAAATGGATTTGACGTTATTACCAGCTCGTTAGGTATTTCTCGCTGGAAGAATATGGAACAGATCAACGACAGTGGTACTCGAGCCGCAGCCCAATATCCTGGAATAACCTATTGGACATATAACTGGCGCAAAAAAGGTGGATCTGAACGTATGCTGGAAATTAGTAAACGCGAAAGATTTTATATGCAGGAATACTGCGGATGTGCTTATTCGCTGCGCGATACCAATAATTGGCGGGAAAAGAATGGTAGAGAGCGCATTCGGATTGGAGAGAAGTATTACGGTGATATGAACAAATAATGGAATAGTGCAGTAGTAAAAACGGTCTTTCAGACTGCATGCGTGCTATCCTGAAAAACCGTTTATGCAATGTTTAACTAATTCAGACGGTAGCTGAATATAAATAGGTTTTACGACGGCGCGTAATGCCGATACCGAGCAGCCCCAATCCAATTAGCGCAATCATGGCAGGCTCGGGAACTGCTGCCAACGTTACCTTAAGATCGAAATCTACGGGAATAGCGGGAAGATCTCGCCCAAACAGAAACTGTGAAACTCCGTTTAAGTTGTCGCCAGACCAGGCTTCAAATGAACCTGTAGCACTGGCCAGGGTAGATCCGGCATCAGTTGTGTAATCCCAGGAAACAGCAAATGGCCCCATTGGAGGGGTTGTAGGGATTGATGCTGAGAATGAGCCCGTCGGGTTAGCCATGACGGTGGTCACAAAACTATTGGCAAGGAGCCATAAGGGATCAGCTTGCAGGGCGGTCAGCGAGTCGAATGATCTTGATCGTGCATCATCAAAAATAATGGAAGCGTTATCAGGATCTGTTGCATGTAGCGTAACCGTTGCCTGATAGGCGTAGGTCGCCGGATTGCCGATTCCAGAAAGTGAATTACTAAATGTGAATGATCCCTTGGCATATTCCAGCTTGCTGGTGTCAGTATTACCACAGCCTGCCGCACCAGTTGCTCCATAAGAAAAACAGCCACCCGTGATATCCAGCGTCATTGCACCGGCAACACCGGCCTGAACGGGAGATGTGGATAACCCCCATATTGCGCCGGTAAGGACCATTAGGTTTCTGGTTTTGGATTTCAAATTCATCTTTTGTAACCTCCCTCATTCACAAATTGCACTTGGTAAGTAAAATAATGACATGCAATTATATGACATTAAATTAAATAATATGCTAATTGTTTGTGTCTTGCTGCGAATTTTCTGAGTATTTTATTTGGTAGAGAGATTAGAGAATTACGATCACTTCTATAATGTGTTCTTTATTTATCGTGTTTAGATTGGTTTGAATGTGGTTGTTCTGTGCTGGTTAGAGAATCCTGATCAAACATCGCTTCAAAGATCAATAGTTCTTGGTTTGATCTTCTTTGATTTATTATGCGCCGATTTTTAAAAAAATAGCTACGGCTCTGTTGTCTTCTGTCACTCTGTGGATTACGTTCCACAAACGGACGGAGTTGAATGCCGTGCTGTGTGTTGATGTGTTGTTGAGTTAATGTGATGAAACGCTCAATTTCTTTTTTCATAGTGTTGTCTGCGTCCAGCAGTCGTATATTTACGACAACAGCATATTTATTTCTATCGTCATCCGGTGAGGCTTCTTTTTTAATGACCTGTATAAGCGAATTCATGCTGGGTCTTAGCTCTTGTGAAAGCGCGCGTACTAGATTTTCTGCTTCCTTGGGTGTGTAGTTTCCCAGAAAAAAACCGTGACTTTCTGTTGGAATCAATCCCCACAACGTGTGGAGATAGCGTAAAGCGGTGATGAGGTGCCAAGGGCGGAGGGATAAGTAAAAATATCCAGAAAAGAGCAATAAAAATCCTATGAGCATAATTAGATCAGGGATACCCAGGTATAACCCGGCAAGTCCCGCGATCCCAAATAGTAAATGAATGGAAACAATGGTAAAGATTGCATCATTTACGCGATAACCCGCATCAAGAAGAATATGATGAAAATGATTGTGATCAGGTTCAAAAGGAGATTTATGTTGCCAGGCTCGGCGCAACATAATGCTGATAGTATCCATCAAAGGAATGGAAAATAGCCAGAGAGCCGTAACAGGTGCTATGGCACGATTTTCATTTTGAGAAAGCGCTATGAATAGCCAGGTAATCAAAAAACCCAGCAGCATGCTGCCATTATCTCCCAGAAACACCCTGGCTCGGGGTTGTTGCTTGCGGCGGAGATTAAAATATAGAAATCCGATCGTGCCACCGGCAAGTGCAATGGTGAGGATAGCTTCAGATTGATTGTTGGTCGATAGGGTCGTCAACCCGAGTAGCATCAGGGTGGTTAAAGCGATGGAACCAGATAGTCCATCAATGCCATCTATCATGTTGAATGCATTAATACTGCCGATAGCGGCAAATAGCGTGAATGGAATAGCGAAGATCCCTAATGTGAATAGTTCTTCCGACCAAATTTTCCCTAGGTCGGTTAACACGACATCGCTTACCAGAATCATAGTCAGTACCACGATGGTTTGTACGATTAATCGTATTCTGTAACCAAGTTTTAGTATGTCATCAGCAAACCCCATACTAAAAATAATAATCGCGCCGGCTGTCAGTCCCAGCCATTTAGTAGGTTGTTCCGAGGAGTGATTTAACAGAAAAAAGAGTGCAACAAGTAGTGCTATGAAAATACCTGTTCCTCCCACAAAGGGAGTGGAATGCTTGTGTTGTTTGTGTTGGCCTGGTTTGTCAAGAATGTCATAAGTGAATGCTAGCGAAATTGCTAATCGGATAGTAAATCCAGACAGGATGGCACAGCTGAGAAATAAAGCGATTTGTTTGGAAAGATCAAATTCCATTGATTTACCTCATGCCTACATGGATTTACAGAAGAAAGCAAAAAATAACCTTATTTGGTATTTTTGCGGTAATCGTACTGGTATACATATTGACCATATCTGCTACGTGATGAAGTCTCGGGAATCCCGTTAAATATTACGCCCTTCAGATTTACGCCAGCCTGTACAAGTTTTTTTATGCTTTGTTCAAGTTCTCGTAACGGGTGATTACCCGCTTTGATTACCATTAAAGTAACACTGGCCAGGCGGCCAATAATAGCTGCATCAGTCGCTGCCAGAATGGGAGGGGAATCAATAATAACCAGGTCATATTGCTTGCTGACGATTTCCAGAATTTGCTCAAATCGCTCGTGTAGTAATAACTCGGATGGATTAGGTGGAATTTCGCCTGTTGCTATGAAATCAATATTTGCTCGCGGAATCGATCTGATTGCATCATTCAGCTCGATAGAATGACTGATTAGTTCGGAAAGTCCCTTTTCTCTGTGTTCACGTAATGGTTTGTGAATGACGCCTCGACGTAAATCTCCATCAATTAGCAGAATTTTTTTACCAGCATCAGCCATAACAACGGCTAAATTTGTTGAAACAAATGTTTTGCCGACACTAGGGCTAGGCCCAGTAATCATAATGATATTGTTATGCGCTTCTAGAAAAGCAAAATGGAGCGTGGTGCGTAAGCTACGCAAACTTTCTATGGCAAGGTCATCTTTGTTTTCTAGCGCCAGAAGAATAGGGTAAGGATCATCTGATGTTGGTTTATTTTTGAGTCTTTTTTCAATTAATTTTTGATATTTGCTATATTGAATCGTCGCGTAGACCGGGGTATCCAGAGATTTCTCAATAATATTAGGATCTTCTACACAACGGTTTAATGATCTGCGAGCAAAAGCGGTTACTATCCCCAGCATTAGCCCAGCGATAAATGCAACGCCGATGACGAGAATTTTTTTGGGCTTAACTGGTAGATCGGGAGGCATAGCATAATCAACAATTCTGACATTTCCTACGGTACCCGCCTTGGCAACGCGGATAGTCTGGGCATGATTCAACAGTGTGGTATAAAGTTCAGCGTTGACTTCTACATCCCTAGATAGCCGCAAAATGATCTGCTGAGTCTCCGGCAAGACACTGACTTTTCTGTCAAAAGCATTGATTTGTGCTTGTAATCTGCCGATTTGTTTATCTATCGCAATAATACTCGGGTGTGATTCAGTAAATTTTTGTCGTAACTCATCTCGTTTTTGCTGCAAAAGCGTGATCTGGGTATTGAGTTCGACTATGCTAGATAGGATATTTTGTGTTTCAAGATCCAAATTGATGGAACCTTTGCGAATTCTGTAATTATTCAGTGTGTTGGTGGCGGTTTCCAGCTGTTCCTTGAGCTCGGGTAATTGTTTCTCCAGAAATTCCAGTGTTTTTTGGGATTCTGCCGATTTTTGCTCAACACTTTGTTGTAGATAAATGTTGGCGATTTCATTGACAATCTGAACAGCTTTTCTGGAATCATCCGATTCGATAGCTAATTCGAGAATGCCGGTACCTTTGCCCACTTCAGCGATGGAGAGCACCATTTTTAATTCTTCAATTGCTTTCGTTGCTGAATAACGTATCAGTGTAAAGCGGGTTTCTGGGCGAGCAACTAACTGAGCGACGAATAGCTTGACGGGTTGCTGAGAACCTTCAATTTGCTTGGAAACCAGTTTGCCAACTTTCCCTTCGAGAATAACAGTATCGTCATAAATAAGCCGGTATTTATTTTCTCCAGCTGCTTGCAGGGTAATGGCCTCATTTCTCCAATCATCAGGTACTTCAAGCGTATCTACCTGTATACTTTCGCCCCCCCAGGCGAAACTGGATAATCCAAACAATGGGGGAGTGATAGCGTTATCACTATTGAGCCGCTGCAACCATTTGGCAGCAGTCTTGCCAATAATGGGGAAAAATTTAGGTATAGCGATGACATCAAGATGTAGATTCTTGATAGCTTTCCCTAGAATTGCTCTGGATTTGATTAGCTCGATTTCAGCTTGAACTGGAGTCTTGGTTTCAAAAAAATTTGTCAAAGAATCTAGTTGATCAGATATGGATTGGGTATTTTCTCTAATTTGTAACAGGCTATCAGCCCGATAAATAGGGGTGCTTAGGAATGCGATTGCGCCACCGATGACAGTAATAATGAGCGTGATAACAATAATCAGCTTTTTACTTTCCAGCAAAACATTCAGTAACTCACCCAGGTCTATTTCGTCATGATCTTGGTCGTTAAATTGATTCAATCGGCTTCTCGTTGAATCAGATAGAACATCAGGTTTGGGATGTGTCATAAAAATTGTGCTGTACTTATTTCTGTTTGTACGAAAGCTGTATATTGCTGTGTTTTCATGTCATCGAATTGTTTGTGATGATGAAAATACGATGTTAATGCTTCAAGAATGGCTGAACGCGCAGCGCGCCATCGAATGCATTTAGCAAATTGATTGTCGGCTGAATTTGGCTGATGATTTGGTTCCAGCGAATTCCTTCTGCCCGATCGACATAGATAACATCTCGTGGTTGTAGTGGAAAGCGATCTGCTAACAGCAGGGCATCAGGTGATTTTGCGTTTAAATGAAATATCTCTGGTTTGCCGAGACCGCCGCGAAATACAAAAATTCTGGCAGGATCAGAAGTTTCTTGATCAAACCCACCTGCTTCGCTCAGTGCCTCGGTCAATGTCATGCGAGCCTTATTCATAACCAGGCTACGAGATCGACCAATAGCACCTCCTGCGACAAAATGATTGGTTTCTCCTAATACAAACACTTTATTAAGCGCGCTGTCCGGTACATTCAGCACGTCTCCGTGTTGGAGTAGCACGTTTTGTGTAACATCGCCCCCTTCATAAAGGCTAAGTAAATTAATACTGTAAGTTTTATTATTCCGAGTCAGGATGATGTTGCGTAAATCAGCTTCAGAAGTAACTCCACCTGCGTTATTGATAGCTTCTAGCACTGTTAAAGGGATATCCTTAACTAGCTGAATTCCAGGATTAGCAACTTCACCAACAACATAAACTCGTTGACTACGGTATGAAGCAACGCGTACATCAAGCTGAACAAATTCAATATATTTAGAAAGTTTCGTAGTTAATTCTTCGCGAATATCTTCTACTGTCCTTCCGGCAGCTTGTACAACCCCAACGTAAGGGTAAAAGAAAGTGCCATCTTCACCAACAACGTTACCGGCAGATTCTGCTGAGCGAAATTCACCTGCAGGGATGGTGAGTTCTGGATGATCCCAAACAGTGATATTGAGAATATCTCTAGGGCCAACGCGGTACTGTGTATAAGGCTCATTGGCTACGGGAACACCTTTTATTGCTTTTGAACCAATACGGTAGTCAAAATAATGATTAGCAACGTTATCTGGGGCGAGACTGTAATTACTGTAATCCTGTTCTAGTTTAATAATCAGCTCGGCATTAATTGTCTGAATATTTAATCTCTTTAATATAGCTTCGTCGCTTTCTCGGGTGGGCATTTCTACGCTGGATTGACGAGAAAACGGACTCATATGCTGACCTGGCACAATGGTACAAGCTGCGAGTGAACATGCTATTAACAGAGCTAAATAGGATTTCATGAGTTGTATCATCATACTTTTAATGGATGCTGTTGATTTATTGAGTACTTGAAATCAAAGTTTTCAATCAGAATCAGTGATTAATCAGTTTTATAATCTCGCCATCCACTGAATTACCCCTTGTTCGATCAGTTTTAATGCTTGTATAAACGCCGATAAATCTTTTTGGTATGGATCACTGATGTCGGTTTTGTCCCATTTGCCCAAACGAAATATTTTTCCCCTTGCGCTGGGAGCACGTGTTTCAATTGCAGTCTTCTGCCATGTTTCCATCACCAATATAAGATCAGCTGTGTGAATCATCTCATTAGTTAGTTGTCTGGCTCGGTGAGTGGAAATATCTAGCCCTTTTTCTGCGATAAGCTGGCAGGCAATGGGATCAGCTGGATGCCCAACCAACGCTCCCAGGCCAGCAGAGCTCACAGAACATTCTGTTTTTCCGGCTTGGGTGAAGGCATTTTGTAAAAGCGCTTCTGCCATAGGACTTCTGCATATATTGCCTACACAAACTACAAGTATTTTGTTAAACAATTCTAATTTTGTGCGTCAGGCTAAAGTTAAAAGTTTTTTTAAGATTATTATTTAATAAATACAGGGCTTTTACCTGATGTTATTAAAATTTGTTAGCTATATTCATGGCATTAAAATCTTCGCATGCAAGCTGAACATAGGATAAAAATATTTGTATATCATTATACCAATAGAATAGCAATGTTGCTTTATTGGTATTTTTAAGAATCTATTTATGCAGATAAAATTCGAGTGGCTTGGTTCATAATGACGAGATATATCAAATAAGTATCAAGGTAGTTGATACGCTTGTACCTTATTTGTAAAAATGACTTTTTATGTAGACTTCACTGCTAGCTATTTAAATATTTATTGGGCACCTCTAAAAATTAGAGTTACAAAATGAGGCAGGTTAGAAAGAAGTAGTATTTTCCTGGTATTTTTAGGATAACGCGTTGTTTTGGAAATATAATATCAAAATTATGTTTCCCGATATAAATCCTCACTATGCAACTCAGTTTTTTCGATCTTGATAATCGATATGCTCAGCTAAGTAAGCTAAATGACCCGCTTGAAGAGCTGAATCGCATAATTGACTGGAATCTATTCGCTGATCTTCTTGCAGAGACAACGACGAAGCCCCGGAAAAGTGCAGCAGGTCGTAAACCCTTTGATCGGGTGATGCTATTCAAAATGCTGGTATTGCAAAGAATGAATAATCTGTCGGATGATCGGCTGGAGTATCAAGTCCGGGACCGATTGAGTTTCATGCGGTTTTTAGGGCTTGATTTGGCAGGAGTAGTACCTGACGCAAAGACCCTGTGGGCGTTCCGGGAAGAGTTGAAAGAGAACCATCTGATAGATCGTCTGTTTGCAAGATTCGATGAATGTTTACGAGCGCTGGATGTTGAGCTGAAGTCAGGTCAGATCATTGATGCGACCTTTGTGAGTATGCCTAAACAACGCAATACGCGCGAAGAAAACAAGATTATTAAAGAAGATGCCGTTCCGATTGAATGGGGACGGAATCCCCGCAAACTGGCGCAAAAAGACACTGATGCGCGCTGGACGAAGAAGAACAACGAATCGTTTTATGGTTACAAAGATCACATCAATATGGATCGCGACACCAAGCTGATAACCGCGTGGGAAGCTACTTCAGCGCAAATTCATGACAGTCATATTCTGGAAGAAGTGCTGCACCCCCCTGGAATGGGTGGCGCAGATATTTACGCGGACTCAGCATACCGCAGCAATGCACAGGAAGAAAGTCTGGCCACCTCAAAATACACGAGTCAGATTCACGAAAAAGGCGCTCGCAATCATCCCCTCACGGAAGCACAAAAATTCAGTAACAAAGAGAAATCGCGAGTGCGTGCACGAGTTGAGCATGTGTTTGGTTCGATGACGAACGAACTGGGCGGAATCACTATTCGTACCATAGGTTATGGGAGAGCAAAAATACAAATAGGCTTACTCAACCTCGTTTATAACATCAAACGTGTCGTGACACTGATTCGAAAAGGGTATTTCAGTTTCAGTAGGGTTGTTGCGCCCGAAATGGCCTGAAGGGGGCAAGAACGAGAAGATAGCAACCTGAATCACCTTAAATTTAGAAAAAATCTGATTCCTGGATAGAAAAATTTCGAAAATCAAGTGAAATTGTCCTCCTGGTTGAATTGATTTGCTTTTTTTAGGTATTTTTAGAGGTGCCC
>WBZO01001083.1_pt2 | contig 16995 bp, 14 predicted proteins | sample 5204261 | NCBI WGS metagenome assembly WBZO01 (sample SAMN12412400, study PRJNA552823) | activated sludge metagenome | isolation source: activated sludge from anammox sidestream of wastewater treatment plant... | place: USA: North Carolina | collected 2017-09 | reverse complement strand
GGTGCCGCCCAGGGCTTGCAGGCGCTGGGCGAACGCGGGCGTCGCGTCGCTGCTGTAGAGCAGTTCGCTGGGGCCAATGCGGGCGACCCAGTCTTCCAGCGCCTCGGCGCCGCATTCGGGGCAGTGGTCACGTCGCTGGTCGATAACATCATCAATCCGATCCTGGCGGCCATTGTCGGCAAACCCGATTTCTCTGACCTGACAATCAGCATCGGCGATTCGGCGATTATGTACGGTTCATTCATAACGGCCGTGATCAACTTCGTGATCATCGCCGCGGCGATCTTTTTCATGGTCGTCAAACCGGTCAATGCCGTGATGTCCCGAAACAAGAAAGCCGAGGCCGCCACAACCCGGCCGTGCCCCGAGTGCCTGAGCGAGATCCCGCTGGCCGCGACACGCTGCGCCCACTGCGGTGTCCAGGTTGCTGCTGCCAAATAGGGACAGACCCCGTTTTTCTCCCGAGCTTCGACCCCGGCCAATCGGCCGGGGTCTTACTATTGATCAGCGCTTGACGAGACAGCTGTTCGGCGCACTCTGTACTATTCCTGTAGCAATTCGATCACCCTTTCAGCTGGTAACTCCGGCGATTGGAATCCTCGATGATCTCTGGCCACAGGGGAACCAGAGGACTATATGTCACGGTCATCAGCCGCTTCGCTCGGCGATCGACCTTCCTGGTTGCTTTGGCCGCCCTGCTGGTTGCTTCCGGCCCTGCTCTGCTCCCCGGCGCAGTGACCAACGCCCAACACGAATCGATCGTCATCATCGATGCGCTGGGCGACTCTGGGATTGCCGGCGATGCCACACTCATTGACAACGGCGACGGGACGACGACCGTCGATATCCTGCTCAGTGGTACTTCCAGCAGTCACTCGGTCAGCATTCACACCGGCGATTGTGATCAATGGGGCGACGCCAGCTATCCGCTGGCGGATCTGGACGCCGACGGCGGCAGCGTATCGCACGTTGATGTTTCTCTGGATGCGCTCCTGGCACAGGCACCGCTGGCCGTCGTGGTGCAACAGTCGATGGACGAGACGGGCCCCGCGGTCGCCTGCGGCGAGATCGTCGGCGACTCCGACGGTGCAGATCCCCTGGCGGAATCTGGTGGATCAGGCGAGGAACGGTTGTTTGCCGCCACCGCCGTACGAAATCGGGCCGCGAAGTATCTATGTGCTCGAGGCGGACATCCGGCTGGGTGGATCGTTCAGCGAGTACGAACCGCCCTGCCACTCGTATTTCGGTTTCATGCTGGGTCTGCGCGATCCGCAAGGGGGGATCTTCGCCGGAGTATCCGGTATTGGTGAACCTGCACAGCACTGCGCGGGGGAAATCGCCACCTGGACACCGTGGTTCGGTATAGCACAACCAGTGACAACCATCGATCGTACCGTCCCGGCGCCGTCGATCGACGAGGAGTGGCACACCTATCGGCTGGAGATCGAGGGCGATCAACTGCGCCTGCTGGTTGATGGCGTCGAGCACTTTCGGTCGAGCGACGAGCGATATGCCCAGACAGGCAGCGTGGGCATCGTTTCTGGGAACCTCGCTCTTGAGGTGAGACAGTTTGTCATTCTGGGACCCGCAATGTCCGCCATCGCCACACCGGCACCGGAACCGCTTGCTTCACCGGTGGCCAGTCCAGCGGTGCTCATCGGCGAGCCAGTCGACATTCCGGAGACAACCTGGATCAGCTACGAGAACGATCTGCTCGGCGTGACCCTGCGTTTTCCTGCCGACTGGGTAGTCCTGGAAAGCGATGATCGTCTTCTTGTCTCGTTCCTGCCACCGGATTCTGATCCCGGGGTGCCATCACCGCGGATATCCCTCTATTTCGCTCCTGATGTCCCATACGATGGCGATTCGGTGCCCCCTGCAGTCACGCCTCTGGGACCAATCACCGTTGCCGGGGTCACGGGGCGTGCGTACGAGGACGCTGCGAACGCCATTCCGTTGCAATGGACCTATGTCGAGCTTCCCCTCTCCACCGGGACGCTCTACCTCGCTTCGACGATAGGTCCCTCCGTCGACCTCCGCCCGGTGTTCGAGGCTCTTCTCGCCACAATCGAGTTTCCTGGTGAGCACTGAAACAATGAGCGAGATTCGACAGGAGACCAACAGACGCGGCAGATTGTGGCGAAAGGTGCTGTTGGTTCTCGTCCCATTGCCCCTGCTGGCCGGGCTGGCGATGGCGCTTCTGCCGGTTACAGCGGAGGAGGGAATTCGCCTCGAGGTTCCGGCAATTCCGCAGCGATTCAACGGAACCGCCGGCGATTTCAACTGTCTGCCGGCCTCGCTGGCGATGGCACTGCAAACCGTCGACCCGATTGGTCTGTCCGACACGGACAGATACATCGAGGTCCGCTCCAATCTCGGCCAGCTTCAGCCCAATCTGCTCAAGGGATTGGGGTTCGCTGATGCCGTTCAGCGTGTGCCGGAACTCACTGACCACCGATGGTCAGTTGTGGAACGCGGCACCGATGCACAGCATTGGCGGCAGTTCCTGCTCGATCAGTTCCGGCAGGGACGACCGGTCATCGCCTACATCAACGACGCAATGCGCCTCGAACCGGCCTGGAGGTTTCCGGGATCGCACGCCATCGTGGTCACAGGTCTGGAAAGCGGCCAGGTCTGGTATAACGACCCGTGGGATGGCCAGGAACACGCGATGAGCGAAGTGCACTTCGCGTCTGCGTGGGGGAATACACGACTTCCCGATGGCAGGCAGAACGACGGTGGCGCCTGGTACTCGCTTGTCTTCGCTCGCCCGCCGGAAACAGTTACTCCAACGCCGACACAAACCCCGATACCCACTCCGCGTCCTGCGGCCACGTTCGCGCCGGTTCCCACCATCAGGCCCACCGATGCTCCAGCTGTCGCCCCGACAATCGCACCAATCGCCACCACCCCTGCGACGGTTGTCACCGATGTACCTTCGACAGACACCACGATCTCGTCTCCGGAAACTGCCCGGGTCAACATCGAGGTCTGGACGTGCGGCGAAGGCGAGTCCAGCATGTTTGCCTGGGGCGCGGGCACTGTCGTCGATTGGGGCATTCTCTGCTACTGGACCGATGTCCACCAGACACTCATCTTCACCAGTGAACGTGGGGAGCAGACGGAGGTTCAGTATCCACAAACCACCGAACTCTGGCTTCCATTTGGAGACTACCTGGTCACGAATCTGACATTAGGTCTGGAGACGACGCTCTCCATGGCGCCAAATGACTACTGTCAGGGCGTTGACTACTGTGAGATCGGCTGGACAGTCGGTATCGATGTCGAGTCCCCGGAGATCGATACGGCGAGCCAGAAGTCGATGACCGTCTCGCTTTATCAGTGTCCGCCCGGCATGAGCTCGATGACGATCGACCCGAGTCAGTGCGTTGCGTCCAGTCCTGATCTCCTGACCCTGTCCATCGGCAACGCCCAGGCCGGGTTGATCCTTTCCTCAAACGAGGCCCAGCAATCCGGAAACACGGTGACCTGGTCGAATCTGCCGCTTGGTGTGTACAACCTCCAGCCGGAATTCTTCCCGGCGGGCTATGAGGCGATCTACATTCCAGGGCACCACAGTCAGGTCGATGGAATGTTTTATCCGATCGATCCGGAATACACAGTGAGTGATGTGGCTTCAACCGGTTACCTGATTCCTGTCACTCTGGACACTGATCCCCACACCCAGATCGATGTCTATGTGCTCGATCTCTACTGCTGGGAAGGTGTCTGCGGGGACTATCGACCGGGAGCAACCGGTGTGCAGGGCGAATCGTCGGTCGCTCCGGTCAACGACGGTTCTGACGACCCCGTAGTCAATCAAGCCATCGAACTCTACGGTGGCGACTGGACCGGAATGTTCTACCAGTCGAATCCGAGCAGGCAGTGGCCAATCGAACTCAGTTACTCAGGTGGCGATGAAGGGGAGGTCGCGGGATCGATCGCCTATCTGCCGGGACTCTGCTCCGGCGATCTGATCCAGTTGCAGTTGGTACTCGATTTCGGGTTGGCGTTGCGCGAGGAAATCACCACCGGGGAAGAGAACTGCATCAGCGGTGGGCTATTCAATCTCGGACGCAGCGGCGACGAACTGACCTTCTATTGGATACATCCCGACAGCAAGGCGGTCGGTCACGGCCGCCTCCAGCGCACGGGGTCAAGTCAACCGTTGAACATCGGCGCCGGCAGTCTGGAAGTGCACCTGGCCGCTTGTCCCATTGGCTATGCCGGTCAGAACTACGATGACGACTGTCACAGCAACGGTATCGCCGACGCCACTGTGACGATCTCCGGACCGACCTTGATGGCCCTTCCCCTGGTGACCGAGATCGATGCGGAATCGGGCACCGGCGTAGCCTCTGCCGAAGCGCTCGACCCTGGCGATTACATGCTGTCCAGGTCAGCGTACGAGGACGCCCTCTCGTTTCTCTACTGTTCTCCGGACAGAGGACAAACCACGCTGGTCAGCACCTACGTCGATCCCTATCAGGTCGCCACAGTGCCGATCTATGATCAGGCGGTCGTCTGCGACTGGTTTGTCCTCCCCTGAGCAGGGTGCGCCTACTCCTCGATTTCGAATCGACGTTCCGGCCAGCCGGTGGCGCCGTCGGGAAGTGGCGAACGCTCCGTTTCATCCATGACGGTTCCTTCGCCATCGGTGACCCGAATACGCATGTCGTATTTGTCGGGGTCGCCTTCGATGGGAAACGCCCAGCGGACCCAGGTGAAGGGTGGGTTGAGCGATGGTTCAAGAATCGCATCGGCCCAGGTTTGGCCATCGTCGAGACTAACCTCGACGCGGCTGACGTCCCGAGCGCCGGCGGACGCCATTCCGGCCGCCACCAGATCTGCACCCGGCACCGATCCTTCCGGATAATCGATGCGCCCCCAGATCTGGGTGACAGCAGTGTCACTCCAGCCGCGAGTCTGCCAGTATCCCCGGAAGTTCTCCCCAACCACCTCGATCTGGTCAATCCACTTCACGTTTTTCATCCCATAGATGTTGGGAATGATCAGCCGAGCCGGAAAACCATGTTTGTCGGGCAGCGTTTCGCCGTTCATGCCAGTCACGATCAGATTGTCCGGACTCATGCCGACCTCGATTGACACGGAATCTTCGTAGTCATCGGCAGCGTGAAACCGAAGATCGACTGCACCCTCCTGCACACCAGCCTCGGTCAGCAGTTCGGCAAGCGGTACCCCGGTCCACTGCGCCGTGCTGATCAGATCGCCATTCAGATAGTTCGAAATGCAGCATAAGGTGGTGATCTTCTGAGTCGACGCCCGTGCCACCAACTGGTCGTAGGTCAGCTCGATTTCGTGGTCGACCATGCCGGCCTTCAGAGTCCAGCCAGCGGCATCGACTTCAGGATCGCTGAGATTCTTGGAAACATTGTAAAAATCCGAAATCGGGGTCAGCACCGCGGTGATGCGCTTTTGCTCGTCCAATTGTCCGAAGAGAGCGAAGGGGTCGTCCTGCACAAGCGCCAGATCGGTGCTCAGCGATGCCGACTCCCGCGGTGTGGCCGGATCCACCGGGGTTGGGGTGAAAGCCGCACCCTGCAGCGCGCGCTGGGTGGCGACAATATCGGCCGCCGATGAGGTGGCGGTCTGTGCATCCACTGGCAGCGGCCGGGGACTGACGATCCGCCAGCCGGTCAGTCCCGCTGCCGCCAGAGCGGCCAGAGTTCCGGCGTCCATCAGACCATGCAGCAGCGAGCGACGGCTCAGTGGTTCGGTTTGAGCGGTCACGTTCTCCTCCTCGAAGGCCGTCGTGGTGGCCATAGCCCAGACGACGGCATAGATACAAAATGTTGCCGCCAGTTGGATTCGGATATCCGTCGTGTGGGAACTGCGGCGAGCAAACACACCCAGATATGCAATCGGAAGAATGACCAGGTTCGTCAGTAGCCAGTAACTACCGGCGACGGCCAAACCCGCAGCCAGGCGACCTGAGAATGCGGTCCCGGTACGCCGCGTCAGTCGCCCAGCAAGCCGTCCACCCAGCAGCCCCGCTCCGGCGATGCCCAGCAATGTAGCGAAAAAGAGCGACTTCTTGGCCAGGCTGCCATAGTTCTCGGTGGCCGAACCGAAAATCGAGAGCGGCGTCAATCGGGAGATTGCCGCCACCACAAACTCGGGAAAAGCCTGAACGACATTGTCTTCCGACCAGCCGAGCCGCCAAAGCAACTGCACGGTGATCATGACCAGCGCGGCCAGGAAACCGGCGCGCCCGGCCCGGTCCTGCGAGATGCTCTTCGGTTCGGTCTGTCTCGTGCTCATTGTGCCGCTCTGTTTTCCGCTCGCCGGAGCGAATACCCATTATGCCGTTCAGTACGCGAATCGCCGGTGACTGGATCAATCTGGCCTGCCGGCGTGGTCAGCGGAGATCAGATTCTCGCGAGAAGTTCTCTATATGTGCATATCTCAATTGTGTGATATACTGCGTGCAGTGATACGTGATTAGAGGAGTACCATGCGCACGTTTTTCTCGAAGCTGAATCTGTTCTCGTCGACTGAAACTCGTTTCGGCCGGTATTACACGTCGGTCATCGGCCAGGGTTCGGGGTATCCGACCGCTGACGAAGCCCGCCGCGATCTTCGCCGGCTCGATTCCCGCCAGAACGGAACCTGGGTTTTCTAAGCCAGCCCGCACCATAAGGCGCTTCACGCCCTGCCGCGGGCATCGCGGCAGGGCGTTGTCGTATCCGGATGCAGCTCAGAACCACCGGCCTCACTTGTTCGTTTACTCACAAACAGGGTATTTCTCCGGCGGCACCCCGAGGGTGTACGCTTGCGGGTAATCAACTGGCACTCACAAACTGGATGATGTTGGCGATCATGCAGTCGGGTAGCGGGAGGAAACGAAGAGCATGTTCCTGAGACGATTGGCCGCATTCCTGCTGGTGGTTTTCACCGTTCTGCCGAGCTTGCTCATTGCGACTCCCGGCGCGGCCACAGCCCAGTCGACTGACGACGCACAGGCATTCAACACCTATCTCGACGCCATTGAGAGTGAGACCCCCATCGCCGGTCCGCTCGATGGCGATCTGGCATTCGCTAAAGGCGATGCCAGATCGGTGACGCTCGGTGTCAGTCTGTCCGACTTCGTCATGCAAGCCGATCTCGTTATTCCCGCGGTGGCAGAAACAGAAACATGGGCCGCGGCCGTAGCGTTTCGGCAGTCCGGTACCGCATTTCACTACCTTGTTATCTGGTCGGATGGGAGCTGGAGTTTTGCTCCGGCCAATGGAGGCCCAGTGTCCACCGGCACGGGAGTAGCGATTGGCACGCCGGGTGAACTTCTCCATCTCTCGCTCATCGCCACAGGTGATCGGGCTCTTATAGGACTGGGCGGGCAATACCTGGCCACACTCGATCTTTCCACACATTCCGACCCGGGAGACATCTCTCTCTCGGCTGGTCTGATCGGTCAGGAGTCCGAGCAGCTTTCGCTGTCGTTCCAGGCACTCACAGTCTGGGAACTGCCGTCCATTGCCGCCGAGCCTGCGTCGACGGCCACAACCCCACCACAGCAGGAGAGCCCAGTGGCTGCGGCAACCGCAGTACCCGAAACACCGATCGCTGCCGCCACTGTCACCTCGGTCAGCGAACCAGCCGACGACGCAGCGGTCTTCAATGCCTATCTGGCGCAGGCACTCTCCTTGCCGGTGCTCTACGGTCCGGAAAATGGCACGATCACCCATGAGCCTGACTCCGTCAGTCTGCACTCGACCGGGGTGAGTGCGGCAAACTTCGTGGCCCGTGTCGAATGCCTCAGTGGAATGACATCCGCCGATGGTTACTGGGACTGCGGGTTTATCGTTCGCGGCAGTGGCAGCGACAGCTACTGGATCGTCTATGTCTCCGACGGGTATTGGTCGGTCAGTCTCGGGGCGAACGAGCCGTTGGTATCTGGTTTGGACGCTCCCGTTTCTGCGTCCGCTGATTCGAAGATCGTCATCAACCTGATCGCCGACGGCGACATAGGCTATCTCGGGTTCAACGACCAATACATGGCGACACTCGATCTCTCCGCTTTGCAGACTGCGGGAGAAATCAAACTTGCCTCAGCATTTTTCACCGATACCACGATCGAAAACGGCGGTGTCGATTTCGAAGACCTGATCGTCTGGTCCCTCGATGAATCCGGTGTCACGGTGCCCACACCAACCACCGGCGCGGTCGAACAACCGTCGCCCACGGTTGAAACCGCCACTGTGGCGCCGGCTCAACCCACGCCGGCAGCCAACCCAACACAGCAGTCTGGACTACCGGGTGTCACCGGCAATTCCTTCACCAGCCCCACATTCGGATACTCCCTGAACTGGTTAGAGAGCTGGACGGTCACCAACGCCAATGTCAGCCCGGCGATGGATATCGTCGAACTCGGCAATGGGGTCGTCCAGGCCGATCTGATCGGTGAGACCTGGGACCTGGCCGGCGGCAGCTGTTTCGACCGCCTGGTTCAGTACTATGAGGGCGAACCGGCGTACTCCGACATCCGGGCGGCAGCCGATTCCGCCAGTGTTGTGCCCGGCGTATGGGAAATCACTGGCATTCTGACCATGACCTTCACCGACGAGTCAGGCACCGCGACCACCTATGTGGACTACGCCGCCTGTTCGGCTATGCCCGACCAATCGGCCATTGTCTCTCTCGAGCAGTTCGTTCCGCTGGCCGAGTTCGCGGCACAGTCGGGTGAGATGGATCTGCTTCGCGCTGGTTTCACACCGGCTGGCAGCACTGTGGCGCCCGTCCAGACTCCGGCCACGACGATGATCACGCCAACCCCGATCGTCGGTGCAGCGACCATCACGCCGACGACCGGCGTTCCGCCTGTCGCGCCGACGGCCACAGCTGGCCAGACGAGTAACGTCGTGGGGAACACGTACACCAGCCCGACCTTCGGGTATTCGCTGACCTGGAACGATAGCTGGAGCGTGGTCAACGAAGATTCCGCCGAAGGTGTCGATTTTCTGCGCATTTCCTCCGGGACGCTGGTCGCCGATCTCTATGCCGCAGCCAGCACAAATACACCGGTGCAGTGCATCGATGAACTCTTCAACTACTACGCCAACGACGAACTCTTCGCCAACGTGATCTACGTCGCCGGTGCAGACGGTCAGCCACTCCGGCAGGATTTCGGCACCTACGCCACCGGCGTCATATCGTTCACCCAGACGCTGAGCAGTGGCGAGACCATCGATCAGTTCAGCGAAGCGGTCTGCTATCGCATGGAGGACCTTGGGGCTGTGGTGCTGATGGAGATCTACATGGCTCCATCTGACTACCTGCTGCAGCGCAGCGCCATCACGACGCTGCAGTCTGGACTGGTCATCCCCGGTCAACCAACGGCTGCAACGACCCCGGTCGTCCAGACGCCGATTGCTCAGCCAACGTCCGGTACGCCAGCCACCGTGGTAGCACCGCCTCCGGGTGGAAACACCCAGACTGCGACGTTCCTCCTGCAGCCTGTGAACAGCAGCGGCATCACCGGTACGGGCACACTGGAGGCACAGAACCGTCTGGTCATCGTTTCCGCGATCGTGCTCGGAGCGCAGCCGGGCGATACGATCACGATCCAGCGCGGCGGCTGTTCGGCACTTGGCGCCGGCGTCGAGCCGGATTACATCGTTGGCGAACTCGACGATACCGGCCTGCTGCGCGAAGAAGTGCGGGTCAGAATCGAAGCGCTGACGGGCGCCGAAACTTACGCCGTCGTCGTCTATTCCGGCAGCGAGGACTTCTCTCGGGCCATTGCCTGCGGTGATATCAGCTAGGAGCGTTCTGGTATGCGAATCTTGCACTCGGCCGTTGCTCTGATTTGCATGATATCGGTGATGCTTGCCGCGTCGCCGGTGAGTGCCCAAACGTCGTACACCAACCCCTCTCTTGGCTACGTCGTGACCCTGCCGGCTGAGTGGGAGATTCGCGCCGACAACAGCGTCGACGGGGTCGATACTCTCCGCTTCACCAATGGCTCGGTAGTGGCCTTCCTGACGACCTACTTCACCGATCAGACACCGGCCGAGTGTATTGATGAGGCGGTGCAGACGATCCAGTCACGACCGCAACATGACGATTTTGCGTTTACCCAGCCTGTCTCCGAAACAGACGGTGCCGCGACTGCCGTCTTTGGATACACCTTTGTCACCGCAGCTGGTGAGCAGCTGAATGGTCGCGATCGCATGACGTGCTGGTCGCTCCCGGACGCCGGGGCGATGGTTCGCCTTGAGTTCCTGCTGCTCGAACGCAGTCTCATAGCCGAGCAGACAGCAATGGCTGAAATCGAGACCGCTGTGGCCAACGCGCTGGCGCCAATGATGTCGCCTGCCGTCGACGCGGGTGCCGCAACACCCATCGCCGGGGAAAGCCAGGATGATGTGGAGGTGGCAACGGCGGCGCCGACGGTGGCGACCGAGTCTCCCCAGGTGCCGCTCCAGCCGCAAACCGAGTCTGCAGTGACGGGTACCTCGTACATCAGCCCGACATTCGGTTACGGGCTGACGTGGGATGCCAGCTGGACCGTCAATAGCGAAGCGTCCGACTCACAGGGAGACTATCTGGGTCTCGATCATCCCGACCGCATCTTTGCCGATCTGATCGGCGAGATACCTTCGCAAGTAACGGCGAACTGTTTTGATTACATCGCCGCCTTCTATGCCAACCACGACGACTATCGCAATGTCGTGGCCACTCCGGATGCGGCAAGCGCTGTGCCGGGCGTTTGGGACTTCACTGGCGTTATCACCTTGACCAGCACCCCAGCGTCTGGCGGAGAGATTGAGCTTGTTATCTATCTTTCCTGTTCACACATCCCCGGACAGGATGCGATTGTCAGCCTCGAACAATCCGTGTTCACCGAGGACTTCGATCTCCTCAAACCGGAGATGGACGCACTGCGTCAGGGATTCGTGATGTCGGCCACCGGCCAGACACCGGCGCCCGGTCAGGGTCAGGTGGAGTCAACTGCGGTTGCCGTTCCAACGGTCACTCCGGTGGCCACGGTGACGGCGACAATCACCGGCGGCACAACGGGTGCGTCGGGCGTATCCGGTATGAGCTACGTCAGCCCCACCTACGGCTACCGGCTTTCCTGGGATGCAACATGGACTGTGGATGCGGAAAGCACGGAGAACGGCACGGACTATCTTGCGCTGACGAACGGCAGGGTCACTGCGGAGCTGATATCCGAGTCGTGGGATCCTCTGATTGGGAACTGTTTTGAATGGATCGTCGACTTTTACGAACTGAAGTATGACAACGTGCGTGCATCGCAGGATGCCGTCAGTGCAGTGCCCGGCGTCTGGGAGATAACCGGCGCGATCGCCATCACTGATCCAGACGCGACGACCAATGCTGAGCAAATCAACTATGTTGCCTGTTCGGCACTGCCTGACCAGAATGTGGTCGTCAGCCTCGAGCAGTTCGTTTATCCCATCGACGCCCCCGGTCAGCTGAGCGCCATGGACGCATTGCGAGCGTCGTTCAGTCTGACGGGGTAGAACACGGCCCCTGAATACCTGACGACCACCTCCCAGCCGTCGCCCTCGGGCGGCGGCTGATTTCGGCATGTCAGCGAACAGCCTGCAACATGTCGGCGGTGAGTTCTGACAGTGACGACAGCAGATGGTCAGCGATACAGAATCTCCGGTCGTCGGTCAGTTCAGGAGCCGGAATGGCAATGCAGCGCATGCGGGCTGCCTTCGCCGCCAGTGTTCCCGCCGGCGAGTCTTCGATCGCCAGACACCGTTCGGGCGCCACACCTAGTCGCCGCGCGCACTCGATGTAGACCCCCGGATGCGGTTTGCCATACGGTTCATGCTCGGCAGACTGAACCACCATAAAGTGGTCGCGCAATGCCAGTTTGGACAGCACAGCCTGGATGATCTCGGTCGAGGAAGACGAGGCCAGACCTGTTTTGAGACCCAGTGATCTGATTAGCGCCAAAGCTTCAGCAACGCCGGCCATCTGCTCGCCACGTTCGCCGATCAGCTCGATGACTCCCTGGGTGATAGCTCCCTCCATCTCTTTGCGGGAGGGCGATGCCCATGGATACCGGGCATACCAAAACTCCACCACCTCGTCGGTGCGCAATCCCATGGTCAGAAAACCATCTTCTTCCCGCATTGGCACGCCAACCGCATTCATGGCACGGGTTTCGGCAATCCGCCAGAGCGGTTCGGAATCAATCAGGACACCGTCCATGTCGAAGATGACAGCGTCGATGGGAGGAGTAGCAGCGCGGTTGTTCATACCCGGCAGCATAACAGGATCATCGGGGAAGAGCCCCTCCTGCTAGCCAGCAGTTCTCCCAGGATGTGCCCAGAAAGCGCCTGAGTTCGGTATCGCGCATCTATCGTCGATAGCCGCGATTGTCCGCCCAGCGCATGAAGAAAAAGAGCACCACGAAACCACCGGCTCCGGCGCCAACCAGAGCGACCGCACTGCCGATCAGTTCCAAACCGGCTTTCCAGAGGAGCCAGCCGATCGCGTAACCGACCAATGCGCCAATGATGACGCAGGCAACCCAGATGAGGAGCAGCTTCCAGCCAGACAATGGATCACTCCAGGAACCATGAACGGTTCTCACTTCCATGCATTGTGACACACCGATCACGGCGCACGTGTCCTCGAGGCGACATCGAGCAGCAACCCACTCAGTGGTAGGCTTGACCAGCTGCAATGCTGGAAGAGGATTGCTCGCCGGTGCCAGATACGATCATCGACCAGTTGAAAGAACTCCTGGACAGCGCACTCAGCGTGGGTTGGGCGGTACTGCTCGGGCTGGCGCTCGTCTGGCTGACCAACAAGTTCCGGGCGCGGCTACGGAAGGGCCTCAACAAACGGGGGAGTGATCCCAGCGTTGTCGCGATCATCGACAATTGCGTGAAAATCGCCATCCTGGCGGTGATTGTCCTGCTGGTCATTGGTGCGCTGACTGGAGACGCCAGTACTTCAGTCACCGTGATCGGTCTGATCACCGCAGCGGTTTCGCTTTCCCTACAGGACGTGTTGCGGAACTTCGTATCAGGTCTCTACCTGTTGATGGAAAAACCATTCCAGCCCGGCGACACCATTCGGGTCATGGACCAGACAGGACAGGTCGAGCGAGTCGACATTCGAACCACCGTCATCAGGAATCGCAATCGTGAAGAGGTCTATATCCCCAACTTCACGGTCTTTTCCCAGATCGTCCGTCGGCAGAGCGAGTACGAACCTCATACCTACACGATCGTTTCGCCTTATCCCGTCACCGAGACCTACGATGCCATCTGGAGTGCGGCCCGAAGCGTCCAGGGCACCGACGATCCGAAGGCCTCGGTGCAGATTTCCGCGGCGAAAGAGGAGAGCGTGGAATTCGACGTCATCATCTGGGACCCGCATGGCAAGAACCGTTCGGACGCATTCATTGCCGCGGTCAAGGCCAGTCTCGAAAAAGCCACCATCACCTTCAACAAGACGTAGACGGCGCCTAGTCTCGAGACATGCCCAACGTGGCCATCAGGCGGGCAACAAACTCGGCTTCCTCTTCGGTCACAGCGACGCTGCCAAACCCCAGGAACCCGCCTGTTCGCGCCGCCTGAACGGCGGCTCGGGCCGCGTCGACCAGTGAGGCCGCATAAACCCCGGCGTCTGCGGATCCGGCCCGTTGGAGGAGAAGCGCATGTGCCTGAGCAGCGGCGGTGAGCCCTTTGGCCATGAGCGCTTCCCGATAGCTCGGATCACTGACCTGGGTGATATCGAAATCATCTGGTTGGGTCTGATCGATCGATTTGAAGATCGCAGTCAGGAGTGAGTCCTCGGCTCTGGCCATCGACTGAGCAAACCCTTCGGCGCCGTCGATCATTTCCACCATCGAACCGGTCATTCCCTCGTTGCCGCTGGCCACTGCTCCGGCGATCACATGCACAGGAGCATGCTGAATCAAGCGAAGCTCATCCTGGGTGAAGTCCTCTATCGTCGCCAAGTCCCGTTACTCCCCGTTACGTCGTGCATGGCTTCATGCGTCAAGTATGGATGCAACAAGAGGTGGCGGCACCCTTCGCCTGGCTGTCTGTTCGAATGCATAGGCCGCGCCCAGTAGTTGCACATCCGAAAGATACGGCCCGATAAACGTCAGACCGGTTGGTACGCCGTCGGAGGTCACCCCTCGCGGCACGTTGATCGCCGGACAACCAGCCATGCAGTACTGCAGCGAAAAAAGATCGTCAATACTCAGCAGTAGATCCGCGCCACTGGTGGCGAACAGCTCGTCGAGCCAACTGCGACTCGCCTGCCGAATCTCTTCACCGAGCGCTTCAGTCTCTTCTCCCGTGAGTGTGCTGCGGACCGAGTCCAGCAACCGTTCCTGGCCATATGGCACCACCTCGGGATGCTTCCGGTTGAAGTCGGTGATTTCGGCCAGAGATGCAAATTCGGCGTCGATCATCGCCAGGTAGGCGTCCACACCGAGGCGCATGCAACTGGCGAAGAGCGTGTCGAGATCCTGGGCCGGAAACTCGTCAGGGTAGACAAAGAACACTTCGGCACCAGCCATTGTGAGAGCAGCAATGTCATCGTCCAGCGCATACAGAGCGATCTGGTCAGCTTCGGTAAGCGCTGGATCGATCGCCACGATTCCGACCCGCTTTCCCTGCAACTGTTCCACATTCAGCCCGGAAGTAAAGTCCGCCCCGATCAGCGACGAAGCATCCGCCGACCGAGCGTCGCCCAGATCGCCGCTACCGGCCAGTACATTCATGGCCAGGGCGACGTCGGCAACAGTCAATGCCATTGGGCCGGGAGAATCGATCTCCTCGGTGATGGGGACAACCATGTCCCGGCTAATCAGCCCGAGGCTCGGTTTGAAACCCACCACACCAGAACGACCGGAGGGAGAAATGATCGAACCGACCGTTTCCGTGCCGATCGCCAGCGGAGCAAAACCCGCCGTGATGGCCACCGCGGAACCGGTGCTCGAACCACTGGGATCGAGCCAGTCGAGATAGGGACTGACCACCTGTCCGCCGACTGCGGAAAAACCGTTGGCCGGGGTGTAGTGCATCCAGTTGGCCCACTCGGTGAGGTTGGTTTTTCCCAGAATCACGGCGCCCGCTTCGATCAGCAGATTGACCAGAAACGCATCGCGCCCGGATGCGCTCATCTGCAACGCGGCCGCACCGACCGTCGTATGGAGGTAGGGAGCGGTGCCGATATTGTCTTTCAGCAGAACAGGGATGCCGTGCAGACGCCCAGCGATATGTCCGGCCGCTCGATCAGCATCGCGAGACGCTGCCACATCGAGCGCCAGTGGATTGATCTCCATCACCGCATTCAACTGACCCCGGTCATATCGCTGGATTCGGTGCAGGTAGTAGCGGGTCAGCGCATACGAGGTCAGATCGCCGGACTCCATCAAACTGGAGAGATCGGCGATGCTCGCTTCGAGTACCACGCCGTTCAGACGGGCAATCTCGTTACCGGTCAGTTCGGCCACTTCGCTTTGGCAAAACGAAAGATCGAGCGGTCGCAGCGGGGCAAAATCCGCCGCTGAATCCGACTCGGCGGTCAGATCACCGGCAGACGGAAACACCGCGGCCAGTGGCGCCGCCAGCATCGCCAATCTCGATCGTGTCGACCAGCGACTTACCGCCATATCCCGTGCCTCAGACTGCCGGTGTCTCCGCGCGCAGGCGAGACGGCGTGTACTGTCCCATCAGCAGCGACCGGAACATCTGGCGCTTCTTCTCCTGATCAGCATCGCCAAACCAGGCGTGGATCAAGTCGTACCCGACATGATAGGTGAAGATATAGGGTCGCCAGAGTGGATGGTCGATAAATCGCAGCCGGTGCCGGGATTGCTCTTCGTTGCGAAGACCGAATCGCATCAGAAAGGCCACAACCTCTTCTTCACTGGCCCCGTCGACATGACGCATCAGCGCGGCGTCACCTCCGACTCCACGCAAACGACTGTTCGCCTGCTGAATAGCCAGGGACTCCATCGGCAGAGGATCGATACCCAGGGCGGGGTAGAGCACGGCATTTTCCCACTCGAGCGCTTCCTCTCCCGGAAAAATGATCTCCTGAGCCGTCGTGGCGATGCCTTCGTGGATCACGCACTCCGGAGTATTGATCAACTGGATGGCCATCTCTTCGTATCCGAGACTCCGGAAGAGGTGTTCCCCCTTGACCGCGTGTTCGGTGTGATGTCCCGGATACGCTTCGTGCGCCATCAACTCGAGCAGAAAACCGGCGTACTGCGGGAGATCGGTGTTGATCTCCACCAGCGAACGGCAATCACCCAGATACCAGTTGTAGCCCCGCCATGGTTTGTCGTTGACAAAGGCAATTTGCACATGTTCGCGGGGCGGGAGATCGATAAACAGCAGCGTGCGCCGGCGGACCTCGGTCAGTATCAGATCGAGGGCCAGCCGGGCTCGCTCGACATCGATCCTCGTGCGATCGCGCCAGGCGTCCATACGCACCGCCACGTCGCCACTGCCCGGCAACAACTGATCCAGTTCATCGCGAGCCGCTTCAAGGAGCGCGATCGGGGTCCGCGCGGGCACGATGTCAAAAGAGCGGGTGACTTCCTCGACATAAGGCATCGAGTCGCCGCCGGTTTTCCGAGCCGCGATTTCCATCGCCGTGATCTGTCTGAGCAGGTAGTCCTTACGATCATTCGGTAGCGTCTCGGCGGCCACCTGACCGGCCAGTTCTACCGCCTGCCAAACCAGGTCGGCCGGGTCGGCCAGCGGCTCGCCGACAAACCGTTCCTTCTTCGCCGGGTCACCGAAGTAGGCATCGATGTATCCGGGGATGTGCCGGTCGAGATGGAAGGCGAGACGGAGATAGCGGTCGATAAAGGAGTCAGCCATGCGTTTCCACAGTTCAGCGTCGAACAGCGCGATCGACGGAACATTGTACGCGCTTCAGCACAGACACCCACCTCACCGCGGGACGGCTTCTACGGCAATCTTGACACGGCCAAAACCGGCTAACCGACCGGGA
>WBZO01002106.1_pt1 | contig 17001 bp, 12 predicted proteins | sample 5204261 | NCBI WGS metagenome assembly WBZO01 (sample SAMN12412400, study PRJNA552823) | activated sludge metagenome | isolation source: activated sludge from anammox sidestream of wastewater treatment plant... | place: USA: North Carolina | collected 2017-09 | reverse complement strand
AGTCCGCCGCAGCCGGTCCTCCAGCAAAGCGCGCCGCTGCTCGACGGCGCCATAGGCCGAGACCAGAACGAAGCGCCTTCCATAGACACGGCGGAACAGGTCGACCTCCTGCGGGCGCTTGAACTGCCGGATGATGTAGGCGACGCCCGGCGCCGGGGTGTCTTCCGACCCGGTCAGCGAGCGGCGCATCGCGCGGATCGCCTGCAGGCCAATCCGGCCGAGGGCGGCGTTGTCCTGCATGTGCTGGCAGATGCGGTTGCCAAGCTCCATCCGCTGGCGGGAGCTTGCGTAGAAATCCGCTTCGTCGGCCGCCGGGGCGGACGTATAGGCAGCCATTTCCCGCGTCAGCCGGATCGATTGCGGGCGGTAGTCCACCGCCTGCAGCGCCTGGCCCAGCGTATCGACGATGGCGTCGATGTCCACGCCGATCGGGCCGGCCAGTCCAAAGACCATTTCGGTGGATTGGGCCGGGCGTGCGGGGTCAGGCATGGCGGCGGGATGACTCATGAATCGGCCGGGCGGGACGCGGCACCGCAGCCCGTCGGGGCGGGGGCGCAGCCGCGTCCGCGCAGTGTCGTTGGCTGCTGCCGAAGGCCGGTCCGGCGACAAGCCCCCGCCGGTATCGCGCGTCCCGTGGCCAGCACCCCTACCCCAATCGTCGCGCCAGGGCCGCCCAGCGATCCAGGATCGGCAGGATCGTATCGGCTGCGGCGGCAGGCAGGCTGACCACGGTGCGCACGATGCCCAGGTCGCGATAGCGTTTCAGCGTGTCCAACTCCTCCACCGAGCTGAACAGCGAGATCGGGAAGGTTGCCGGGTCGCGGCCATTCTCCTTCAGCACCTCACGAAACTTCGGCACGAAGTCGAACACGTCGCCGTACTGGGTGGGCCGTCCCGCCAGCGGGATCCAGCCGTCGCCATAGCGGGCGGCACGCCGCGCGGCATAGGGATAGGCGCCGCCGACGATGATCGGCGGATGCGGCTTCTGCACCGGCTTGGGCCACGCCATCATCGGGTCGAAATTCACGAACTCCCCGTGATATTCGGCCTTGGACTGGGTCCAGATCGCCTTCATCGCCTCGATCCGCTCGCGCACCAGCTTGTGGCGGGTGGTGAAGACGGTGCCGTGATTCTCCATCTCGTCCTGGTTCCAGCCGTTGCCGACGCCGAACAGGAACCGCCCGCCCGACACTTGGTCGATCGAGGCCACGAGCTTCGCCAACTGGATCGGGTCACGCTGGTTCACCAGGCAGACGCCCGTGCCGACCTTCAGGGTCTTTGTCGCGCAGGCGGCGGCCGTCAGCGTCACGAACGGGTCCATCACGTCGTAATACTGCTTGGGCAGCTCACCGCCGCCGCCCCAGGGCGACTTGCGCGACAGCGGAATGTGCGAATGCTCTGCCGCCCACAGCGATTCGAAGCCGCGCTGTTCCAGCGCCTGCCCCAGATCGGCTGGTGTCATCGAATAGTCGGTGAAGAAGATCGATGCGCCGAACTGCATGTTTCGCCCCCGTGTCAGAGTTGCCGCGCGAAGGCGGCCCAGCGGTCGAGGATGGGCAGGATGGTATCGGCCTTTTCCGATGGCAGGCTGACCGTGACCCGGGCGATGCCCAGGTCGCGATAGCGCTTCAGCGTGTCCGGATCCTCCGGCGTCTGGGACAGGGAGATCGGGCAGGAATCCGGCGTGCGGCCGGCTTCCTGCAGCATGGCGCGGAATTTCGGTACCACGGTGAACAGGTCCCCGTCGGTGCCAGCACGCCCCGCCAGCGGAATCCACCCATCCCCATACCGCACCGCTCGGCGGGCGGCATGCGGGAACGCACCGCCGATGATCACCGGCGGGTGCGGCTTCTGCACCGGCTTGGGCCAAGCCATCATCGGGTCGAAATTGACGAACTCTCCGTGATATTCGGCCTTGGACTGGGTCCAGATCGCCTTCATCGCCTCGATCCGCTCGCGCACCAGCTTGGCGCGGGTGGCGAAGACGGTGCCGTGGTCTGCCATCTCCTCGGCGTTCCAGCCGATGCCGATCCCGAACAGGAAGCGTCCGCCGCTGACCTGATCGATCGAGGCGACCAGCTTGGCAGTCTGGATCGGGTCCCGCTGGTTCACCAGGCAGACGCCGGTGCCGATCTTCAGGGTCTTGGTCACGCTGGCGGCAGCGGTCAACGTCACGAACGGATCCATCACGTCGTAGTAGCGCTTCGGCAGGTCGCCGCCCCCGGGAAACGGCGATGTGCGGGAGACCGGGATGTGCGAGTGTTCGGGGGCCCAGACCGAGTCGAACCCGCGCTGCTCCAGCGCGACGGCGAGTTCGGCGGCCGTCATCGAATAGTCGGTGAAGAACATCGAGGCGCCGAATTTCATGGTGTCTCTCCCGTATGCTTGCCTGGCGCCGACTGTATCCCGCCGTGGCCCCGACCGCCACAAAGCCGGCTGCCGCACGCGGTCGACAGCCGGTTAAGGGACTGTTCACCGCCGGCTGTCAGGTTGTCGGCCTCGCTTGTCAGGAGCCATCCATGCCCGACGGAACGGTTGAGCCAGGCCTGCAAATCCCCCCGATCTTCTTCGGCCTGCACGGACAGCCGGTGACGACGCGGCTGCTGAACCAGCTTGTCCGAGTGGCCGGCGATCCCCCGACGCAGTGGTTCATCGCCGACAACCTGATGACCTATGGCCACACCGCCGGGTTCCGTCACGACCTGCGCTTTGTAAGCGCGGTGACCGCCGCACGTCCGCAGCCGGCGGAACTCGCCATCGCCTGGCGCACCCATGCACTGTGCTGGGCGGCACAAAGCTGCCTGGCGCTGGACGGCGACTTCGTGGAATGCGGCACCTATGAAGGCTATTCGATGGCGGTCGTGCTGCACTACCTGCAGGGGCTGCCCGGCCGACGCTGCTGGCTGTACGACCTGTTCGATCCGACCGGCGCGGCCGGCGAAGGCCAGCGGTTGCCTGCCCACTCCCCTGCCCTGTTCGACCGGGTTCGGCGGCGGTTCGCGCACTGGCCGAACGTCACGGTGACCCGCGGCAAGGTGCCGGAGGTGCTGGACGCAACGACGCCGGCGCGGATCGCCTTTCTGCATATCGACATGAACAATGCCGACGCCGAACGGGGCGCCTTGGAACGGCTGTTCACGCGGGTCGCGGTGGGCGGCATGGTCGTGCTCGACGATTACGGATGGACCGGGTATCAGGATCAGAAGCACGCTGCCGACCGGTTCGCCGCCGAACACGGGCTGTCGGTGCTGGAACTGCCGACTGGCCAGGGCCTGCTGGTCAAGCGGTAGCGGGGCACGCGGAGTCAGACGAACTTCCCTTGCAGGAAACCAAGTGCCGGCAATGGCCGCCATGCGCGTGGCAGGTCGGCACGCTTGATCGGTCGGACGCTGTAGCGCGGCGTCGGCTGCCGGGAATTGCGCAGGAAGCCGGCATACGCCCTTACCTGCTGTTCCCGCCACGCCTGGTCGGCCAGGGCGGCCATGCGATTGGAGAAAATTTCGGCAACCCGCGTTGTGCGGCCGATGGATGCCACGACAGCCCAGATCGTGTCATCCCGATATTGGCTCAAGCTTACTGGCTCAACCATGGCATAATGCTTGTCGGAACCGGCGCAGAAGGCAAGAGGGATTCGTGGCAGGCACCGCGGCCATCCCCCCGGCGCCTCCCAGGTGTCGTGGGCGGCAAAAGCGGGCGCTCTCCAGGTGTCGCGATGGGCGTCCGCGTATCGTGGTGGGCTCGTCTTGTGGGGTGGTCGGCTCCCCCCTGTCGTGATCGGCGCCCCCCGTGTGTCGTGGTCGGCGAAGGCCGACCACCCATGACTTTTGCCGATGCAGACCGCGCAAGTGCTGATGTAAAGGATGCAAGCCGTAGGTGGACGGCCTTCGCCGACCACGACACACGGGGGCAGGTTCGCCAACCCATACCCGCTTACTCGCCCAGCGCCCGCGCAACCGCCGCGGCCCCATAATCCCGCTCTGCTCGCCCCCGACTGACCTTGCCACCCCTGATATCAGTCGCCAGCGCAACCGGATCCCGCGCCGACGGATCGCCAAGGCCGCCGCCGCCAGGGGTTTCCAGCCGGGTGGTCTCACCGGCTGCCAGCACGATGCTCGCCGTCTTCGACGACAGCTCCTCCTCCCGCTCGGTGCCGAAATTGCGAATCAGCCGCGCCGTCCCACCCGTTTTCCCACCATCCAGCCCTGGCGCCCCCAGTGCATGGCCATCAGAACGGACCGAGAACACGATCCCGTCCCGCGTCGCCCGAATTTGCCGCGCGATGCCCAGGCCGCCGCGATGCGTGCCGGCACCGCCGGAATCCTCGACCAGCGCGTATTCCTCGACCAGCAGGGAATATTCGTTCTCCAGCGCCTCGGCCGGCAGGTTGGACGTGTTGGTCAGATGGACATGGATCGCCTCCATCCCGTCGGCGTCGCGGCGGGCGCCCATGCCACCGCCCATCGTTTCCAGATAAACGAACTCGCCGTCGTCGCCGCGCCGCGGACCCGAGAAGATGATCGCCGGCACCACGTCATGCGACGCCGCCTGCGCCCGATCGGCCGGCAGCAGCGGCGCGAAGGCGCCGAACAGCGCTCGGGCGATCTTGTTGCAGGTGATGCTGCGCGCGCCCACCGGCGCCGGAAACCGCGGATTGGTCAAAGTGCCGAGCGGCGCCGAGATCGAAACGGCATCGAACATGCCGCTGTTGGGCAGCAGCTCGGGGTCGAGCAGCGCCTTCACGGCATAGTAGACCGACGCCTTCAGCGCGCTGTCCGGCACGTTCAGCGCACCGCGGCATTCCGGCCCGGTGCCGGTGAAGTCGATGGCCAGCTCCTCGCCGGCAGCGCGAACCGTCGCAACGATCGGCACCGGATCGCCGCCGAACCCGTCATCATCGAGATACGCGGTGAATGACGATTCGCCATCCGCCATCGCCGCGATACGGTTGCGCAGGCGGCGCGCCGTATAGGCCAGCAGGTCGTCGATCGCCTGCTCGACCGCCGGCCAGCCCATGCGGGTCGCCAGCGCCCGGGCCAACCGGGCACCGCGCTCGTTCGCGGCGATCTGCACCTTCAGGTCCAGCGAGCGTTCATCCGGATCGCGCGTGTTGTGCGCGATCAGCGCCAGCAGGTCCTCGTCCAGCTCACCGGCGCGCACGATGCGAATCACCGGCAGGCGCAGCCCTTCCTCGAAGATCGAACGCGCCTTGCCCGAAATCGAGCCCGGCACCGGCCCGCCGACATCCGAATGATGCCCGACATTGGCCGCGAAGAAGCGCGGCACCCCGTCCAGAAACACCGGCGTGACGATCGAGATGTCCGGCATGTGCGTGCCGTTCGCCAGATAGGGATCGTTGCAGATGAAGGCATCACCATCCGTCATTCGCTCGACCGGGCAATGCGCCAGCACCGCCTGCACGCTGCCCAGCAGAGAGCCGAGATGCAGCGGGATGTGCGACGCCTGCGCGACCAGCCGTCCGCCCGCGTCGAACAGTGCGACCGAGCAGTCCTTGCGCTCCTTGATATTGGTCGAAAAGGAGGAGCGGATCAGCGTGTTGCCCATGTCCTCGGTGATCGACAGCAGGCGGTTGCTGAAGACCTCCATCGCGATCGGGTCGGCCAGCATCGGGGCGGTCATCACAGGCTCTCCAGGATCAGGTTGCCGGCGCTGTCGACGGTGACCGTCCAACCGGCGGGAACGACGGTGGTCGCGCTCATTTCATCGATGATGACGGGGCCGGGCAGGCGGGCGCCCACCGCGAGCGAAGCGCGATCGTGGATCGGCGTGTCGGCCCACCCGTCGTCGAAATGCACCTGCCGCCGAGCCTTGGCGACGGAGTCGCCCGTGCCGCCGGTGAAGCCCGGGTTGGGTCGGTCGATCAGGCCCACGGCCTTCAGCCGGCAATTCACCACCTCGACCGGCCGGCCGGGAATGTCATAGCCGTATTCCCGCCGATGGGCCTCGGCGAAACCGGCGAGGAACCCGCCCAGCGTCGGTGCCGGAACCTGTTGTCCTTCCGCGTGCGGGACGTCGATCCGCACCTGCACCTCGTGGTTCTGCCCCTTGTAGCGGGCATCGATCGCCGCCTCGAACCGGCGGCGGGCCGGGGGGATCGCCTCCTGATCCAGCCAGGCGCCGCCCTGCCCGCCCATGGCGGCGAAACAGCCCGCAATGCGCGGCCAGAGATCGGCGCGTGCCTCGATGATTTCACTGCGTACCAGATCGAGGCTGACATCCGACAGCAGGATGCCGCGGGCGCACAGCGTGCCTGGCTCGACCGGGACCAGCACGCGGCTGATGCCGCATTCCGCCGCCACCGCGACGGCATGCACCGGCCCGGCACCGCCATACGGGAACAGCGCGAATTCCCCGACGTCGTGCCCTTTCTCGGTCGATACCGAACGGATCGCGCGGCTCATGTTCGCCACCGCGATACGGATGATGCCCAGCGCCGCCTGCTCGACCGTCAGGCCCAGCGGTGCGGCGACGCGCTCGGCGATGACATGGCGGGCCGCATCCTCGTCCACCTTCATCCGCCCGTTCAGCAACGCAACCGGATCCAGCCGGTGCAGCACGATGTTCGCATCCGTCAGGGTCGGTTCGGTCCCGCCGCGGCCATAGGCCACCGGCCCCGGATCGGCACCCGCGCTGTGCGGCCCGACCTTCAGCGCGCCCGCATCGTCCAGCCAGGCGATCGAGCCGCCACCTGCCCCGATCACATGCACGTCGACCATCGGCGTCCGCACCGGATAGTCGGCCACCAGGCGGGACGTCGCGAAGGCCGGCGCCCCGTCCTGGATCAGCGACACATCGGTGCTGGTGCCGCCTGCATCGAAGGTGATGACGTTCGTATAGCCGGCCGCCCGCGCCACCTCGGCCGCGCCGACCACCCCTGCGGCGGGGCCCGAGAGGCAGGTGCGGACGGGAAACTGCCGGACCGTTTCGACCGACATCAGCCCGCCGTTCGAATGGATCGTATAGGGCGGCGCCGCCACCCCCAGCTCCGCCAGGCGGCCGAGGAACCGGTCCAGGTAGCGGTCCATCCGCGGGCCGATCGTGGCGTTGATCGCCGTGGTGGAGAAGCGTTCGTATTCCCGGAACTCCGGCAGCACACCGGATGACGTCGAGAGATACACGTCCGGCATCACCTGCCGCACGATCTCGGCGGCACGACGCTCATGCGCGTCATTCAGATAGGCATGCAGGAAACAGATGGCGACCGCCTGCACGCCCAGTGCCCGCAGCGTCTCGGCGGCGGTGCGCACGCCGGCCTCATCCAGCGGTTCCAGCACCGCGCCGGCGGCGTCGAGACGTTCCCGGACCTCCAGCCGCGCTTCACGGGGGACCAGGGGCGGCGGGATGCGGACCGTGTAGTCGTAGAGATGCGGCCGCACCTGCCGGCCGATCTCCAGCACGTCGCGGAACCCTTTGGTGGTGATCAGGCCCGTGGGCACGCCGCGCCGCTCGATCACCATGTTGGTGGCGATGGTGGTACCGTGGCCGACGAAACCGATCCGGTCGGGCGCGATGGCGCGGTCGCGCAGCAGGGCGGCGAGGCCGCCGGCGATGGCTTCCGACGGGTCGGCGGGCGTGGTCGGCAACTTGAAGTGGTGCAGCGCGCCGGTCATCGTATCGTGCAGAGTGAAATCAGTGAACGTGCCGCCGACGTCGAAACCGATGCGATACATGGATGCGGTGCTGCCCTGTGATGATCCAGCCGCAGTATGGCCGCCCCCGGGACGGCTTGCCACCGGCGATCCGCACCCATACGGTTCGCCCCCGAGGGAGAACGACCATGAGCGACACGCTGCCCACCGCGACCCGCGTTTCCGATCCGGGCATCCGCGCCCTGTACCGGCTGGAGAATCGCTGGCAGGCCTGGATCGATGTCGAGGTCGCCCTGGCCCGCGCGCAGGAGGAGCTGGGGATCATCCCGGTCGGCGCCGCGGACGCGATCACCAAGGTGGCGAAGCTGGAATTGATGGACCGCAAGCGTATCGACGACGGCTTCGCCCGCACCGGTCACACGCTGGTGCCGCTGGTGTGGGAGCTCAGCCGGATCGTCGGCGAACCCTATGGCGGATGGGTCCATTGGGGTGCGACGACGCAGAACATCACGCAGACCGGCGATCTGCTGGTGCTGCGGCAGGCGCACGCGATCTTCCTGCGCCAGATCGGCGAGGTGCTGCTGGCGATGGCCGATCTGGCGGAGAAATCCGCCGACATGCCGATGCCGGGCCGCACCCACGGGCAGCACGCCGTGCCGGCCACTTTCGGCTATAAGGTCGCGGTGTGGATCGACGAGATGCTGCGCCATGTCGAGCGGCTGCAGCAGGCCGCACCGCGCCTGTTCGTTGCCATGCTGGGCGGCGGTGCCGGCACCTTCGCGTCGCTGGGCAAGGACGGTCCGCCGGTGCAGGCGGGAATCGGCAAGCATCTGGGCTTCGGCACGATGACGGTGCCGTCGCGCACGATCGGCGATCACCTGGCCGAGAATATCTGCATCCTGGGCATGCTGGCCGCGACCTGCGGCAAGATCGGGCGCGAGATCTATACGCTGATGAAGACCGAGTTCGGCGAGGTGGAGGAACCCGTGCCGCCCGGAACCGTCGGATCGTCGACCATGCCGCAGAAGCGCAACCCGAAACTGTGCCAGGACATCATCGCAGCCGCCGCCGATGTCAGGTCCTGCGTGCCGCTGGCACTGGAAGCGATGATGACCGAGCATGAGGCCGACCGGACGACGAGCCTGATGATGGACTCCGCCGAATCCCGGGCCTGCGTCGCCACCGGCGACATGCTCGCTCGGCTGCAGGAGATCATCCGTGGCCTGAAGCTGGACCCGGCCCGGATGCGGGCGAACCTGGACCTGGGCGCCGGGCTGATCATGGCAGAGGCCGTGATGCTGGACCTGGGCCGAGCGCTGGGGCGGCAGCATGCTCATGACGTGGTGTATGACAGCGCGATGGCTGCCGCCGAGGAAGGCAAATCCTTCTCGGAATTGCTGGCCGCCGATCCGCGCGTGACCGCTCACATGGACCGCGCCGCGATCGAGAAGCTGCTGGACCCGACCGCCTATGTGGGACTGTGCCCGGACATGGCGCGCGACGGTGCCGTGCGTGCCCGTGAGGCGGGGCGCCGGCTGACCGCCTGATTGGGTCGCGCCGCCCCGCCGGCCGCGGCATACGGTTTCGGATAAAACGATATGCTGCCGCGGCGGTGGAACGGCGGTGTTTCGCTTGCCGCCCGTTCCGGATAGGTATCGGAATGTTTCGATGCCCGTCGACAAGACGCGCCGGTTAACACGTTGAAATAGGGTTCGACTCACCGGCGCATCCGCTGCCATGCTAGAGTGTGACGACCGGAGGTCCGAATCACGCGACTAAACAATGAGCTAGAGCGGGATGGCTGAGCGAAAGCGATGTCATTTCGCTTTAGGGTCCTGGCAACAAGGTGGACACGCCACCCGAGGGAGGCACGCAGCATGGCGGAGACGTTTTCCGGGCCCGTCGATATCACGAACGCCGGCGGAACGATCACGATCCAACTCAACGGCGATACCGCGACCGTCAGCATCGGCGGCGGCACCGGCGGTGTATTGATCGTTCGCGATCCGGCCGGGGCCGAGGCATTCCGTTTCGATGGCATCGGTGCGGTACTGCATATCGGTGCCGGCGGGAATGCCGGGGACCTGCGCATCGACGACGCCTCGGGGCGGGAGGTTTTCCGTTTCGAATCCGGGACCGCAACGTTGCGGGTCGGTGCCAACGGCAACGAAGGCGATCTGCTGGTTCGCGATACGGCGGGCAACGACGTGTTCAGCGTGGACGGCGGCAGCGGCCTGCTGCGCCTGGGCACCACCGGCAATACCGGCGATATCAGCATCCGCGACGGATCCAACCGCGAGGTGCTGCAGTTCGACGGGGCGAACGCCGTTCTGCGCATCGGCGCATCCGGTAACGAAGGCGACCTGATCGTGCGCGACGGCAGCGGCCGCGAGGTCTTCCATGTTGACGGCACGGCGGCAGCCCTGCGGATCGGCACGACAGGCAATGCCGGCGATGTCAGCGTTCGCGACGGATCCAACCGCGAGGTGCTGCAATTCGACTCGGTCAATGCGGTGATGCGGATCGGCGCGTCCGGCAACGAAGGCGATCTGATCGTCCGCGACGGCAGCGGGCGCGAGGTATTCCATTTCGACGGCAACAATGCCGTGCTGCGCATCGGCACGGCGGGCAACGAGGGCGATATCAGCGTCCGCGATGCCTCGGATCGCGAAGTGTTCCAGTTCGATGCGAATTTCGCGGTGCTGCGGGTCGGCGCCGCGGGGAACGAGGGCGACATCATCGTGCGGGATGATGCCGGCAACGAATCGATCCATTTGAACGGCGGCTCCGGTGACATCATCCTGCGCAACGCCGATCTGGCGGAGCAGTTCGAGATCGCGCGAGAGGTCGACGTGCCGCCGGGCACGGTGATGACCCTGGTGGGTGACGGCACCCTTGCCCCATCGACCAGCGCGTATGATCGTTGCGTCGTCGGCGTGGTTGCCGGTGGCGGGAAATACCGCCCCGGCATCGTCATGGATCATCGTGACACCGGCGACGACGAGCGGCGAATGCCGATCGCGATGGTGGGAAAAGCCGCTTGCCGCGTGGATGCGCGCCATGGCGCCGTACGCGTCGGCGACCTGCTGACATCCTCCCCCACGCCGGGTTGCGCGATGCGCGTGGCGGATCCCGCCAGGGCATTTGGCGCCGTCATCGGCAAGGCGCTGACCGCACATGACGACGGCGAAGGGCTCGTCGACATGATCATCAGCCTTCAGTAGCGGAGCGGGCTGATGGCCAGCGTCAAGTCCATCCTGAACTGCATCGATGTGGATACCAGCGGCACCGTGTCCATCCTGGGGCACATGTTCGGCTTCTCCCGCAGCCGGGTTCCGCCCGATCCCGATACCAGCGTCCGGGCCGAGGTTTCGCTGCTGCGCCTGGTGCGCGATCTGCAGGGGCGGCACATCCATGTGAACGTGATCCGCGTCGGCTTCGACACGCTGTCGGCAACGGATCAGGACACGGCGTTCCGCAAGCTGGACTACTGCATCTATCGTATCCGCAACATCTATCGCCCCGTCAGTCTCGGCGTGGGCCGGATCGAGCATTATTTCATCGATGCCGCCGACGCGAACGGGCGGGACGATCTGGGCAGCGAGGACGAAGCGGACGAGCTGTCCGACGAATGGACCGTGCACAACAATGCGATCGACGCGTTCGTGGTACGGAACATCAGCGACAGCGACTTCGTGGGCATTTCCCCGGTCGGTGGAAGCTGCGACAAGGACTCCAAGGACGATGGCCTGGTCGCGGGCGAGATCGGCCGTGGCTTCGAGGCGGTGTCGCGGACCTTCGCGCATGAGATCGGCCATTTCCTGGGCCTGGAACACAATCATGGCGAAGACTGTCCTACCACGACCGCGGGGCAGAACAATCTCATGGCACAGACCCGCTGCGCGATCAGCACGCGCACCTCGGTCCTGCTGACGAGCTCGCAGGGTTCCACGATGCGCGGACATTGTTCCGTCCGCAACGGATGCTGACCGCCGCGGGAACAAGGGAAGGACCGGCGCGATGACCAGCCATGCCGACGTCGAACGGCTTCCTGCGCAGATGGGCGAGGCTGAACTGGTGGCGCTCGCCCAGGGCACGCGGCCGATGCCCGAACGGCTTGCCGCCGTGAAGGAGCTTGCCATACGCGCCACCCCCGGCGCGACGCCGGTGCTCACGGCACTGCTGGGCAATGCGGCCGCGCCGGTGGAATTGCGCAGCGCCGCTGCCATGGCTCTCGGGTCCGAGGCGAAGCCCGAAACTCTGCGGGCGCTGCAAGCCGCGTTGCGGGTGGACGATCATCGCATCGTCCGGCGCGCCGCCGAATCGCTGGGCCGTGTCGGAGGACCCGACGCGTTGCCGGCGCTGCGCGCGCTGCGCCCGCAACGCGACCCCGCCGCCGCACGCGCGGTGGCATTTGCCCGCAGCCTGATCGCCTATCGCCACGGCTTGAACGAGGAGTGGCTGAAACCACCCTCGGTGCCTGTCCTGCAGATCGATGAGCGGCGTGCCCTGTCCCTGAACCCGGCGCCGATCGGCGTCGACGTGGCCCGTCGCATCGCGGCCACGCAATCGCGGGAACTGCCGGCACTGCCCGTCGCCATCGATGGCGGCGTCAGCCTGACCTGTGCGGGCAACACCCTGGCCCTTGTGCCGCATAGGCGCGCGGCCGAGGCGGAGAAGACCAGCGCGGTGCCGGTGATCCTGCTGAAACGCTCCCACAGCCTGGAGTATTTCACCGTCCATCTTTACATCCTCAGCCATCCGACCGGCGGCGGGCGGCTTGCGCTGTTCGGCCTGCGGCCCGACGGCACCATGACGCACACGGGTCATGCAACCGTTGATGGCGGCGTCTATCATTTCCGCGTCGATGCGCTGAACACCCTGTATTCGCCGCCGATCATCGTCGAAGGACGCCTGTTCGCCGACGGGCCGCGAATCGAGATGATCAAAGCCGTCGTGGCCCCCGGCAAGGCCGCCGAGCAGCCGCGGGCCAGAACGCCGGGGCGCGCGGCGCCGCCGATCGTCCCGGGCGTGACCGGCGGGGCGTCGCGACCATAGCGACGCCCGCCCGGCGGCGCCAGCCGATCGGGCCCGGTTCGCCCGCCGGCACGCGATACGTCTTCCCATGCGACACGGTTGAGACAACACTGATCCTGTATCGACGTCGTGGCCGACGCCTGATCGCAGGTCCCACGACATCTGCGACCCTGCGCCGGACCGGGAGGAAGCCAGGTGGACAAGCCGGTGCGCGCTGCGCCTCATATCCGGACCGTGGGGGACGGGACTGCGTGGTCGCTCCATTGGAACGACATGTGCTTCAACATCCGGGTCGATCGCGGCGCGCTGGTCTGCGACCATTTCGGCCCGAGCGAGACGGTCATGCCGGCACCGCTGTGGGCCGGCTGGCGCGAGCACGACATACCGCAGAACGCCCGCCTTCCGGCCATGGTGGCGGTCGGGCGGCGGCCCTTGCGCGTGGTGTGGCAGGTGCTGGGCTGGGAATCCCCTGCCGATGGCTGCCTGACGCTGACACTGGCCGCCGAGGACATGCCCCTGGGCTGCGAAGTGCGGTTCACCATCCATCCACCCACCGGAATCCTGCGGCGGGACACGATCCTCCGCCATCAGGGAACGCCGGGTTCGGCACCGATCGCGATCACCAGCGCCCTGAGCTTCTGGCTTGCCGTCCGCTCCGAAATCCAGGAAGCCGAGTTCCTGTCGGGCAGTTGGGGCGGTGAGGCGCAGCCCCGCGTGCATCCCGGCGGTCACGCGGCGCTGGAGCTGGACAGCCGCACCGGAAAGACCGGCTTCGAATTCCAGCCCTGGCTCGTGTTGCGCTCCCGCGACACCACCTATCTCTGCGAGTTGCTCTGGTCGGGGAACTGGGAGCTGCACGCGCGCCTGCACCCGGCCGTCACGACCCTGTTCGGCGGGCTGAACGATTGGGGACTGGAACATCAACTGGCTGCCGGGGAAACCCTGCAACTGCCGGGCGTGATCCTTGCGTGCGATCAGGAAAGCCTCGACGCGGCCACGCGGCGGCTGCATGACTGGCGCCGGGCGAATCGCCGGGCGCCGTGGCGAACCGTGCCGGTGCAATACAACACCTGGTACCCCTGCGACGAGACGCCCGACGAGGCACGCCTGCTGCAACTGATCCCGATCGCGGCGCGTCTGGGTTGCGAGACGTTCGTGGTGGATGCCGGCTGGTACGCCTCGATCGACGGCGATCCCGACAATGACTGGTATTTGCGGGCCGGCGACTGGATCGTCGACCGCACGCGCTTCCCCAACGGGCTGGACTCCATTCGCGACGCTGCTGCCGCCGCCGGGATGGGGTTCGGCATCTGGTGCGAGCCCGAGGCTGTCGGGCCGCGCGCCCGTGTGCGAACGGCGCATCCCGACTGGCTGCATCACGTCGACGGCAAGCCACCGGCCCGGGACGCGCGCGCCCTGCTCAATCTGGGCGTTCCCGCGGCGTGGGACCACGCGCGGGACGTGCTGTTCCGCCTGGTCGGGGAGACGGGCGCCTGCTGGTTGAAATGGGACTTCAACGCCGACCTCAACGGCGGCGGCTGGGCGCCCGGATTGCCGGATGAGCTGACCAGCAAGGATCCGGTCATCGCGCACTACCAGGGGCTGTACCGGCTGCAGGAGGAACTGCTGGCCGCGTTCCCGCGCCTGGTTCTGGAGATGTGCGCCAGCGGGGCTGGCCGCATGGACGGGGCGATCCTGTCGCGTGCCCATACGAACTGGCTGTCGGATCACCCGCAGGCCGTGGCCAAGCTGGCAATCCATTTCGGCATGCAGCGCGCCCACCCCGCTTCCACCTGCAACGACTGGCTGGTGGACTGGCCGCCGCGCGCCTATTCCGGAATCGAGGGCACCGATCATCGGGGGGATCTCGCCTTTCGCCTGCGCGTGGCGATGCTGGGCAGCTTCGGCATCAGCGCGGCGATCGATCGGTGGAGCGCGGCGGATCTGGACCTCACCGCCGCCCATATCCGCCTGTACCGGCAGCATCTGCGCGCGCTGATCGAGAATGGCGACCAGTATCAGTTGACCGAAACACCGCCGATCGACGGTCACGGCGAATGGGCCGCGATGTGGTACGTGGCCAAGGATGGCAGCAAGGGCGTGCTGTTCGCTTTCCGGCTGGAAGGCGCACCGTCGCAGGAATTGGCGCTGCCCGGCTTGCGCAGCGGGCTGAGGCTCGTCACGGGCGATGGCGGGGAGCTGTTGAAAGGCGGCGTGCGCATCCGGCTGCACCAGCCGTTTCGTTCCGCACTGCTGCTGATCGAGGTCGGCGGGCCGCCGGCGCCGGTCTGAACCGCGCCGGGTCAGCGATTGCGCCGGCGGCGATCGGTCGGCCAGGGTATTGATCCTGGTCAATGTGACCGCCTTTGCCCCGGTACAGATTTTCGTTCGACCCGAACCGGGGGCAGAGGAGGACCAGAGGTGTCCACGACCGAACGCGGCCGGCAGTTGCTTGTGGATCTGCATCCGCCCATCCGGAAAGCACCGGCGACGGGAGACGTCAGGCCGAATCTGCTGGACTACCAGCAGGTGTGCAACGGGTTCAACTGGGCAGACGCGCGTGCCTTGCTGGACGGGTTGCCGGACGGACGCGGTCTGAACATCGCGCATGAAGCCGTCGACCGCCATGCCGATGGCCCGATCGGCGGCCGCGACGCCATCCGCTGGATCGGTCGCAACGGCGCCCGCCGTACCTTCACCTTTCGGGACCTGAAAGCGGAAACCAGCCGGTTCGCGAACGCATTGGGCAGCCTGGGTGTCGGGCCGGGCGAAGGTGTGTTCGTCCTGGCAGGGCGCGTGCCGGAACTCTATGTCGCGGTCCTCGGCGCCCTGAAGGCGAAGTGTGTCGTCACACCCTTGTTCTCCGCCTTCGGACCCGAGCCCATCGCGGCACGCCTTGGCCTTGGCGACGGGCGGGCATTGGTGACGACCCCATCGCTGTATCGCCGCAAGGTGGCGGGCCTGCGCGGTCGCCTGCCGGGCCTGCGGCATGTGATCCTGATCCCCGAAGACGGCGCCCCGCCCCCGGCGCAGCCGGACACGGTGGCGTGGCCCGACCTGATGGCGCCGCAATCGCCGGACTTCACGATCCCGCCGACCGATCCCGAAGATCGGGCGCTGCTGCATTTCACCAGCGGCACGACCGGCCGGCCCAAGGGCGCGATCCATGTCCATGCAGCCGTCGTGACGCATCATGTCACGGGGCTTTACGCCCTCGACCTGCATGCCGACGATATTTTCTGGTGCACCGCCGACCCAGGCTGGGTGACCGGCACCAGCTACGGCATCATCGCGCCGCTGACGAACGGCGTGACCAGTGTGGTGGCTGAAGCCGAATTCGATGCCGAGACCTGGTATCGGATCCTGGAACAGGAACGGGTGACCGTCTGGTACACCGCGCCCACCGCCATCCGCATGATGATGAAACTTGGCACGGAGATCGTGCGTCGCTTCGACCTGTCCGCACTGCGCTTCCTCGCCAGCGTCGGCGAACCGCTGAATCCCGAAGCGGTCATCTGGGGGCGGGACGCTTTCGGCCAGCCGTTCCACGACAATTGGTGGCAGACCGAAACCGGCGGGATCATGATTGCGAACTTCATCGCGATGGACGTCAAGCCAGGGTCGATGGGCAAGCCCCTGCCCGGCATCGAGGCCGCGATCGTCGAGCACACCCCGGACGGCACCGTCATCCCGATCGAGCGTCCGCTGGTCCAGGGAGAGCTTGCCCTGAAGGCCGGCTGGCCGTCGATGATGCGCGGCTATCTCAACGAGGACGAGCGGTACCGGAAATGTTTCGCCGGCGCCTGGTACCTGACCGGCGACCTGGCGATGCGTGATTTCGATGGATACTACTGGTTCGTGGGCCGGGCGGACGACGTGATCAAATCGTCGGGTCATCTGATCGGGCCGTTCGAGGTTGAAAGCGCCCTGATGGAGCATCCGGCGGTGGCCGAAGCCGGCGTGATCGGCAAGCCCGACCCGATCGCAGGAGAGATCGTCAAGGCATTCGTCGCCCTGAACCCCGGCTTCGAGCCCTCGGAATCGTTGCGCCGGGAACTGCTCGGCCATGCGCGGAAAGCCCTGGGCGCCGTCGTCGCACCGAAGGAGATCGAATTCGCCCCAGGCCTGCCCCGCACACGCAGCGGCAAGATCATGCGGCGACTGCTGAAGGCGCGCGAGCTCGGCCTGCCGGAAGGCGATCTGTCCACGCTGGAAAGCGACATGCGATGACCGTCAAGGTACATCTCGATCACGCGCATCTGCGGCACCTTCTGGTCACGATGCTGCGCATCCGACGCTTCGAAGAGAAATGCTTCGAACTGTACCAGACCATGAAAATCCGCGGCTTCATGCACAT
>WBZO01003821.1_pt1 | contig 17004 bp, 12 predicted proteins | sample 5204261 | NCBI WGS metagenome assembly WBZO01 (sample SAMN12412400, study PRJNA552823) | activated sludge metagenome | isolation source: activated sludge from anammox sidestream of wastewater treatment plant... | place: USA: North Carolina | collected 2017-09 | reverse complement strand
CATACGCAACCTGGGCGCCCAGTCGACGGCACAGGAAGCGACGCGCGGACAGCACGAGAAGCATCGCCAGCGAACCGGCCAGCGTGCCGCGAACGAGCATCTCGAAGGCTTCAGGACTCACGGTCGATCTCCTCGATCAAGGCGCGGATTTCTTCGACCTCCTGCTTCGACAACTGCTCACTGCGCGAGAAATGCGCCACCAGCGCCGACACCTGGCCACCGTAGAGGCGGTCGAGCAGGCTGCGGCTTTCCTTCTGCACGTAGTCCGCGCGTTCGAACAACGGCCGATACAGATAGCGCCGCCCATCGCGTTCGGCGGCGATCGCGCGCTTCTTGAGCAGGCGATTGAGCAAAGTCTTGACGGTGGCTTCCTGCCAGCCGCGCTGTGGCCCGATGGCTGCGACTATCTCCTCGGCGCTCTGCGGTGCGTGCTGCCACAGCACGTGCATCACGGCACTCTCTGCCTCGCTGATCTGCATACGATTACGTCCGTAATTTTCCATCATGATTACGCGTGTAATCGATCCTGTCAAGTCGCCTCGCCCTTGCATTCCGCCGCCCGCAGTTCGTTGCGACCTCCCACGGTGCGCGGGCTGGCCGCGCGTGAATGTTTAATAAACCGAACAGTGTTGAAAATATCGTGATGAACCACATCTAACGCCTGCCGCCGGCAAAACGAACCTCCGGCGACGGCTTGGGTCGAACGTGGCGGGCTTGCTCGCACGCTGCTCCCAAGCCCAATACCTACAAGATCAATGGAGTTTTTCCCCATGAAAAACATGCTGTTTGCCGCCGCCCTTGCCACCACTGCCCTGCTGGCCGTGCCTGCGGCCCATGCCGACAACACCTCCGGCTTCTTCCTCAACGGCAACGTCGGCCAGTCCACGCTCGACAAGCACGGCTACGATGACAATGACACCGGCTATGGCGTCAATGCCGGCTACCGCTGGGCGCTGGCTCCCAATTTCCTGCTCGGCGTCGAAGGCGGCTACGCCGATCTCGGCTCGTTCGCGCCCAAGGCCAGTGTCGGCGGCATCGGCAATGCCGAACTCAGCGGCTGGAACGTTGGCGCCAACCTCCATCTCAATGTCACCGACAACTGGTACCTGAGCGGTCGCGCCGGCTGGTTCCGCGGCGATCTCAAGGGCGGCTACGTGAATTCACTGGATCCGCAGACGGGTGCTTACGGCGTCACGCGCATCGATGACAACAGCAACAAGTGGTATGCCGGCGTCGGCTTTGGCTACGACTTCAGCAACAACGCCAGCATCGGCCTCAACTACGACTACTACAAGGCCGACAAGTCGGGCCTGTCGATCAATCCGCGCCTGATTTCGGTGAGTGCCGAATACCGCTTCTGACATCACAGCAGGACGATCCTCATGCGGCAGGGATGCCGCATCCGACGGCCCGCGCAAGCGGGCCGTTTGCTGCCAAGCACGGCCATTCGCGCCACTCAGTCCTCGAAGCCATCGGCAAAGATCGCATCACGCCAGGCGGCACGCAGCTCCCAGCGCGACTGGCTGAACAGCGGAGCGTGTGCGGAATATTCCGGCACGATGTCGATGTCGAGCAGTTCGGTCTGCGGCGGCACATCGATCGGTATCTCCTGCTGCTGCCAGCGCCGCAGCGGATTGGATGCCACCGCGGCAAAAGCGCCGACGCGCACGCCGTTGACGAATACCTGCGCGCCTGCCGAACCAGCGACGAGTCCCGGCATACCCGCTCCCGCATCGAAGGTGCGCCGCAAGCGCAGCGGCAACGCAACCGCATCGACATGCAGGCGGAACCGGCTGTTTCCCGCCGTGCTGCTGCAGGCCACGGCACTGCGCGGTATCGCCGGCTCGCCCTCGAACGCGCTATTCAGCAGCGCGCATTGCGTGCCATCGGCCGCTACGTACTGATGCGCGGCAGCCGACGCATCACCGACTTCGAACGCATCCCGGGTGATCTGCAGCGGCAGCGCCCGTCGGTACGCATAGACGACTCGTCGCATGCAGGCAGGCACTGGCCAAGTGGGTGAAAACCCGGCCTCCTGGGTGAGGCGTAGCTGCTCGGCGTAGGGCAATGCATCGGTCAGCAGCAAGCGATACACCGCCGTCGTGCCTTGGCCGTCGACATCCACCTGCGTCGCCCCGGCCAGCGCACCGGCAAACGGTCCGTGATCGAAATAGAAGCCGCCATTGAAGAAATCCTCCACTCCGGTGCCTTGCCAGAGCGGCGCCTGCGCGCCATCGACGAAAGCGGTCTCGTCACCCTCCAGATATCCCCGGCTCGGTTGTCCGTCCGCGTGGTAGCGCGCTGCAAGACCGACGATCTTGCCGGCCCCATGCGCCTGGTCGAGCACGAAACTGCCACCGGCGATGCATTCATCGGCCAACCGCGCCTGAAACCGCCCGCTCTGCGCCGGCACTTCCTGGGTGTCGAAACTGAGGCTCGACGCGATCGCCAGCGATGCCGGCAAGGCAGCATCGGCATGCAGCTGGATCTGCGCGCTCTGCAGAAACGGCATCGGAAACCAGGCATACAGCCAACCCGCCGCATCCTCGCCCAGCAGCACGCCGCGTGCCGCGACCTGGGCATCGACCGGCGTTGCGAAAAAATCGGCCAATGGCATGTCCAGCGCGGTTTCGCCATCGAGAACCACGCGCAGCGACACCTGCGCATAGGCCGACCGCGGCAGCTGCAGGCGGATGCCGCGCACCCAGCCCGAGCCATTGCGCGTGGCGAGCGTGAGCGTGGCCCCTGCGTTGAGTTGAACATTGCCTTCCTGCGCGGCCAGCAGCGCGTGCCACGGATCATCGCCGGCATGCGCAAGAAACGCGCGCCAGGCCGCCGCCTCGGAAGAGGCGGGGAAACTGACCAGCGACGGCGCGCTGGCCAGGTGATGATGCTGCATCTGATACCACAGCAGATGTCGCCCGTCGGCCGTGCAGGGATTGCCCAGGCCTTGTGCATGCGTCAGGCTCACCCGCAGTGACTGCGCGTAGGCAATCGGCAGGTAGCTCACATAGCCTCCGCTGGACTGCGTGCGATCCGCCACCAGCGGGGGTGTGAAAGGCGCTGTCGCACCATCAAACAAGGTCGCCAGCGGCAGGTCGAGCGCGGGTACCGCCGCGCCATCCACGTAAAAGCGAATGTGCACTGCCGGATCGATGCAGGCCGAAACGCCAAACCCCGTGGTCATCCACATGCGGGTGAGCGCGCCCGGCCCGCGCTCATCGAGCACCACGACCTCATCGCCATCGGTGTACAGCCAGCGCAGCGGATGGGGATTGTCTTCCGCGCCTTCCGCACCGGCATTGCTGCGGTCGAAGCGGCAGCCCGCAGGACAGCGGCTTGAGGTTTCTGCTACGACATCATTCGCATCCAGTCGCGCCAGCATGGCCGGCGCTTCCCACACCTGCCACGGCAGGGCGTCCGCGTGAGCGCCGCCGGCCAGCAGCAACGCAACGACGGACAGCATGCGTTTCATGTCATGTCTGCGCTTGCGCTTCCGGGGTGGCAGGCAGATCGTCCGCATGCTTGGCCACCACGACGGCGGTGGCGAGATCGCCGGTCACATTGAGCGCGGTACGACACATGTCGAGGAAGCGATCCACGCCAAGGATGATCGCAATGCCTTCCGGCGGCACGTGCAGATAGCCCAGGATCATCGCAATCACCGGCAGCGAGCCGGCCGGAACACCGGCCGTGCCAATCGAGCCGAGGATGCACAGGCCGAGCACCATGACCTGATGGCCAATATCGAGCTCGACCCCGAAGCACTGCGCGATGAACAGTGTGGTCAGGCCTTCGAACAATGCGGTGCCATGGTGGTTGGCACTGGCACCGATGGTCAGCACGAAGCGCGCCACCTTGGGTGGCAGCTTCAGGTTGTCTTCGGCCACCTTCAGCGTGGTTGGCAACGTGCCCGTACTCGACGAGGTGGAGAACGCGGTAAGAATCGCCTCCTGCGAATCACGGAAGAAGCGCAGCGGACTCATGCCACTCATCAGGCGCACCCAGAGCGGCAGTACCACGAACATGTGCAGTCCAATGGCCAGCAGCACAGCGAATGCGTAGTGCCCGAGCTTGGCAAGCAGATCCCAGCCGAATCGTGCCGTCAGCGTGAACATGAGCGCGGCCACCGCATAGGGCGTCATGCGGATGACCAGGCCGATCAGCGTCATCACGATTTCGTTGAAACCCTGAATGAATTCCTTGAAGCGCAGCACCGCCGGTGACGGCTTGAGCACGATGGCCACACCGCACATCAGCGCGAAGAACATCACCGCCAGCAGCTCGCCGTCGGCAGCCGCATCGACGACGTTGCGCGGCACGATGCCAAGCATCATGTCCACCACCGACAGCGTCTGCTTGCTTTGCGCGATCGACTGCGCCTGGCTGCTCGACTCCACGGCCTGCCGCAGCATTTCCGGATCCATGCCACGCCCCGGCTGCAACAGATGCACCACGAGCAAGCCGATGAGGATCGCCACGCAGGTCAGGGTGACGGTATAGAGCAGGGTGCGCCAACCGATGCGCCCCAGCGCGGTGATGTCGCCGATCTCGCTGACACCGAGAATCAGCGCGGTGAACATCAGCGGCAGCACCAACATGAACAGCAGGCGCAGGAACAGCTGCCCAACCGGAGTGGCAACGTAGTCGATAAGTGCGGAAATGACCGCCTGCTCGGGGCCGATGAAGTGCGCCACGATGCCGCCGACAATGCCCACCGCAAAACCGAGCAGCACCTTCCAGTGCAGGGCCATGGAAGCGGGTGCGCTCATCGACGGACTCCCGCAGCGTTGCTGCAACAGCGGGATCCCGGCGACCCGTGGCCGGCGCGTGAAGGACGGCAAGCTGCAAACATCGAAATCACCCCGCAAAACGAACGAGTGACGATGTTACACGAGCCTCCGCATCCGACCACGCATACCGCGTCGTTCAATCGTGTCCGGGATACAGCGCCGGCAGGGGTTCGTCCGCGGCGCGTGGCGGCGACGACGACGCCCAGCCAAGGCCATTCTTGAACGCATCGTGCAGCACGGCAGCCAGCCCATCGCCCGGCGCTCCGGCGTAGCGCACCTTTTGCAGACGCAGCAGCGCCTCCCGCTGGCCGGCGTTGGCCAGTCGCCGCATCAGCTCGCCCAGGTTGCGCACGTCGGCCTGCTCGCTGCGCGACCAGGCCACCAGCGCCCGCTCGGCGGCGGCGAACTCGCCCAGCGCGCAGGCGCGCATGAATGCCGCGCGATGCGCGGCAGGATCATTGGATGGCGCCGCCCGATCTTCCATCTTGGCCGGCGACCGGCGACGCGCCTGCAGCCACGCCACCAGCGTGACCAGCCAGAGCAGGAACAGGACGCCCGCCATCAGGCGCCAGAACTGCACCTGGCTGTCGGTCAACAAGGGCATGTACGGACTGCCGACGGCCGTGGGCGGAGCAATACCTGGCGCGGCAGCCGCCGGCGTGCCCTGCACCACCGGTGCACTGGCGGCCGGAGGCGATGCCGTCGCAGTCGCACCCACGGCGGGCAGCACGCGAATCACATGCGCGGGCAGCGAGGTGGTTTCCAGCCGATCGGCCTGTGTGTTCCACCACGTGACGCTCATCGCAGGCAGCGTCAGGTTGCCGGGCTTGCTCGGCACGATGGCGAACTTGCGCACCTGCTCGCCATACAACCAGTCGCCGTCATCCCGGGTGCGCGTTTCGGCCTTGTCGGGATACACATCGGCGCCATCCGGCGCGGACATCTGCAGCTGCGGCAGCTGCTCGTAGCCAACACCCTGCGCCTGCAGGCGAATCGTGCGCGTCACCGGATCACCCACCCGCGCCTCATCCGGAAGGGGGCTTTGCTCCTGCAGCAGCAGGGATGCCGCCGGCAGCCAGGCCTGCCCTGCAGGCCAGGCTGCTGGCTGTGCGCGCACATCGAGCACGACCGGCTCCGAGCGCGCCGTCACCTGCCGCCCACTGCTGAAGAAGGCCGTGGGATCGCGCGCATCGAGCGCGGTTCCACGGAACATCAATGCGGGAATCGTCAACGTGCCGCTGTGTTCGGCCGTCAAGGCGTAGTGCTGCTCGACGACCTGATAGCGCCGCGTACCGATCGTGGTCAGGTATTGCTTGTCCTGTCCCAGATGCTTGACGCTCAAACCATCGGCCTTGGGTTGACCGATATTGCCGCCGGTCAGATCAACCGCGTAATAGAGCTTGACCGTGTAGCGCACCTGCTGCTGCACGTAGGGATTGTGCGGCTGCGCATCGATCTGGAAGAAGACGTCGGCGCCGGCCTGCGACGGTGGCGCGGCGGCCAGCACGTCGAGCTGGACTGGCGCGGTCTGCGCGTTGCCGACCTTGAGCGGCGCGATCGTGATGTGTCCCTCATGCTTGGGTTGCAGGACGATTGCCCACAGCATCTTTTCGCTGCGCACGCCATTGACGATGCTCGTCTGCTGGCTGGATTGCGTGCCACCGACATCAAAGTCGCTGGACAATGCGGAAAAATCCGGAGCACTGGCACTCGCGTCGCTGCTTTCCACATTGAGCGTCACCGTTTCGCCCAGATGCATGCTGTCGCGGTCGAGCCATGCCCGCGGCGCATCGGCCGCCTGCGCGCATGCCATCGTCGACAACCACGCCACCAGCGCCCAGCGTGCGGCATGGGAAACCAGACTTCTCACGACCCATCTCCTTGCCCGCCTTGCTGGCGACGCTGGTATTCGAGCATGAACTTGCGCCGCAGCAGCCCACCCGGGTCGTCGGGCACGCGCTGCAACCACTGATCCAGCGCCTGGCGCTTCTCGCGCGTCGCCTCGTCCTCGGCGGGAGCCGCGACCTTGCCAGCATCGTGCGGATCTTTTTCGTTTCCGCCTTGCGTGCTGGCCAGCGCCTGATCGACCTGCCGCGACAACGCCTCGCGCTGCTGCGCGCTGGCCTGCTGCGCCGAACCTTCCGTCTGCGAATGCTCCGCATCGGCCCTGGACGTGCCATCCCGGGCGTTGGCCTGTTCGGATGACCCATCCTGCTGTTGATGCTCCGCCTGGGATGGCGAGGAGTCCCCACCATCCTGGCCTTGCTGGCCTTGCTGGCCTTGCTGACCTTGCTGGCCTTGCTGACCTTGCTGACCTTGCTGACCTTGCTGACCTTGCTGGCCTTGCTGGCCTTGCTGACCCTGCTGGCCTTGCTGACCTTGCTGACCTTGCTGACCTTGCTGACCTTGCTGACCTTGCTGGCCTTGCTGGCCTTGCTGACCTTGCTGACCTTGCTGGTTCTGCTGCTGACGCTTGAGCGCGTCTTCGACGATTTTGCGGTTGGCCATCGCATCGACCATGCCCGGCTGGCGCTGGAGCGCGGCGTCGTAAGCGGCTATGGCTTCCTCATAGTGTCCGGCCTGCGCGAGCGCGTTGCCGCGGTTGTAGTCTCCATCGGCGCTGTCGACCTGCCGATATTCCTCGGCGGCCCGCGCATAGTCTCCTTCCCGATAGGCCGCGCCGCCGCGCCAGGCTGCATCGGGTGCCACGCGCGCCGCGGCTTTCGCATCACCGCGCGCCAACGCCTGCGCCGCCTGCTGATCGCGCCGTTGCCACCAGTCGGAGAACGAGGCCGCTTGCGCCGGTTGCCACGGCATCGACACGGCGAGCACCGCCAGCATGAGCCAGCCGCGGCGAAACCCGAGCAGCGCCAGCGGAATCAGTCCCAGCAGCAGCCATGGGCCACGGTCGCGCCAACGCTCACCCACGGCATGGCCCGCCTCCGCCGATGCCTTGGCGGCCGCCACCTGTGCATGCTCGACGAGCAGGCTGTCCACGTCGGCGCTGCCGGCGCTCAGCGTCGCATATCGCCCACCGCCGGCCGCAGCCAGTTCGCGCAGGGCCGTCTCGTCCAGATGCGCGAGTACGACATTGCCCTGCGCATCCTTGAGGAAACCGCCTTCCGGCAAGGCCACAGGCGCCCCACCATGCGTGCCCACGCCCAGCACCGACACCTCGATGCCCTGCTGACGCGCCCGCCGTGCCGCCGATCTTGCCTGCTCATTGGCTGAATCGGCGATCAGGAAAATCTGGCCGCGATGCAGCCCGGCCTGCTGGATCAGGGTCACCGCGCGGTCGATTGCGCGATCCGTTGCATTGCCGGCCACCGGCATCGTCGACGGATCGAGCACTTCGACCAGATGTCGCACCGTCGCCGCATCATCGGTGAGCGGCGCGGCAACGAAGGCATCTCCCGCATAGCCGATCAGTGCGGTCTGATAGTCGCGGCTGCGCGTGAGCATGTCGTCGAGCTTGAAGCGTGCGCGCTCCAGGCGGCTCGGCTTGATGTCCTGGGCCAGCATCGTTGGCGCCAGCTCCAGCACGAACACCCGCGCCGCCTCGTTGCGTGACAGCGGCATCGGCTCGCGCTCCCACGCCGGGCCGGCCAAGGCGAGACAGGCCACCGTCCAGCCGAGAGCCGCAAGCACACGCGCGCCGCGCGAAGCCGCGGCATCGCTGCGCTCGATGAGGTGCGGCAGCAGATGAGCATCGACCGCGGCATGCCAGCTGCCGGCATCCGCACCCACGCGCCGCATCAGCAGCCACAGCAGCGGCAAGGCCAGCAGCGCCAGCAAGGCCAGGGGGCGCAGAAAATGGAAATTGGCCCACAGCGCGCTCATGCCGTCACCGTCTTGCGCAGCGCAGGGCCCAGCAGCGGTGCGCCAAAGGCCAGGCCTGCACCCAACAGCGCGGCGGCCAATGGCATCCAGTACAGCTCGTCGACCGGACGCAGGCTCTGCTTGGCATCGGCGGCTGGTTCGAGCTTGTCGATTTCGCGGTAGATCCCCGCCAGCTCCTCGCTATTGCGTGCGCGGAAGAACTTGCCGCCGGTGCGCGTCGCTACCTGCGTCAGCATGGCCTCGTCCAGATCCTGCGACGGGTTGACCATGCGACTGCCGAACAGCGAATCGACCCGCAGACTGTCGGCACCAATGCCGATGGTGTAGATGCGCACGTGATGCGCCACGGCCAGCTCGGTCGCCTTTTGCGGCGTGAGTTCGCCTGCCGTGTTGACGCCGTCGGTGAGCAACACCACCACGCGTTGCGATTGCGGGCGATCGCGCAGACGCTTGACCGCCAGGCCAATCGCATCGCCAATTGCGGTTTCGCGTCCGGCCAGACCGATGGTCGACTCGATGAGCTGCTGCCCCACCGTCTTGAGGTCGAAGGTCAGCGGCACCAGCAGGTACGCGCGCGAACCAAACAGGATCAGTCCCACGCGATCTCCGTGCCGGCGATGCACGAAATCACTGGCAATGGCCTGGATGGCGGTGAAGCGCGCCACGGGCCGGCCGGCCAGCTGCATGTCCTCGATGCTCATGCTGCCCGAGGTGTCGATGGCCAGCAGCAGATCGCGGCCGGAGCGGGCCACATCCTCGGGCGGCCCCAGCCATTGCGGACGCGCCGCCGCGCACAGCAACAAAATCCAAGCCAGCCATGCAAATGTCCGCCGCGACCACGGCACCGCCGATGCGTCGCGCTGCTGCGGCAAGGCCAGTCCCGGGTGCGGCAGATGCAGCATCGCTGCCGACCAGCCGTGCGCACGCGGCAGCAACCAGGCCGCAAGCCACGGCAGCGGCAACAGTGCAAAACACCAAGGCCAGGCCAATTCAAACATGCGCCACCCTCGCCTTCAGTGCGTGCGCGAACCAGCGCCGCACCAAGCGCAGCAAGGCCTCGCCATCCGCCTCGCCGTCGGTCACGCTGCGGCGATACGGCCAGTCCAGCAGGACGCGACCTATGCCTTGGCGAAACGGCATGCGTACCGCTTCGTCGCGCGGCAGCTGCGCATCGAGGAAATCGAGCCAGGCTTCACCGCGCAAAGCCACTGCCTCGGGCCGCAGCCATCGCGTAGCCCGCCGCAACAGCTGCGACAGCTCGCTCGCCATGCGCACCACATCGCGCTGCGCAGCATGCCGGGTCGCTATGCGCTCAAGCTCACTGCACACGCGCGCGCGCCAGCGTCGCGCATGCCAGTGACGCAAGGCAATCCGCAGCAGGACTCCCGCCACACCCAGGCACACGATCGCCAACAACCACCACCCCGGTGCCGGCGGCCACCATGCGGGGGCCGGCGGCAGATGGATGTCATGCAGCGGCAGGCTGGCTGCCGGCGTTGTCGTGGCGGGTACGCTGCTCATGCCACCACCGTCGATGGCCTGGCCCGTGCCAGCAAGGGCGCCATCGCGCGCCGCAGGTCGGCATCGGTATCGAGTTCGATGATGCGAATGCCGAGCCGCCGGCTCTCTTCGACGAGTCGCGCACGCGAGGCCGTGAATCGTTCGACCCATGCACTGCGCACCCGTTCATCGGAAAAGTCGAGCATCCGCCGCACATCGCCCAAATGAATCGCGTAGCGCCCCGGGGGCGGCGCCACGAGTTCGAGTGCATCGCGCAGCAGCACCACGACGACTTCGTGCCGCGCTGCAAGCTGTGAAAGTGCCGCTGTGGCGTCGGCGCTGAAGCCATCACTGAACAGAACGACGCGCATGCCGGGACGCAGCAGTCGTCGCGTACGGGCGAGCGCCTGCGACAGATTTTCGGTAATTGCCAGATCGCGGGCCGCATCCCAATCGCGCAAGGCACGCAGCACGCGCAAGACTCCCCGGCGCCCGCCGGCGGGTTTGATTTCGCCCGTGATGCCTCCACCGAATCCAACCGCGCCAACGCGATCACCGGCGGCACTGGCCAGCCACGCCAGCCAGGCAGCCGCACGCGCGGCCTGCACGCTCTTGAAACGAGCGCGCGTGCCAAAAGCCATCGAGGGATTGAAATCGAGCGCAAGCAGCATCGCCTGCTCGCGTTCCTCTTCGAACAATTTGGTGTGTGGCTTGCCGCTGCGTGCGGTTACCCGCCAGTCCATGTGGCGAATCTCATCCCCGGGCTGATAGATGCGCGATTCCCGGAAATCGACCCCACGTCCGCGCCAACGCGAACTGCTGGCGCCCGCCCGCATGGCCACGCTGCGTCGCTGGTGCGCGAGCGATGCGCCATGCGCCAGCGCGCTGAGCGCAATCAGCTCGTCGAGTGATACGCGCACGCCCGTCATCGTCGGGGGAATTGACCTGGCCATCACGTCGTCACGGCAGGGCAACACGCTCAAGCAGCAGGGCGATGATGCGATCGGCATCGACGCCCTCGGCCTCGGCTTCGTAGCTGAGCAGCACGCGATGGCGCAGCACGTCGGCAGCCACGGCGTGAACATCCTCAGGGGTCGCGTAATCACGCCCATGCAGCCAGGCATGGGCACGCGTGCAGCGATCGAGCGCGATCGTGCCACGCGGACTGGCTCCGTAGGCGACATAGCGCGCCAGCTCGGCACCGTAATTCGATGGCTCACGCGTGGCCAGCACGAGCTGCACGATGTATTCCTCAAGCTGCGGCGCCAGATGCAGGGCAAGCACTTCATTGCGCGCGGCAAACACCTGCGCCTGAGTGAGGCATTGCGCCGGTTTGGCCATCTGGGTCAGCGCCTGCCGTGCGCGCTCGCGCGCGAACCTGAGAATTTCTGCCTCGGCCCTGGCATTGGGATATTCCACGCGCACATGCAGAAGGAAGCGATCGAGCTGCGCCTCGGGCAGCGGGTAGGTGCCCTCCTGCTCGATCGGATTCTGCGTCGCCATGACCAGGAACAACGGCGGCAGGGCATACGTGTCACGACCGATCGTCACCTGCCGCTCGCCCATTGCTTCGAGCAGGGCGGATTGCACCTTGGCCGGAGCGCGGTTGACCTCGTCGGCAAGAATGACGTTGTGGAAGATCGGGCCACGCTGGAATTCGAAGTTTCCGGTTTGTGGCCGGTAGATCTCGGTGCCGGTCAGGTCGGCCGGCAGCAGGTCCGGGGTGAACTGGACACGGTGGAAATCGGCCTCGATGCGCGATGCCAATTCCTTGATCGCCGTGGTTTTCGCCAGCCCAGGGGCGCCTTCCACGAGCAAATGACCGTCAGCGAGCAGGGCAATGAGCAGGCGGTCGATCAAGGCTTCCTGACCGATGATGCATTGGGCAAGTTCGCCGCGCAGCGCAGCAAACGCAGCAGCAGCCGTTCGAATTTCTGGCATGTCCATGAATGGCAATCCGGGGAAGTGCGAATCATCGCACGGGTGCGTACCACCGGATGGACAACGCAAGGCGCGATAAGTTTTGGCCGCCTGGTCAGCCGTTCAGCACTTGCTCCAGCGACAGCGGGCGCCCCACGAGCCAGCCCTGCGCATAGCGGCATCCCAGCCGATGGAGAATTTCGCGCTGTTCGCGTGTTTCCACCCCTTCGGCCACCAAGTCGCAGTTGAGTGCACGCGCCATCGACACCACCACTCCGACCACCGCGACACCCCGTGGGCGATCAAGCGCCCGCACAAAGCTGGCATCGAGCTTGATCTGGTCGAAATCGAGCGTCAGCAAGGGGCCGAGATTGGAGAATCCGGTACCGAAGTCGTCGAGCGCCACCGGCATGCCAACCGCATGGCAGCGCGCCAGCAAGCCGGCAATGCGCACATGATCGAGCACCAGGCTCTCGGTGATTTCGAGCTTGAGTCGGCTGGGTGGCAAATCCCGCGACCGCACATGGGCGATGATGCGATCGACCAGCTCAGGATCATCGAGTTCGCGCGCCGACACATTCAACGCGATGAACGGCAAGGGCTTGCGCCCACGACGGCGCAACTCGACCAGCATGTCGCAAACGCGTTCGAGGACGTACTCGCCAATTGGGACGATCAGCGAGGTTTCCTCAGCCAAGCGGATGAACTCCGCAGGCGACACTTCGCCACGCTGCGGATGCGTCCAGCGCACGAGCGCCTCGTAGCCGGCAATGCGTCCCGTCTCTATTTCCTCGATCGGCTGCAGGCGAACCTGCAGCTCCCTGCGATCGATCGCCGTACGCAGCTCGCTTTCCAGGCGGATCTTGCCGATGGCGCGTGCATCGCCGGTGCGATCATGGTCAGCATCACTCCCATGGTCCACGCCTCCCGTCAGCTTGGCCAGAGCCGATCGATAGCGCGACAACTGGCTCATCAGCAAGGCACGCACCACGGGATCAGCCGTCGCCAGCCGCTCGGCGAACTGCCCTGCATCGATGCGGGTCAGCCGGCACGCCGTCAGGGCGCGTGCCGTTGCCGTGCGCGGCGATTCGTCGATGACGGCCATTTCGCCCAGCAGCATCCCTGGCCCCAGTTCACCGAGGATCCGCAATTCACCGAACTGCAGGGTACTGATCTCGATCTGTCCCGACTCGATCAGATAAGCGCCTGTCGGCGCATCCCCCTCGGCGAAGATGAGGGCTCCAGCCTCGAATTGCTCGCTGTAGGACTGCACGGCGCGACTCTCCCCAATGCCCCTCGGCTGACGCCCCCGCCCGACGCGATCCTACAAAAAATAGGGCCGCATTGCTGCGGCCCTTTGGGTGCTTCGATTCTATGCCTCAGTTGCAGGGCGGGCTGAAGTCGGTACCAGCCGGAATGATCACGAAGACCGAGAGAGGCGCAACTCCGGGGGCGGTGAATGTGCATGTGCCGTTGGCATGCGCCGTCCCATTGATCGTAAACACCGCTGAACCGTCTGCACCAGTTACGGCACTGGCCGGATCAGCAGTTACTCCGGTGCAAGCAGCGGCAATCGTGACACCCGCACCTGGCGAGCCATCGGCCGTGTAGGCGCGGATGGTCTGCATCACAGTCGGCACGCCACTGACGCACGCGTCCGAGGAAGCCACATTGGCGATATAGGCAAGCTGCACAACGATGTCGACCGACGCATTCGCACTGCCAACACTGAAGACGATCTTGCCCGAGCTGCTGCCCGGCGCGCTGACCGGCAGTCCAGTGGTCTGTACGACCGCATCGACGCAACCGTCAGCATCAGTCGCATTGTCCAGTGTACCGGAGGCGCCGTTACCATCTACCGAGCCGGTGCCGCCTCCCAAGGTCATCTGGAAACCAATCTTGATGCCCTGGATTGGTGAATTCATCGCGTCACGCAAGCAGACCGTGACATTGGTGGTCTTATTACCCTGGATCGGCGACGGGTAGGCGAAAATGCTCAGCGGAGCGACACCCGGATACAGCATGACGCCCGCATCCGTCACGCGGCGCGTGCTGCCACTGACGCGATCAATGCCGTCACCCTGCGCCCAGATGGCGACGATGTGTCCCAAGGTCTCGACCGTGTAGTTCAAGGTCGCATGGGCAACACCGAGCTCGTTGGTGACCGCACTGGTCGTCATGTTTCCATGCTGGCTGCGCCCGATGATGTACGGCAGCACCGTACCGTAGTCGATGGTTGCGCCGGTGGTGTTGTTCTTGTTGAAGGGCGAAGCGGTCTTCAGAGTCGTCGCATTGATAACACTCTGCACGGTCACTGCGCTTTCGAGATCCTCATTGCCCTGCGGCGCACCATGGTGCGTCTTGCCGAAGACAAGCAGCGCATCGCCCGGGCCGGCTCCACCGCCAGCCGTGGTGAAATGCCCGCTGGGAGCGGTAAACGTCGTACCACCTTCCTGCGGATTGCCATCATTGCCTGCCAGCAGGAATTGATTGGCAAGCGGACCGGCGTCTGGCGTACCCACCGGCTCGTCGATCGAGCCGAAGCGGATCGGCGTACCGGGAATCACCGGGTTGCCCTGGCGATCGGTCGCCAACGCACTCACCGTCAGGCTATACGTACCATCCGGATCATCCGGCGGCGTCTGCACCTCATCACTCGGAGCCACTACATTGACGCGAAGGGCATTCATGTCCGGGGACGTGATGGTCAGGCTGTACAACTTACCATCGGAAACGATGACCGACGTCGTGGATGTGACAGCATCCTGAATGCCATTCGAGACGTTGTTGTCCGCGCGATCGACGGTGGCACGGATCTGGATCGGCCCCTGCGGCGTGTCCTCGGCCGCCTGGAACGACACCGTGGCCGCACCTTGCGCCGTATGCGTGGACACCTTGGTGCCGGTTGCCGAACCACCGGCCGAATTGGTGCTCAGCACGGCGCCACCGGCGGCACCGACGATTTCATATTGGATGTTGTCCGTGCCACCGGCTGGGTTGGGCACAAACTGATTGCCGCCATCACGCACGACAGCGCCGATCTGCGAGACGTTGCTGCCACCGGAACTGGGCAGATAGACCGCCTTGTTCGACGGGGTCAACGCGATGCTGGCCGGCATCGGCCCCACACCGCTGGTGACTGTGAACGTCATGGTGTTGCTGATGGTGCGTTGCGTGGTGGGATCCACCGCAGAAGCGGTCAGCGTGGCGGTACCGGCAATCGTTCCGGAATTGACCCAGAACGTTGACGAGCCATTGGTTCCCTTGATCGCAAACGACGCGTAGAGATTATTGAAGTTGTCGTTGTCTTCGCTGGTCGGGAACGACAGCGCCGCAGTCTGCGCAGGCGAGATGCTGACCTGCACGTCCTTGCCGACCACCAGCGATCCATCCGGATTACGCACGGTGACCGTCACCTCGGCCTGGTTGGGGCCGTGATCCTGCGGAAGATAGCCGCCGGTATTGACCGGCAACGTCCTGGTCGTCGCGGTGAGCTCGATCTTTCCACTGACGGGCGGCGAGACCGAACCACCGTCACCTCCGCCTCCGCCGCAGCTGCTGAGCGCGAAAGCGGCGAGGGTCAACCCCAGAGCCTTGCCGAAATATTTCATGTTATGTCTCCAGTCCTGCAATGTCTGATGCGCTACGCGCGATGGTGGAATTCGCCCTCGACGGCGCGCTTATTTCATGTTCTCGCTGAGAATGCGCGGCGTGACGAAGATGAGCAGTTCCGCCTTGTTGTCCTTGCGCCCCCTGTTTTTGAACAGGTTGCCGAGCACCGGCATGTCACCGAGCATCGGAACTTTGGTGACCGCATCACTCTTGGTTACTTCGTAAACGCCACCCAGAACGACGGTCTGACCATTGTCGACCAGCACCTGTGAGGCCACCTGCCGCTTGTCGATCAAGGGAATCTGACCCGTCGGGCCGGTGTAATAGCCTGCAAGGGTGTCCTTCTTGACCTGCAGATTGAGGACAACCCGATCGTCTGCGGTGATCGTCGGCGTGACCTTGAGCTCGAGCGTCGCATCCTTGAATGCCACGGTCGGCATCGAACCGCCTGCGCTGGCCTGAATCGTCGAATAGCCGATTTCCGTACCTTGCGTGATGTGCGCTTCCTTCTGATTGGCGGTGATGACGCGCGGACTCGACACGGTCTCGCTGCGACCTTCCGCCTGCGCTGCCGACAATTCGAGATCCAGCAGATAGTCGGCACCTAGAATGGCCAGCCCGAAGCTGCCCGCCGGGTTGCTCACCGGCAGATTCACATTGAGGCGATCGGGCAGGCTCGGCACAAGGATGCCCGAGCCCACCTGCCCCGGTGCCGTGTTGGGCATGCCGCGTCCCGGGCCATTGAAGCGGTTGTTGAGCACTACATTGCTCATGCGGTCGGTCGCGGTCGTGTTGCCCGAGGTGCTGATGACGTTGCCGTTGTGGTCCTGATAGCCGCCGCTGACACCGAACTTGACGCCCAGTTCGCGCGCGAAGCTGTCCGTGGCAATGACAATCCGTGATTCGATCAGAACCTGCTGCACCGGGCGATCGAGCACGGCGATGAGCTGGCGAATCTCCTGCACTTTCGAAGGAATGTCGCTGACCAGCAAGGTATTGGTACGGTCATCGTAGGAAACGCTGCCACGATTGGACAGGAATCCCGTCTGCGCAAGCGCACCCTGATTTTGCCCGCCCCCTTGCGAGTTCTGCTGCGTTTCCTTGGTCAGCAGAGCTGCAATGTCCTTGGCGTTGCCATAGCTGATCGGAATGTAGTCGGTGACCAGTTCTTCCTTGGTTTCCATCTTCAGGCGAGCGTCGGCGATTGCCTCCTCACGCTCGGCGATTTCCTTCTGCGGAGCCACCCAGATGACATTGCCGCGACGACGCTTGTCGAGTCCCTTGGCCTGCAGCACGATATCGAGCGCCTGATCCCACGGCACATTGATAAGGCGCAGTG
>WBZO01003818.1_pt1 | contig 17014 bp, 16 predicted proteins | sample 5204261 | NCBI WGS metagenome assembly WBZO01 (sample SAMN12412400, study PRJNA552823) | activated sludge metagenome | isolation source: activated sludge from anammox sidestream of wastewater treatment plant... | place: USA: North Carolina | collected 2017-09 | reverse complement strand
AATCGCCGCTGCAACGCTAAATCGCCGCGCGATTTTACCTTTTTTCAGACCGCAATTTCCAATCGCCGCTGCAATACGCAACGATCAATGCACAATGATCAATGCGCAATGCTAAATCGCCGCGCGATTTTACCTTTTTTCAGACCGCAATTTCCAATCGCCGCTGCAATGCGCAACGATCAATGCACAATGATCAAAGCGCCATGCTAAATCGCCGCGCGATTTTACCTTTTTTCAGACCGCGATTTCCAATCGCCGCTGCAACGCTAAATCGCCGCGCGATTTTATCTTTTTTCAGACCGCGATTTCCAATCGCTGTTTGACGCGGCGATTATCAATCGCTCTGATTTCCAATCGCTACGATTTCCAACCGCCGCGCGCCTTTGCTATAATGCTTGGCGTTACCGCTTCCCTTTGTCTGCGTAATACTTGAATGTTTGATTCCACACAATACATTTTAACGCGCCGCGCCTTTTTGAAATTTCTCGCGCTCGGCGGCGCCGCCGTCGTTTTGCAAGCGTGCGACGGCGCGGAACCGACGCCGCTGCCGCCAACCGTTCCGCCCACCGCCGCGCGCACCGCCACGCCCGCGCCGCAGCCCGCCGACGTGACCGCGCGCCTCTTTCTCGACGCGTGGAACAAGGGCAACTATGCCGCCATGTACGCCGCGCTCGCGCCCGCCTCGCAAACCAAAATCTCTCAAGAAGATTTTAGCGCGCGCTATCAAAGCGTTCTCGCCGAAGCCACCGTCACGCAAGTTCATACGACGCTGACCGCGATCGCCGAAGAGGGCAGCACCGCCACCGCGCAGTTCCGCGTGCGTTTTGAAACCGCGCTGCTCGGACCGTTGGAGCAGACCAACGCGTTTTCGCTCTTGCGCGAACAGGGCAAATGGGGCATCCTCTGGGCGCCGCGACTCATTTTGACGCAGCTCGAAAACGGCAATCGCGTCAAACTCTATGTCGCCAAATCCACGCGCGGCAATATCTATGACCGCGCGGGCGCGCCCATCGCCATCGGCGTCACCGCGCTCGTGGTGAACGTTTGGCCCGCCGAAATGCGGCGCAACGGCGTCGAGGCGCAAGCGCTCGCCGCGCTCGAATCCATTCTCGGTCTGTCGCAAACTGATATTAAAAAACGGTACGGCGGTCAAAATCCCGAATGGAAAATTCCGATCCAAGTCATTACGCCCGAAGTGGCGCAAGCGAACGCCGAAGCGCTGTCGCTGCCCGGCATCGTCTTGGAAGAACAGGACGCGCGGCAATATCCGCTCGGCGCGGCGGCGGGACACATCGCCGGTTACGTCGGGCAAATCAGCGCGGACGAATTGGGCGAGCTCTATGGCAAGGGGTATCGCGAAGGCGAATACTTTGGGCGCGCGGGTTTGGAACATCTCGCCGAAGAATACTTGGCGGGCGGACGCGGCGGCAAGCTGGTCGCGCTCAACGCCGACGGCGCGCCGGTGGAGGTCATTGCCGAACGCGCGGCGGAACAGAGCAAGAGCGTCTATTCCTCGCTCGACAGCGAATTGCAAAAACATCTCGCCACGCTCTTGGGCGACAAGCGCGGCAGCATCACAGTCATGGACGTCAAAACCGGCAACGTTCTGGCAATGTTCAGCAGCCCCGGTTTCGATTCCAACGCGTTCGTGGACCGCGAACGCAATCAAGAGCGCGCCAATTATTTGACCAGCCCGCAAAAAATCATGCTCAACCGCGCGACGCAGGGCGCGTATCCGCACGGCTCGGTGCAAAAAATTATCACCGCCGCGACCGCCATCGAACGCGGCGGCATGTCGGCGTATACGCCTTTTCACTGCACCGGCATCTGGAAAGGATTGGGCTATCCCAAAGCGTGTTGGATTAACGCGTATGGCAAAACGCACGGCAATATCACTTTGCAAAACGCCTTGACGCAATCGTGCGACATTGCCTTTTATGAAACGGGTTTGATTCTGCACGACAAGGATCCGTATCTGCTCACCGATTTTTGCCGCGCGTTCGGTTTGGGGACCGTAACGGGCATCGGGCTGCAAGAAGTCGCGGGCAACGTCCCCGACCCGCGCGTCCAAGAATGGCAGCCGACCGACAGTACCGACATGGCAATCGGCCAAGATACTTTTCAAACCACGCCGCTCCAAGTGGTCAATTTTGTCGCGGCGGTGGCGAACGGCGGCGTTTTGTGGCGGCCCAATTTGATTGTCAAAATTCAAGATTTCGTGAACGAGACCGAAGAGGCGATTCAACCGCAAAAGCGCGGCGAACTGCCTCTCAGCGCCGCCACGCTGCAAACCGTGCGCGACGGGATGAAGGGCGTCACCATGTCCAAAGACGGCACCGCCGCGTTCGTCTTTGACAAATTGCCCATTAGTTCGGCTGGCAAAACCGGCACGTCCCAAGTCGCGGGCGCTCACGACCCGCACGCGTGGTTCGCCGGCTATGCGCCCTTTGAAGACCCGCAGATTGCGTGCTGCGTCATGGTCGAGAACGGCGGCGAGGGCAGCAAAGTCGCCGCGCCCATTTTTCGCAAGGTGATTGAAAAATATTTCAACGTCAAACCGACGCCCGTGAAAAAAGGCGAACCCACGCCCACGCCGCCGCCGTCGGAATAAACGCTTTGGACGCCAACGATGAAACATCCCATCTATCACATTCTCTTGTTCGGACCGCCCGGCGCGGGCAAAAGCACCCAAGCCGAATACTTGATGGAACATTGGGACGTCGCCGCGATTTCGACGGGCAAACTTTTGCGCGAACAGATCGCCGCCGGCACGCCGATTGGTTTGCGCGTGCGCGAGGTTTTGGCGCGCGGCGAATTGGTGGACGACGCGTTGATGATCGAAATTCTCACCGCATGGCTCGCCGCCATTCCGCGCGACAAGGGTTTTTTGCTGGACGGCTTTCCGCGCACGATTCCGCAAGCGCAAGCGCTGGACAAAATTTTAGAGGAATTGCAGCGCCCGTTGAACGCGGTGATTGATTTGCGTTTGAGCGTGTCGGAGGCGGTGCATCGGCTCGGCGGACGCCGCATCTGTTACGGCAATGGCCCCGATGAAATCATTCACATTAACGACGAAGCCGCCATCGCGCGCTGTCTCGAACGCGGCGGGCTCTTGGTGCAGCGTCCCGACGATTTGCCCAATGTCATTGTCAAACGTCTCGCGGTGTACGAAGCCGAAACCGAACCGCTGGTCAATTATTATCGCGCGCGCGGCATCGCGCATCAAGTGGACGCGTCGGGCGAACGCGCCCAAGTCGCCGTCCGCATCATGAACGCCGTCGAAGGCGTCGAACATGCGCCGCCCGCCGCATAGCGCCCAAGACCCCAAGGGTTTGCGGAAACCCTTGGGGTCTCGCGCCGCTGCGACCACCCTAAATTTTGCGCTCAGTCACGACGCGAGTATAATGTTTCAGCAAGAGAGGAATGACGCCTCGGCAGCCGCCGAGGTTTTTTTTGTCCAAAAAAAGTAATCAACAAGTAAAAGGCAGCGCGTTATTTTCCGCCGCCTCTAGTTGATTTTTATACAATGACGACTCGAAACGACATTCGCAATATCGCCATCATCGCGCACGTGGATCACGGCAAGACGACGCTCGTGGACGCGATGTTGAAACAATCGCATATTTTCCGCGACAATCAAGTGATTCAAGAACGCGTCATGGATTCCAACGATTTGGAACGCGAGCGCGGCATCACCATTCTCGCCAAAAATACCGCCGTCACGTATCACGGCGTCAAAATCAATATCATTGACACGCCGGGCCATTCGGATTTTGGCGGCGAAGTGGAACGCGTCTTGAACATGGCGGACGGCGTTTTGCTCTTGGTGGACGCGGTGGACGGTCCCATGCCGCAAACGCGTTTTGTGTTACGCAAAGCGCTGGAACTCGGACACAAGGCGATTGTGGTCATTAACAAAGTGGACCGCCCCAACGCGCGCTTGAATCACGTCGCCAACGCCACGTTCGATTTGTTTGTGGACCTCGGCGCGACCGACGCGCAAGCCGAATTTCCGATTGTGTACACCGACGGTTTGACGGGGCGCGCCACGCTCGACCCGCATCTCGCGCAGCGTTCGTTCAAAGACAAAGACGGCGGCATTGTGCCCGCCGATTTGCAGCCGCTGTTCGATACGATTCTGGAATATATTCCCGCGCCCATCATCGCGCCCAACGATCCGCTGCAAATGTTGGTCACGTCGCTGGCGTACGACGATTACAAAGGGCGCATCGCCATCGGCCGCGTGTTTGCCGGCAAAATTCGCAAAGCGCAAGAGGTGATGCGGATTGACGTTCACGGCGTGATGGAAAAAAATAAAATCGCGGAACTGTTTGTGCATCAAGGGCTCGAACGCATTCCAGTCGAGCAAGCGGAAGCGGGCGAAATCGTCGCCATCACCGGCATTCCCGAAGTGTATATCGGCGAAACGATTGCGGACGCGCAGCAGCCCCGCGCGCTGCCGCCGATTCGCGTCGAAGCGCCAACCGTGCGTATGACGTTCGGCGTCAACACGTCGCCCTTTGGCGGACGCGAAGGGCAATGGAGCACTTCGCGCAAATTGCGCGAGCGTCTGTTCAAAGAATTGGAACACAACGTCTCGCTCACCGTCCAAGAGACCGACAGCGCCGACACGTTCATCGTGAGCGGACGCGGCGAACTGCATCTGGCGATTTTGATTGAAACGATGCGCCGCGAAGGGTACGAGATGCAAGTCGCCAAACCCGAAGTCATTTTTCAGACCGGCGCGCGCGGCGAAAAATTGGAACCGTACGAGGATGTGTTTATCGAAGTCGCGCAAGAATCGCTGGGCGCGGTGGTGGAAATGCTCGGCACGCGCCGCGGGCAAATGAGCGAAATGCACCACAGCGACGACGGCAGCGCGCATTTGCGTTATCGCGTGCCGACGCGCGGCTTGCTCGGTTTCCGCAGCAAATTTCTCACCGCCACGCGCGGCACCGGCATCATGCACGCGCTCTTTGCGGGCTATTTTCCGCTCGCGGGCGAGATTGCCACGCGCACGCACGGCTCGCTCGTCGCGCACGAAACGGGGACGGCGACCACGTTCGGTTTGAGCAACGCGGAGGGACGCGGCGAGTTGTTTATTGGGCCCGGAACCGAAGTGTACATGGGCATGGTCGTCGGCGAAAATCCGCGCGAAGAAGATGTGGTCGTCAACGTCGCCAAGAAAAAACATCTGACCAATATGCGTTCGTCCAACGCCGACATGTCCATCCAACTCACGCCGCCGCATGTCATGTCGCTCGACGACGCCATCGAATACATTTCCGAAGACGAGCTGCTCGAAGTGACGCCGCTCAATTTGCGGATTCGCAAAAAAGTGTTGAATAACGAAGAGCGCGGCAAAATCAAAAAATCGGCGGAAAAGGCGCGCGAAGCCGAAAAAGTTTTGGCATAATCAAAAAATCCGACATGAAAATGTCGGTTTTTTTATGCGTGTGCGCGCGGGAAAAATGCTATAATGGGTCGCCAGAAACGCTCACAAAGAAAGACGCTTTATGCTTGAATTACAAACGGACGCGCGTCCCACGCCAAGAGCGCAGCCATTCGCGCCGAGTTCGCGCCTTTTGGAATTGTGCCGCGCCTATCTCGAATTGGTAGATCACGGTACGCCGGAACAGCAAGGCGTCGAACGCACGCGCGCCCACAATGCGTTGATTCAACAGATGGTCGCCGAAAACGTTGTCACGCCATCGCCGCATCGCGTTGTCGTGCGCTGGCTCGCGCGCTATTTTGTCCAGAGCTCTTTTTTGCAGCAACCGCCCACCGAAACGCAATCCGTCGTAATGTTTCTGCGCCGCGATTCTTTTCCGCTCCAATTGGAAGCGCTGCCGCCATTCTACGAAAATGAAGAAGCGCGCGCGCTGGATTTTTACGTGCCGGTGCGCGTAACGATCGAGCCGCTCGGCGCACGTCAAACCAATGTGGAATTTGAGCGATGAAATTATTGAGGCGGCGCGCGCGTATGTTGCGACGGCTCAACGATGCGAACAAACCGGCAAAGGATAGCACGACGAAAAACGCCAATTGGCGCATGACGAATTGATGTACGCGCTCAAGCGCCGCAACTCCGCTATCAATCCCAATGATTTTGACGACCGCGCGCGCGCCAACGAATTTGCATTTTTGATCGTCCGCTATAGTTGTTCAGATAATGGTTTGGACGGCGGGAGTCAAGACCTTTCGGGTTTCCGGAAACCCGAAAGGTCTGGCAGTCCAGAACATTATCTGAAGATCTATAGCACGGCGAATAATCCTCCAATCTCAAGATGCTTTTGCTCACCCGCCGCGCGCTCGTTCTGATTTTGCTCACCGCGCTTTTGCTCGCGCTCGGAACGCTGGAACCGCTGTTGGTGTACGCCGCGCTCGCGTATCTGCTCCTCGTCGGCGTCATGCTCTTGGCAGATTATGCGCTGACGCCCAAGCCAAACGCTTTTCGCGTCACGCGCGAAAACGACGCGCGCCTATCGCTCGGCGCCAACAACCGCGTCGCCGTTCAGGTTGAAAATCGCAGCGCGCGCACGGTGCGCGCCATCGCGCGCGACGAACCGCCGCCCGAATTCCGCGCCGACCGCGTGTTTTTAACCGCGCCAACGCCCGACCCCAAAAGCAAAAATGTGAAACTCGCGCCGCGCGCGCCGGTAACGCTCGTCTATCACGTGCGCCCGCCGCGGCGCGGCGATTACGCGTTCGGCGATACGAATTTGCGTTGGACCGGCGTTCTCGGCTTGATTCGCCGCCAAGCGCGTTTTGACACCCACGCGCCCGTCAAGGTCTATCCCAATCTGCTCGACATTCGCAAGTACGAACTCCAGGCGCGCAAAGGACAATTGCAAGAAATCGGTCTGCGGCAAACGCGCGTGCTGGGCAGCGGCACGGAATTTGAACGCTTGCGCGAATATCAACTCGACGACGAATTTCGCAAGATTGATTGGAAAGCGACCGCGCGCCGCGCGAAACCTGTAACGCGCGAATTCGAGACCGAAAAAAGTCAGACCGTCATGACGCTGCTCGACACCGGCAGATTGATGCGTCCGCCCATCGCCGACCCCGATAATCCGTCGGGGCAAGGATTGTCGAAACTGGATTACGCCGTGAACGCGGTCTTGATGCTGGCGTACGTCGCCGCGCTGCGCGGCGATCGCGTGGGCATGTTGACGTTCGCGGACGAGGTGAAACAATATATCGCGCCGCGCGCGGGACGGGGTCAGTTTTATCGCATGTTGGCGACGCTGTACGCGGTGGACACGGAACCGGTTGAATCCGATTACGTGCGCGCGTTCGCCTATCTCGGCGCGAAACATAAAAAGCGTTCGCTCGTCGTCATTTTTTCCGACATTGCCACCGGCATCGCCGCCGATACGTTGGTGAAACAAGTCGCGCCCCTGGCGCCGCGGCATCTCGTCCTGCTCGTCGCCATCGGCGACCCGACGGTTTTGCAGCTCGCGCAGCAGATTCCGCGCGATTCCGTCGGCGTGTACGAACGCGCCGTCGCGGAACAATTGGTGGACGAACGCGCGTTGATTTTGGAAAAACTGCGTCAGCGCGGCGTTCTCACCCTCGACGTGCCGGCGAACAAATTGACCGTCGCGGTGGTGAACAAGTATTTGGAATTAAAAGCGCGGGGAAGAATTTAGCGCATTTTAGAATTTCGCTTTTCGCTGGCGCCGTCGTTCGCCGCCACATCGAAAATCGAAATTCGTCCATTCAAAATGAGTCGCAATACAAAAATCGCTCTCGTGGTCGTCGGCGCGCTGGTTATCATTTGTTTGGGCTTGTGCGGCATCAGCGCGCTGCTGCTGCCGCGCGTGACCGAAAGTATCGTGTCGCAAAAACCCGGCGACGCGAAACGCGTGGGCGCGGAAATCGCGGATTACACGCTGCCGCCCGGATACGCCGAAGTCATGGGCTTGAATATGTTTGTGTACAAGATGGTGGCGCTGGCGCCAACCCAAAATCGCGGCGACGGCATGATTTTGATGCTGATGGGTACGAACGCGGGCGGCGCGAGTCAAGCCGAAATGGAACGCCAAATGCAGCAATCGTTCCAACAACAGTTCGGGCGCGGCGGCAGCCAAATGCAAGTCGTCGGCCAAGAAACGGCAACGGTGCGCGGGCAGCCGATAACCTTGACGATTGCGGAAAATGACGCGTCGCCCAAATTGCGTCAAGCAGTGGGAACGTTCACGGGGAAAAACGGTTTGGTGATTGTGATGGCGATGGGCGCGGCAGAGCATTGGGACGATAATTTATTGCGCGCGTTTTTGAGTTCCATTCAATAACGCGCGTTACGCGGCGAGTTCAAAGAGAGGGCTCGCTACCGCGCCCGACCAGAAATAAATACGCGTACAATAAAATTCCCGTCAACAAACCGATGCCCAATTTCACCAACGCGGGAATCGCGTCCGACGGCGAAATCAATCCTTCGATGGCGCCCGCGACAATCAAGAGCGGCGCCGTGCCGAGCAGCAGGCGAATGGATTTTTGCGCCGCATTGCCCAGCGCGTCGCGCCGCGACAACAACCCCGGCCGCAGCAGCGCGTACCCGAGCAGCAAACCGCAGCCGCCCGCCATCACGATTTCGCTCAATTCCAAAAACGCGTGCCCCGCGACAAATTCATACAGCGGCGCTTGATGATTGTAATAATGCAGCAAGCCAAAGACCGCGCCGAACGTCACCCCGTTCATCGCCAGCACGTACACGGTCAACAAACCCAACAAGATGCCGCCCGCGTACGCCAAAAATGCCACGCTCAAATTATTCCGCATGATGAGCGCCGCGCCAACTTGGTTCGCCTCGTTCAAATCTTGCCACCAGCGCGTACCGCTTTCAATGTCCGCAATCAAACTCGGCGGCAGGATATAACTTGCGCCGGACGGATTGAAATAAATCGCAATGCCCGCCGCCAACCAGGGAATAAAGAGCAGCAGCGCCGCCGCCGCCATGAACGGCAGCGTCTCGCGGTATAATTGCGGCAAGCCGCGGCGATAAAAATTTTTCAGCCGCCGCCATATCAACGGCTCGCCGCGATACACCACCGGATGCGCGCGGCTCATCAGTTGATTCAAGTACACGGCGACGTCGTGATTGGGGAAATCGCGCTGCGCGATGGCAAGATCGGAGGCGCCGCGGCGGTACAATTGCCCAAACTCGACCAATTCGGTTTGGCTCAACGGACGCACGCCGTCGCGCTCGATGAGCTGGATCAATTTTTCCAAACGCTCCCATTCGCGTTTGCGCGATTGAATCAACTGCGTAGGTTGCATAAATGACTGAACCGACTCTTTCCGAACGCTTTGTCGTCGAAACGCCCGAAAACGTCCGTTTCGGTTACGACGTCGCCGACATTGGTTCGCGTTTTTTGGCGCTGGCGATTGACACGCTCATTCAGGGCGTAATATACATCATCTTGTTTTTTTCGCTCGTCGTGCTGGTCAATGCTTTGACCGAGTTTGACTTGCCGCAGCCCGCCAATGACGCCCTGTCCATCGGCGTCGTCGCCGCGCTCTTTATCATCCAATTCGGTTATTTCATGTTTTTTGAAATCATCTTGAACGGTCAGACGCCGGGCAAACGTTTGTTTAGCTTGCGCGTCATCAAAGATAACGGCTATCCGCTCGCGCCGCTCGATTCGGTGATTCGCAATCTGATTCGCATCATTGATTTTCTGCCGTTCGCGTACGGCGTCGGTCTGGTCGCAATGTTTTTCAACGCGCGCGCGAAACGGCTCGGCGATTTTGCCGCCAACACCATCGTGGTCAAAATGCGCCGTCAAGTGCGTTTGCAAGATTTACAACCCGTTGCCGCCGCGCCCGCCGCCGCCGCCGCGCCATTGAACGGCGTCAAATTGGATACGTCGGATTTGGCGCTGGTCGAAACTTTTTTTCAACGCGAAAAAACGTTGGCGAACCGCGACGCGCTCGCGCTGCAATTGGCGCAGCGGCTTGCCGCGAAAATGGAAACGCCCGCGTCCGCCGTGCCGCAGGACGCCGCCCAAGCCCGTTCCTTTTTGCGCGCCGCGCTGCAAACCGCGCGCCGCGCGTGAACGGGTGAATTGTAATTGGCTCGCCGCTTTTCGCAAACTCAAATGCCGCCGTTTGTTCGTCTCGGTCTGTTAATCGTCCTCGTCGCAGGCGCGCTCTGGCGCGCGCCCGCGCTGCGCGCGCAGGATGGAGAATCTTTTTTTCATCAAGCGCGCGCGCTCGCGGTCCAGTCGCAGCGCGAGACCGGCGTACCCGCGTCGGTCACTTTGGCGCAAGCGGCATGGGAAACCGGACGCGGCGTCAGCCCCATCGGCGAAGCGAAAAATTATTTTGGCATCAAAGCCGTCGTCGCCGCCGACGGCACGGTGAACGTAGGTCCCATCGCCGAAGGTTGGGTGTGGGCGTGGACCAAAGAGTGGGACGGCGCGCGCTATGTGGACAAACGCGAGCGCTTTCGCAAATACCGCACGATGCAAGATTCTTTCCGCGACCACGGCTTGTTATTGGCGACCGCGCCGCGTTATCGCGACGCGATGCGCGCGGTGGACGACCCGCGCGAATTTGCGCGGCGTCTGGCGGCGGCAGGATACGCCACCTCGCCGACCTACGCGGCGGATTTGATTCGCCTGATGGACGCCGAGAATTTGTATCAATACGATTTGCCGCGCAACGCCGCGCAGCTGCTCGGACAATCGGAAACCATCAACGTCAATCCGGGCGAAATTTTTCAGATTTATTTTGACACGCAAAACACGGGCTTTGGCGCCTGGAGTCCGACCGCGCAATACGCGTTGGCAAATCTGGACGATCAAGCGTTCCACGCGCAGGTCATTGCGCTCGACCAATTGGTGCCGCCCGAACGCGTCAAGCGGTGGGCGATTACTCTGTTTGCGCCGCAAGCGCCGGGCGTGTACACCACCGCGTGGCAAATGCAGCACGGCGCCAATAAATTTGGTCCGCGCATGGAAATTCAGGTGAACGTGCGCGAAAAAACCGATTACAGTTGGGGCGTAGGGCTGGGCGTCATTTTGCTGGCGCTCGGCGGCGGCGCGGCGTATGCGTGGCGGACGCGCCGTACAACAAAAAGCACGCGTGCGTGACGCGTGCAAAACAATAACGGGAAAACGCGAACGGCGCGCTATGATTTGGTCTGGGTGCGATACCAATCATTCAACGCTTCCGAGAGTTCGAATTCGGCAGAGCCAATTTCGAGCGCGGTTTGCTGCTGGTCGTTCAGCGTTTGCGTTTTTGACAGCTGGTTGCTGCGTTTTTGAAGAATTTTGTCTTGATAAATTTTTGCGGCTTTGGCGACGCGGCGCAGCGCATTGAGTTCCTTGTCCATAATTCTCCTCCAAACAGCTTGCGACTCGCCCCCCACGAATCGCCAATTTTTTACGCGAACAAACTCCAATCCTGTTGCAGAATATCATTTCTCGGACGCCAAAATCAATAACTAGAGATTGCGGTTTGATTACAAAGAAAATTAAAAAAACCGAGCGCGCTCTGATTTACAAATTGGCGCGGCTGCGTCATAATCAAGCGCGCTGCCGCGACAGGAAAAATATAACGGGCAAGACCATGAATCAATTTTCGCTGCTCAATCTCAACACGTTCGGGCTTCCCTTTTTTTTGGGGGCCGGACGTCTGGCGCGTCTGATGCGCCAATTGAACCATTCATCCGAACAGGTGTTGTGTTTTCAAGAAATTCAACAAAATTCGTACCTCGCCTTGCTGAAACGAAACTTGACCGCGTATACGAACCATGCCTTTGAGCGCAATCGGTTCGCGCCCAAAGGCGGACTGTACACGGCGACGCGCCTTGCCATGCAATCAAGCGAATTTTTCGCCTATCAGAATCGCGGGCGCATGGTGAGTTTGGGCGTCGCGGATTGGGCGCTCAACAAGGGCGTGTTGGTTTCGCGTTTGCAAGTCGGGGCGCAGCGCGTGATTGTGATGAATACGCATCTGCACGCCAATTACGGCGGCAATTGGAATCCCGAACACCCCTTTGCCAAAATTCAGCGCGACCAAATTACGGACCTCGCCGACCTCGTGAACGCGCAGCCGCCCAACGCGCTCGTGATTGTATGCGGCGATTTCAATTTTCCGCGCGGCACATTTCTGTATGACGAATTATTAAAGCGCACGGGCATGCATGACCCGTTGGCGCAAGACTCGCGTCCGACCTATCGCCCGTTTCGGCTCATTCCCGCGTCAAACAAATGGGCGATTCCGATTGACTTTGTGCTGCTCCGCTTGCCGACATGGGCGAATCTTGAATTCCAAGCCGACATTCATCATATTCAAGACCTTACCCGTCCGCTGCCGCATCAACGTTTTTTGACCGACCACAACGCGCTCACCTTGCGCGCGACCTGGGACGACTGAGCGAACATGAACAAATCCAAACTCGGCATTTACGTCATTTCGCTGAACGGCATTAACGTTTTCGATTATGTCCGCCGCGCCCTGCCGCGCGTGATACTTTCGATGGATCATTCGCCCGACGTATGGCGGGCGGTCAAACAAATTTCGCCCAACACTTTTATTCTCGGACGTTATTATGTGGACGACGGCGAACAGGTTTTCAATCAACCGGAAACCGACGCGCTAAATTTTTTCAATCGCATGAGAGCGGACGCGGAAAAAATGCGCGGCTGCTATGACGCGTGGATGGGTTACAACGAGAGCGTCATTCACAACGCCGTCCAAGCCGTGAACCTTTCGCGCTTTTATGTGAAATGGGGTCAATTGATGCGCGACGCGGGTTTCAAAAGCGCGGCGTATTCCTTTGCGACGGGCAATCCCGCCGCCGGTTTTCCCAATCCCGACGGCAGCGGCAGCGAACCCAATTACTGGCCGCTGCTCGCCAACGGCGCGCGCGCGTGCGATTATTTGGCGCTGCACGAATACAGCGCGCCGCACATGCAGGACGGCGCGGGCTATTTGTGTTTGCGCTATCGCGCCGCGTGGAACGCGCTGCCCGCCGACGCGCGCAAACCCATCCTCATCGCCGAAACCGGCATTGACGGCGGCGTGATTCCCGGCGGCGCGGACGCGCAAAAGGGTTGGACCTTTTTCACGAACGAGGACGGTTATCTAGCGCAGTTGAAATGGTATGACGATAATTTGCAGATGGACGATTACGTCATGGGCGCGACCATTTTCACCATGAACGCGTGGGGAAAACAGGATTCGTTCGCCATCGCCCACGCCGCCAAAATTCGCGATTACATTGGCGCGGGCGGACCGCCGCCGCCGCCGCACGCGATGACGTTGGAAGAGGCGGTCCTGCAAACCGCCCATTCCGTCCCGTGGATGCCGGTCAACAATACCGCCGCATTGTGGAAATTTGCCAAGCAAAACGATTTGCAAGACCAACAGACCGACGAACTGCCGTTCACCTACAACGGCGAAAAATATATCGCCCAAGTTTTCAATCTCGGCATCCTGTACGTCAAGGTCGGCGATTGGAATACGATCCGGGTGATTCCAAAATAACCGAAATGGACAAATCGAATGGAACCTAACCACATGAATGCAGCCGCGCAAACGTTGATCCGCCCGCTGCCGCACGACGCGCGCGCCATTTCCGATTGGGAATGGGAACGCCTTGAACCGTATTACGCGCGTTTGCGCGCCGTCGCCTTGACCGCGCACAACGTGAACGCGTGGCTCGCGGATTGGTCGCAATTGACCGCGCTGATAGACGAAGCGTTCCAACGGCTCAGCGCGGCGACGAATCAAGATACCGCCGACGCGGCGAGCGAAGCGCGTTATCTTCGCTTTAGTCAAGAGGTGTATCCCAAATATCAAGCCGCCGAACAAACGCTCAAGGAAAAATTATTGGCGAGCGAACTGACGCCGGCGGGTTTTGAAATTCCCCTCCGCAGTCTGCGCGCCGAAGCCGCGCTCTTTCGCCAAGAAAATTTGGCGCTGCAAACCCAAGAGCAGAAACTGGAAAAAGAATTTGACAAAGCGATCGGCAGCGAGATCATCGCGTGGCGCGGCCAAGACGTGACGCCGACGCAAATGCTGCAATACTTGCAAGACCCGGATCGCGCCGCGCGCAAAGCGGTCTGGCGCGCCATTCTCGACGCGCGTTTGAAAAATCGCGCGGCGCTAAACGAAATGTGGACGCGGCTGCTCGAACTGCATTTGCAAATGGCAAAAAACGCGGGCTATGTTTTGCCCGACGGCAGCGGCGATTATCGCGCGTTCCGGTGGCGCCAATACCTGCGTTTCGATTACACGCCCGACGATTGCAAACAATTCGCGCGGGCAATCGAAGCGGTCGTGGTTCCCGCCGCGACGCGGGTGTACGAAAAATATCGCGCGCGGCTCGGCGTCGCAACGCTGCGTCCGTGGGACTTGCAAGGTCCGATGGGTTTTTTCACCGCCGCGCCGACGCACGACGCCAAACCCTTGCGCCCCTTTCAAAGCGCCGCCGAATTGACCGCGAAATGCGCGGCGATTTTTTACGACGTGGACCCGGAACTGGGCGCGTTGTTTGACCGCATGCGCGCGGAACAATTGCTCGATTTGGAAAATCGGCCTCACAAAGCGCCGGGCGCATATTGTCAAAATTACGAATACGCGCGCGTGCCGTTCATTTTCCAAAACGCGGTGGGGACGCACGAAGATGTGCAGACGCTGCTGCATGAAACGGGGCACGCATTCCATGCCTTTGAATCGTTCGCGCTGCCGTACGTCCAGCAGCGCGCCGTGCCGTTGGAATTTTGCGAAGTCGCCTCGATGAGCATGGAATTTTTTGGCGCGCCTTTTTTGCATCGCGCGGACGGCTTGTACAACGACGCCGACGCGGCGCGGGCGCGCGTAGAAAAATTGGAATCCACGCTGTTCTTTTGGCCCTATATGGCGGTGGTGGATTTGTTCCAGCATTGGGCGTACGAAAATCCGCGCGACGCGGCAGACCCGCAAAATTGCGACGCGCAGTGGGGCGCTTTGTGGGAGCGTTTCATGCCGGGCGTGGACTGGAGCGGTTTGGAAACGGAACGCGTTACGGGCTGGCATCGCAAGCTGCATATTTTCACGTCGCCGTTTTATTACATCGAGTACGGCATGGCGCAATTGGGCGCGGTGCAGTTGTGGGCGAACGCGCGGCGCGACCCGAAACAGGCGGTCCGCGCGTATCGCCGCGCGCTCGCGTTGGGCTATACCGTCACGCTGCCGGAATTGTACCGCGCGGCGGGCGCGGAATTTATTTTCGACGCGGAACGTTTGCGGCAGGCGGTCGCCTTGCTTGAAAACACCATCGAAAGTTTGGAGGCATAAAAAAACGGCGGCATGAGCCGCCGTTTTTTTACGGTTCCGCGCGCGGTTTGCTCACCTGCATCGCCGCGCCGATGATGCCCGCATCGTTCAAAAATTTTGCCGGCACGATTTGCGCGTTGCTTTTGAGGTACTTGGCAAACTTGTCGAACTTTTTGCTGATGCCGCCGCCGATGATAATCAAATCGGGCGTGAACAGTTTATCAATCTCGACAAAAAATTCATTCACGCGCGTCGCCCATTGTTTCCACGACAAACCCTTGTCCTCTTTGGTTTTGGCGGACGCGCGCTTTTCCGCGTCCTTGCCGCGCAGCGTCAAATGCCCAAACTCGGTATTGGGAAACAATCTGCCGTCAATAAAAAACGCCGTGCCAATGCCCGTGCCAAACGTGAACATGGCGACTGTTCCGGGCGCGTCTTGGCCCGCGCCAAAATGAATCTCTGCAATGCCCGCCGCGTCGGCGTCGTTCAATACAATCACCGGCAGCGCTAACGTCTCGCGCAATAATTTTTCGGCGTCGCAGCCAATCCAACTTTTGTCCACATTCGCGGCGGTCAAGACGACGCCATGCCGCACCACCGACGGAAACGTAACGCCGACGGGCCCATGATACCGAAATTGTTCGACGATTTCTCGCACGACGCGCGCGCAATTTTCCGGCGTAGAGGGCTGCGGCGTATCTATCCGCACGCGCTCCGACGCCAGTTCGCCCTTGCGCGTATCCACCTTTGCGCCTTTGATGCCGGACCCGCCAATGTCAATGCCAAGCGTAATCATGCCTAATTGCTCCATTAAAAATGACTCTTGGGCTACTTGCGAATCACTTGAATATTATCCCAATCGCCCTTTTTCACATAGACGATGCCTAGATTAAACACTTGGAGCAAGTATTCTTTGCCGTTGATCGTAACGGTCATTTCATCCGTCTGTTGGTCTTGCAAACCGTTCGCTTTGGCAAAATTCCACAGCGCCGCGCCGTTGTTGACCGGCATCCAAGGGACCGCTTTTGCCTTTTCCAAAATTGCGGTGGGTACGTCGCGCGGCGGCGACGGCATCGCATTGTGCGGCGCGAACGTGAGTAAAAAATTCACGTGATGATGTTCGGGCAAACCCATCCCCCGCACCACATCGCTTTTATCTTGGCTTTCGACGTACGCGAAATAGGGTCCATTCTTTTTGTTAATATCCAAGTTCGCGTAAATATCCACATTGGCTTTGCCGTCGGGCCCGGTCGTGCGCTGCGTCGGCGGGTCGTCCTTGTCGCGTCCGACCCAATCTACAAAGACGCGCACGTTGGGCAGCGGTTTGTTCTGCTCATCCAAAACAGTGAACCAAATGTGATGTTGTCCTTGCGCCTCTTGTTCATCCTGATACTGCGCGGTCGTCGCCGCCCATTTGCCGTTCGCCAGCGCGTTCAGGTGTACGCCCAAATTCGTCAAGCGGTCATCCCATTGCATGATTAACCTCCTTGAAATTTTCACAATTATCGCGTACTTGAATGGATAGCGCAAGAGCGTTTGCAAAATGGTATAGGGCTGGCACAAAGTCGCGTGTCGGGCCAAGACCCCAAGATACCGTCTTGAATGTCAAGAGGTAACGGGGTGAATTTTGGAAAAATTTGGATCGAATGGTTTGCCGGATTTCAATACACCGTAAGCCAGAGCCAATAACTTGTGCATGGCTGCGCCGATGATCGCGAGGTTATGCTTTCCTTTCTCG
>WBZO01003817.1_pt1 | contig 17023 bp, 11 predicted proteins | sample 5204261 | NCBI WGS metagenome assembly WBZO01 (sample SAMN12412400, study PRJNA552823) | activated sludge metagenome | isolation source: activated sludge from anammox sidestream of wastewater treatment plant... | place: USA: North Carolina | collected 2017-09 | reverse complement strand
ATCCTCACGAACCGTCCACGAATAAAGTCACGAATTCGCGAATGTTGGCGCGCCTATTCGTGGACGGTCACAGACTCATCGGCAGGCGCATTTTCTAACCAAATGCCATCTTGCGTAAGGTGGGTTAATTATTTACAGGCCCTTAGGGAGAAAAAACGAATCCGGGCTTTGCCGGCGTAAATTTTCCTCGCGGAGAAATCCTGAAGACATTTTCGACGAATCGAGAATCTGCAAGGGAGAAAGGGACGTTGTGCGACGACGCGACGACTTCTTTAGGGTTTTCGTCTACGGCGGAGAAGCCCGGGATAAAAGGCGACTAAAACCGGTTAACGATGCGCGCGCGCGTCTCTTCGATATGCCTGCGCATGGCGGCTTGCGCCTTGGCTTTGTCGCGATTTTTTAAATAAAGGATGATATCGTCATGCTGAGTAGGGTCGGCGATGTAGGGATCGAAGGAGAGGGCGCGTTCCAAGTCGTCGATCATGCTTTGAATGAGGCGCGCGAGGCGGTTATTTCCCGTGGCTTGAGCAATGATGAGATGAAACTCACGATTGAGTTGATAACCCTGTTCGCGCAAGGATGCGTCGGCTGGGTGTTGAGCAAGCGCGCTTTCCTTCTTGTTGTTCTCGATCAATCTGCTGATGTCGGATTCCGTGATGCGCTCTGCCGCGATGCCGATGGCTTCAACTTCCACAATGACGCGCAAAGCAAAGATCTCAAGCGCGTCCTGAAGGGTGAGACGGGTGACGGCGTATCCGACGCGTGGCAGGGCATCCACAAAACCTTCGTGTGCGAGCATGATCAACGCTTCGCGCGTGGGGGTCTTGCCGACCTCCAGCTCCTGCGCCAGGTCGCTCTCATTCAGGATCGTTCCGGCGGTTAATTCCCCGGCAATGATCCTTCTTTTTAATAATCCATAGACAAATAATTTCTTGGTGTCAGTTTTTTTCATGCCCGAGTCCTGTGAGTGATGGCTTGATTATACAAACGATTTGAGGTCTCTCACAAATCAATTGACAAATTTCTAATATACCCTATAATATATTATAAACATGTTACAGCATTGCTGACTAAATGTCAATTTTCCCCTTGCGCGCTGAATGATGAGACGAAAGGAGGCCTCTTGTCGGTTTGTTCCATTCCTTGAATCACCCTATTATTCCATTTTTGAAGGAGAACAGTAATGACAGAGAAAATGAAAGTTTATATCAGCCGCAGAGACTTTCTTAAACTCGCCTCGATGGGTGCGGCGGGAGCGATCCTCGCCTCCTGCGGACCGCGCATCACCCTCACGCCGGAAACGGGCGGCGACGCTGAACCTCAACCCACCGACGACCTCGCTCCCTCCAATCCAGACGCCGTGCAATGGTGGGTCGGTTGGGGCGAACTGGTGACCATATTCCCCACGTTTAAGGAAATGTCAAAATTCAAAGAGTTGATGGGCGCCACAGACGTCGAGATGAAGCCCAACGTTGCGAACGAAGCGCTCTTCACCGCGCTTGCGGCTGGCACCCCGCCCGACGCCGCCTCCAACGTCCCTTACCCCGATCTCTTCACCCGCGACGTCTGCATTGACATCAGCGACTGGGTCGGCAAAAGCGCCATCATCAAGAAGGACGACTACATCGGCGGCAACTGGGACGCGGGCTTCTACAATGGCAAGCACTACGGCGTGCCGACGCTCGAATGTTTCGTGCGCTTCGGTCTGGACTACAACGCCAGGATGGTGGAAGAAGCCGGTCTCGACCCGGACAGCCCGCCCGTCACCTGGGATGAAGCGCTCGAATGGCATCGCAAACTGACCAAGTTCGATTCCGCCGGAAACCTGCTGACCATCGGTCTCGATCCGTACGACGCGGAAGGCGGCGGATTTGGCGACGGATTCCTTGCCGCCCGCTCGTGGGGTTTCAAATGGTTCGATCCCGCCACCGGGACGTTTGATCTTGCCAACGACGGCATGGCGGAAGCCTTTGACGTGATGGGCGAGTTCTATCGCATCGTCGGTCCCGACCAGATGACGGGAATGCGTTCCGTCGCCGCCAACGAAACCTGGGGCGGTTCCTTCAACGCCGAAGTGCAAGCCATGATCATCGAAGGCTACTGGCACCCCGGCGAGACTCAGGCGCAGATGCCCGAGGTGGCGAAACACAACCGCGCCACCTGGGTCCCCGTCCCGGAGAGCCGACGCGGCGCGAAAGTGCAAGGCACAGGCGGGCACTTCAACGTCTTCTTTAAGGAGGCGAAGAAAGCGGAGGAGGCGTTCAAGTTCGCCGAGTTCCTCAACTCGGATGAAGTCTGCGAGAAGATGTTCAAAGACCTCGGCTGGCTGCCCGCCTACAAACCCTTTCTCAACAAGGCGGACCCAAGCGCCTATCCGGGCTTGCAGTTCTATTTCGACTCCGTGAACGAAGCGACCGAAGTCGAGAACGCCATCGCCTGCCCGATCCAATCCTTTGTCGAAACCGCCTACGGCGAACTGCGCGAAGCGGTCTACCGCGATACAATGACCGGCGCGGACGCCGCTGCGGAATTCCAGAAGCGCTGCGAAACCGAATACAAGAACGCCGGATTCAAATAAATCCATGCCTGCAAGGGGTTTCCGCGGAAGCCCCTTGCAGTTCTTTGGAAAATGTCTGAAACCTAACGCGTAGGCGACGTTCTCCAATGTCGCTTGCGCGAGAGAGCGCAAAGTACGCTTAGAAATGGGAGAGAAGTCAGATGAATCGTTCGTTTACCAAACCCCGCTCCCAACGCGACCTTCTGCTCGGTCTGCTTTTCGTCTCCCCCTGGCTGATCGGTTTTCTGTTGTGGACGGTCTATCCGCTCATCTCCTCCTTCTATTACAGTTTTACGCGCTACGACCTTCTGCGCCCGGCGGTGTGGATCGGCTTCGGGAATTACATCGAACTCTTCACCGAAGACGCTACCTTTCCAAAAGTGATCGGCAACACCTTATATTACGTCCTGCTGAGCGCGCCAATGGGGGTAATTTCCGCTTTTCTTATGGCGGCTTTGCTGAACACCAAGATCATGGCGAGACCGTTCTTTCGCGCCATTTTCTTCTTCCCCGCCATCGTCCCGACCATCGTGGTTGCCATGGTATGGCAATTCCTGTTGAACACCCAGTTCGGTCTGATCAACTCCCTCATGCAGGGATTGGGCTTGCCCGTCATCCCCTTCCTTTCCAGCCCGGCGCTGGCGAAGCCGTCGCTTATCATGATCTACATGTGGGCGCAGGGCAACGCCATGGTCATCTTTTTGGCGACCCTGCAAGATGTGCCGCGCGCTCTCTATGAAGCCGCCGAACTCGACGGCGCGAACGCCTTTCACAAATTCTGGCATATCACCATCCCGATGTGTACGCCCGTGATTCTCTTCAACCTCATCATGGGATTCATCGAAGGCTTTCAATCCTTCACGCTCCCGTGGCTGGTCACTGGCGGCGGACCGAGCAACTCGACCGAGTTGTACGGCTTGTACCTGTATCGCAATGCGTTCGAATTCCTGCGCATGGGCAAAGCCTCCGCCCTGGCGTGGATGTTGTTCATCGTCATCGTAACTTTCACCTTCATCCTCTTTCGGACTTCGGCGCGCTGGGTTTACTACGGCGGAGAAAAATAGGAGCCTGCCATGAACGCACAACTCTCGACCTCTCATTCTGTGGGAAAACCCGCTGATTCAAAAAAACGCCGCCCGTTCTCCATCGCGGAATGGGTCGCTGGAATCGTCAAATACGCGGTCTTGATTTTGCTGGCAGTCACCTTCGTTATGCCGTTCTATTGGATGGTCTCCTCCGCCCTGAAGAACGACGCGCAGGTTTACGTCGCGCCGCCCATCTGGTTCCCCAGCCCCGCCTTCTGGAACAACTTCCCCGACGCATGGAACAGCCAGCCGTTCACGCAGTACATGATGAACACGCTCTTCCTGTATGCCGTTCCCTACACCATTGTGACCGTGCTATCCTCCGCCATCGTCGCCTACGGCTTTTCGCGCATCCAATGGAAATGGCGCGACACTCTTTTCTATTTGTGCCTTGCCACCATGATGGTTCCCTTTCAAGTGCAGATGGTTCCGCTGTTCATGATCTTCAAAAAACTGCACTGGATCAACTCCTTCTTGCCGTTGATCATACCCGCCTGCTTCGGCAGTCCCTACTTCATCTTCATGCTCAGGCAGTTCTTCCGCACCATCCCCGCCGAACTTTCAGACGCCGCCCGCATTGACGGCGCAAGCGAGTTTGACATCCTCTGGCGCATCATGCTGCCCCTCTCGCGCCCCGCGTTGACCGTCGTCAGCCTGCTGGCGTTCATCGGCGCGTGGAACGATTATCTCGGTCCGTTGATCTATGTTCACGACCAGAGCAAATTCGTCCTGGCGTTGGGCGTGGAGAGTCTGCGGCGCACCTTCACCTTCAACAGCACCATCGCCAACGCCTACCCCTACCTCATGGCGGTCAGCACGCTCGTCGTCCTGCCCATCATTATCATTTTCTTCTTCGGTCAGCGCGTGTTTATCGAAGGCATCTCGATGACGGGCTTGAAGGAATGAGAAGCGGCATGGGTCGTGCCCAGCCCTGTGTCATGCCGTGACATGGGGCTTTTTGAACCCAACCTATGAATTTCGATCTGACAAAAATCCCTTTCAGTTGTTACGGCTCGTATCTGGCGTTTTCGATTCTTCCCGAAACGCCAGAGCGCAAGGCGGGGCTTTATCTGCGCTCCGTGCGCGGACCCGCCACCGGCGGGCGACCCTTGCAGGAAATTCTGTTGATGGAATTGCTCGCGGACGGCGAGCCGATTCCGTTTGAGGCGGAGGCGGAAGCGCATCGGCTGAGATTAAGCGCGGGGAACGGGAGACAGGCTGAGGTCAGTTTTGAGGCGGCGGATTCCGTCCGCTTTCGTTTGCGCGGAGTCTCGATCCGCTTTTCGATGGCGACTGGCGCGTACGATAATTTCATCCCGCACACAAACGGCAAATGGATGCTGACGGTCAACACGATTTGCGAGACGAAGTTGATGTTTGCGCCGCTCGAAGGGCGGATGGAGAGCGACGCCCCCTGGCAAGCCGAAAACTGCGAAGCCATCTCAATCCTTTTTCACCCCGAAAACGGGGAGGCTTGCGAATTCGCCATTGACGAATTTATCGTCGGCTGGAACGAACGCCAACGCCTTGACTCGTTCGATGAATGTCTGACGAATGCGAAGAATGCGTTTGCGAATTGGATGAGCGCCATGCCTGCCGTGCCTGCGCGTTATGCGGAGGCGCGCGAACTGGCGTGTTACATCATGTGGTCGTGCGTCGTCGCCCCCAGCGGACATGTGACCCGCGACGCGATCTTCGCTTCCAAGAACGGCATGATTGGCGCGTGGAGTTGGGATCACTGCTTTCACGCGCTGTCATTGGCGGAGGCGCATCCGCAACTGGCTTGGGATCAGTTCATGGCGCTGTTCGACCAGCAGGACGCGAGCGGCGTACTGCCCGACCTGATCAACGACCGACTCATCTCGTGGAGTTTTTGCAAGCCGCCCGTTCACGGCTGGATTTTGAATCGCCTTTTGCAAAACTCGAACCTGTTGACTGATGAACGCTTGCATGAAATTTATGAGCCGCTTTCCCGTTGGACGAATTGGTGGTTCGAGCGCCGTGACGACGACCGCGACGGCATCCCGCAATGCAATCACGGCAACGACGGCGGCTGGGATAACAGCACGGTCTTCTCCGTCCGCCCGCCGATTGAGTCGCCTGAGATTTCGGCGTATCTCGTTTTGCAAATGGAAACGCTGGCGGAGATTGCGAAGCGCATCGGTAAAATGGGGGAGGCGCAAGTCTGGCTCGTCCGCGCCGAAGAACTGACCGCGCGTTTGCTCGAACATTTTTGGCGCGGCGACCATTTCGTTGGCGTGCAGGCGGGCGGACATGCCGACATCGAATCGCAGAGTCTGTTGCTATACATGCCGTTGATTCTTGGCAGGCGTTTGCCGCAAGACACAAGGGAAAATATGATTGCGCAGTTGAAAGTCCCTGGCGAGTTTTTATCCCCGCATGGTTTCGCCACTGAAAATCTGAAAAGCCCGCTGTATCGTTCGCGCGGCTACTGGCGCGGACCCATCTGGGCGGCGCCGACTCTGATTCTGTTCGACGCGCTCATGGCGTGCGGCGAAGTTGAGTTTGCCGGAGAGATTCGTCAGCGCTTTATTGATCTGGTCGCGCAGAATGGCTTTGCCGAAAACTTCGACGCGCAAACCGGGCAGGGTTATCACGATTTCCATTTCTCGTGGACGTCGGGCATCTGGCTGGCGCTGGCGCATGAGGCGTTTGAAGAAAAAATGATTCGCCGCACAGGGCGCGAAGGAACATGAAGTTTTAGTTTTTTCCTGTGTGACGCTTTGTCCTCTTTGTGGTTTGAAGATTGAATGACTTTGACAGGAGAACCCTATGACCAAAAAACCAATCATCTACCCCTACATTCCCAACTCGGTACCCGCCGTTAAAGAGGCGATGCTGAAGGCGGTGAACGCCAAAAGCGTGGAGGATTTCTACGCAGACATCCCTGAATCGATCCGCTTCAAAGGAAGACTGAACCTTCCTGAGCCGTTTCTCTCGGAAGCCGCGCTGGTTCGACACGTGGAAGGACTGCTCTCGAAGAATCAATCCACGCGGGAGATGTTAAGCTTTCTGGGCGCGGGGTGTTCCCAGCATTATGTCCCCGCCGTGTGCGATGAGATCAATTCGCGCGGCGAGTTCCTCACGGCGTACGCGGGCGAACCGTACGAAGACCACGGACGCTTTCAGGCGTTGTTCGAGTACGAGAGCATGATGGGCGAACTGCTCAACATGGACGTGGTCAATGTGCCAGTGTATGACGGCTTTCAGGCGACAGCCACCGCCCTGCGCATGGCGGGACGCATTACGGGGCGGAATATCGCGCTCCTGCCCGCGACGGTCATGCCCGATAAACTTTCCAAGATACGCGATTATCTCAAGCCCGATATGCAGGTGGAGTTGGTCGCGTTCGAGGAGTCCACAGGTCTGATGAATTTGAACGCGTTGAGGAAGCAGATCAATACGCAAACTGCGGCGGTATTTATTGAGAATCCGTCGTATCTGGGATTTTTGGAAACGCAAGCCGAAGAGATTGGGAAAATCGCCCATGCGGGCGGGGCGCTGTTCGTCGTCGGCGTGGACCCGATTTCTCTGGGCGTGATCAACCCTCCCGTCGAGTACGGAGGCGATATCGTCTGCGGCGACATTCAATCGCTGGGAATCCACATGCACTACGGCGGCGGTCAGGCGGGCTTCATCGCCTCGAAGGATGAGGAAAGAATTGTGATGGAATATCCGTCGCGGTTGTTCGGCGTTGCGACGACGCGCGTCGAAGGCGAATATGGATTCGGCGATGTGGCGTATGAACGCACGTCGTTTGCGGTGCGCGAGGAAGGCAAGGAATGGGTCGGCACGGCGGCGGCGTTGTGGGGCATAACGGCTGGCGTTTACCTGGCGTTGATGGGTCCGCAGGGGATGGAGGAACTGGGGCGCGGAATCATGCAGAGAGTGAGATACGCCGTCAGAAAACTGAATCAGGTATCGGGCGTCAAGACGCGCTTTTCCGTCACGCCGCATTTTAAAGAATTTGTGGCGGACTTCAACGGGACGGGCAGGACTGTCGAGCAAATCAATCAGGCGCTGCTTGAAAAGGGAATCTTCGGCGGCAAGGATTTGAGCGCGGAGTTCCCATCGCTGGGGCAGTGCGCGTTGTATTGCGTGACGGAAGTTCACACGCAGGCGGATATGGATACATTGGCGAATGCGATTGCGGAGGCGACGAAATGAAACACGAGACGAAAAAACACGGCAAGCCGAAGGCGGTCGCGCCCAAGCCCGCATTGCGAAGGTTTCATCAGGCGCGATGGGATGAGCCGATTATTTTTGAATTGAGCGCGGCGGGTCAGCGCGGAGTATTGCCGCCCGAACCCGAAGCCGCAGTTGTGGAAGCGGCGGGCGATGTGTTCGATAACCTGCCCGAAAGCTTGAAGCGTAAGTCCGCGCCCGCGTTGCCTGAGATGTCGCAGTTGCATGTGCTTCGTCATTATGCGCGGCTCTCGCAGGAAAATCTCGGCGTGGATTTGAACGTGGACGTGGGTCAGGGCACATGTACGATGAAGTACAGCCCGAAGGTCAACGACCAGTTGGCGCGTTCGCACAAGTTGACGGAGTTGCATCCGCTTCAGCCGCTTTCGTCCGTGCAGGGGATTCTGGAAGTGATGTATAAACTCGAAGGCATGTTGAAGGAGATTTCAGGCATGGAGCGCGTCACGCTTCAGCCTGGGGCGGGTTCGGCGGCGATATACGCCAACATCTCGATGATACGCGCCTATCACGAAGCGCGCGGCGAAGGGGCACAACGCACGGAGGTCATCACCACAGCATTTTCGCATCCGTCGAATGGCGCGGCGGCGAAGGTGGCGGGCTACAAAATCATTACGCTCCCGCCCGACGCGGACGGCTGCCCCGATTTCGAGGCGCTGAAAGCCGCCGTCTCCGAGCGCACTGCCGCGCTGCTCATCACCAATCCCGAAGACACGGGCATCTTCAACCCACGCATCGAAGAATTTGTGAATCTGGTTCATTCGGTTGGCGGGTTATGTTCGTACGACCAGGCGAACGCCAACGGCATTCTCGGCATCACGCGCGCGCGCGACGCGGGCTTCGATGTCTGCCATTTCAACTTGCACAAGACCTTTTCCACGCCGCACGCCTGCGGAGGTCCCGCGGCTGGCGCGTGCGGAGTCACAAAAGAGGTTGCGCCGTTCCTGCCGTCGCCGACGGTGGAGTTCGACGGCGAAAACTATTATCTCGACTTCAACCGTCCGCAGAGCGTCGGCAAGATTCGTCCGTGGTATGGCGTTGCGCCCAACCTGTTGCGCGCCTATGCGTGGATTATGAGTCTCGGCGCGGACGGTCTGCGCGAGGTGGCGGAGATCGCCGCGCTCAACAACAATTATCTGATGCACAACGTTCTGAAAATTCGCGGCGTCAGCGCGCCGTACGCGCAGGGCAAACGCCGCGTCGAACAGGTGCGTTACTCGTGGGAAAAACTCGCCAACGACACGGGCGTACATTCGGAGGAAATCGGTTTCCGCGCCGCCGACTTTGGCACGCATTACTGGCTGAGTCATCATCCCTTCGTCGTCCCCGAGCCGATGACGCTCGAACCGACCGAATCCTACTCGCAAGCCGACCTGGACGAGTACGCCCGCATCCTCAACCACATCGCGGAGGAGGCGTATACGAATCCCGAAATCGTCCAGACCGCGCCGCACAACAGCACGATCCACAAGATTGACCAGGAATCCTTCGACGATCCAAACGCCTGGGCGGTGACGTGGCGGGCGTATAAGCGGAAATTAAAAAAGTGAATGTCATTGCGAGGAGCGCCCGTTGCGACGAAGCAATCTCCAACATGACGAGGGGGTTGCTTCGGGCAAAGAACCAGAGCGCCCTCGCAATGACATGGCAATAACATGACTCGCATCGGACTCATCGTCAACCCGCTCGCGGGAATCGGCGGGCGCGTGGGACTCAAGGGCAGCGACGGGATCGAGACTCAGCGCCGCGCGCTGGAACTCGGCGCGACGCCCGAAGCGCATCAACGCGCCGCCCTGAGCCTGCTCCCGTTATATCAATTTGACCCTGCGCTGGAAGTGCTCACCGCTCCGCGCGAAATGGGCGAGACCTCCGCGCGTGCGGCGGGATTTGCGCCGAAGGTCATTGGCGAGATTCATACTGGCGCGACAACCGCCGAAGACACGCGACGCGCCGCGCATGAAATATCCGCCCTCGGCGTGGACTTAATCCTCTTCGCTGGCGGCGATGGCACGGCGCGTGATATTTGCTCATCGCTCCCGGCGAATTTTCCTTGTTTGGGAATCCCTGCGGGCGTGAAAATTCATTCGGCGGTGTACGCAACAAACCCGAAACACGCGGGCGAACTCGCGGTAATGTTTCTACAAGGCAAGGCACATCTCTGTGAAGCCGAAGTGTTGGATTTGGACGAAGCCGCCTACCGCGACGGAAGAGTCAGCGCTCGCCTGTACGGGACTCTGCATGTGCCGCATCGTCCGCTGTTTTTGCAGAATCAAAAAGCGCCCAGCCCAGAGTCGGAAGCCTATCAAGCCGAAGCCATCGCGGCGGATGTCGTCGAGCAGATGCAAAAAGAGGTTGCCTATATTCTCGGTCCAGGCACGACGACACGCGCAATTGCTAACGCGCTCTATTTGGAAAAGACTCTTGTAGGCGTGGATGTTGTTTGCAATAACAAACTCATCGCCAAAGATGCGACTCAAACGCAATTGCTAAACCTGCTTGAAACCATGCCCGCAAAAATCATCGTCACCCCCATCGGCGGGCAGGGATTTTTGTTCGGGCGCGGCAACCAGCAAATCGGTCCCGAAGTGATTCGCAAAGTCGGGCGCGGGAATATCATCGTGGTCGGCACGGCGGATAAATTGCGCGCGCTTCGTATGCAACCACTATTGGCGGACACGGGCGACGCGGAAGTTGATTCATTGCTGGAAGGCTACTTCGCCGTCGTCACGGGGTATCGTGAAAGCATGATGTATAAGGTTGGCTCTTGAAAAAGACCGCAGACCACCGACGACAGACCGCGGTCACTGGTCTGCATTCTGTCGTCGGTGGTCAATATTTACAAAAACCATTCAACGCTTTACTTGAAAGGAGCGCCATGAACACACTCACAGGAAAAACAGCCATCGTCACGGGCGGCGCTTCGGGCATTGGCAAAGCCACAGCCTTGTTGCTCGCGCAGGAAGGCGCGGCGGTCGTGATCGCCGACATCAACCCGGAGCAGGGCAAACTAACCGAACAGGAAATTAACGCCGCGGGCGGGCGCGCGGTCTTTGCGCCATGTAACGTCGCCAAAGCGGAGGATTGCCAGCGCGTCGTGCAAACCGCCGTCGAAAGATTCGGCTCGCTCAACATTCTCTTCAACAACGCGGGCATCATCCGCCGCACAAACGTGACGAACATCTCGGAGGAGGATTGGGATTTTGTCATGGCGGTCAACGTCAAATCCATTTACCTGATGTGCAAATACGCCGTCCCGCACATGAGCGGACGCGGCGGCGCCATCGTCAACACAGGTTCGGGCTGGGGCATCAAGGGCGGGCGCAACGCCATCTCGTATTGCGCGTCGAAAGGCGCGGTGGTCAACATGACGCGCGCGCTTGCCATTGACCACGGCCCGCAAAACATCCGCGTCAACTGCATCTGCCCAGGCGACACCGACACGCCCATGCTCCGCAACGAAGCCCGGCAACTCGGTCAAGCCGAAGAGCAATTTTTAGCCGAAGCGAAGGAGCGTCCGCTCAACCGCTACGCCCAGCCCATCGAAATCGCGCAGGCGGTTTTGTATCTCGTCAGCGACGCGGCCAGTTACGTCACAGGCGCGGTGTTGGCGGTGGACGGCGGCGGCACGGCATGACTTTCAACGACTGGGAAAATCCGCAAGTTCAGGGACGCAACCGCGAGCCTGCCCACGCTTCAATGATTCCATTCAAGACGCGGGGGGAAGCCCTGCGCGGATTGAAGAATCCGTCCGCGTATTATCTTTCCCTGAATGGGGACTGGCGGTTCTTCCTCGCGCCGAATCCTGATTCTGCTCCGAAGGAATTTCATCTCCCCGAATCCTCCGCCGCCGACTGGGACGTAATCCGCGTCCCTGGCAACTGGCAACTTCAGGGCTATGACATCCCCTACTACACCGACGTTCAACTGCCCTTCCCGCCCGACAACGCGCCGCGCGTCCCCAAAGACGACAACCCGACGGGCTGTTATCGCCGCGCGTTTACGATTCCCGCAGAGTGGCAGGAACGCCAAATCTTTTTATGCTTCGACGGAGTCGATTCGGCGTTTCATGTCTGGGTGAACGGAAGGGAAGTTGGTTTCAGCAAAGACAGCCGCGTGCCTGCGGAATTCAACATTACAAGATATTTGCAGTCTGGCGAAAATGTTCTGGCTGTGCGCGTCTATCGCTGGTCGGATGGGACGTACCTCGAAAATCAGGACATGTGGCGGTTGAGCGGAATCTTCCGCGACGTGTATCTGTGGTCTGCGCCGAATGTCCACATCCGCGACGCAAGCGTGAACGCGGATTTGGATTCAACGTACGCGGACGGTCTGCTGACTGTCGAGGCGTGGATAAAGAACGATGGTCAGAGTCAGGTCGAAGGGTTGGAATGTAGGTTTGAACTGCTCGACGCGCAGGGAATGTCCGTAGCGCAGAATCAGGCGTCGGTGAGGGCGGAGGCGGGCGCGGAGTCTGGGATGAGGTTTCAGGCTCGGGTGTCGAATCCGAATTGTTGGTCGGATGAATGTCCCAGTTTGTATACCGCGCTTTTCCAATTATTTAAAGATGGCGAACTGCTGGAAGCGCAAGCGTGCCGCGTGGGGTTTCGCAAGGTGGAGATACGCGACGGACATTTATTGTTGAATGGCAAGCCCGTGTTGATAAAAGGCGTGAACCGCCACGAACATGATTCGCTGACGGGGCATACCGTGACCGAAGATTCGATGCGCCGCGATTTGGAGTTGATGAAGCGCTTCAACATCAACGCTGTGCGGACTTCGCATTACCCGAACGCGCCGCGCTGGTATGAGCTGTGCGATGAGTACGGCATTTTGCTGTTTGCCGAAGCGAACATCGAATGCGACGGCGCGCTCTCGTATCTCTCCAAGTCGCCTGAGTGGAGGGATGTTTTTCAGGCGCGGCTCGAACGCATGGCGAGGTGTTATCGCAATCATCCGTCGGTGATTGTGTGGTCGCTGGGGAATGAATCGGGTTTTGGCGCAAATCATGTCGCAATGGCGGAATGGCTTCGCAATTTTGATTCGTCGCGCCCGATACATTATCATCCCGCGTATAAGGACCGCGTAACCGACATCATCGCGCCGATGTACCCCAGCGTGGACGACATCATCGCGCTGGCGAAGGAGGACGATACGCGACCCATCATCATGTGCGAGTACGCGCATTCGATGGGCAACGCGACGGGCAATCTCAAAGAATATTGGGAGGCGATAGAAACGTATCCACGCTTGCAGGGCGGATTTATTTGGGATTGGGTTGACCAGGGCTTTCAGCGCGTGGCGGACGACGGGCGAATCTGGTTTGCCTACGGCGGCGACTTCAGCGATGAGCCCAACGACGGCGCGTTCTGTTTGAACGGGCTTGTATCTTCAAACCGCGAGCCGCATCCGTCGCTGTGGGAATATAAAAAATGGCTGGAGCCTGTGCGCGTGGAACTGCTCGAAAAATCGCAAGGCTTGATTCGGATTCAGAACCGCTATTTCTTTTCTTCGCTTAATCATTTGCGCTGCGAATGGTCGTTGACTGCGGATGGGCAGGCGATTCAATCGGGAGAATTGCCGCTCCCTGAACTTATGCCGCAGGCAGCGTGTGAGATAAAAGTTCCCTTTGAATTGAAGGACGATTCATCCGACGCATGGCTTGAAGTTCGCTTCACTCTTGCAAAAGATTCGCATTGGGCGCAGGCGGGGCATGAAGTTTCATGGGCACAGTTTGAAATTCAACAATTCAAAGGCATGAATCCCCCTCTCCCGCAGGGAGAGGGGATAGGGGTGAGGGAGAGTCGCGATTCCATCATCATCTCAACGTCAAATCTTCAAGCCATCTTCAATCGCGCCAGCGGCAGGCTGACATCGCTTCAACACGGCGGACATGAACTCATCCACCAACCGCCCGCTCTCAACTTCTGGCGCGCGCCGACGGATAACGACATCGGCACATACGGGCGCGAGCGGATGATGTTCGCGTGGAAGGATGCGGGGCTGAATCGTTTGGAAGAAACGACCGAGCGCGTGACGGTTGAACAGGTCAATAAAGAAAAAGCGCGGGTAGACGTTCATTCGCGCATTTCCCCGCGCCCCGCGTCGGAACGTTCCATGTGGTGGGCGTGGTGGTTGAATCAATTTCAACTCGTCCTTACGCAGATATGGAACGAATCCGACCTGAGTCAACTGGCGCGTGAATTGGGCGCGGATTACGCCTCCATGACGGGCGGAATCAAGTCCCAGCGCGTCCGTTCCCTGCTGGATGCCTGCGACGCAAACGGCAAGGGCTATCAACTGTTGCACGTCATTGGCGGGTGGCTCGATAAAACCGACGCCGACGTTTTCGAGTCGGTCAAACATCGCCTGGCGCGTCTGCGCGGGTTGAGCGAAGGGGAATTCGAGCATGAGTTCCGCCTGCGCGACAATTTTCATATCGAATGTAAAACGACCTACGAAGTCAACGCCAATGGCGAAATTTATATCGAGACTCATCTCAACCCCGTCGGCGAACTGCCCGTCCTGCCGCGCATCGGCTACCTGCTTGCCCTGCCCGCCGAATACAACGAATTTTATTGGCATGGGCGCGGTCCGCTGGAGACGTACCCCGACCGCCAGCATGGGATGAGGATGGGCGTTTTTCACGGCAGCGTGGACGAGCAGTTCATCCCCTACGGGCGACCGCAGGAGACGGGCAACAAAACGTCCGCGCGTTGGGCGGCGTGCGTGAATCAACATGGATTTGGCTTGCTCGCATACGGCGACGACCCCCTCAACGTGGGCGCGCTCCACTACACCGCGCAGGATTTGGAAACGGCTCGACATCCCATTGACCTGATCCGCCGCGACGAAATTTATCTTACGCTGGATTTTCGTCACGCGGGTCTGGGCAACGCCAGTTGCGGACCTGGCACATTGCCGCAATATACCATCCCGCCCGAAGCGGGGATGTATCGTTTATGTTTGAAAGCCGTTCAGATGAACGATAAAATGCTTTTAACCACGGAGACACAAAGACGCTGAGAAAATAACTCCGCGCCTCAGTGTCTCCGTGGTTCAGCTATGGCTTCATGATATAACTCAACCAATGTCTGCCATCACCCCCACCCAAACGCCCGAAGTCAAATTCCAGCCCGAAGCGGGACGCGCCTTTCAACGCGGCGCGAATCAAATTGTGGATGCGGTCAGTCCCACACTGGGACCGCGTCCGCGCCTGGTGGCGATTCAGCCGACGCATCGAAATGACCCGCCCGAACTGCTCGACGACGCGGGACAAATTGCGCGGCGCATCATCCAAATCGCCGACCGCGATGAAGACATGGGCGCGATGTTTGCGCGTCAGATGTTATGGCGGCTGCGCGAAGACGTGGGCGACGGCGCGGCGACGGCGGCGGTCTTGTTCAAGGCGGTTTACGCCGAATGTCTTAAATACATCGCGGCGGGCGGAAATGCCATGCGCGTCCGAGTCGGACTTGAGAAATCCCTTGAAGTCGCTTTGCGCGCGCTCGATAAACAAATCCAGCCATTGACGGATAGAAGGCAAATCACAAACTTTGCGCGTTCCATCTGCGCCGACGAATCCATTACGGGCGCGCTGGGCGAGATCTTCGACATCGTTGGCGCGGAGGGTCACTTGAACGTGCAATTGGGGCGGAGCAACGTCACTGAACGCGAGTATGTCGAGGGTCACTTGTGGGAGGGCGGCTTGCTCACGCGCGCGCTCATGCTCGATCCCATTCAAAACCGCTCGCGTCTGGAAAACGCCGCAATCCTGATCAGCGATTTGGAGATCGAATCCGCCAGCCAGTTGACTCCCGCCCTGCGCGCCGCGCTTCAAAGCGGTGAAGCAAATCTGGTCATCGTGGCGAGAAAACTTTCTGATGAAGCAGCCGCCCTGCTGGCGAAGATCAACCGCGAGTCGAATCAGATGCGCGTGACAGCCGTCAAAACGCCAGGGACGGGCATCGAGGCTCAGTCCGCCGCGCTTGATGATTTATCCGCGCTCACGGGCGGTCGCGCCGTCGTTCAGGCGGTGGACCAAAATTTTGAAAAGGTCGCGCCCGCGCATTTCGGTCACGCCCGCCGCGCCTGGGCGGATATGGAACGCTTTGTCGTCGTCAACGGCAAAGGCGAGCCGCGCGCGCTTCGCAGTCACATCCAGGCATTGCGGCGCGGCATCGAAAAATCTGACACGCCCGAGCAACGCAACAAACTGCGCGCGCGCGTCGGTCGTCTCATCGGCGGCGCGGCGATTCTTTCCGTGGGCGGCGCGACCGAAACCGAGATGAAGACCCGCCGCGAGTTTGCCGAGCGCGCCGCGCTCACGCTTCGCAGCGCCCTGCGCGATGGCGTGGTCAACGGCGGCGGGATTGCATTGCTCGATTGCCGCCCCGCGCTGATTCAATTCTCGCAACAACTTTTGGATGAAGACGAACGGATGGCGTGCCGCGCCCTGACAAAAGCGCTGGATGCGCCCGCCCGCCTCATCCTCACGAACAGCGGATTCGACCCATCGGGCTTTTTGACTCATCTCGGGCATGGTCGCGGCGTGGACGCGCGCAGCGGCGAACTGGCGGACATGCGCTCCGCTGGCATTTTGGATTCCGCCGCATCCGCGCGCGGCGCATTGACCAGCGCAATCCGCAGTTCCGCGCTGGCGCTGACGGTGGATGTGCTTGTCCACAAACGCAACCCGCAGGCGTCGGTGAACCCATAGCGCCGTACCGCAAAATTTATTTTGTGATTCACTGCCGTACATCTCAGAAATGGGACGCGGAAGATGCAGATGAACGCGGATTTTCAAGGCATTTTCTCCGCGTTTTCCGCGCTCGTCAGCGTCCAATACGAGATTTGTGCAGTGGAGAATTTTGCGAAACGCGGGGCAAGGTGAACCTTGCCGTACCGCAAAATTTATTTTGCGATTGATTCACTTTTACGGAGCAACGTCACAGAATGACGACGACAGATTCTCAACCAGACCTTTTGCTTGCCCTTGCCGCTTCGCCCAATTATCGAAAGGATAAACTCCTTTTTGCGGGGCGGCGTTCCGGCTTGTACCGTTCCACCGATGCGGGGAAGTCGTGGCAGGCGCGGAGCATTGTCGCGGGCGAGTCATTGTCCGTGACCGCGCTGGCGTTTTCGCCGAATTTCGCCGAAG
>WBZO01003816.1_pt1 | contig 17028 bp, 16 predicted proteins | sample 5204261 | NCBI WGS metagenome assembly WBZO01 (sample SAMN12412400, study PRJNA552823) | activated sludge metagenome | isolation source: activated sludge from anammox sidestream of wastewater treatment plant... | place: USA: North Carolina | collected 2017-09 | reverse complement strand
GATGATGATGCTCTCGGCATGAAGTTTGGCGGCGCGTTCTTCCTGCTCTGCGTTCAATCCGAAGTCCCAGTTTCCGAATGCCTCGCTCATTGTTGCCTCTCGGTTATTCAACGTGTGGTCGACTGGAGGGACTGTGAACTGCGAGTTCCTGGGTGCTTGCAGGCGATGCAGCTCACGATCGTGCTCCAGCATCCACGATACTGCAATAGTGTCGCAAGGACCTCATCCAAGATGGCAGATGAAATGGTGTGTAACTTCACTTCGATGATCGAGTACCCGCGTGGTCACCACGTGAAACAGGAGCACAGATGAAAGATCGGGCAATGGGGTTGCTGACCACGGCAGCGATACTGTCGTTGCCCGGCATGATTCTGGTCGCGGATCGCTCAGACTGGTTCGCCGATCAGTTGCTGAGGCATCCGGGCTGGGCATGGGTCGGGGCCATGATGTTGCTGGCCGTAGCCGGAGTTACCCTCGGATTCGAAAAGCGCGGGTACTGGGAAGGTCTGCTGATCGACGCCACCAATCGCAAGAGCCTCTCGCGGCTGCAGGCGATTATCTGGGGCACGCTGGTCATTTCGGGTATTGCCACCGGCATGGCCGTGAACGTGGCCCGGGGTTGTCAGGTTGCGGTCGAAGGAACCACTCCGGCGGACGGGGCGTGCACGATGAGTCCCTGGGACTTGCACTACCCCGAGCAGTTCCTGGTACTGGTGGCACTGAGCGCGACCGTTCTGCTTCTGGCGGCAGTCGTCAATGGGGCGAATGCCGAACGGAATCTCAGTGCCAGTGCCCGGCTCAGTGCTCAGCGAGCGGGATTGCTGGCCGCCACGGTCGACGGCGACCCGGCTGATACGATGGGTGCCAATCCACCGAACAGTTTTTTCGGGGTCATTGCCGGTAAGGATCACCCGGGCCATGCATCATGGTCAGACATCGCCAAGGGTGATGTTGGGAGTCACGCGGCCTACCTGGATCTGGCCAGAGTCCAGTTTTTGATCATGACCATGATGGTGGCCGGAGCCTACACCGTCTTCTTCCTGCGCGAGCTGTCCGACCCTGCCGGTTCGGTCACCTTCCCCGATTTCGATGCCGGGCTGAACACACTGCTGGGTATTTCGGCGGCCGCTTATCTAGGTGTGAAAGGCGTGTTGGGGATTGCCTGCAGTGACTGACCGTCGATGATTCGCCTCAGATCGGCATCCCTCCGCCGCGCATTCCGTGACAGGTGCCAAGGCTGATTGGTAGGCTTCGGTCATGGATACCGATGCGCCGCAGGCACCCACCCACGAGACCGACTATTCGGCGACCGGGGTGACGCCTGTCCGCATTCTGCCCAGAGCGAGTGCCGCTCTGGCAACCGGTCCGCGCTGGGTCGATACGATGAATGCCGTTCTTGGGCAGATCGAGGTCGCTCAACCGGATCTGGTGTTCATCTACGTCTCACCACATTTCACAGAGTTCCTGCCCCTGCTACTGCAAACAGCCTGGGAGCGGACTGAGGCGACGTTGCTGACGGGATGCTCGACAACAGCGCCGATCGCTGAGCGGATCGAGGCCGAGCATCAGCCAGCCATCGCCATGCTGGCCCTCTCCCTGCCGGGAGCGGTGCTGCGGCCCGTTCGGTTCACACAGGCGCTCCTGGATGATGCCGCTGATGCCGTCACACTTCGCGATCGTCTGGCTGTCGAAACGAGTGACGCACAGGGGTGGATCGTTCTGGCCAGCAGTCATCAGTGCGATGCAGAGGCGATAGTCGGGCGACTCCAGTCGAGCTATCCCGGGACCCCTGTGGTGGGCGGCGTAGCCGCATCCTCCCCGCATAGTCACCGGTCATCTGTATTTCTGAATGGGTCGGCATACGGCGATGGCGCCGTCGGCGTGGCCATCGGTGGAGCGTACGACCTCGTTCCGGTGCTGGCCCAGGGATGCGAGCCGATCGGTGATGTCTGGACCATCACCGGTGTGCGCGATACCTGGATCGAATCGATCTCCAACCGGCCAGCCCTGACGTTGCTGGCAGAATCGCTCGATGTGCTTCCGGCAGACATGCAGGAAGAGGCGGAAAGTAATCTGGCAGCCGGATTTGCGATCAATGAATATCAGGATCGATTCAATCGTGGCGATTTCCAGATCCGGACCATCACCGCGGTCGACTGGGAAAAAGGAGCCATTGCCGTGGCCGGGCGACCGCGGGTTGGTCAGTCGATCCAGTTCCATTTGCGCGATGCCGCAACGGCCAGTCTTGACTTGACGCTTGCCCTGATGGAAGCCAGGAATCAAATGAGCGAGAGCACCCCGGTCGCCGCATTGCTGCATTCGTCACAGCAGCGGGGGGTGGAGTTTTTCGGTACTCCCGACCACGACGCTGCCGAACTCGATCGTCGTTTTCCCGGGCTGCCCCACGCCGGAATGATGGCCAGTCTGGAGATCGGACGCAGCAACGCCCATAACGCGCTGCATGGCTACAGCTCCAGCATCGGGATCATCACGCGCCGCCCACGAGCGGCCGCCTCCTCCTCGACGCCATGACCCTGGCTGGACCCGGAGGTCAATCCCAGTGCAGCACGACCTTGCCCGCTTCGCCACTACGAGCGGTTGCAAACGCCTCCTCGAAATCATCTGCGGCGAAGCGGTGCGTAATGACGGGCGAAATATCCAGCCCTGATTGCAACAGCACGGTCATCAGGTACCACGTTTCGTACATTTCCCGCCCGTAGATCCCCTTGATCGTCAGCATGTTGAAGACGACGGCATTCCAGTCGATGGCGATCTCCTCGGACGGAATACCGAGCATGGCGATGCGACCACCGTGCGACATGTTCTCCAGCATCTCATGGAATGCGTCCGGATTGCCCGACATTTCCATGGCCACGTCGAAACCCTCGAGCATGCCCAACTCATCCTGCACGGCCCGAATGCTGGTTTCACGGACATCGATCGCCCGGGTGACGCCTACCCGGCGGGCCAGTTCGAGCCGGTATGCATTGACATCGGTGATCACGACATAACGAGCGCCGGCGTGACGGGCGACCGCCGCCGCCATGATCCCAATCGGGCCAGCGCCGGTAACCAGTACATCTTCTCCAAGCACAGGAAACGCCAGCGCTGTGTGCACCGCATTGCCAAACGGATCGAAAATCGCGGCAATGTCCAGATCGATGTGCGGCGCGTGTTTCCAGATGTTCGTCTGGGGCAGGGCCATGAACTCGGCAAAGGCACCCGGCCGATTCACCCCCACACCCCGTGTATGCGCGCAGAGATGTCGCCGCCCGGCCATGCAATTTCGGCATCGACCGCAGACCAGGTGACCCTCGCCGCTGACGATATCGCCGGCGTGGAAATCGACGACATTCGATCCCGTCTCGACGATCTCCCCCACAAACTCATGCCCGATGACCATTGGTGTGGGCACCGTCTTGCTGGCCCAGGCGTCCCAGCTATAGATATGAAGATCGGTACCGCAGATACCAGTTCGCAACACCCGAATCAGCACATCATTGATGCCGATTTCCGGACGAGGAACATCGTCCATCCAGAGACCTGCTTCCGGACGACTCTTGACCAGTGCTTTCATGTTTGGTGTCTGCTCTCTCACGCTCGGTCCAACACTGTCGGCATCCTACCCGCGTCCGGCGGAGGACGCGAGCGAACCGGCGCCCGGAGACGCATCGGGTCAATCTGTGACGGTAGAAACAAGATCGCGGAGTATCGCCTTGAGCTGTTTCATGCGATCCGGGCCGATCTGCTCCGCCCACGCCGCCTCGACCCCCAGAACAGTCGACCGAATCGTCTGGCTGACCTGCCAGCCAGTCGGCGTAAGCCGAACGACCTTGGCCCGCTGATCACCCGGATCCGGCACCCGTTCCACATAGCCGCTCGTGCTCAAGTGGTCGACGAGATACCCCATCGACTGCTTGGTAATTCTGGCGTAGGTGGCGAGTTCGGTGGATCGCAGACCTTCCGGATTCATGGCCAATGCCTGGATCACCGGCAGATGCGCTGCCCGAACGTCGCCGAAACCCGCCATGGCAAGAGCCGGTTCGACCGCGCCCGACACCATCGCCTGATAGGGCATGCGCAGCAATGTTCCCAGTCCGTGCAGGGTGGCATGCTCGCCGCGTCCGAGGCTTTTCGTCGTCATTCAGGTACCCTATTGACAATATCGTCAGAGTGTCTTACTATCTAGTCAGTGATTCTTACTAAATGCTACCACGGCGCGTGGCAGCACGGCCGTCTGGCAATGCGATTGAACGAAGGAGATACGCGATGAACTACCCAGCAAACGCGCCAGCGATCAACCCGTCCGATGAAACCATCAGCATTGGACCACTCGTAATTCGATTCCTGATCACCAGCCAGGACTCTCAGGGCAGCGTGTCGGTATTCGAGTTTACCGCGCCGGCCGGAGAGAGTCTCCGCGCCCCGGCGCACAGTCACGATGCATTCGAGGAAACAGTTTACGGACTCAGCGGCGTCCTGACCTGGACGGTGGATGGACAGGCGATCGAGGTCGGTCCCGGGCAGGCGCTGTGCATTCCGCGCGGCGCGGTGCACCGCTTCGATAATTTCGGGACTGAAGCTGCCAGGCAGCTGGTTGTCGCCTCACCGGGCGTTTTCGGTCCCGACTACTTCCGCGAGGTCGCAGCCGCCATGAGTGCTGCGGCCGGGGGGCCACCGGATCGGGCCATCATTGCCGACATTTTCCGGCGTTACGGTCTGAAACCTGATCTCAGCGCCGTTTAACCCGGGCCTGGCAATTCCGATTGTCTGTGCCGTCCAGTCGCCGGAAGAATCTCGATATGCGGAGGAGGCCCGCGTGTTCAACCTGACGTTGCATCACCGTTCAGTCTGACCGGCGAGCGACATCTCCGTCTGGCCGGTCAGGATGCTGAGGTCGCCTGTTTGCTCGCGGGTGCCAGGCAGTGTTCGCCGATTTGGCGTATACTGTATACAGATTCTCTGTGACGGACCGGAGCGACCAGGTGCAAGACCCGCCAAACGGCACTCTCCGAGAACCTATTCTGGCTACTGCCACCCTGGCCGAGCAGGTCTACGACAACTTGCGCCAGGGAATCCTGGCCAACGATTACCCACCAGGTACATCGCTGCGAGAAGAATCACTGGCCGCGCACTTCGCGGTTTCCCGGGTGCCGGTCCGCGAAGCGCTGCGCCGCCTGGCCGCGGATGGACTGGTCACCCTGACCCCCCGCCTGGGCGCCACCGTTTCGTCTCTCTCCCCCAAACAGTTTCTCGACGCATACCGAGTCCGCGAAGCGCTGGAAACGCTGGCGATTCGCCTGGCTGTGCCGAATTTCACCGCTGAAGACATGGAGGCCCTGCGACACTGCAACGACCAGATGCGCCTTCATGCAACAAACGGTGATACCACCGCGTTTTTCGCCGCCAATGCTGCCTTTCACGATCTGATCATGATCCGGGCCGACAACGACGATCTGCGATCGATTTATTCGACGTTGATGGACCGGATGCGCCGCTATCGGTGGCCATCACTCGATCTGCGCGGTGGTATGGAACGATCCGTCGGCGAACACGACGCCATTCTCGGAGCCATAGTCGCCGGTGACCAGGACGAAGCCGCCCGGTTGCTCGCCGCGCATATTCACGTACCACAGAAGATTCTGGAGGATGAGGGGGCTTTCGAGCTCACTACTCGTTAGGGAGAATGACGATCGTGTCGCAACCAGTATTTGGCGTCAATCTGAACAATCGCGAGCCCCTGATCGCCCCGGATTATTCGCTGTCCGATCTCCTCGCGCTGTCGGAGGTCGTGGAAAAGGAGGGATTCGACTCGGTCTGGGTCGGCGACAGTCTCTTTTCCAAACCCAGGTTCGAGCCGATTTCGACGCTGGCCGCGATTTCCCAGCGCACGAAGAAGGTCAGACTCGGCACGGCCTGCATGGTTTCCGGTACCCGTGACCCGCTCTACCTGGCCCTCGCATGGGCGACGCTTGACCATCTTTCCAATGGGCGAACCATTCTCGGCACCGGTATGGGCAACCCAGAGGAAGGCGTGCGCCGTGAATACGCTGCCGTTCGACTCGATTTCGACAAGCGGGCCCGCATCTTCGAGGACGGGATGGATGCTCTTCGCCAGCTTTGGACCACGGGGACCGTCAATCTCGATACCGAGTACTTCAAATACGACAACATCTCCTTCTATTCCGGTACCGAGATGAAGCCCCTGATGCCAATCCAATCGCCACCCCCGATCTGGGTGGTCAGCAATCCACGCCTGACAGTGGGCACCAAGGAAGAGGACAAGACGCAAAGGGTGATCAGCAAAGCCGCCCGCCGCATCGCGAAATACGGTGACGGCTGGATGACCTGTTGTCGTGCGCGCCACCCCGAAGAGTTCGCTGCTCAGCTGGCCCAGGTCGATGACGCCATCGCCGAAACGGGTCGCGATCGCTCGGGGTACGTGATGTCGTATCAGGTGACGATGAATATCGCCGACTCGCGTGAAGAGGCGCACGCCGGCATTAACTCCTATATCAGCCAGTACTACCCCGAGCTGAGCAAATCCATGGACCTGCTGGAATGGGGACCGATCGGTACGCCGGACGACATCATCGAGTGGATCAAAACGTTCAGTGCGGCAGGCGTCGACTACTTCATTTGCCGATTCGGGTCGCTGGATCAGTTCGGGCAGGTGGAACGGTTTGCGAAGGAAGTGCTGCCGGCGTTCGGAACTGGCAAATAGGAAGTGAAAGCGCATGTGCAAGACCAGCCCGTAGCCTCTCCTATCATCTCGCAGTCTCCCGGAGAAGCAGCGCTTCGGCCCGGAGCCAGGTCGCTGCGATGCCCAGTCGCCATATATGGCGACGCGATGAAACGAAACGGATCACTTCTCGTCATTTCGCATCTCGAAAAGGAGGACAACCGATGACAAAGCTAAGCGCTGGTTTGCGAACAGATGCCGAACTCATCGTCGGCGTATGCATGTCGGTGGAAAAGGACGATGTTGTCACGATCATCACCGACAACGATCACCTCACCGAAGCCGACGCACTGGCCCAGATCGTGGTCGAACACGGCGGGTTTCCCGTGGTCTGCAACAACGAGTACCAGGTCAAGCGGGCGATCGCTGACATGACGTTTCCCATGGCGCCGCCCCGCAACCTGCACCAGGCGATGGTCACCTCGGACGAAATCATCATCATCACCAATCTCGAATGGGCGAACCGATTCGCTCATGTCTCCGCGGTGCGCGAATCGTGCGATAACAACGCCAAAATCGCCTCGGTCGAAGAGGGTATCGGTTCCTGGAATATGACCAGGGCCGACATCATCGACGCCACCGATCGGGCCAAAGCCGCGATCGCCGCCATGGAAGGGGCCAGGTGGTGCCGCGTCACGTCACCAGCCGGCACCGATGTGCGGGTCTGTATCGAAGGTCGCCCGGCCCTCGAAGTCACGCCGATCAAGAAGCGCGGTCAAATGATGGGACCGATCCCCCTGTGGGCAGAAGTCGCCTTTGCCGCTGTCGAGGACAAAACCGAGGGGCGCATCGTTGTCGACGGCATCATGCTCGGCATCGGTCTACCCGGACAAACCCCCAATCCGATCGAATGGCGAGTCGAAGGGGGCAAGGCAGTGGCCATCGAAGGCGGCGAGGAAGCCGAAAAACTGAAGAAGGTCATCGCCGGTGTCGACGGAGCCACCGTGATCGGTGAGTTTGCGTTTGGCACCAGTGAGAAATCCCCAACCGGATCGCCTTCTGAAAAGGGTCTGCTGGGCACCGTGCATTTCGCGCTCGGCGACAATCACAATGCCTATCCCGGCGGCCAGAACGTCAGCCGTCTCCACCTCGACGGCAACTGTCTCAATGCCTCCCTGCTTATCGAAGACACCGGCCAGTACATCGTCAAGGATGGAAAATGGGCGCTCTAGACCAGGGTGAGCTCGGGACAGGTTGGCGCACTCGTGCGTCGTTTCCTGAGTTCCATATGCTGGGATCACGACCATGACTGACGCTGACGCCGTACGCATCACCGTCGTCCCTCTTGAAGATATCGACGAAATCGCCCTGCCTCAGGGAAGCTGGAGCAAAATGCTGCTGACCGGCGAACGAGTTCCGAACATCGTTTCCTCGCTGGGATACTCGGTGTTCAAGCCGGGCACCGAACTCTCGTTGGTTTCTCACGAGACGGAAGAAGTGGCGTTTGTGATTTCCGGCGCTGGCGAAATCCGCACCGAGCAGGGCGCCGTTCTGGTCAGCGAAGGAGATGCTATTCACATCCCGCCTCATCTGTGGCATGCGGTGGTCAATTCCGGCGAGGAGAATCTGGTTATGGTTTTCGGATTCCCCTATCCCGCCTATCCGCCCACGGAAAGAAAATAGGTACCGGAAATGGGAAGCGGTAATTGGCCGGTGAACAAGTGGCATACCGTCTCTTTTCAGAGATGTTGTTCGACTGAACTGATCGCGCGTCAGTGCTGCTTCCCATACCCTGTTTGCCTGATCAATGTATTCACGGATTTTCCAGGATGAGCACACACACCCTCCACGAACAAATCGCCTGGGCCTCGCGAATTCTGGCGATGGATGGACATGGCGACTTTACCCTCGGACACGTCAGCGGCCGCGAGGGTGATCGCATCCACATGAAGCGCAATTACATCGGGCTGGAAGAGGTCTGTCCTCGCGATGTGCTGACCATTGATCTGGAGGGACGGAAGATCGCCGGGGAAGGGAGCGTTCATCTCGAAGCTGTACTGCACACCGCGGTCTATCGAAATCGCGCCGACGTGAAAGCCGTCATCCACACCCATCCACCCTATACCACTGCTTTCGGGGCAACCAACGCTGAGTTGGCCATGATCAACCACGATGCGGTTCTCTTTCACCAGGGTCTGGCCTATTACGACGAAACTGCCGAATTGATCATGACACCGGAGCAGGGGGAAGGTGTTGCCCAGGCGCTGGGATCGCGATCGGTGGTCATCATGCGTGGTCACGGTGTGCTGATCGCGGAGCGTTCGCTCCCCTGGGCGGTGTACACCGCTCTGACCCTCGAACGCGTTCTGCGATTGCAGGCCATCGCTCAGAATCTCGGCGAGTTGCGCCCCATGTCCCGCGAAATGGCGGCGTCGGTCTATCCCGACAAATATCGCGATGAGTTCGTCGACACCTACTGGAGATACATGATCCGGCAGGTGCAGCGCTTTTCGCTCGACGACGGAATGGATGGACCCGACGACTCGGAGCACTTCCATGCTTAGCTCATTCACTCTGCACCAGCCCGCCACCGTCACGGAAGCGTCCGAGATGCTGCGGCACTATGGCGATGACGCCGCAATCTACGCCGGCGGAACCGAGTTGCTGGTAATCATGAAAGAGCGGTTGGTGCATTTCGGTCATCTCATTTCAATCAAGCGCCTGCCCGGGCTGTCCGGTATCGCGATCGATGACAGCACGATGTCGATTGGCGCCCTGACTTCGCATCGAGCAATCGAAACCTCGCCGCTGGTTCACAAACACGCCCCTCTGCTGGCGGAGGTGGAAGCTCAGGTGGCCAATATTCGCGTGCGCAACGCCGGTACGATCGGGGGCAATCTCTGTTTCGCCGAACCACACAGTGATCCGGCCACCTTGTTCGCTGCCTGGGATGCCCGGTTCATCCTGAACTCCGCGGCGGGATCCCGCACCGTCAACTCCACGGACTTTTTCACTGGTCTCCTCGAGACGATTCGTCAGCCGGACGAAGTGATGACCGGTATCGAACTCCCGCTTCTTCCGGCAACCGCAGGCAGTTCCTACCAACGGTTCAAAACCCATGAGCGGCCAACTGCCGCGGCGGCTGTCACCTTGTGGCTGGATCATGGCCAGATTCGTGACGCCCGGGTGGTGGCGGGGAGTGTGGGCATCGGTCCCGAGCGGCTGATAGACGTGGAATCGATGATGATTGGACAGCCTCCATCGCCAGCACTCTTCTCCTCGGTCGCCGAGGCTGCGGCGCGGTTAACGTATATAGAGGAGGAAGGATTCGAGTCGTCTGAATACAAGCGGCATCTGATTCAGGTGCTGACCAGGCGAGCGCTGCACGAAGCAGCGGAGCGAGCGGCGTAATGGCCAGCAACGCAGACGTGTCTACAGTCGAGCTGGTTGCTATCGAGACGACGGTCAATGGGAGAGCCGTGCGCGTTTCCCTGCCTGCTCAGACCACGCTCCTCGACTTCGTTCGCGAGGAACTCGGTCTGCGCGGGGCCAAACGATCGTGTGATGTTCAGGTTTGCGGCGCCTGCACCATGCTCCTCGACGGTTCGCCGGTTTCTTCATGTTGCACGCTTGCCTGGGAAGCAAACGGTCGGGAGGTGACGACGATCGAGGGTCTTTCTGCGCACGGCGCGCTTCACCCCATCCAGCAGGCATTCGTCGATGTCGGCGCGGTCCAGTGCGGTTTCTGCACCTCCGGAATGATCCTCACCGCTCAGTCGCTTCTGTCAGTGAACCCCACGCCCTCTCGCCAGGAAATCACGGCCTACATGAGCGGCAATCTCTGTCGCTGCACCGGTTACTGGCGGATCATCGACGCAATTCAGCTGGCCGGCGAGCGGATGCTGGACAAGGATGGTGGGTCGTGAGAACACCCCGGGTGCCCCGCCATTCCCAGATCACGGCCTGTCGTTCCCAGACCCCAGGCTGTCATTCCGAACCTACAGCCTGCCGCTCCGACTGTCATTCCGAGCGTAGCCGAGGAATCTCTTGTTTCCCATACGCACTCTGGAGACTGGAAACGACGTCGACCATCGACGAGAGATCCCTCCACTTCGGTCGGGATGACAGGCGGTTCTATGGGCGGGATGCGTCGCTGGTGGGCAAGTGCGCAAGAAACGGCGAGGCTACGCTTCACTCCCACGGCGGTCGGGATGACAGGCGGTTCGGTGGGCGGGATGCGTCGCTGGCTGCCCTGAATGCTGACTACCGACCTCTGACGGCTTCGGAGATGGGCCAATGACCCGTTCTTCCAACCATTCCTACATCCCTGGCGGCGATTCCGTCGGGCGAAACGTCCCCCGCATCGACGCTCGCGCCAAAGCGAGTGGGGAAACCGTCTATGCCGGGGACTTGCAGATTCCCGGTATGGTCTATGGCAAACTCCTCCGCAGCCCCTACGCGCATGCCCGCATCCGGTCGATAGACACCTCAGCTGCCAGACAATTGGCCGGTGTCGTGGCGGTGATGGTTGGCGAGGATATCCTCGACATCAACCCCTATTACGGTCACGCGATCAAGGACCGCCCGATTGTGGCTATCGACCGGGTTCGCTTTGCCGGTGAGCCGGTGGCCGCCGTCGCGGCGGAGACGCTGGAGATCGCCGCTGAAGCCGTTGAATTGATCGAGGTCGACTATGACCCGCTGCCAACCGCCATTTCGATCGACGAAGCTCTGGCCGAAGACGCGCCTCATCTGCACGTCACGACCCTTCTGAAGAAGGGACTCTTCCACGGACTCGGCGAGTTCGAACTGGAACCGGGCAACATCTGCTATCACCACAGTTTTGCCCGCGGTGATGCCGATGCCCTCTTCGCCGGTGCCGATATCGTCGTCGAGGGCGAGTACACCTTCCCCGGCATCTATCAGTACGCCATGGAAACACACACAACCATCGCGTCCTGGAATCCCCTGCAGGATGAAGTGCAACTCTGGTCAAACTGTCAGCACCCGTTTCTCGTCCGAGCGGAGATTGCCGATCTCTTTGGTCTGCCGATCAATAGCGTGCGCATCACCGTGCCCTGGCTGGGCGGCGGGTTCGGCAGCAAGTCATACACAAAGATGGAACCGATAACTGTCGCCCTGGCCCGCAAAGCCCGCCGCCCGGTGCGCATTGCCAATATGGTCGACGAGTCGATGGTTACCACCCGCCGCCACGGGATGAAGGCGTGGATGCGGACCGCCGCCAACAGCGACGGCACCCTCCTGGCTCGTGAAGTGCGAGCGTGGTTTGACACGGGCGCCTACGCGGACAACGGGCCGCGCGTCGTGGCCACCGGTGCCGACGCCGCACCCGGTCCCTACCGCTGGAGCGCGGTCAAAGTCGACGCCTGGGGTGTCTATACCAATACCTCCCCGGCTGGATCGTATCGCGCGTTTGGCGCCTCGCATCTGCAGTGGGTGGGCGAACTGCAAGTCGACGAAATCGGCCGCCGGTGCGGTCTCGACGGGCTGCAGATGCGCGAACGCAATTTGTTGACACCCGGCGAATATGTCCGTCCCGGCGGCAAACCACTCGACGCCGATCTGATCGGCGACATCCGCCAGGTTGCCCGAAATCTCGACTGGGGAAGCGACAAACCGGGCAACGTGGGTCGTGGCCTGAGCGTAGGTCTCCTGGCAGCGGGCGCCCATCCCGTTTCGACCGCGTTCTGCCGAATGGAAGCAGACGGCACGGTCACCGTTTACGGTTCTTCAACCGATATGGGACAGGGTGTGCGCACCGTGTACACCCAGATCATGGCTCAGGAGCTGGCGCTGCCGGTCGACCGTGTGCGTGTGGTCGGTGGTGATACTCAGGTCACACCCTACGATCGTTCCACCGGCGCCAGCCGCTCGACCACGCTGGCGGGCATGGCCGTGAAACGCGCCGGGGGAGAGCTTCGGCAGCAGTTGCTGGACATCGCCAGCCGGGAGTTCGGGCTGCCTCCGGAAGCGCTCGATATTCGCGACGGCGCGGTTTGGCATGAGGACGAGCGACGTTCCTATCCCGACCTTATCCGCGCTCATTTTGGGATGGTCGGCGGTGAGTTGATAGGCCGGGGTGAAGTCAGACCGGAACAGGGAAGCGGCTCCTACGCCGAAGGACCGGTTTTCTGGGAAGTCTGCATCGGCGGCATCGAGCTGGCCGTCGATCGCGATACTGGCAAGATCACCCTGATGAAAACGGCCAGCGTTGCCGACGTCGGCAAAGCCATCAATCCCGATCAGGTCGAGATTCAGGAAATGGGCGGCATCATGCAGGGGCTGGGCAATGCCCTCTGGGAGGAAATGCTGTTCGATCCTCAGACTGGTCAGTTGCTCAATTCCACGCTCTTCGACTATCACATCCCCACCTTCAGCGATCTGGCGGCGGAACACGTATCGTCGATCGTGGAAAACGAGGATGGGCCCGGTCCTTATGGTTCCAAGGGAGTGGGCGAAGGGGCACTGGCCGGGGCAATCGCCGCAGTGGCGACAGCCCTGCTCGATGCCGGTGTCAATATCGATCAACTTCCCGCCACGCCAGAGCGGGTCTGGCGGGCAATGCAAAAGGAAAGGATGGACTGATGGGAACGCGTGTCTATTTGCTCGACGGCGGCACTCTGATGCTCGATATGTCCTTTGTGACGTGGAATCATGGACAGGGAGTCGAATATCGCTTTCCGGTTTTCTCGGTTCTGGTCGACACCGGAGACAAGAAGGTGCTGATCGATACCGGGTTTGAAAAAGCCTGGGTCGATCGCGTTCTGCCGTTCGAGCTCCCCGAACAGAGCGAAGATCAGACGATCGTGGCCCAGCTGGCCAAGATTGGAATCCGACCGGAAGAGATCGATATCGTCGTCAATTCGCATCTCCATTTCGACCACTGCTCGGGGAACAAGTACTTCCCCGGCGCGCAGTTCGTGATGAGCAAAGAAGAGTTACGGCATGCCTACGTTCCCGATCCGTGGGAACGGCTGGGTTATGACCGCAATCTGGTCGACATGCCCGGGGCCAAAATCGAGCTTCTGGAGCTGAACGGATACGACTACGAAGTCGTCCCGGGGGTCACTCTGATCGAAACACCGGGGCATTCCTGTGGCCATCTGTCGGCCGTGGTGCGGCCCACCGGTGCCCCGCCGATGGTGTTCCCGGTCGACGTCGCCTACAACCCACACAACCTGTACGACAAGGTGCTGATGGGGCTGCATTCCGACCCGCGGGAACTCCTGGCATCGATGGTCAAGATCGAGAACATTGCCAAGAAGATCGGAGGAGAAATTTTCTTCTCGCATGATTCGGAAAGCTACAAAACCTACAAGAAGGCTCCTGACTTCTATGGTGAGTAGCGAGGCCTTTTTCCCAGCCTCCTTGCCCCTGGCGATGGGGAAGGATGAGCGCAACTGAATCGTGGTAACGAGCATGGCCGATGCCCTTTCCCCACGAGTTGAAATGCGCAGTATCTGCAAGCGGTTCGGACCGGTCCTGGCGAACGACAACGTCGACCTGACCCTCTGGCCGGGAGAGATCCACGCTGTCCTCGGCGAGAACGGCGCCGGCAAGACGACCCTGATGAACATCCTTTCCGGGATGTATCAGCCGGACAGCGGTCAGATTCTGCTCGATGGGGCACCTGCCATTATCCGGACGCCAATCGATGCGCTCGAACAGGGAATTGGAACCGTCTATCAGCATTTCACTCTGGTGCCAAATCTCTCGGTTATCGAGAATGTCGTGCTCGGCACACGAACCGGTTTTCGGCTCGATCTTGGCGCGTCCCAGACGCGGCTTCAGACGCTTCTCAACGATTTCGACCTGAATGCGACGCCGGAAACCGAAGTTCGTCATCTGTCGCTTGGACAGCGACAGCGAATCGAAATCATCAAAGTATTGTTCCGGGGCACTCGGGTGCTTCTCCTCGATGAGCCAACCTCCGTTCTGACGCCGGTCGAGGTCGAAGGTCTTTTCGCCATTCTTCGCAGACTGCGTGAGCAGAGTGTGGCTGTGGTCATCATCACTCACAAGCTCGACGAAGCGCTCGATCTCTCCGATCGCATCACTGTGCTGCGACAGGGCCGCAATGTCGGCGCGCTCGATCCAGGGGACCTGGCCGCTGCTGATCGGGAACATTCCCGGTTGCGGATTGTGGAGATGATGTTCGGCGGCAGTCCGGTCGCTGCGGCATCAGGATCAACGATCGCCAGCGCAGCGACGCCGGGAGCGACCCTCCTCTCTCTGCGCAACATCACTGCCGTCGGAGATCGCGGTGCTGCCGCAGTTCGCAATCTCTCGCTCGATCTTCATCGCGGCGAGGTTTTCGGCATCGCCGGCGTCGATGGCAATGGGCAGAAGGAACTTGGTGAAGTCATCGCGGGTCAGCGACGCACTTCGTCCGGCGATCTGCTGATCGCCGGTCGGACCATGACCAATCAGGGCGTCTCCGCGCTCAGCCGGGCCGGGATCGGCTATGTCACCGATGATCGTCTCGGTGAGGGATCGGTTCCTGGTAAGAGCGTGGCCGAAAATGCCGTACTGAAAACGATCGGGTTGCGTCCCTTCTCGCGCAAGTTCTGGCTCGACCGCAAGTCGATCGATCGGCACGCCGCCGAACTGATTCAGCAGTTCGATGTCCGCACCCCGAGTTCCTCGACACCGTTGACCCTGCTCTCCGGGGGAAACATTCAGAAGCTTCTGCTGGCCCGCGAACTGGCCATGAAACCGAAGGTACTCGTCTGCAACAAACCGACCTACGGGCTGGACATCCGCACCGCCCAGTTTGTGTTGCGGACATTGCGTGAACAGGCCAACGACGGTAACACCGTTCTCCTGATTTCGTCCGAGCTCGACGAGTTGCTCGATGTCAGCGATCGACTCGGTGTGATGTACAACGGCGAACTCGTGGCCATCTTCGAGCGTGGGGACTTCGATGTCGAGCAGATCGGTCAATTGATGCTGACTGGCAGACGAACAACCCGAGGTGCGGCAGCATGATTGCTCGGGCCCGGTTCTCCAGCGCTACGCTGATCCCACTGATCAGTAGTCTGATCGCCATTCTGATGGCGTTCGTAATCGGTGGTCTCTTTCTGGAGGCCACAGGTAAGGATGCGCTGGAGGCCTACCGGATTCTCATCGAGCGGGGACTCGGGAGTTCGATCGGGCTGACCGAAACGTTCAAGAAGATGGCGCCGCTGCTCATCGTCAGCAGTGGTCTGCTGGTGGCTCTGCGAGCCGGGGTGTGGAACATCGGCATCGACGGTCAGTTCATGGTCGGTGCGCTCTTCGCCGCCGTGACCGGTGGGTGGCTGGTCAGCACCATCCCCGATCCCTTGATGTGGATTGCCGCTTTCGCTGCCGGGTGCATTGGCGGCGTGATCTGGGCATTTGTCCCGGCCGTTCTGCGGGTACGCTTTGGTCTGAATGAGATCATCACGACGCTGATGATGAACTATGTAGCGCTGTACGTCACCGCCTGGCTGGTCAAGGGACCAGCAAAAGACCAGAGCATCGTTGCCCCGCAAACGAAAAAGATCCCGCTGGAAAACCGTCTTCCGGACATACCGGGTACCAGTGTCCACATCGGACTGTTGGTCGGTTTCGTCTGCATTGTTCTGGCAGCGGTGCTCTTTCGCTCAACTGTGCCTGGGTTCATGCTCGATGTCATCGGTCGCAATCGGCGGGCCGCCGTCCACGCCGGTATCCCCGTGGCCTCGCTGATGGTTATCGCGTTGCTGATCAGCGGCGGGACCGCCGGGATGGCGGGGGCGAACGACGTGTTCGGCGTCCAGGGACTTTTCAAAGGCAACTGGAATCCCGGATATGGTTTCACGGCGTTTGCCCTGGTGTATCTGGCCAGGTTGAATAGTCTGCTGATCGTTCCTTTCGCCTTCTTTTTCTCCTTCCTGCTGGTCGGTGGTGACTCGATGGCCCGGCGCGCCGACGTTCCAACCTATTTCATCGAACTTCTGGAAGGGCTGATGCTGCTCTGTTTCGCTGTTGCTGTGTTTCTCGAGCGCCGCTGGGCACAACGCACGGTGCGATCAGTAGCGACGGTGGATACCGCAACATCGGGGACCGTCGCGACAGCCGGGGGTGCGCAATGACCATCAACGGTATCGATGTCACCGATTTCCTCACCGCCATGCTGGCTACCGGGTTGCTTCGGGCAGTCCCGCTGGTGATCGCATCACTCGGCGATGTCTTCGCTCAGAAGGCAGGGCTGCTCAACCTGGGTATCGAAGGAATGATGCTCTCCGGCTGCTTCTTTGGATTTCACGCGGCCTACAAGACAGAGAATCTTGTGCTCGGCATGCTCGGTGGTATCGCCGCGG
>WBZO01003813.1_pt1 | contig 17036 bp, 14 predicted proteins | sample 5204261 | NCBI WGS metagenome assembly WBZO01 (sample SAMN12412400, study PRJNA552823) | activated sludge metagenome | isolation source: activated sludge from anammox sidestream of wastewater treatment plant... | place: USA: North Carolina | collected 2017-09 | reverse complement strand
CACGGAGTCGCCCCACCCCGGGTTCACGACCACAACGGTGGTGTCGGCCGCGTCCGCGATCTCCACCTCGGCCTGGCCCACCCCGACGGTCTCGACGAGTATCCACGGGGCGCCCGTCGCGTCGAGGACCCGCACGGCCTGGCGGGTGGCGAGCGCCAGGCCGCCCAGGTGGCCGCGGCTGGCCATCGACCGGATGTACACGCCCGGGTCGGTGGTGTGGTCCTGCATGCGGAGCCGGTCGCCGAGGATGGCGCCCCCGCTGAACGGGCTGCTGGGATCGACGGCGAGCACCGCGACCTCGATGCCGTCGCGGCGCATGCACCCGACCAGGGCGCCGGTCAGGGTCGACTTCCCGGCCCCGGGTGCCCCGGTGATCCCCACCGTGAACGCCCGCCCGGTGCGACCGAACAGCAGCGCCCCCACCTCGGTGGCCTCGGCGCCCCCGACCTCGGCCAAGGAGATCAGCTTGGCGAGCGCACGCCGGTCGCCGTCGAGCGCGCGGGCGGTGAGGGCGCCGGGGCCGGTGGGCGGCACGCCGCCCCTCAGGCGTCGGCGACGACCGACGTGACGCCGGGGACGCGGTCCATGATGATCCGCTGGACCCCGGCCTCGAGCGTCATCGTCGAGACGGGACAGGTGCCGCAGGCGCCCACCAGCGTCACGTGCACCACACCCCCCTCGGCGATGCGGTTGAACACTATGTCGCCGCCGTCGGCCTGGAGCGCGGGGCGGATCACGTCGATCGCCTGGCGCACACCGGTCTCCATCTCGGCCGTACCGCCGGCGGCGGGACCGTCGATAGTGGTGTCGGTGCTCATCGGTACCTCCGGCCGCGGCTCGGCATGGGCTCCGCGGCGTGGACGGGCCCGGGAACCTCCCGGCCCTTCCGGACCCCCAGTATCCCAGACCGGCCGGCCCCGGCCGCCACGCGCTCAGCCGCCGATGGAGAACATGGCCGCCAGGTCGTGGCGGGAGTAGGCCCGGAAGGCCACCAGCGTCTCGGTGGCCAGGACCCCCGGCAGCTTGGCGATGCCGTCGGTGACCACCCCGGCGAGGGCCTCGTGCTCCCGGACCCGCACCAGGGCCACGAGGTCGTACTCGCCGGTCACGGAGTACACCTCGCTCACGTGCTCGAGCGCGGCGAGCTCGGAGGCGGTCTCGGGGATGGCGTCGATGTCGGCGCCGATGAGCACGATGGCGGTGATCACGGTCCCTCCTCCCCGCTCGGCCGGTCCGCCCCCACGGCCTCGACGTCGGCGCCCAGCGAGCGCAGGGAGCCGGCCAGGTCGCGGTAGCCGCGGTCGACGTGATGACGATCGAACACGACGGTCTCGCCGTCGGCGGCGAGACCGGCGATGACCAGCGCGGCGCCGGCCCTCACGTCGAGCGCCCGGACCGGGGCGCCCGACAGGCGGGGCTTGCCCCGCACCACGGCGTGGCGGCCCTCGGTGCGGATGTCGGCGTCCATGCGGTTGAGCTCGTCGACGAAGGAGAAGCGGTTGTCGAAGATGTTCTCGGTGACGATGGCCGTGCCGTCGGCGACGGAGAGGAGCGCGACGGCGAGCGGCATGTAGTCGGTGGCGAAGCCGGGGAACGGGAGCGTGGCGATGTCGGCGGCGCGCAGCCGCTCGTCGGCCCGGGCCCACAACCCCGACGGCGCGGCCGAGACCCGCATGCCCATCTCGCCGAGCTTGCGGGCCACGAGCTCCAGGTGGTGGAGGCTGGTGCCCTCGATGGTGATCTCGCCACCCGCGATGCCGCAGGCCATGAGGTAGGTGCCGGCCTCGATCCGGTCGCCCATCACCTCGACGTCGACCCCGGCGACCTCCTCGACCCCCTCGACCTCGATGGTCGACGACCCCGCCCCGAACACCCGCGCCCCCATCCGGTTGAGCATCGCCGCGAGGGCGGTGATCTCCGGTTCGCGGGCCGCGTTCTCGATCACCGACGTGCCCTTGGCCAGCACCGCCGCCGTGAGCAGGTTCTCGGTGGCCCCCACGCTCGGGAACTCGAGCACCACCCGCGCGCCCGTGAGGACGGGAGCCCGGGCCTCGATGAAGCCGTGCACCACCGAGAGCTCGGCGCCCATCGCCTCGAGGCCGCGGAAGTGCATGTCGAGCTTTCGGTTGCCGATGTTGTCGCCGCCGGGCATCGCCACCCGGGCCGACCCGCAACGCCCGAGGAGGGGTCCGAGCACGTTGATCGAGGCCCGCATCCGGGTGACGAGCTCGTAGGGCGCCTCGCCGGTGATCTCACCCGACGCGTCGACCCGGATCTCGTGGGGCCCGACCCACTCCACCGCCGCGCCCAGCGCCCGCACGACGTCGATCATCACGTCGAGGTCGGCGACGGGGTCGACGTTGCGCAGGGTGGTGGCCCCCGGGGCGAGGAGCGCCGCGGCCATCTGCTTGAGACCCGCGTTCTTGGTGGCGCCGGCGACCCGCACGGTGCCCGACAGCGGCCCGTTGGAGCGGACGACGAACGCCCCGCGGTCCTCCATGCCCGACGATGGTACGCGGGGGCGGCGCGCGGCGGGCCGATCGCGCCTCAGCGGGCCTCGTAGCGGGGGGGCCGCTGCTCGACGAAGGCCGCGATGGCCTCCTTCATGTCGTCGGAGCGCAGGCAGACGGCCTGCGCCTCGGCCTCGACGACGAGGCCGTCGTGGACGGTGTCGGCGACACCCGCGGCGGCGACGGCCCGCTTGGAGCCCCTCACGGCCAGCGGGGGCTGGGCCGCGATCAGCTCGGCGAGCGACGCGGCCTCGGCGTCGAGGTCGGCGTCGTCGACGAGCCGCTCGGCGAGGCCGATGCGGTAGGCCTCCTCGGCGTCGATGCGCGCCGCGGTGAAGATCATCTCCTTGGCCTTGCCCGCGCCGACGAGCCGGGGCAGACGCTGGGTTCCACCGAGGTCGGGCATGATCCCGTAGCGCAGCTCGAGCAGGCCGAGGCGGGTGCCGCGGGCCACGATGCGCACGTCGCAGGCCAGCGCGAGCTGGAGGCCGGCACCCAGGGCGTAGCCCCGCACCGCGGCGATGGTGGCGAAGGGGGCGTCCTCCAGCCACGTGTAGGCCTCCTGGGTGCGCAGGACGGCTGCCGCCACCGGATCGGCGTGCTGCGGGCCGGCACCGGGTTCGTTGCCGCCGGTGCCCTCCGTGAGGGCGTCGGTGGACTCGCCTACCTGGTCGAGGGTCCCGGCGAACATCGAGGTGTCGATGCCGCTCGAGAACGCCCGGCCCTCACCGGTCACGACCAGGGCCCGGATGTCGCCGGGGTCGGCGAGCAGCTCCCGGCCCAGCCGGCGGAGCTCGCCCCACATCTCGGCGGTGAACGAGTTGAGCTTCTCGGGGCGGTCGAGGACGAGCCGCGCGACGTGCCCGTCGCGTTCGAGTCGGAGCGTGTTCCAGGCCATCGCCCGAGGGTAGCCCCGCGCGCCTCGGGGCGCGTTTCGCTTCACTCCATGCAGGTTTGCACGGACTGCATCGTTCCTGGGTACGCTGGCGCGATGACCACCGACGTCGGCCTGCGCGAGCGCAAGAAGAGCGAGACCCGCCAGGCCATCGCCGATGCCGCCCTCGACCTCGCCCTGCGCCACGGGCCCCACGACGTCACCGTCGACGACATCGCGGCCGCGGCCGACGTCTCGCCCCGGACGGTGTTCAACCACTTCCCGAGCAAGGAGGCGGCCATCCTGGGGATCGACCCCGGGCGCCGGCGGGTGCTGCTCCGGAGCCTCGAGGAGCGCCCCGACGACGAGCCGCCCCTCGCCGCCCTGCGCCGCACCCTCGCCGAGCTCTACGCGCCCGACCGGCTCAGGCGCTGGCGCTCCCGGGCCCGCCTGGCCCGCGAGCACCCGTCGCTCCAGGCCGCCTACGTCGGCGCGTTCGCCGAGCTCGAGGACGACCTCACCGCCGTGATCGGCCGGCGCACGGGCGTCGACCCCGACACCGACCCCTACCCGCGGCTCGTGGTCGCCGTCATGGCCGTCACCATGAGGGTCTCGCTGACCCACGCCGCCGCCTCCCACCTCGACGACGCCGAGCTCGACCGCACCGTCGACCGGGCCTTCGCCATGGTCGCCGCCGGCCTGCCGCCGCCCGGCGGCTGAGCCCCCGACGCTCCCGTCCGCCTCCCGCGACCCGACCCCCGACCGACCCGCGACCGCCACCACGCCCAGGACCGAGGACCCGTGCTCATCCGCCTGCTCCGCGACTACATCGGCCGATACCGCGGCCTCGTCGTGGCCCTGCTCCTGCTCCAGACCGTCCAGGCCCTCGCCACCCTCACGCTGCCCAGCCTCATCGCCGACATCATCGACCGCGGCGTGATCCGCGGCGACAACGGCTACATCTGGTCGACGGGCGGGGTGATGCTCGGCATCACGTTCCTCCAGGTGGTGGCCAGCGCGGCGGCGGTCTACTTCGGGTCGCGCACGGCCATGGCCTTCGGACGCGACGTGCGCGCCGACCTCTTCCACCGGGTGTCGGCCTTCTCGGCCCGCGAGGTCGCCGACCTCGGCGCCCCCTCGCTGATCAACCGGCTGACCAACGACGTGCAGCAGGTCCAGATGTTCGTGCTGCTCACGTGCACGCTGCTCATCGCGGCCCCCATCACGGGGGTGGGCGGGGTCTTCATGGCCATGCGCGAGGACGTGGGCCTGTCGTGGATCATCGCCGTGAGCATCCCGGTGCTGCTGGTCGGCATCGGGCTCGTGGTCTCGCGGATGATCCCGCAGTTCCAGCGGATGCAGGTCCGCATCGACAACGTCAACCGGGTGCTGCGCGAGCAGCTCACCGGAATCCGGGTGGTGCGGGCCTTCGTGCGGGAACCCGCCGAGCAGCGCCGCTTCGCCCACGTGAACGGCGAGCTGACGGAGACGTCGCTGCGGGCCGGGCAGATCCAGGCCTTCCTGTTCCCGATCGTGATGGTGGTCCTGAACGTCTCCAACGTCGCGGTGCTCTGGTTCGGGGCCGGGCGGATCGACCGGGGCCAGATGCAGATCGGTGCGCTGATCGCCTTCCTGACCTACCTCACCCAGATCCTCATCGCGGTGATGATGGCCACCTTCATGGTGGTGCTGGCGCCGCGCGCCGCGGTCAGCGCCGAGCGGATCGTGGAGGTCTTCGACACCTCACCGTCGGTCCGACCCCCGGCGGTCCCGGTGGCGCCCCCGGCCGGGCGGGGCGGGCTCGAGCTGCGCGACGTGGGCTTCCACTACCCGGGCGCCGAGGCGCCCGTCCTCTCGGGCGTCGGCTTCACGACCGGGCCCGGCCGCACCACGGCGATAATCGGCAGCACCGGGGCCGGCAAGACGACCCTCCTCAACCTCGTGCCCCGGCTCTTCGACGCCACCGAGGGCGCGGTCCTCGTCGACGGCGTCGACGTGCGCGACCTCGATCCCGAGGCGCTGTGGGCGCGCATCGGCCTCGTGCCCCAGAAGCCCTACCTGTTCTCGGGGACGGTGGCCTCCAACCTGCGCTTCTCGGCCCCCGGAGCCACCGACGACGACCTGTGGGAGGCGCTGCGCGTCGCCCAGGCCGCCGACTTCGTGGCCGAGATGCCGGGCGGCCTCGAGGCGACGATCAGCCAGGGCGGCACCAACGTCTCGGGCGGTCAGCGCCAGCGTCTCGCCATCGCCCGGGCCCTGGTGCGCCGGCCCGGGATCTACCTGTTCGACGACTCCTTCTCGGCCCTCGACCTCGCCACCGACGCCCGCCTGCGCGCCGCCCTCCGGCCGTGGACCGTCGACGCCACGATCGTGGTCGTCGCGCAGCGGGTGTCGACCATCCGCGACGCCGACCAGATCGTGGTCCTCGAGGGCGGCCGGATCGTGGGGCTCGGCACCCACCCCGACCTGCTGGCCGGCTGCCCCACCTACCAGGAGATCGTCGCCTCGCAGATGAGCCCCGAGGAGGCGGCGTGAGCCCGGGCGCCGGGCCGTCCGGCGACGGGGCCGGGCCCGGGGGGACCCCTAAGCGACCCGTAGCCACCGAGGCCCGGGGCTTCGCAGGAGGCCGGTTCGCGGCCGGGATGCCGGCCGAGGCGGTCGAGGACGCGCGCGGCGCGGCGCGGCGGTTGCTGGCCGCGGTCCGGCCCGACCGGGCCGCCGCCACGGCCATGGTCGCGGCCTCGCTGGTGAGCGTGACCCTCTACGTGCTGGGGCCCAAGATCCTCGGCCACGCCACCGACATCATCGTCGACGGGATCATCGCCCGGTTCGGCGGCCGGGGAGGCGTCGACTTCACGGCCCTGCGCAACACCCTGCTGGGCGTGCTGGTCCTGTACGCGGGCGCGTCGAGTCTGGCCTGGCTCCAGTCGTACCTGCTCGCCGGGGTGGTCCAGCGGATGATGTCGCGGCTGCGCTCCGACGTCGAGGACAAGATCCACCGCCTCACCCTGTCGTACGTCGACGGGCAGCCCCGCGGCGAGCTCCTGAGCCGCGTCACCAACGACATCGACAACCTCGGCACCAGCCTCCAGCAGTCGCTGAGCCAGGTGCTCACCTCGACGCTGACGATCATCGGCGTGACGGTGATGATGCTCACGATCTCGTGGATCCTGGCCCTCGTCGCGGTCGTGACCATCCCGACCGCCCTGTTCCTGGTGAGGCAGGTCACCCGCCGCTCCAAGCGGCTCTTCGTCGCCCAGTGGACCCACACCGGCACCCTCAACGCCCAGGTGGAGGAGGCGTTCACCGGCCACGCGCTGGTGAAGGTGTTCGGGCAGACGGCCGCCTTCGAGGAGAGCTTCCGCGACACCAACGACGCCCTCTACCGGTCGGGGTTCGGAGCGCAGTTCATCGCCGGGATCATCCAGCCCACTATGTACTTCCTCGGGAACCTCAACTTCGTGGCCATCGCGGTGATCGGCGGCCTGCGGGTGTCGTCGGGGGCGATGACCGTCGGCGACATCCAGGCGTTCATCCAGTACTCCCGCCAGTTCACCCAGCCCATGAACCAGCTCGCCTCGATGGTGAACGTCCTCCAGTCGGGCCTGGCGTCGGCCGAGCGGGTGTTCGCGCTCCTCGACGTGGAGGAGCAGTCGCCCGACCCCGCCGAGCCGCTCACCGACGAACAGCCCCGGGGGCGCATCGAGTTCGACTCGGTGTGGTTCTCGTACCGACCCGACGAGCCGCTGATCACCGACCTGTCGCTGGTGGCCGAGCCGGGCCGGACGGTCGCCATCGTCGGCCCCACCGGGGCCGGCAAGACCACCCTCGTCAACCTCATCATGCGTTTCTACGAGATCGACGCCGGCACCATCACCCTCGACGGCCACGACACGTCGAAGATGTCGCGGGCCGAGCTGCGATCCAACGTCGGGATGGTCCTCCAGGACACCTGGCTCTTCGGCGGGTCGATCCGCGACAACATCGCCTACGGGCGTCTCGACGCCACCGAGGACGAGATCCTCGACGCGGCGCGGGCCGCCTACGTCGACCGCTTCGTGCACGCCCTGCCCGACGGCTACGACACGGTCGTCGACGACGAGGGCACCTCGGTGAGCGCCGGGGAGAAGCAGCTCATCACCATCGCCCGGGCCTTCCTCGCCGACCCCACCATCCTGATCCTCGACGAGGCCACCAGCTCCGTCGACACCCGCACCGAGGTGCTGATCCAGCGGGCCATGGCCGCCCTGCGCTCGCAGCGGACCAGCTTCGTGATCGCCCACCGGCTCTCCACCATCCGCGACGCCGACCTCATCCTGGTGATGGAGTCGGGCCGCATCGTGGAGCAGGGCGACCACACCGAGCTCCTGGCCGCCCGGGGCGCCTACTGGCGGCTCTACCGCTCCCAGTTCGCCGGCGCCATGGCCGACGTGTGACCGGCACCCGCGTCGCGCCACGCCACGCGATCGCCACCGGCCGGTCAGGGACCCGGCGTCGGGAGGGACGCGACCCAGGCGGTGGCCGCGGCGGCGGCGTCGGCGACCGTGTCGTCGAGGGTGAGCCCCGACGCCTTCAGGGGGCGGAAGCCGTGGTCGGCGGTCTCGAGCCAGTGGAACGTGACCGGGCCGGGGACGGCAGCGGCCTCGCGCTCGAGGAGCTCCCGGTCGGCGAGCGCGTCGCGGGTGCCGCTCACGAACAGGACCGGCACGTCGATGCGGGGGAAGTGCTCGACCCGCCGCTTCTCGGGCCTCCCCGCCGGGTGCAGCGGGTAGCCGAGGAGCAGCAGGCCGAGGCACGCGACGGGATCCGTGGGGTCGGCGGCGACGAGCGAGCAGTACCGGCCCCCCATCGACCGGCCCCCCAGGACCAACCGCTCCGAGGGGAGCCGCACCTTCCGGGCCAGGTCGGCCGCGGCGGCGCGGGTGGCCTCCAGCAGCACGGCCGGCCGGTCGGGGGTCCGGCGCCCGGCGGCCCGGTACGGGTAGCGGAACCTCATCGACGGGATCCCCGCTTCGGCGAGCGCCGCGGCGGTGGCGGCGAGCGGCGGCGCGTCGAGGTCGGCCCCCGCCCCGTGGGCGAGCAGCACGGCCCGGTCGGCGCCGCGGCGCGGCCCGTCGAGCACCACGTCGGCGGCACGGCGCCCCGGAGCTCCCACACGGGGCACGGTACCGGCGGCGGTGTGGTGCGGGAATCGGCGGTTCTGGCAAGCTTTGGCGCCATGCCTCTTCCGGATCGGCCCTCGCGCGACCGCCCCCTCCGTGTCGCCTACCTCGTGTACCGAGGTAACCCGCACTGCGGCGGCCAGGGCGTCTACACCCACTATCTGGCCCGCGAGCTCACCGCGATGGGCCACCACGTCGAGGTGTACTCAGGCCAGCCCTACCCCGAGCTCCACGACCCGAGCCTGCTCGTGAAGGTCCCGAGCCTCGACCTCTACCGCCCCGACAACCCGTTCCGGGTTCCGTGGCCGCACGAGTTCCGCGACTCCGTCGACCTGCGGGAGTTCGGGATCATGAGCGCGGCCGGCTTCCCCGAGCCGTACACGTTCAGTGTCCGGGCCCGTCGCCTGCTCGCCCGCCGCCGCGACGACTTCGACCTGGTCCACGACAACCAGTGCCTGGGGACGGGCCTGCTGCGCATGATCGACGACGGCTGGCCGGTGTGCGCCACGCTGCACCACCCCATCACCGTCGACCGCGACCTCGACCTCGCCCACACCACCAACCCGTGGCGGCGCCTCACGCTGCGCCGCTGGTACTCGTTCCTCGGCATGCAGATGAAGGTGGCGCGGCGCATCCCCCGCCTGGTCACGGTCTCCGAGAGCTCCCGCGGCGACATCGTCGAGCAGATGGGAGTGGCCCGCGACCGCCTGCACATCGTGCCCGTCGGGGTCGACCAGGCCGTGTTCCGGCCCCTGCCCCACGTGGCCCGGGTCCCCGGCCGGCTGATGACGACGGCCAGCTCCGACGTCCCCATGAAGGGCCTGGTCCCCCTGCTCGAGGCGCTGGCGAAGATCCGGACCGAGCGCCCCGACGCGCACCTGGTCGTCATCGGCAAGAAGAAGAACGGCAGCCGCATCCCCGGGGTCATCTCCCGCCTGGGGCTCGAGGGCGCGGTCGAGTTCGTGAGCGGCGTGTCGACCGAGCGGATCGTCGAGCTCTACGCCGAGGCGGAGGCGGCCTGCGTACCGAGCCTCTACGAGGGCTTCTCGCTACCCGCCATCGAGGCCATGGCCTGCGGCGTCCCCCTGGTCGCCACCACCGGCGGCGCCCTGCCCGAGGTGGTCGGCACCGGCGGCGAGACGGCCCTCACGGTGGAGCCGGGCGACCCCTCCGCGCTGGCCGGTGCCCTGCTGCGCCTCCTCGGCGACCCCGACCTCCGGGCCCGCATCGGCGCCGCGGGGCGCGAGCGGGTCCTCGACCGCTTCACCTGGCGGGCGACGGCCGAGGGGATGGTCGAGAACTGGCGGGCGCTCCTCGACTCCCGCGCGGGGTCCGGCGGTGCCGAGGGGGCACCCGCCGCGTGCTGACGGTCGACTTCGACCGCCTCCGCCTCGAGCCGGGCCGGCGCCTCCTCGACATGGGCTGCGGCGGAGGCCGCCACGCCTTCGCGGCGCTCAAGCGCGGCGCGACGGTCATCGCGCTCGACCACAGCGAGGGTGAGCTCAAGGAGGTCCGCCACACGGTGGCGGCCATGGTCGACGCCGGCGAGGTGCCGACCGGCACCGGATGGGGTGCCGTCAACGGCGATGCCCTGCGCCTGCCGTTCGACGACGGGTCCTTCGACGCCGTGGTCGGCTCCGAGGTGCTCGAGCACATCGGCGACGACGAGGGCGCCATCGCCGAGCTGGCCCGGGTGCTCCGCCCGGGTGGACGCATGGCGGTCACGGTGCCGACCCGCTGGCCGGAGCGGATCTGCTGGGCCCTCGACCACAACTACCACGACACCCCCGGCGGGCACGTGCGCATCTACCGCCAGCACGAGCTGGAGCTCAAGCTCGAGCGGGCCGGGCTGTTGCTGCGGGGGTCGCACCACGCGCACGCGCTCCACAGCCCGTACTGGTGGATCCGCTGCGCGGGCGGAGTCGACCGCCCCGACCGGCTACTCGCCCGCCGCTACCACGACGTGCTGGTGTGGCAGCTCACCCGCAACCCCCGCTGGCTGGCGGCCCTCGACCGGGCCCTCAACCCGGTGATGGGCAAGAGCCTGGTGGTCTACACGGAGAAGCCGGCCCGGTGAGGCTGCCCGAGGTCGAGGGCGTCATCGGCGCGCGCGACGTGGCCGCCACCGTCGACGCCATCGCGTCGGTCCAGCTCCCCGACGGCAACATCCCGTGGACGCCGGGCACCAAGACCGACCCGTGGAACCTGGTGGAGGCGGCCATGGCCCTCGACGTGGGCGGCCGCCACGCCGACGCGGCGCGGGCCTACGAGTGGCTCCGCGGACATCAGCACGACGCCGGTTCGTGGCACGCCTACTACCTCGGCGACGACGTCCACGACCCCACCCTCGACACCAACGTCACCTGCTACGTGGCGGTGGGGGTCTGGCACCACCACCTCACCACCGGCGACACGGCCTTCCTTCGCCGGATGTGGCCCACGGTGGAGCGGGCGATCGACTACGCGCTCTCGCACCAGCGGGAGACGGGCGAGATCGCCTGGCGCGGCGACGACCCCGCCGACGGCGCCCTGCTCACCGGCTCGTCGAGCATCCACATGAGCCTGCGCTGCGCCATCGCCATCGCCGACCGCCTCGACCAGGACCGCCCCGACTGGGAGCTGTCGCTCGGATCGCTCGCGATCGCGGTGGCCCACCGGCCCGGCGTGTTCCTCGACAAGGCCCGCTGGGCCATGGACTGGTACTACCCCATCCTCGGTGGGGTGCTGCGAGGCGAGCCGGCCCACGCCCGCGTGGCCGCCTTCTGGGACACGTTCGTGGTCGAGGGGCGGGGCGTGCGCTGCGTCTCGGACCGCCCGTGGGTGACCGCGGCCGAGACCTGCGAGCTGGTGATGGCCCTCGACGCGATCGGCGCCCACGACCGGGCCCACGAGCTGTTCGCGTGGGTGCAGTTCCTCCGCCACGACGACGGCGCCTACTGGTGCGGGATGAACTTCCCCGACGGCGCGTTCCACGAGACCGGCCAGCACTTCACCCCCGACCACCCGACGTGGAACTCGGCCGCGGTGGTGCTGGCCGCCCAGGCGCTGGGCGGCACCGGCCCCACCGCCGGGCTCTTCCGGGGCGAAGGCCTGCCCACGGGCCTCAGCGCGGAGGAGCTCCTCCAGGCCGGGGTCGAGATCGAAGCCGAGCGCGTCCGCCCGCGCGTCGGGCCGTCGCCCGCGCACGAGGCGCCGCCGCCCGAGGGCTGAGACGGACCGGCCGTACTCTCCCGTCGGGGCGGATCCGGCTGCGACCTTCCCCAAACGGCCACCTCCGGACCGTCAGCTCGCCGGTCGCCTCAGCACCCGGAGGCTCCCGGTCGTGGCGGCGGGCACGAAGCCGTCGGCCACCGCCCGCTGCCACACCCGGAACGGCGCCTGGCCCCCGTCGGCCGGGTCCTCGAAGACATCGTGGATCGCCAGCCGGCCGCCCGGCGCGACGTGGCGGGCCCACGCCTCGTAGTCGGCCATGGCGACGTCGTCGGCGTGACCGCCGTCGACGAACAGCAGGCCGAGGGGAGCACCCCAGAGCGCGGCCACCGTGACCGACTCCCCCACCACCGCGACCACCGAGCCCTCGAGGCCGGCGTCCTCGACCGTGCGGCGGAAGAACGGCAGGGTGTCCATCCGACCGGTGCGCGGGTCGACGACCTCGGGGTCGTGGTGCTCCCACCCGGACTGGTTCTCCTCCGACCCGCGGTGGTGGTCGACGGAGACCAGCACGGTCCCGGCCTCCCTGGCGGCGGCGCCGAGGTACACGGCCGACTTGCCGCAGTACGAACCGACCTCCAGCAACGGCCCGACGGCCGCCCCCTCCAAGCCGGCCCGGTGGAGCGCCGCCCCTTCGTCGTCGGGCATGAAACCCCGCGCGGCGCGCGCCGCGGCGAGCAGGGCGTCATCCACCGACGGGACCTCCGGCGGGGAGACGGCGGCGGGAGCGCAGCAGGCGCTCGTAGAACGGCACGAGCGCGTCGGCACCTCCGGGGCTCCCGGCCCGCACGGCTTCGGCCGCGGCCCGGCCCAGACGGTCGCGCCGCTCGGGGTCGCCGACGAGCTCCTCCAGCGCCCGGCGCAGGGCGGGCACGTCGCCGGGCGGCACCAGGAGGCCGGTGCGCCCGTCGTCGACGACCTCCTGGAGCCCACCCGTCCGGCTGGCGATCACCGGCAGGCCGTGGGCCGCGCTCTCGAGCGCGACGCGCCCGAGCGGCTCCTGCCAGACCGACGGGACCGCGACGACGTCGACCCCCCCGTAGAGCTCCGCGGCGGGCACGAAGCCCACGTACCGGATCCCCGGATGGGAGTAGCGGGCCTTGAGGCCGGCGACGTAGTCGTCGTCGCCGGCGCCGGCCACGAGGAGCTCGGCGCGCCCGGGCGGGAGTCCGGTGAACGCCTCGAGGAGCGGGGCGATCCCCTTCTGGGGCTCGATCCGCCCCAGGAAGCCGATCCGCACCGGCGCACCCGCCGGGCGGGGTGGCCGGTCCTGGGCCGTGCGTCCCGGAGGCGGCAGGTCGACCCGGGGCCGGGAAACGAGGTACTCGCGGGCGCGGGGGAAGTACCCGGCGCTCAGGTGGGTCTCGAGGACGAACGCGCTGATCCCGACGACCCCGTCGACGGCGGCCGAGGCGTCGAGGCGGGGCAGCGAGAACACCCGGCAGGTGGTGCAGTGGGTCTCGCAGTTCGCGCCGGTGTCGGAGCGGAACATCCCGCTGTTGGGGCACATCAGGTAGTAGTCGCGGATCGTGTGCACGACCGCGATCCCGGCCTCCGCCGCGGCGCGCCAGGCCGCGACCGACACGCCGGCCAGGTTGTTGGTGTGCAGCACGTCGGGGCGCTCGGCGTCGAGCACCTCGCCGACCCGGCGGGCCATGGTGCGGTTGTAGGAGTCGAAGGTGTGCCACAGGGGCTTGCCGAGCAGCGCGCCCCCGTGGGCGATGCGCCCCTCGTTCTCGCGGCCGAACGGCCAGTAGAGGTTCCGCAGGCCGAGCCGGTGGACGCGCACGCCGTCCTGGTTGGTGAGGGAGTACGAACGGGGATCGGGCTGGAGGCTGACCACCGCCACGTCGTGCCCGGCGGCCAGCACCTCCTTGGCGCTGAGCTGCACGGAGACCTCGGCTCCGCCCACCCGGTACGGCGGGTACAGCGAGTTGACCATGCAGATCTTCACGATTCGACTCCCGACATCACCGGCTCAGAAGACCGCCTGCTCGCGGTGGCGGCCGAAGACCGACGCCAGGGCGTCCATGATCTCCCCGACGGTGGCGTAGGCGCGCACGGCGTCGAGGATCACGGGCATGAGGTTGACGGCCGGGTCGGCGGCGTCGGCCCGGACGCGCACCAGCACCGCCTCCACGCCGGCCGACGACCGGTCGGCCCGCACCTGGGCCAGGCGGGCGAGCTGCTTGTCCTCGTACTCGGGCCCGATGGCGAGGGTCTCGGGGGGATCGTCCTCGTTGCCCTCGGTGTGGGCGTTGACTCCCACCTTCAGGTGCCGGCCGTCGGAGAGCTTGCGCTCGAGCTCGTAGGCCGACTGGGCGATCTCGGCCTGGAACCAGTTCTCCTCGATCCCGGCGAGGACGCCCTCGAGCATCGACCCGTCGCCGAGGCGGTCGAGGTGGGCGAACACCTCCTCGGCCCGGCGCTCCATCTCGCCGGTCAGCGTCTCGACGAACCACGAACCCCCGAGCGGGTCGGCCACGTTGGCCACGCCCGTCTCGTGGGCGATCACCTGCTGGGTGCGCAGGGCCAGGCGGGCGGCCTGCTCGGTGGGCAGGGCGAGGGCCTCGTCGTAGCTGTTGGTGTGGAGGCTCTGCGTACCGCCCAGGACCCCGGCCAGGGCCTCGACGGCGGTGCGCACCAGGTTCACCAGCGGCTGCTGGGCGGTGAGCGACACGCCCGCGGTCTGGGTGTGGAACCGGAGCTGCATCGAACGGGCGGCCTCCGCGCCGTAGCGGTCACGCATCCAGCGGGCCCAGATGCGCCGCGCGGCGCGGTACTTGGCGATCTCCTCGAAGAAGTCGATGTGGGCGTTGAAGAAGAAGCTGAGGCGGGGCGCGAAGTCGTCGACGGCGAGACCGGCGGCGAGAGCGGACTCCACGTAGGCGAAGCCGTTGGCCAGGGTGAAGGCCAGCTCCTGGGCGGCGCTCGAGCCGGCCTCCCGGATGTGGTACCCGGAGATGGACACCGGGTGCCAGCGGGGCATCTCGGCGGTGCAGAAGGCGATGGTGTCGGACACGAGCCGCATGCTCGGCCGCGGCGGGAACACGTACTCCTTCTGGGCCTGGTACTCCTTGAGGATGTCGTTCTGGAGCGTGCCCCCGAGCCGGGCCCGCTCCACCCCGCTCTTCTCGGCCGCGGCCACGTACATGGCCAGGAGCACCGCCGCCGGCGAGTTGATGGTCATGGAGGTGGTCGCCCGACCGAGGTCGATGCCCCGGTAGAGGTCCTCGACGTCGGCGAGGGTGTCGACGGCCACCCCGCACTTCCCCACCTCCCCGGCCGAGAGGGGGTCGTCGGAGTCGCGTCCCATCAGGGTGGGCAGGTCGAACGCCGTCGACAGGCCGTCGCCGCCGTTGGCGAGGATCTCCCGGAAGCGGCGGTTGGTGTCCTCGGCGGTCCCGAACCCGGCGAAGAGCCGCATGGTCCACAGCCGGTCGCGGTACATCCGCGGGTAGGCGCCGCGGGTGTAGGGGTACTCCCCCGGTCGCTCGGCCGGGTCGCCGCCGGGTTCCCCCGGGCCGGCGCCCGGCGCCGGCGACGGCCCGTAGACCGGCTCCAGTGGCACGCCGGAGTACGTGTCGAAGTCGCCGGACCGCTCAGCCATCCCGACCATGCTCGCGCGTCCGACCCCACCCGGGCCCCACGCCCGCACCGGCCTAGACCGTTGCCCGCCGGTAGCGCCTCGACCCCGCCGTAGCACAACCCCACACGCGGCCGAACGAACGAGCACCGGCCGGCCCGGAGAAACCCGCCGCGAGAAAGGTCCGCCTGACGGGTCGGAACGCCCCCTAGGCCGCGTGGAGGAGGCGGAGGTTGTCGAGCGCCTTGTCCCGGTGCTCTAGGAGGCGCTCTACCGCCTGTTGCATCCTGGTCTCGCCCAGGTGGGGCCGGATGCCACCGGCGAGGTTGAGCCGGGAGCGTTCGAGCCAGTCGGCGACGTCGGGCTCCGCGCCCCAAAGCGCCTCGGCGATCGTGGATACGTAGGTCGTGGGGATCCAGTCGTGCGCGGTGGCCGGATACACGTTCGGTGGGCAGAGGCGGTTCTTCTCGGCGTCGTCGTCGCGGGTGGCCTCGATGTAGCCGACCATCGCGGCGTTGAAGGGCGTGAGGCCGATACGCATCGTCTGGACGGTGATGCGATCGGGCTCGAAGATCGGGCGGGACGTGGTGGCCGGGAGCCCGGCGGCGGTGCAGTCGACGAAGAGGCGACCGGGCTCGGAGCGCACCGGGCCGCCGTCGAGCACGATCTCGGTGCGCCCGATCCGGCGCACCCGTCCGAGCCGCACCACGTTCTCCACCGACCGGAGCGACTCGGCCTCAGCCGCGCTCAGGGTCGCGGCCCGGAACATCGTGGGTTCGACGCTCGGGTCGATGCGCAGCAGCCGGCCGCTTCCCTCGAGGCGCCGGAAGAGATCGTCGACGCTCGTCGCCTCGGCGGCGGCCTGCATCTCGAGCGAGACCCCCTCCACCACCGAGGCCACCTGATCGCGGGGCTGGAGGAACCGGCGGTCGTAGCACCAGGACTCACGGGGCTTTATCCAGCAGATCGTCTCGGGCGGCACGCCGTGGGCCAGCAACCAGTTGCAGGTGTCCATGCCGGTCTTGCCCGACCCGACGACGGTGAACCCCCGTACCGAGCCGTCCCAGCCCGGCGCGACCAGGGCGTTGGGCGGCACCACGCGCACTCCGTCGTCGACCGCGAAGGGGCACGCGTGCCGGGACGGAACCTCGCCCTCTAGGTAGGTGGCGTCGACGAGCTTGCGCCGGACCCGCACGGTCGTCTCCTTACCGGTGAGCCGGGAGACGACGGTGTGCCCCTGCGAGGTCGCGCCGAGGTAGTCGCTGATGCCGAGGAACCGGACCCGCCCCGAGGTCAGGAGGCGATGGTCGAGGACGCGCTGGTAGTAGCCGCAGATCTCGGCCGCCGTCGCCCGCTCGTAGCCCCCGGCGTTGGGTCCCTGCTCGTCGACCCGGTCCTCACCCAGCGGGAGCGAGTTGACGCCGTAGTAGGCCGACGGTTGGTGCAGCCGGACGAACGGGTACGCGTCGTTCCAGTGACCGCCGGCGGTGTGCCGGCGGTCCACCACGATCACGTCAGCCTCGGACTCCTCGATGAGCGCGTCGGTGAAGGCCATCCCGGTGGCGCCGCCACCCACGACGAGGTAGTCGGCCTCGATGGCAGCCATGGCACCCCCCAGCGACCCGGCGCGTCCCGACCGGGTCGCGAAGGACACGCGACCACCCGACGCCCGGGCCGTCAAGAGGCGCCGGAAC
>WBZO01003812.1_pt1 | contig 17053 bp, 20 predicted proteins | sample 5204261 | NCBI WGS metagenome assembly WBZO01 (sample SAMN12412400, study PRJNA552823) | activated sludge metagenome | isolation source: activated sludge from anammox sidestream of wastewater treatment plant... | place: USA: North Carolina | collected 2017-09 | reverse complement strand
ATTGGACTACTGCAAGAAATTCAACAGATGGTGATTTTACACAAGCATATAATCCAAGTGTTTATATGTTTACTACTTATTCAAGTTCTAAATATACAATAAGAAGGGGATTTGTTCCTTTTAATACTGGTTCAATTTGTAGTTCTGCTATTATAACTTCTGCAAAATTATATTTATATATAAATTCAAAAGATGATAACGATAATGATGGTGATGACTGGGTAAATGTTGTGAGGACATCACAAGCATCTACATCAACATTATCAAAAGCTGATTTTGACCAATGTGGAACTTCTACATCAGTAGAAGGGGCAACAAGAGTAGACATTGGTGATATATCTACATCTGCTTATAATGTTTGGACATTAAATTCCGCTGGTATAAGTTGGATTGCTGATTCTGGAGATAATTCTAATTGTGGCAATACATCTGTAAAAGGTTGGACTTGTTTAGGTTTAAGAGAAGGACACGATGTTATAAATAGTGCAATAACTGCAAGGAATAATATAGAATTTGTAAGAGATAGTCCAAACAAATATCCATATCTTGAAATTACATACACTGGTTGTGATTCTTCCGTCCGCAACTCCACCACCACTATCAACAACGGTCGCATTAACATAAACAACGGCAGATTAAATATACGATGAAAAAACTACTTATTCCATTATTTATATTTTTATCACTTTGTTGTTTAGCATACTTGTCTTTTAAGGACAATATTTTGAATGTTTGGATTGATGGAAAAACAGTAAAAATAGCCTATGTCGGAAAAGAAGCCCCTTATGAAAAAAATGAAATAGAGAGCAAAAGAACTGAAAATTCCATTATTATTTCTAAAGGACAGAAAGATGAAAATCATATATTCGTAGAACAAAGATTTTATCCTCAGCCTCAATTTATAAACCTAAATGGTTGGAAATACATAGAATATAAATATGAACCAAAAGTAGTTTTTGAATTAAAGAAAAAAATAAGAACTTCTTTATTAAATATTGCTTATGCTGTTTCAGGAAACATAAAGTTTTCACCGACTAATGGAGATGGATATGTAAGATATACAAATGGAGCTACTTGGTCAACTGCCAGAAACGCCTTAGCTGGAAACGGAGCAGATAGGTCAACCTCTCTTATTTATTCTCCTTATGTTGGAAAAACAAGTGGAGGATATTTTGATATATATAGATTTTATTCTCCATTTGATACTTCTGCTTTGCCAGATAATTATACTGTTTCTTCTGCAAGTTATTGTGTTTATGTTGCTTCTAAATCAAATGGAGATAATGACGGAGATGATTGGATAAATATTTTTAGGACTTATCAAGCTTCATATTTTAATCTTGTTAATGATGATTTTAATATTGCAACAAAATGGGAAACATCAACAGCAGGAGCAACGGCAATAGATATAGGGAATATAAACGTTAATGCATATAATTGTTGGACAATGAATGCTACTGGTATAAGCTGGATTTCTAATACTTCTACTACAGCAATAGGACTTTTAGAAGGACACGATGATATAAACTCCGCTTATGCTGGTTCTAATAACACATCTAATCATATAAGAATATATACATCTGAAACATCAGGAACATCAAAAGACCCTTATTTATCTGTAGATTATGCTCCGACAATAGAATGGCTTAATGGATATGATGGAAGGATTAAGATTTTTATTCCGTCATATAATGTTCCGACAAGTAGCGAAGGATTTCCTTATGAATTGGTTTTAGCCACAACTTCAGGATATTCATTACAAGAAATGCAATGGATTTTTAATCAAATGAATGTTTCTTCTCCTTGGTTAAGAATACAGCCAACTACAGATGATGGTATAACTCAAATGTATGGTGAAGTAGAAGATTGGAATACTACATCTAAAATGGCAAGAATATGGGTTTCTAAAATGGGGTGGACTCCTTCTACCACAACAAATCATACTTTTTATCTTTATTTTGATAAAAATCATAGCACTTCGACATATTATGTTAGTAAAGTATCTGATACAGGAGATAAAGGAAATGTTAATGCTTGGAAACCTGGATATTTTCAAAATGTATTTAATTTTTCTAATACTACCACTGATAGCATAAATGCTTCTGCAGCAACTATTACAGGAACAGAAGCTTATGCAACAGACGAAAAAGGATTTTCCAATTCCGCTTTTGATTTTGACGGATTTACGTATATAACCCCAGCAACGCTTCCAACTCCTACAAGCTCCATATTTATCAATACTTTCAAAATAACAACTCCTCCTCCTGGAACTTATACATTTTTCGATTATCATTTTTATTATCCTGGCGACCCAGCTAATACATCTATAAGGACATATTACGAGCAAGGATTGGGAACAAGCAGCATTTGCATAAATATAGGGGAAGAATTAGGCTCTTTCGATTGCGGAGATTGGGCTGCTGACGGAGAATGGCATAGTATGTCCGTCCATTTTAGACCAGATGAAGTTGGATTAGTTAATTGTGTTTATATAGATACTGTTGAAATAGCTTGCGAATCTCCTTTTTCTGCTGACCCAGGTTCTGCCGCTTTTGTTATTGGGGGAGAACACGATGGTTCTAATCCATTTTTGGGAAGTATGGGATATTTTTGGGTAAAAGGAAGCGTTGAGGGAGACGATGATGAGTGGTATAAAAGTAATTACAAAAATTTTAAAAACACATTATTAGAATATTTACCAAATTATAAAATGATACATTATTAAACTTATGGACAAAGATTGCTATGTAGACAAACCAATGCTTTATTGGGTAATAGGAATAGCCTTAACAATATCAGCTTCTGTTATTGCTAGTTCTTATAATAACCAAAAAAGAATAGAAGAAAGTCTAACAAATAGGCAACAAAAAACAGATGAGTGTATTTTAAAAATGAAAGAGGACATAGATTAAGACCGATATTAAGTGGCTTAATGAAATGAGAAAAAACGGTGAAATAGTGATAAAAAATCAGACATCATTTAAAGTAGCGTCAACAACAAAATCACAATGAACTCAAAATTTGACACAATTAAAGGAGGATTAAAACCTTTGCCACAAGACGACAGAGATTTTAAGATGTATGCCGTTTTTGGAACACCTGATTTAAAAGAACTTCCTAACGAGTTTGTTATTAGCCCCCTAGAAATAAAAGACCAACAAGATTTAGATTTTTGTGCAGGATTTACAGTTGCCGAAGTATCAGAAGACCAAGAAAAAGTAGCACTTGACCCATACTTTCAATTTGCAATGGCAAAAAGAATTGAAGGCGATTATACAGGTTGGGGAACAGATTTAAGAACAGCCTGTAAAGGTGCTTGTGATTATGGTTCAATACCTGCTAATACTACCGACTTTACTTATCCAAAATACGACAGAGATTTTTTAGCCAACTGGGAGAATTGGAAAAAGTATTACGATATAGCAGAAATTTATAAAAAGAAATCATTTTTTTCCGTTTTATATTACGGAGTTGATAAGTTTGACCAAATAAGATTGGGAATATGGCAACACAGAAAAGACAAAAGAACAGTTATTACAGGTGCAATGTGGAGACCAGAGTGGCAATCAAAAGACGGCAAAATACCTTTAACTTATGGAGCTTATGGAACACCGCACGCATTTAAAATTATTGGTTGGAAAGGCGATGATTTGGTTTGCCAACTTTCTAACGGAACAGACTTTGGCGATAATGGTTTATTTTATATGCCTAGAAAGGTTGCCAATAAAGAACTTACTTATGGAACATTTATGTTAATAGACATAAATCCAGACGAGGCAAAGTATAGACATCAATACCCTATTTTAATAGCAAAATTATTAGTTAAAATTAAAAAATTAAAGGACTTACTTTATAAAAAAATATGACAATAAGTGAATTACAAGATAATGTCGCAACAATAACAGAAGAAACTTGGAGTCAAGCAGAGTTTTTAGTTAGATTAAACAGAGTTGTTAGACAAGTTTTATCTGATAGAGATTTTAGCGTAAAAGAATACAAAACTGCCTATACAACAAGCACATCATCACAAGCTTTACCTACTAACAACATACAAGTAAATAAAGTGATGTCGTCTGACGGATTGATTGAATACAGTAGAATACCATTTTCAGAACAAAACACCTTTGGAACATACCAATATTGGATAGACGAAGCTAACTCAACGATTTATTTTGGAGGAAGTGGAGATACAGTCAATGTTTTCTGGCAATTACAATCTACTGACTTGACTATATCTGATACCTTACCGCTACCTTCTCAATTTCACGACCTATATTTAGCAGGAATAGTTGTTGATTACTTTTTAGGAGAAGATGTTGACGATGTAAATAACAAAAAAGCAGAATTGTGGGCAAACAGATTTGATAGTTTGATGGGCAAATTGAGAGATTGGGACGCAAAGATAAAATGCAACGAAATAAACGGAATAAAGAGAGTTTATAGCGATGAATACTTAATAGCAAAAGGAATAGTGCCAGAATTTTATGATTAAAATTTTACCTATTAAAAATTGGATAGAAGGTTGGATAAACAAGATTGAAGACCGCTCAATACCACGAGGGGCATTTTCTGACGGCTTAAATTGGCTTTTACAAGGAGATAAATTTAGTTTGAGATTAGGTTCAAAAGTTTTAGGAACTCAGATAACAGGGACGGGAAATGTTAATGGAATACATACTGCTTATGCTCCAAACGGAGATGAGATTTTAATGAAAGCATATAGCACAAAATTGCTATATTCTACAAATGCAGGAGAAACTTGGACAGAAATTGGAACAGATATTTTAGTTGACGAAGATGTTAGTTTTGCAAACTATGCTTCTATATCAGGCACACAAGTTTGGATTTGTTCTCCTAACCAGACAAAACTTATTAAGATAATGACTGCTAATATGGGAAGTTATACCGATGTTTATAGCTCAGCTATCAACTTTTTAGGACATATTAAAATCATTAAAAACAGAATGTGGCTTTGGGGAAGATTGCAAAGCCCTTCAACAGTTTATCTTTCTTTTATAGATAGTTTAAAGAACACCACAGTTACAGCAGAAGTTATTGATGCGGCAGATGGAGGAAAGACATATTCAGGAACATTGGCGTTTAAAGCGGCAGGAGCAAGAAGAACCTGTTTTGCAATAGAAATAAGCAATGACACAGGAACAACAGAAACATTTACAGATAATAGAGATGGAACATTAACAGGTTCGCTTGGCGGAACAGGAACAATAAACTATACATCGGGAGCTTGGACGGCAGTTTTTAAAAATAATGTTGCAGCAGGAAATATTGTTTGCACTTATCAATGGGAGGATAGCGCTGATGACGGAATTGCTGACTTTACATATTCAGCAAAAAGAGTAGCAGGAGAAGGGACTTTCTTTTTGCAAGGAACAGGTGGAAATGTAAAAAATGTTTATACCTATAACGATACCCAATATGTCGCCCACGAAAAGAATTGGTGGGTAATTAAATTAACAGCAGACGATACTGACGCCATAAACGAAATATGGAGACAAAACATAGGGCTTTCATCTTTAAGAGGTGCGATTGATACAGGAGATGGTATTTATTTAATAGACGATGCAAATACTTCTGATACTACAATAAGGTTAATGCAATATTCTGATGCCAACGACCAAGTTGTGCCAAATAGTATTTCTGACACCTTAGACCTAACTGGATATTTATTTGATAAAGCCTGCGTTTATAAATGGAGTAATTATGTTTTAATCGCTTGTAGAAAAAGCGATAGCACTTACAACAATAGAGTGCTGATTTACAATTTACTTTATAAAAAGTGGGAAGTGCCACAAAACTATAATGTATCAGATTTGACCACCTATAATGGAACTTTAATTGCGGGAGATAGTGTTTCAAAAAATGCTTGGGAATTATTTAGCGGATATGACGATGATGACGCAGTCATAGAGAACAATATAATTTTTAATTTAGATGATTTAGGAGAAGAAAACTTAAAGAAATTAAAGAAATTAAGACTTCAAGGAGAAATACAGACAAATCAATCCTATACAATTTATGGAGCAGTAGATAACGGTGGATATGTAGAATTAGGCACAGTATCAGGAACAGACGAGGAAGTTGATACTGCTTCTGCTACTACAATAGGTTCTTCTGTATTAGGTAAAAAAGAAATTGGAGGAGGAACTATTATAACTGCCTACAATTATGACAAAACAATAAACATAGCTGATAAATTAAACAAATTTCAACGAATTAAATTAAAAATAGAAGCAACTGGTTTAGGATATGTAAGTATCAGCGAGCTTCAATATTACGATATAAGGTCAAAAGAATTAAAATCACCAACAAAATATAAATAATATATGAATAAACAAAAAGGAATAATAGAAACATTATTATTGTTAGGATTAACAGTAATTGGAGTAGGATTGTTTCTTTACGAGAAACAAAGCAAATCAATGAACTCGTTAGGAGCAATACCAAACGAAGTAGCATTTTTTGAAGACAGTTTAGCTTCAAAAATAACTTCTACCCAAACAACGATGACACTTGTTAAAGGGACTAATAAAACAGGGAATATAGCAAGCTCTACCTATGGATTTGTTATTGATGAAGGTTCTGCCCAAGAAGAAGTTGTTATTTGCGATTGCACAGCAACAGCTTGCACAAATTGTAAAAGGGGAATTTCTGATGTTGACGGACAAACAGAAACTACTGCTTTGAAATTTGAACACCGCAGAGGTGCTGTTGTCAAAATGACAGACCACCCTTCGCTAGTAAGATTGATTAGAAGTGTAAATGGAACAGACGCCATAGACGGGACTATGTATTACAAAACATCGCCATCAAGTCCATCATCAACAGCAGTAATTGATAGAGCTTGGTTGGACACTACTTCAACAGCAAACTTTGTTTATAAAACAGGAGACCAAACTATTGCAGGACAAAAAACATTTAGTGGAACAACAACTTTTGATAAAAATATAACTATTCCACTTGTTCCAGTAGCTTTAACAGACGCCACAAGCAAGCAGTATGTTGATGGAGTTGCTATTGCAGGTGCGCCGAGTTCATCTGAAACTGTTTATGGAATTTCTAAATTATCAGTAGCCCCTGCAAATGCTAACTTTCCAATAGCAGTCGGGCAAAATGATCCGATATTAGATAAAGATTTTACAGCTTCAGAATTTATTGCTGGAGAAGATATATCTAAAAATGATGCTATTTCAGTATGCAATAAAGATAACAGTGTTATTTATAGTAGCACATCAACAGAGCAATTAGATGCAAGTGTTTATTTAATAAGTTCAGCTTTGGCTTTTTATCAATCATTTACAGCTCCTAGCGGAAATCCAGTATTTTATTCAGCATCATTATTATTTGATGAAGCTAATCCAGGAGGAGGAGAAGCTATGACTATGTATCTTAGTTCTACTACCGCAACTACAACGGCATTATTTTCTTGTTCGTCACTTTTTAATGGATCGATATCAACTGGAAATATTGCTTCGTGCGCTACAAGCACAGGAATAAATTTAGTTGGCGGATCAACATATTATTTAATAGTTGATAAACAAGGATATGCTTTAAAACCTTATGGAACGACTACAAACGCTTTTTCTGGAGGAGCATTTGGAACATCAACAAATGGAGCATCTTGGCAAGAAGAAGCAAATAAAGATGCTGTGATCCAAGTGTATTATTTAACAGGAGATGAAAATAAAGCATATAAAACAGGAACATTTAAATATAGAACTTATGATGGAACTTTACTTTCTACGATGCGTGGTTGCAGATATAATTTTATAGGATTTTCAAGCGATGATTATTCCTCTGGTGATACAGTAACAATAAAAACAAGCGGTATAGCTACCGGTTTTTCTGGATTAGATACATCAACTCTTATAAGAACAAAATATTATTCTAATTATATTCCTTCTACATCTACATCTTTATTAGGAAGCATAGTAACAAGTGGAGGAGCTTCTGAAGTTGGATATGCTATAAATAGTTCTACTATTTTAATAAACAATTTAGACCACAAATAATATGACAACATACCAAGATATATTTAAAAAAGGATATACAGCGATAAAACCTAAAACTGGAGAATATGCAACAGTAAAAGCTCCACAAGGAGCAGAGTTTTACAAACCAATAACATCTAAAAAAGGATATACAACAAAAGCCCCTACGACAGGCAATTATTCTACCTTAAAAAGTGGAGGAGTTGAATATTACAAACCAATAACATCTAAACAAGGTTATTCTAATGTTGTAGTTAATAAAGGAGCAAAAAATACAGCTATGGGTGGAGTTATAGGACAAGCAAACACAGACGCAATGGAAAACGCAAGATTAAAAAGCGAACAACCACCTACTACTCCTACTACCCCTACAACAACACCTACCACTCCCACAACATCTACCGAAGCAAACTTTACCCCTAATTATGATTTTAGTAATTATTCAACATCTCTTACTAACTACTTGAACTCAATAAAAGCCCCAACCCCAGAGCAAGAGATAGAAAAGCAAAATCTGTATGCAAAGTTATTAAAAGAAAGATATGACCCAAAAGTTGCCGCTATAACTGCTGTATATAACGACATACTTGCAAGACAGCAAGAACAAAGTAAGGGAGCAATAGGACAAACAAGAGCAATGGCAAATGCCGCAGGATTAGCAGGAACACCAATGGGACAAGCCCAAATGCAAAAGACGGCAGAAAGACAAGCCCAAATAGAAAAAGCCATTGATTTAGAAAAAGGAGCAAAGATAGGTGTTATTTTGGGAGAAGCAGAACAAGCAGCAGTAAAGATGGCAGAAGCTAATACATTAAAGCAAATGAATTATGCAGATAAAGCCCTTAAAGTTCAGAATGAGGCAATAACACAAATGAAGAAGAATCTGTTTGATTTAGCCAAAGCTGGATATGGTTGGGACGCCCAAACAAAACAATTAGCAGAACAAGCAGGATATACAGGAGATTTAGCAGAAGTGCTTTATAAAGCAAATCAACCAACTGGCGTTGATTGGGAGAAAGTGACGCTAAAAGATGGAAGTGTAATGCTTTATGGACAAAATAAAGGAACAGGACAATTTGAAAAGAAAATAATAAGACCAGACCAACCAGAAGGCTATGAGTGGACTTTAATAAATGGACAAGAATATTATGTTCCAGAAGGAAACAAAGATGGAGATTTAACGGGGGCGATTAAAAAAGTATCAGAAGAAGATAAGGAATTTGCACAATGGAAAAGAAAAGAAGATTATGAAGAAGATAAGGAATTTGCACAATGGAAAAGAAAAGAAGATTATTCGGCTATGTTAAAAAATATTAGCGGTGGAAGTGGAGAAGATATGAATGAACTATTAACTCCAACAGAAGCAACAAAGTTAGGAGTTCCTTATGGGACAACAAAAGGTGAGGCTGCAAAAATGATGAAAGAACCAGAAAGTGAAAAGAATATAAAGAATATTACAAGTCAGGTTGATGAGTTGATGAATAAATGGAACAATATTTCTTCAATCCATAAAGGACAAATACAAGGAAGATTCCAACAGATTACTGGTGGTAAAGAAAGAAATGAAGCATTGCAATCTTTTGAAACTCAAAAGAATTTGATGGGTATGCAAATAGCAAGATTATACGAGAAAGGAAGAATGTCTGACCAAGATAGAATTTTTTATTTGTCTTTAATACCAAATATAAATCAAGATAAAAAATCTGCACAAGCTTCTGCTAACGAACTAAAGAGATTGTTAGAAGCACAATTAAAGACAGGAGCGTCTCCAACAACTGGGAACAATAATTTAGACGAAGAATTTGATTCGTTTATGAAACAATAATATGGCATTTAAATTTCCAAACAAAAACATAGGAGCGATACAACAGGCAACATCAACATTGCCTACTACTCCTATTAATCCAATATCAGCAAAGGCAAGTGCTGTTAATACTGGTATGACCGGAGAACCGCCAACAGAACAAAAAGTTATCACAAGAGAAAAGTATAAAGAGTTAAGGACAAAAGGAGCAACACCAGAACAAATAAAAGCATTTGCAGATGCAAAAGGATATAAATTTGTTGATAATAACAAAGAGATAGCAAGAGAGCCAGAGAAAAAACCTAACTTTTTAAGTAGTATTTTAGGTGGACTTGGAAGGGTGGCAACTGTTCCACAGTCTTTAATGACAGAAATTGCTGGTTCTGTTGGAGAAAATATTGGAGTTGGTTTATCTGGAGAATATAATAAACCAATGGGTCAACAATTATTAAAAGAAATGGGACAAAAAAGAGGAGAGAGAATTGCAAGTATTCCAAAAGACATTATGGAAGGGTTTAAAAAAGGCGTATTCTCTGAAAGTAATATGCAAACTCCATCAAAAGAAATTGGGTTAGAAGGAGGCTCTGGACTATTAGTTGATGTTTTAGGAGATCCACTTAATGTTTTAATGTTTAATAAAACAGAAAAGATTGCACAAGAATTAGGTGAAAAAGTTCCATCTCTTAAAAAGTTTGCATATAATACAATACTTCAATATCCTGAAAAAGAGTTAGCATTAAAGGCAGAAAAATTAGGAAAATCTTTTAATGGTAAAAAGGTTGAAGAAGTTTTTGGATTAGGAGAAGAACTATCTAAATATAATATATCTGGAACTATTAAAGGAATGATTAAAAAGATAAACGAAGAATTACCTTTTATCACAGATAGATTAAATAGTTTAGCATCTAAAAGAAAAGAAATAATAACTGTTGAAGATACTATTGATGATTTATTAAAAACAGCAAAGCAATATGAGTCGGTCGGTAAAACAAAAGTAGCAGAAACTATTGTTAATCAAGCAATAGGATTAGAAAAGAAGGCTAAAAATGGATTAACTGTAAAAGAAGCCATTGATTTAAGAAGAGATTATGACGCTGGAAGGAAATTAGCATCTGGGGCATTAAGTCAATCTCAAAGCGCAGAACAAAAAGTATTTAAAATTATATCAGACGATTTAAGAGGAAAGATAAACCAAATACCAGAAATTGGTAAATTAAACAATCAAGAAAGTGTATATATAAAATCTGTTGAGCAATTAGCAAAAAAAGAGGCTAAACCTCTTTTAAAATTATCTGGCAGATTTCCTTTCGTTGGAGCTACTCCATCAAAGATTACTTCTCCAATTATGACCTATGGAAGCAAAGCAATAGATACAGCTAACAAGAGCTTAATTAAAGGTATAACAAAAATATCACCTTCTATAATTAGAAAGGCAACGCAACAATCTGAATGATTATAACCATTGGTCTAATATTTGACCTAAAAAAGCCAGTATAGAACCAACGATTATTAGACCAAAAAATATACCTATAATTTCTAATATCATACCCTCTTTATACACCGTCTAATATACCTTGTCAAGTGCCATTACTCACACCCTGTGAATTAACTGTGAATAAACATTTTGACAGGGTATAACGATATAAACTAAAATTAAGATATGACAGTTGAACAACTAAAAAAGATAATTGAATACTTACAAGCTAAAATAAAACAGCTTGACCCTTACGGACAAACGATATATGAAACAGTTTTAAAAAATGTTGGTAAAGATTTAACTACTGTTGCCCCGAATGAATTAGGTTGTGCTGAAACTGTTAGCCGAATTTTAGAACAATGTTTTGGAGATGAACCATTGATAATTTCAACTTACTACTTTTATCAAATCTTTAAAGGAAGTGAAAAATGGAAACAAGTATATAACCCAATTAGAGGCGATATTATCATAAGCCCAACGGGATACGGAAAGACTGCTCACGGTCATATCGGTTTCGTTGGATTAAATAACATCATCTATTCAAATAATTCTTTAACAGGAAAGTTAGAACCAAACTTTACTATTTCAAGTTGGATTGTTCAATATTCTAAAATGGGTTATCCAACTTTTTATTTTAGGCGTGTTAAAATATGAAAATTTTAAATAAATTAAAGACCGAAATTTACAAAGACCTTTATAAACTTACAGACTCAAAGACTTGTGAAGGTTGCAATAAGGTTGTAAAGTTTAGAATTTTTAATTTTAAAAAAAATAAATGGTTATGTTCAAAATGCCATTGTAAAAAATATGATAATTGATTACATCTTCACATTTATTTGGGGACTACTGATAGGAGCCTTTATAACCATTTTAGCGAGCAAAGAGGCAAATAGTATTGATTAACGATGAAAACGGCTTAGAAGGGCAATTAAAGCCCAAATAACCACAGTTCTTTAAAAACAAGGAGGTGATATGCGAGACACAATGAAAGTTGTTTGCGTTGATTTAGACAGGACATTATGTAGCGGAGAATGTTGGACACCCAAACAATGCCAAGAAGCCGAACCGATAGCAAAGAACATAGAAAAACTACGCAAGATTGCAGACAAGCACATTATCATCATTTATACAGCAAGAAGTGATAAGCTTATGTCAGCGACATTTGCTTGGCTACACAGAAACGGCATTCCATTCAGGGCGGTATCAAACAACAAAGTCGGTGCTGATTTATACATTGACGACAAATCAATTAATCCACAAAAAAGGAGGTGGGTATGAAATCGTCTATTCCAAATTATGCCGAAACTATTTTAAAGAAAGCCAATCAAAGAACTATTAAAAAAATGACCAAGATACCTTTTCCAGAAATCTCCACGTTGGTTGGAGAAGAAGAAGAGTTGACTGTCATTCTTTCTGATTGGCAATTAGGACACAAGACAAGAAGTTTTAATCTTGGTGTCGCAAAAACAAGAGTTGAAGAATTATGCCATTCAATAGCCACCATCACAGAGATTCAAAGAAAAGACCATCCTGTAAAGAATATCAATGTTTTTCTTGAAGGAGATTTTGTTCAGAATGAAGCCGTTGGATATTTGGTTGATTTGTCAGAACTTGAAGCTATCTTAATTGACCAAGTGTTTGGATATGCCGTTCCATACCTTGCCCAAACAATAGAATTTCTCGGAAAGAATTTTGAGAATGTTAATGTTTGGTCTTGCAGGGGTAATCACGGCAGAGGCGATAGACAGAACTCTGAAAAGACAAACTGGGATGATGTGATTTACAGGAGCTTGGATTTAATGTTCAAGAATACCAAAAGAATAAAGTTTAACCTTACACAGGATTTCTATAACATTGCTACAATTATGGGTTGGAATTATCTTTTGGCACACGGCGACCAAGTTAGAGGTGGAAGCTATGGAATACCACTTTATGCCTTACTTCAAAGAATGTTAAGGTGGGCGACATCGTTGCCTGAAAAGTGGGATGTTCTATGTTGCGGACACTGGCATAACTTTGCCTATCTTGAACAGAACAATCAGTTCTTGATTGTTAATGGAACGCTTGTTTCAGATGATGACTATGTGAGAAAGCAATATGGTTGGAATTGTTCAACTTCACAAGTAATATTTGGAGTTCACAAGAACAGACCAATAACAAGCTTATACAGAATCGATTTTAGGGGGTGAGATATGTTATTTAAACCTGAACATTATATTCCAAAGTGGGTTGAGAGATTCCAACTTCAAAACTGGGAGATAAATTTTAAATATGTTTCTCCCAAAGAAATGGAAAGCGTAATCAAGCAAGATGTTGAAGCGTGTGTGATAATGGATTATTTCAAAAACAAAGCCACGCTTTACTTCTTAAAGAGTGCCAAGACAGACCCAGAAGAAATGGTTATTCACGAATTACTCCACATTGTTCTTGCACACGAGAAACTTGAATCAATGACAATCTTTAATGAAATCTGCTCACCAGAATTAATGGGCATAATATCACAACTGCTGACAAACAAAACAGAAAGAGTTTTACATCAAATCACTTCTGCTCTGCTTAACCGCAGATGTTAGTAATCAGGGGACTGCTTGGACTCTTGTCAAAACAGAAATGACAAGTTGAAAGCCAAGGTGTCCCCTATCCCCTATTTATGTGTCCCTATAAATCGCCCAATATCGCCATATTTAATAGGCATTAATAGGGTAGGGGAGTAATCTTTTTGCTTAAATGGGGACAATTCAAACTGTTCTGTGTTGTCCCCTATAATTAAAAAGGTCGCAAGAATAATAAAACTAAAAAATTTATGCCTTGCGGAAAAACTAAGAAAAAAGTAAAAAAATAATATGCAATTTGATAAAACAGTTTTAAGTTCGTTTGTTATTTTGTTAGTAGCAGTATTAAAAATCTTTAAGATTGAAATATTGCCTGATAACCTACAAACAACAATAGAAACTATCATCAACATAATTGGAGGGTTAATTATCTACTTAAATGGTAGAAAGGTAGCCAATACCAATTTGTTTGGTGCGATTAAAAGATGAGTAAATTATGGTTATTATTACTTGCTCTCACTCCCCTTTTTAAAGGTGATGTAAAACAGCAAATAATACTTCCCAACGATTACGAAACGATTGAAGAAAACACATTTATTGCAAACTCCCCTATTATTCCACAAACTAAAACTTTTGGTATGATAGTGGATAATGTGATTGAAAATGTAGCGATACAAGAGATAGAAGTAGCAGAAGAAATAAAAAATCAAGACTACATTGAGTGTCTTATAAAATGTGAGAGTAATTGGAATGATAGGGCTTGGAATAAAGATGACCCTAATGGTGGAAGTTTTGGAATTTTACAATTCCAGAAAAAAACTTGGGATTTTTATTCTCAACTAATTGGAATAGAAAATCCAGATATTTGGAATGCCCATCAGCAAGTGTTGGTAGCCGACTATATGATTTCAAAAGGTCAAGCTTACCAATGGTCTTGTGCAAAAGTTTGTGGCAATCCAAACATAAAGTAATTCCATTATTTATATTGCTTCTTTGTTGGGGGAATATTGAATACATCAAAATATGATGTGGTTGAATGTATCCCCCAACTTTGTTGCATATTTGACAGGTATAGCCATCTCTTTCAAAAACATTATTCCTCCAATTAACCATATCAAGCGATTTTCTTCTATCTTTATCTTTTTTTATCCCTCCTTTCCAACTTGGACTATTCTCTTTAACATTATATTTACGATAGCATTCGTTAGAACAAAATATTCTTATTGAAGAACCTCTTTTATAAAAAATTTTACCACATCTTTTACATATTAATTTTACTAAACATTTTTTTGAATAATATCTTCTTGAACATTTACGAGAACAAAACTTCTGTTTAGTTCTAATTCTTTTTAAATTTTTATTACAAAATAAACAATTAATATAAACTGTTGGTTTATGTGGCGGAGGACTTTTTGGCATTTTACCTTTCAGGCTTTCCCAATAACATTTGCAACTACAAAACTTTTTCGTTCTTTGTTCATAGATACTTGGAACAGAAAATTCCTTTTTACATTGATTACAAATTATCTTTTTCATATAATAATTATATCAATAAGTGATATAATATCAAATGGCGATAAAGGTTTTCTACAAAAAAACTCCCTCTAAAAAGATAGGAGTTTAAAAATCGTCATTTTATAATTTACAGGTTATATACCCTGTATAATAGTTGACGAAAAATATTACAAAATATAACGCAGATATATGCAAATAATTATTCACAGGCGTATCCACTATTGACATAGTTTAAAAAATTTGCTAATATGTAGTTGTAGTTTAATAAACACTACTTACTAAAAAATTATGAAATTTTTAATCGACAATTTAATATCGAATTGTGGAGGAAAACTTCATATTTTTGGTAGCAAAAAATTTATTCCAATCAATCGCTGATTTTTCGGCGATTTTTTGGTTGTTAAAAATCCTACCCCAAATCTTGTGTGAAGATACCAGAGGGATAAATCTGGGGCATCACATCTAATACGGATACCTAAAACGGAAGTAAAATAAAGTTATAATCTACTTTTAAAAAAGATTTCGCACGGATTTTGCCTGATTTAAAATTTATTTAATTATTATTCCTTTAAATATTATTTAAGGGATATTAAATAATGAGAAACCATTTACATTAACAGATACTTTTGTTAAGGAAACGGCTTAGGGGGTTGGGGTTATGTATTACAATTGTATTACATTATGAAAGATAAAGAATATAAAGTTTATAGTTTTAGAATCAACGAGGAAACTTATTTGCTGTTAAAAGAATTGAGGGAGTTTTCAAATAAGAGTTGGAATTTGTTTTTCAAAGAGTTAATAAATAAAAAATTAAACAAAAAAATAAAAAAGACAAAAATTTATTATGACCCATAACCAATCCCTTAAATCACAAGTTATAAAAGTTTTAGAAGACCTGCCTAAAACACGAGAAAGCGACCAATATCTAACCTTAATAATTTGGCAGAAGTTTTGTAAAGAATATATCCATTACGAAAACGGCAAACCTTACATCTTTTTAGAAGACATTATGCGATGTCCGAGAGAAGATAATTGTAAGCGGATAAGAGCCAAACTTAACTCACAAGGACTTTATTTGCCAACAAGCCAAGAAGTAATAAAAGCCCGCCAGAAAGGGCAAGAAAAATGGCAAAGAGATTTAGGATATAATTATAAACCAAATTTATAAACTTATGAAAAAAGATGAAATTAAAAAAAACCTATTAAAACAAATTTATAAAAACTGGCAATCTAATTTTAAATATCCGCCCAAAAAGGACTGCATATCAAAACAAGATTTTTACAATACCATAATGGATAACAGCAATAAGGAGTGGGTAAATGATTACCGAACTGGGAACTATTTTGATATTAGGATATTTTAACATAGTTTGAGTTTTCCACAGTTTGATATTTGACACAGTTTAATATACGGTGTATAATGGAAGTATAAGAGGTTAAGTAAAGGTCGCAAAATAAAATAATAAAAATAAAATTATGGAAAAAGTAAATTTAAGTGAATTTAGAAATGAATTAGAAAAAATGAATTGGGTAGATATAGAAGATGGTTTATGTTTAGCAGAGGAATTGTTATCTGAATTATTTAAAAAAGAAACAGATAGCGATTCTAAATTAGAATTAGCAAAAGCAATCTATTCAATCAGAAAGTCAGAGCCAGAAGAAAAAGAGTAATTAAATAATCCGTGCATTTGTGGGG
>WBZO01003811.1_pt1 | contig 17053 bp, 12 predicted proteins | sample 5204261 | NCBI WGS metagenome assembly WBZO01 (sample SAMN12412400, study PRJNA552823) | activated sludge metagenome | isolation source: activated sludge from anammox sidestream of wastewater treatment plant... | place: USA: North Carolina | collected 2017-09 | reverse complement strand
GCGCGGCCGGCGGCACGGGTGGGACGGTGGACATCGACGCCGGCGCGGGGTCGGTCGGGACCACCGCGGCGAACCTCGCAACGCTCATCAACGCGAGCGGCGGCAGCGGCCAGAACGGCGGCAGCGTCGACATCAGCGCGGCGGGCGACATCAGCATCGCGGGCGCGGGCAACAAGACGATCGCGACGAGCGGCGGCGCCGCGACGACGGGCACCGCGGGCCGCGACGCCGGGAACATCACCATCGCAGCGACCGGCGGGGCGGTGACCACGCGCGCGCTGACGGCGCGCGGCTCGACGGGCAACGGCGCAGGCAATGCCGGCGGCAGCGGCGGCGCGATCTCGGTCACGGGCACGGGCGCGACGCTGAACGGGGCGGTCTCGACGATCGGCGGCAATTCGGTGGGGACCGGCAACGGCGGCAGCGGGGGCGCGGTAACCGTCAACGGCACGGGCGGGAACGTGACCGTCGCGAGCACGATCACCACCACCGGCGGCCGCGGCCAGGACGCCGGCGCCGTGGCGATCACCGGCGCCGGCGCCGTGGCGGTCAACAACACCATCACCGCCTCCGGCGGCACCGCCGCGACGAACGCAGCCGGGCGGAGCGGCGGTGCGGTCACGATCACGGGCGCTTCGGTCGCGACGCGCGCGATCACCGCGAGCGGGTCGAACGCCGTCTCCGCCAACCGGAACGGCGGCGATGCCGGGACGATCGCGCTCACTGCGACCGCCGGGGGCATCGCGATCAACGGCGGCGGCACGCTGACCGCGCGCGCCGGCGCGGCGACCGGCACGGGCACCGGCGGGACGGCCGGCAGCATCACGCTGAGCGCGACCGGCGGCAACATCGCCGCAAATGCAATCACGACGCAGGGGAACACGAAGGCGGCCGGCGGGACGGTGACGCTCGCCGCGACCGGGACGACCACGACCGGCGCGATCACGACGAGCGGGGGCGCGGGCATCAACAGCGCCGGGCTCGGCGGCGGCGCGGTGTCGGTCACCGGCGCCGACGTGACGGTCGCCGCGGTCACGACGAGCGGCGGCGCCGGCGCGGGCGCGAACCAGGCGGGCGGCAACGCCGGCACGATCCTGCTCGACGCGACCGACGGCACGCCCACCATCACGCTGAACGGAAACCTCGCCGCCGCGGGCGGCGCGCGCACCGGGGCCGGAACGCCGGGGAACGGCGCGGCCATCACGCTCGACGGCAACGTGCTGCTGCCGGCGAACCGGACGATCACCTCCGCCGGCGCGGGCGGCGGCGGCGCGGGCGGCGCCGCGACCTTCAACGGCACGGTGAATTCGTCGGGTGCGGCCCGCAACCTCACGGTGAACGCCGGGACCGGTGCGGTCGCCTTCGGCGGCGCGATCGGCAACACGCTCCCGCTCAACGCGCTCAACGTCACCGGGAACGGGATCGCGCTGCCCGCGACCAACGCGGCGTCGATGATCCTCGCCAGCACCGGCGGCGACATCACCCAGTCCGGCCCGGCCGTGATCACCGGGGCGACCGCGATCACCGGCGGCGCAGGGGCGGTCACGCTCACGAACGCCGGGAACAACTTCAACACCGTGACCGTCGCCAGCAGCGCCGCCACGTCGATCATCGACGCCAACGCGCTGACCGTGGGACCGGTCAACGCGACGGGGAACGTGCTGATCCAGACCGCGCTCGGCGCGGGGAACGACCTCACGCTCGCCGGCAACGTCGCCTCGACCGCGGGCGACGTGACGCTCGCGAGCGGCGACGACATTCACTTCGGGGCGTTCGGCCCGTCGGCCCCGGCGGGGCGCTGGCTGACCTACTCGTTCAGCCCGGCCACGAACACCGGCACGATCCCGGTGCCCGGCGGCGCGAAGCCGAACCTCTACAACTGCACCTTCGGCGGCCCGTGCGGCGCGACGGTGCCGGCGACCGGCAATCACAACGTCTACCGGTACCAGCCGCTGCTCACCTACACCGCAAACGCGGCGAGCCGCGCGTACGGCGACCCGAACCCGGCCTTCACCGGTGCGGTCGGCGGCCTGGTCAACGGCGACGTCGCGGCCGACGCCTATAGCGGCACGCTCGCTTTCACCTCGCCCGCGGTCGCGACGACGCCGGTCGGCACCGCGGCGATCAACGGCTCGGGGCTCGTCTCGGACATCGGCTACGGCTTCGTGCAGGCGCCGGGCAACGCGACCGCGCTCACGATCACGCCGCGCCCGATCTCGGTGCAGGCGAACGACCAGAGCCGCGCCTACGGCGACCCGAACCCGGCCACCGGCCCGTTCACGATCACCGCGGGCACGCTCGTGGGCGCCGACGCGATCGGCTCGGTGAACGTGACGAGCCCGGCGCTGCCGACCTCGCCGGCGGGCAGCGTCTGGGTGCTCGCGAATACCGGCGCGAACTTCTCCGTCGGCTCCGCGGCGAACTACGCGATCACGCTCCAGAACGGCCAGCTCACCATCGGCCCGCGCGCGATCACCGTGCAGGCGAACAACCAGTCGCGCCCCTACGGCGACCCGAACCCCGCGACCGGGCCGTACACGATCACCGCGGGCTCGCTCGCGGGCGCCGACGCGATCACCAACGTCAGCGTCACCAGCCCGGCGACGGTCGCTTCCGGCGTCGGACCGTACGCGCTCACGCCGACCGCGGCCAACTTCGGCTCGGGGTCGGCCTCGAACTACACGATCACGTTCGCCGACGGCGTGCTCACCGTCACGCCGCGGCCGATCGTCGTCACCGCGGACAACCAGACCAAGGTCTACGGCCAGCCGGACCCGGCGCTCACCTTCGCCGCGCCGACGGTCAACGGCGACGTGCTCGCCGGCGCGCCGGTGCGCGCGGCGGGCGAGACGGTCGCCGGCGGCCCGTACGCGATCACGCAGGGCACGGTGACCAACGCGAACAACCCGAACTACAGCATCACGTTCGTGAACGGCCAGCTCGTGATCACCCCCGCGCCGCTCACGATCAGCGCCGATGGCAAGGCGCGGCTGTACGGCGATGCGAACCCGCCGCTCACCGCGACGTTTGCCGGCCTCGCGAACGGCGACACGCCGGCGGCGATCCCGGGCGTCACGCTGACCACGCCGGCGACGATCGCGTCGAACGCCGGCACCTACGCCATCAACGTCGCGAGCGGCGCCAACTCGAACTACACGATCAGCCTCGTGAACGGACAGCTGGTGATCGCGCCGGCCCCGCTCACCATCACGGCGAACGATGCGGCGCGCCGCTACGGCGAACCCAATCCCCCGTTCACCGCCAGCGCGACCGGGTTCAAGCTCGGGCAGTCGCTGGGGGATCTGAGCGGCGCGCTGTCGATCACCTCGCCGGCGACGGTGCTCTCGCCGGTCGGCACCTATCCGATCGTTCCCGCGGGCGTGTCGTCGCCCAACTACACGATCACGTTCGTGGACGGGCGCCTCGTCGTGGGGCAGGGCGTTCCGCCCGCCGACCACGCGCTCGTCACCGCTACGCAGCGCAGCGCCGACGCCGAAGACGCGGTCGCGTCGCGCGTCGCCGGCGCCGCGCGCATCGACTGCCTCGCGCTCGAGCGCGACGGCCAGCGCCGCGTGCTCGGCCGCTGCTTCTGATCCCTACCTGCCCCTGCGGGCGAGCCAGATCCCGGCCAGGATCACCGCGCCGCCCGCGAACTGCGCGGGTCCCGCGCGTTCGCCCAGGATGACCCACGCATACAGCGTCGCCATCACGGGCTGCAGGAGCAGGCTCACCGACGAGAACGACGCGGGCAGGTGCGCCATCGCGTAGGCGATCAGTCCCTGGCCCGCGGTCTGGCACACGAGCGCGAGCCCGCAGAGCACGAGCCACCCGGCCGCCGTCACCGGCAGCATCGTCTCGCCCGAGGCGACGGCAAAGGGCAGGAGCGCCGCCGCGCACACGGTCGTGCTCACCGCCATGATGCGCGCGGTGGAGCGCGCCTCGCGCAGGTGCGTCACCGCGAGGATGTACGCGCCGTAGAAGGCCGCGGTCACCACGCCGAGCGCATCGCCGAGGAGGTGCCGCTCTCCGAGACCGAAGCTCGGGCCGACCAGCACGAACGCGCCCGCCAGCGCGGTCGTCATGCCCGCCAGGAAGGTCCGCGTCACGCGCTGGCCGAATACCGCCCACGCCCCGACCGTCACGAAGATCGGCGCCAGGTTGGCGAGCAGCGTCGCGTTCGCGACCGAGGTGAACACGATCGTCAGGTGCCAGAAGGCGAGGTCGCCGGCGAAGAACAGCCCGGCGAGCAGCATCGGCAGCGTGAGCGCGCCCGCGGCGTCGCCCGGCGCGCGCGGGGCCGCGGCGGCCCAGCCCCAGAGGAGCGGCACCGCCAGCGCCGCGCGCCAGAACGCGCTCGCGGTCGGGCCGGTCTCGGACAGGCGCACGAAGATCGGGGCGAACGCGATGGCGCACGCGCCGACGAGCAGCGCGGCGAGGGCCCGCGTCGCCTGCACGCGAAGGCGCGCGGCGCGCGCGTCGGGCGCGGCGTGCGCGGGCGCGCCCGGCGAGCGGTTCACACGCGCCGGCGGCGCGCTAGTTCGCCGCGTTGCGCGCCGCGACGGCGCGCTGCAGGCGCGCCTCGGCGTCCGCGACCGCCTGCTGGTTGGCGGCCTGCCGCGCCTCGTACGCCTCGTTGAGGCGGCTGCCGCCCTTCGCCGTGCCGGTGCGCTCGCCCGGCAGGGGCTCGACGCCCGCCGCGAGCTGCGCGCGCGCGCGCTCGAGCGCCTCGGTCGCAGCGCGCACCTCGGCGTCCGCCTGGTCCCGGCGCTGGATGCGCGCGGCGCCCGCATCCGGGCGGGGCGGCGCAGGGGCCTTGCGGCCCTCGGCCGCCGGCGCGGCCGGCGGCGGGGGCGGCGCCACCTCGTTCGCGAGCCTCGCGCCGGGCACCGGCTGGTCGGAGTACACGACGCGCCCGTCGGGGAAGACGTAGCGGCCGATCTTCTGCGCGTCGGCGGCGCCGGCGGCGGCGAGGGCGAGGGCGAGGAGGAGCGGCGGAGCGATGCGCATGGCGGGGCGGGGGCGAGGGGGCGACAGGCGACTTGTACACGACGCGCGCCGCGCCGGCAATCGCGGCGCGAGGGGGAACGGCGCTAGAATTCCCGCCTCCCCCGCACGACCATGCCGCAGCCGTCGTTCGTCCATCTCCGCCTGCACAGCGAGTACTCGATCGTCGACGGCATCGTGCGCCTGGACGATGCGGTGGCGTGCGCCGCCGCCGACGCGATGGGGGCGCTCGCGCTCACCGACCTCGGCAACGTCTTCGGCATGGTCGACTTCTACAAGGCCGCGCGCAAGCGCGGGGTGAAGCCGATCGTCGGCTGCGACGTGTGGATCACCAACGAGGCCGAACGCGACAAGCCGCACCGCCTGCTGCTGCTCGTGCGCTCGCACGCCGGCTACCTGCGGCTGAGCGAGCTGCTCACCCGCGCCTACCGCGACAACCAGTACCGCGGGCGCGCGGAGCTGCGGCGCGAGTGGCTCGCGGCGGGCGGGGGCGAGGGCCTGATCGCGCTGTCGGGCGCCGCGGCGGGCGACGTCGGCGCGGCGCTCCTGCAGGGCAACCCCGCCGCTGCCGCGCGCCTCGCGCGCGAGTGGGGCGCGAGCTTCCCGGGCGCGTACTACCTCGAGCTCCAGCGCGCCGGCGCGCCGCACACCGAGGCGTACATCGCGGCCGCGGTCGAGCTGGCGGGCGCCACCGGGCTGCCGGTCGTCGCGACGCACCCGGTGCAGTTCCTGCGGCGCGACGAGTTCAAGGCGCACGAGGCGCGCGTGTGCATCGCCGAGGGCTACGTCCTCGCCGACCAGCGGCGCCCGCGCGCGTTCACGCCCGAGTCGTACTTCAAGACCCAGGCCGAGATGGCGGCCGCGTTCGCCGACCTGCCGGAGGCGCTCGCGAACGCGGTCGAGATCGCGCAGCGCTGCAACCTCGTGCTCGAGCTCGGCAGGTCGCGGCTGCCGCGGTTCCCGACCCCGCCGGGAGTGACCCTCGACGAGTACCTCGTCGCCGCGGCGGAGCAGGGGCTCGGCGGGCGGCTCGCGCAGCTCTATCCCGACGCGGACGAGCGCGCGCGCCAGTCGCCGCGCTACCGCGAGCGGCTCGCGTTCGAGGCGAAGACGATCATCCAGATGGGCTTCGCCGGCTACTTCCTGATCGTGGCCGACTTCATCAACTGGGCGAAGTCGAACGGGGTGCCGGTGGGGCCGGGGCGCGGCTCCGGCGCCGGTTCGCTCGCCGCGTACTCGCTCGGCATCACCGACCTCGACCCGCTGCGCTACGACCTCCTGTTCGAGCGCTTCCTCAACCCCGAGCGGGTGTCGATGCCCGACTTCGACATCGACTTCTGCCAGGACGGGCGCGACCGCGTGATCGACTACGTGAAGCGCAAGTACGGGGCCGAGTCGGTCTCGCAGATCGCCACCTTCGGCACCATGGCGGCGAAGGCGGTGGTGCGCGACGTCGGGCGGGTGCTCGAGTGGAGCTACAGCCGCGCCGACGAGCTGGCGAAGCTGATCCCCTTCCAGCCGGGCAAGCTGATCACGCTGAAGATGGCGCGCGAGATGGAGCCGCGCCTGGCCGAGCGCGAGGAGGCGGAGGAGGAGACGCGCGAGCTGCTCGCGCTCGCCGGCGAGCTCGAGGGCCTCACGCGCAACGTCGGCATGCACGCCGGCGGCGTGCTGATCGCGCCCGGCAAGCTCACCGACTTCTGCCCGCTGTACGCCGCGCAGGGCTCCGAGGCGATGGTGTCGCAGCTCGACATGAAGGGGGTGGAGGCGATCGGGCTCGTGAAGTTCGACTTCCTCGGGCTCACCACCCTCACCATCCTCGACTGGACGCTGCGCTACGTGCGCCAGCTCGACCCGGCCTCGACGCTCGCGCTCGAGTCGATCCCGCTCGACGACCGCGACACCTACCGCCTGTTCGCGGCGGCCAACGCGACCGCGGTGTTCCAGTTCGAATCGCGCGGCATGCGCGACCTGCTCAAGCGCGCGCGCCCCGACCGCTTCGAGGACATCATCGCGCTGGTGGCGCTGTTCCGGCCGGGGCCGATGGACCTGATCCCGGACTACGTCGAGCGCAAGCACGGCCGCAGCCGCGTCGCGTACCTCGACCCGCGGCTCGAGCCGATCCTCGCGCCGACCTACGGCATCATGGTGTACCAGGAGCAGGTGATGCAGATCGCGCAGGCGATCGGCGGCTACTCGCTCGGCGCCGCCGACCTGCTGCGGCGCGCGATGGGCAAGAAGCTCCCGGAGGAGATGGCCACGCAGCGCGGCATGTTCGTGGCCGGGGCGGAGAAGAACGGCGTGCCGAAGGCGCGCGCGAACGAGCTCTTCGACCTGATGGAGAAGTTCGCCGGGTACGGCTTCAACAAGTCGCACGCCGCCGCGTACGCGCTGGTCGCGTACCAGACCGCGTACATGAAGGTGCACCACGCCGCCGCGTTCATGGCGGCCAACCTGTCCGCGCTGATGGCCGACACCGACAAGGTGCAGCAGCTGCACGCCGACGCGGTCGCGAACGGCCTGACGATCCTGCCGCCGGACCTCAACGCGGGCGAGTACCGCTTCGTGCCGGTCGACGGGCGCACCATCCGCTACGGCCTGGGCGCGATCAAGGGCACCGGCGAGTCGGCGATCGGCGCCGTCCTGAAGGCGCGCGCCGCGGGCGGCCCCTTCGCCGGCCTCTTCGACTTCTGCGAGCGCATCGACAAGCGCATCGTCAACCGGCGCGTGGTCGAGGCGCTGGTGCGCGCCGGCGCGTTCGACAGGCTCGATGACCATCGCGCGCGGCTGCTCGCCTCGGTCGGCATCGCGCTGGAGGCGGCCGAGCAGCGCGAGCGCGACGCGCAGCAGGTGAGCCTGTTCGGCGACGCGGAGGGCGCCGCCCGCCACCGCCCGGCGCTGGTCGAGGCGCCGCGCTGGGACGAGCAGCGGCGGCTCGCGGAGGAGAAGACCGCGCTCGGCTTCTACCTCTCGGGCCACCCGTTCGCGGCGTTCCGGCGCGAGTTCGCCCCGTTCCTGCGCGGCACGCTCGCCGAGCTCCAGCCGCGCAACGAGGCGCAGCTCCTCGCCGGCATGGTGGCCGCGGCGCGCACCGCGATCACCCGGCGCGGGAAGATGCTGATCGTGCTCCTCGACGACGGCGCGGCGCAGCTCGAGGTGTCGGTCTACAGCGAGGTCTGGGAGGCGCACCGGGACCTCGTCAAGGAGGACCGCCCGCTCGTCGTGCAGGGCAAGGTCGCGAAGGACGAGTTCAGCGGCGGTTTCCGCGTCGTCGCCGAGCGGCTGTACGACCTCGCCGCGGCGCGCGCGAAGTTCGCGCGCGGGCTGCGGCTGTCGCTGAACGGGGAGGCCGCGGCCGCGAGCGCGGCGGCGGCCACGAAGCTGCGCGAGCTGCTCGCGCCCTACCGCAACGGCCCCTGCCCGGTGAAGGTGCGCTACGCGCGCGGCGCCGCGGTCGCGGAGGTGCGGCTCGGCGACGAATGGCGGGTGACGCCGGACGACGGGCTGATCGCGGCGCTCGCCGACTGGCTGCAGCCCGAGAACGTCGAAATCGTCTACGCCTGAGCGTTCAGGCGGCCGGCAGCCACTCGAACGACGCGAAGGTCGCGTCGGTCTCCGCGACTTCGACCCCGGTGACCCGCGCGGCGGGCGGCCCGCGCTCGGCCCACCGGACGATCTGCGCGACGGCCGCCGCGTCGCCCGCGACCACCGCCTCGACCGTCCCGTCGCGGCGATTGCGCACCCAGCCGGTCACGCCGAGGCGCACGGCCTCGCGCCGCAGCGCCGCGCGGAAGCCGACGCCCTGCACGCGGCCCTGGATGATGAGATGCTTCGCCACTCGAGCCATCCTACCAGGAGGAGACCATGGGAAAGATCATCGCGCTGCTCGCCGCCGCCACCCTCGCGGCCTGCGCCTCCACCGGCGGCGGTGCGGGCGGCGAGGACAAGGTGGTGTACCACTTCAACGAGGGCCTGGCGCAGGCGACGAACGGGCTGCGCAACATCAACAACCACCTCGAGGTCAATCCAAGAGCGAAGATCGTCGTCGTCGCGCACGCGCAGGGCGTCGATTTCCTGCTCAAGGACGCGCGCGACAAGAACGGCAACCCGTACGAGGTGGCGGTGCAGGACCTCAAGGCGCGCGGGGTGACCTTCGAAGTGTGCGAAATAACGCTGCGCAACCGCAAGCTCGCGAAGAGCCGGTTCATCGAGGAGGCGACCTACGTGCCTTCCGGGGTGGCGGAGATCACCAAGAAGCAGCAGCGCGAGGGTTACGCGTACCTCAAGCCGTAGCGCGCGTCCGCCGCGCGCCGGACGCGCGCGGGGCGCTCAGCCGCCGAACGCCTGCCGCGCGCTCTCGCTCCGCAGGGTGTAGATCGTGACGGCGCACAGCACCAGGACGGGGAGCGCGACCAGCGTCGCCCCCGCGACCGCGCCCACCCAGTTCGCGCGCTCCTCCGCGGGCCGCCGGCGCGCGCCGTAGAGGCGCGTGCCGGCCGACAGCAGCATGAGCGCGGCCAGCGTCCAGCAGAAGAACTCGAGGATGTGCCGGGCCCAGGGCCGCAGCGCGAGCACGCCGAGCCCGCCCGCGAGCCCGAGGATCCAGATGCCGAAGAGCAGCATGTCGCTCCAGGCGCTCTGCGCGAGGAAGCGGCGCTGCAGCTCGCCCGACCGGTGCAGCGCCAGGATCAGCAGCGCGCCGATCAGGAGCGCGGCCGCGCTGAGCAGGGTGAAGAGCCAGCCGACGAGGGCGAGCGGCAGCGGATCGATCACGCGGGGCGCCTCGCCGCAATCGCCGCGAGGATCCCCTGCATCAGCGCGGTCGGCGTCGGCGGGCACCCGGGCACCGCGACGTCGACCGGGATGACGTTCGCCACCCGCCCGCAGCTCGCGTAGCTCTCGCCGAACACCCCGCCGTCGCAGCCGCAGTCCCCGACCGCCACCACGAGCTTCGGGTCGGGCACCGCGGCGTAGGTGCGCTCGAGCGCCGTCGCCATGTGGCGCGACACCGGTCCGGTCACGAGCAGCAGGTCCGCGTGGCGCGGGCTCGCGACGAACCGGATGCCGAGCGCCTCGAGGTTGTAGTAGGGATTGCTCAGCATGTGGATCTCGAGCTCGCACCCGTTGCACGAGCCCGCGTCCACGTGCCGGATCGCGAGCGACCCGCCGAACACGCGCAGGATCTCGTCGGCGAGCCGCTCGCCGGTCACGCGCAGGCCGGGGTCGGCGCGCGGCGGCGCCTCGGTCCTGATGCCGACGACGGCGATCTGCCTGAGCAGCTTGAGCATTCAGAGATCCTGCCCGCTGTAGGAGAGGTTGAAGGACTTGTTGATGAGCGGGAAGTCGGGGACGATGTTCCCGATGATCGCGTGCTCGAGCGCGGGCCAGTTCTGCCACGACGGGTCGTGCGCGTGGCAGCGGCGGATGGTGCCGCCTTCGGTCTCCAGCGCGACCATCGACTCCCCGCGCCAGCCCTCGACGCGGCCGAGCCCGCGCGCGCGCCCGGCGAGGGTCGCGCACGGCGCCGCGATCTCGCCGGCGGGCAGGTCCGCGGCGAGGACGCGCAGCAGGCGTAGCGACTCGAAGACCTCGTCGAACCGGACCGCCACCCGCGCCGCGACGTCGCCCTCGGCGCGCCCCTTCGCCTCCACCCCGAGCCGGTCGTAGGGCGCGTACCCCGGCTGCACGCGCAGGTCGAGCGCGACGCCGCTCGCGCGCGCGGCGAGGCCGAGCACGCCGAGCCGGCGCGCGAGCTCGGGCTCGAGCCGCCCGCAGGTCAGGAACCGGTCCTGGAGCCCGGCGTGGTCGTCGTAGATGTCGCGCAGCGCGCGCACCTCGCGCTCGAGCGCGCCGCACTGCGCGGCGAGCTGGTCGCAGCCGTGGCGGCCGACGTTGCGGGCGACGCCTCCCGGCAGCACGAAGTCCATCAGGTAGCGATGGCCGAAGAGCTCCGCGTTGAGGCGCAGCACGTCCTCCTTCAGGCGCGTGAACTGCGCGAGGCCGAACGCGAGCCCGCCGTCGTTGCCGAGGGAGCCGAGGTCGCCGAGATGGTTCGCGACCCGCTCGCGCTCGAGCGCGACCGCCCGCAGCCAGAGCGCGCGTGGCGGCGGGTCGAGGCGCGCTGCGCCCTCGGCCGCCATCGCGTACGCCCACGCGTACGCGACGGTGCTGTCGCCCGACACCCGGCCCGCGAGCCGCGCGCCCGCGAGGAGGTCGCAGCCCTCGAAGCGCTTCTCGATCGCCTTGTGCGTGTAGCCGAGCCGCTGCTCGAGCCGCAGCACCTTCTCGCCCACCACCGAGAAGCGGAAGTGCCCCGGCTCGATCGTGCCCGCGTGCACCGGCCCCACCGCGATCTCGTGCACGCCTTCGCCGGCGACCGGCACGAACGGGTAGTCGTCGACGCCGCCGGGATGCGCGCGCGCGAGCGGGAAGTCGCGGCGCAGCGGAAACGCGTCGGCAGGCCACGCGGCGTGCCGCAGCCACGGCCGCTGGTCGGGCGCCGCCGCGCGGATCCCGACGAGGTCGCGCGCGGCGCGCTGCATGCGGCCGGCGCAGAGGAAGACGTCGGACAGGTCGGGATAGTGCGGCGCGCCGGCCGGCAGCGGGACGGCGAGCCACAGCATCGCGCCGTCGATGGCGACCGCGAGGTGCAGCGCGAAACCGCCGTCGCGCTCGCGCTCGTCCGCCCCCCACAGGGCGATCAGGCGCCCCGCGCGCGCCGCGACCCCGAGGCAGGCGTCGCGCAGCCGCGCCGCCTCGATGCGCGCGTGCCACGCCGGCACCGCCGCGCCGAGCGGCGCGAGCTCGAGGCCCAGCCCGTCGAACGGCGTCGCGGTCTCCTGCGGCACTGCGGTCATCCGATCAGCCGCGCGGCTTCCCGGTACCAGCTCGCGAGGTACGGCGGCACGTACAGGCCGAGCAGGAGCGCGAGGCCGAGGTGCACGAACACCGGGATGAGCGCGGGCCGGTGCGGCAGGGGCTTCGCGGTCGTGTCGCCGAACACCATCGGCTGCACCCTCCGGAACACCGCCGCGAACGCCACCCCGAGCGCGACGAGCAGGATCGGGGTGGCCCACGGCTGCTGGCGCATGGCGCTGGTGAGGATGAGGAACTCGCTCGCGAACACGCCGAACGGCGGCACGCCGAGGATCGCCACCGTGCCGAGCATCAGCCCCCACCCGACCGTCGGGCTGACGCGGACGAGGCCGCGGATGTCGTCCATCACCTGCGTCCCGGTCTTCTGCGCGGCGTGCCCGACGGCAAAGAAGATGGCGCTCTTGGTCAGCGAATGGACCGTCATGTGCAGCAGGCCGGCGAAGCTCGCGATCGGGCCGCCCATGCCGAAGGCGAAGGTCACGAGCCCCATGTGCTCGATCGACGAGTACGCGAACATGCGCTTGATGTCGCGCTGGCGCGAGAGGAAGAACGCCCCCACGACCACCGAGACCAGGCCGAAGCCCATCAGCAGGCGCGCGGCGAAGGCGGGCCCGAGCGCGCCGTCGGCGAGCACCTTGCAGCGCACCAGCGCGTAGAGCGCCACGTTGAGCAGCAGCCCGGAGAGCACCGCCGACACCGGCGTGGGGCCTTCCGCGTGCGCGTCGGGCAGCCAGTTGTGGAGCGGGACGAGGCCCACCTTGGTGCCGTAGCCGACCAGCAGGAACACGAACGCGATCGACAGCACCGTCGGCTCGAGCTGCGAGCGCACCCCGACGAGGTGCGTCCAGAGCAGCGCGTCGATGCCGCTGCCGAGCAGGCGCTGCGAGGCCATGTAGAGCAGGATGGTGCCGAAGAGCGCCTGCGCGATGCCGACGCCGCACAGGATGAAGTACTTCCACGCCGCCTCGAGGCTCGCCGGGGTGCGGTACAGGCTGACCAGGAGCACCGTGGTCAGCGTCGCGGCCTCGGTGGCGACCCACAGCAGGCCGAGGTTGTTGGTGAGCAGCACCAGCAGCATCGTGAACACGAACAGCTGGTACATGCTGTGGTAGAGGCGCAGCCGCGCGCGCGTGAGCCTGCCGTGCTCCTCCTCGATGCGCATGTACGGCCGCGAGAACATCGCAGTCGTCATCGACACGAAGGCGGTGAGCGCGACCAGGAACACGTTCAGCGAGTCGACGAAGAACTGCTCGCCGAAGGCGAACAGCGGGCCGTCGCGCACGACGCGCGCGGTCAGCGCCCCGGCCGCGACGAAGGTGCCGACCGAGAGCGCGACGTTGAGGTCGGCGGCCCGGCGCAGGTGCCCGGACGCGGCCAGGAGCACCCCGCCGGCGAGCGGTATGCCGAGGACGGCGGCGATCTCCCAGTTCACTCGTATCCCTTCCCGCAGCCCGGTTCGCGCCTCATTCTTCCCTGAGCTTCTCGAGGTGGCGGATGTCGAGCGAGTCGAAGCGCTCGCGGATCTGGAAGAAGAACACGCCGAGGATCACCACCCCGACCAGCACGTCGAGCGCGATGCCGAGCTCGACCACCATCGGCATGCCGTAGGTGGCCGCGGTGGCGGCGAAGAACAGCGCGTTCTCCATGGCGAGGAACCCGATCACCTGCGGCACCGCCTTGGAGCGCGTGATCATCATCAGGAAGGCGAGCAGCACCGCCGCGAGCGCGATGCCGAGCGTGCCCTTGGTGATCGTCCCCGCGAGCGCGGACACCGGCTGCGCGACGTTGAAGGCGAGGATCACGAGCAGCAGGCCGACGAGCATCGTGGTCGGGATGTTGATCAGCGTCTCCACGTCCCACTTCACGTCCAGCCGTCGGATGAGGCGGTGCAGGATCCAGGGCAGCAGCAGCACCTTGAGCGCGAGCGTGATGCCGGCGGACCACCAGAGGTGCGCCTGGCCGGTGGCGTAGGCGACGAACGCGGTCGAGAGCGTCAGCACCAGGCCCTGCGCGGCGAACAGGTCGATGAGCGACAGGATGCGCCGCTGCGCCAGCATCGCGAACGAGAGCAGCAGCAGCACCGCCGCGAGCAGGTTGATGATCTGCCCGGTCAGCGCCGGGGTGAGGAGGTCGCTCATGTCTCGAGCAGCGCGTGCACGAGCAGCGCGAGCACCGCGAGCATGAACGCGGTGCCGAGGAACTCGGGGGCGCGGAAGATGCGCATCTTGGCCGACAGCGTCTCGATCAGGGCGAGGAGGAACCCGCCGACGGCGAGCTTGACCACCAGCGCGGGCAGCGCGAGGACGAGGCCGGCCGGGTCGCCGCCCGCGGCGATGCCGAAGGGAAAGAACAGCGCGATGCCGATGCACGAGTAGACGAACAGCTTGAGGCTCGCCGCCCACTCGACCAGGGCGAGGTGGCGCCCCGAGTACTCGAGGACCATCGCCTCGTGGATCATGGTGAGCTCGAGGTGGGTCGACGGGTTGTCGACCGGTATGCGCGCGTTCTCGGCCAGCGAGACCATGGTGAACGCGACCCCGGCGAAGGCGAGGCTGGGGTAGATCGCCAGCTCGCGCTGCGAGAGCGATTCCACCGTCGTGGCGAGCGCGGTCGACTGGCTGATGAGGGACGCGGTGAACAGCACGATCAGCAGCGCCGGCTCGGCGAGGAACCCGATCATCATCTCGCGCCGCGCGCCGAGCGTGCCGAACGCCGTGCCGATGTCCATCGCGGCGAGCGAGATGAACACGCGCGCGAGCGCGAGGATGCCGACCAGCGCGATCGCGTCGGCGGCCGGCGCGTACGGCATGTCGGTGCCGATCGTGGGGACGATCGCCGCCGCCAGGATCATGCAGCCGAAGACGACGTAGGGCGCGCTGCGGAACAGCGCCGAGGCGTTGTGCGCGACGACGGCGTCCTTCTGCACCAGCTTGCGCAGCATCAGGTAGGGGCGCAGGAGGCCCGGCCCGCTCTTGTTCTGCAGCCAGGCGCGGCACTGGTTCACCCAGCCGAGCAGGAGCGGCGCGAGCAGCACCGCGAGCAGGATCTCCGCGATCTGCGCGGACGCCCCGGCCCAGGAGAACCCGGTCACCATCGCGCGCTCACCGGACCAGGAAGAGCAGCACGAGCAGCGTGCCGAAGCTGTACAGCAGGTACACCGAGATGCGGCCGCGCTGCAGGACGGTCACGAGCGCGGTCAGCCGCTCGACCAGGCGCGCGACCGGCAGGTAGCACCAGTGCCAGAGCTGGTCCTCGACCGTCACGCGGTAGCGCGGCGCCGCGTCGAACGGCGCCGGCAGCTCGCGCTGCATGCGGAAGAACGGCTCGAAGATCTGCCGCACCGGCTGGCCGAAGCCCTCGGCGGTGTCCTGCATGCGCGCGTTCTGCAGCGGGTAGCCGCAGTCCCACGGCGGCGCGCGCCGGACGCGGCCGTGATAGAAGCGCCGCACCGCGAACCAGGCCGCCGCAGTCGCCACCGCGAGGCCGACCAGCACGAGCAGCGGCGAGTAGCTCGCGCGCTGGGGGTTGATCGGGGCGAGGAACAGCCAGTGCGTGGCGCCGGTCGCCGCGGACAGGTTCGTCCCCAGCATCGGGCCGGTGACGAAGTCGATGAGCGAGATGACCTGCACCGGCATCACGCCGAGCGCCACGCAGCCCGCGGCGAGCCAGACGAGCGCGACGCGCTCCCAGCGGCCGGCATCGTGCGCGGCGGCGAGCTTCTCCTCGCGCGGCTGGCCGAGGAAGACGATGCCGTAGAACTTCACCATCACGTAGGCCGACAGCGCCGCCGCCAGCGCGATCGCGGCCGCCGCGACCGGGACGAGCAGGTTGAGGTAGGCGTCGGGCAGGGCGGGCGAGAAGAGGAACGCCTGCAGCAGCAGCCACTCGGACACGAAGCCGTTGAGCGGCGGCATGCCGGCGATCGCGAGCGTGCCGACGAGGGCGAGCCAGGCGACCCAGGGCATGCGGTGGATGAGCCCGCCCAGCCGGCCGAGGGCGCGCTCCCGCGTCGCGTGCAGCACCGCGCCGGTGGCGAGGAAGAGCAGGCTCTTGAAGTAGGCGTGGTTGAGGCAGTGGTAGAGCATCGCGGTGAGCGCGAGCGCCGCCAGGCCGTACATCCGGTAGGCGGCGAACGTGACCCCCAGCCCGAACCCGACCAGGACGAACCCGATGTTCTCGATCGAGGAGTACGCGAGCAGCCGCTTCATGTCCGACTGCACCGCGCTGAACACCACGCCGTAGATCGCGGTGAGGAGCCCGATCGCGAGCGCGGTCACGCCCCACCACCACACCTGCGTGTGCAGCAGGTCGAACGTCACCCGCAGCAGCCCGTACACCGCGGTCTTCAGCATCACCGCGCTCATCAGCGCCGACACCGGGGAGGGCGCGGCCGGGTGCGCCTCCGGCAGCCAGACGTGCAGCGGGAGCATGCCCGCCTTGGCGCCGAACCCGAACAGCGCGAGCAGGAACGCGACCGTCGCCCAGAACGGCGTGAGCTCGACCTGGCGCATGTTGGCGAACGTGTAGTCGCCGAAGCCGTGCAGGACGCCGAAGCACATCAGCAGCGCGATCGCGCCGACGTGCGCGATCAGCAGGTACAGGTAGCCGGCGCGCCGGATCTCGGCGCTGCGGTGTTCGCTCGTCACGAGGAAGAAGGACGCGAGCGCCATCGTCTCCCACGTCACCATGAACGCGTACGCGTCGCCGGCGAGCAGGACGAGCGCCATCGACGCGAGGAAGAGGTGGTACCAGAGGCACTGGACGCCCGGCTGCGTGCCCTCGCCGGGGCGCAGGTACCCGGCCGCGAACACCGACACCCCCGCAGCGACCGCGCCGAGGATGAGCAGGAAGAACGCCGAGAGCGCGTCCAGCCGGAAGTGGAACGGCAGGTCGGGCAGGCCGAGCGGCAGCGCGAGCTCGTCGGGCGGCTGCCCGACCGCGACGAGCGCGGTCGCCGCGAGCGCGAGACCGACCGCCGCGCCGAGCGGGTACAGGACCTTGGCGACGAAGCGCAGCGCGTGCGGCGTGAAGACGCCGATCGCGGCGATCCCGAGCCAGGCCGCCGCGGCCGCGAGCGCGGCGGCGAGGGGTGTGACGCTCATCGGGAGTGTGGGTGAAGCACGGGGATCAGCCGGCGGCAATCGCCAACGCAACGAGCGCGGCGATGGTAACA
>WBZO01003808.1_pt1 | contig 17064 bp, 17 predicted proteins | sample 5204261 | NCBI WGS metagenome assembly WBZO01 (sample SAMN12412400, study PRJNA552823) | activated sludge metagenome | isolation source: activated sludge from anammox sidestream of wastewater treatment plant... | place: USA: North Carolina | collected 2017-09 | reverse complement strand
AGCCTGCGCGCCGATTCGCCGCTGTAGGACCGAGCGAGCTCGACCCATTCCGAGATGGCGACCGCCGTCGGCGTCGCGGGGCAGTGTAGCAGTTCACCCATCGCGGAACGCAACAGGGATCGGTCGATCCGGGCAAGCGAGACGACCGGCCAGCGCGGCGCCGCGCGCTCGATCGCCACGTCGATGCCCGTCCGATCTCGCACCACCGCGTCCACCAGACGCCGTGCGTGCGCTGCCGCGACCGCGTCCGCAGCGGACTCGTCGATGCGACGCTCCAGGACGTCCCGGGCGGTCCGCTGCCCGAAGTCCGCCTCGAACACCGCCTCCAGACACAGGCGGCGCCCGTCGCGCTCGCTGCGGTGGCGCTCATCCGCCGCGGGCGCGGCCACGTCCTCGGGCCAGGCCTCGGTGGGCCCGCTCACGGCGCGCCCTCGATGCCACCCGCCGCCACGGTCTCGCGCGTCTCGGTCGGTGGGGCCGGGGCGTCCGATGGCTGCTGGGGCGGGACCTTGGCGCCGTGTCGCGTGATCCCCGAGCGGTCCAGCGCCTCCTGGATGTGCGTCGGGATGTCCGCGCGGGCCGACTGCGCCCCCACATCGACCGCGAACCTGATCATCCGCCGGGTGGCGCTGCCGTGGGTGATGAGCACGGTCCCGTTGACCCCCAGGAGCGGGGCGGCTCCCAAGCGCTCGTAGTCGAACTTGCCCCGGATGCGTCGGATCCCGGGTCGCATGAACAGATAGCCGATGGGCCCCCAGGGCGGCCGACGGAACTCCGCCTCCAGCAGGCCCAGCATGGCGGTGGCCACGCCCTCGAAGAACTTCATGACGACGTTGCCCACGGATGCGTCACAGACCACCACGTCGGCCTTGTGGAGCGGCAGGTCGCGACCCTCCACGTTGCCCAGGAAGCGCAGGCCGGACGCCGTCAGGAGCGATGTGGCGTCCTTGACCCGCGTCTCGCCCTTGCCCGCCTCCTCGCCGATGGACAGGAGCGCCACGCTGGGGCTTCGCACCCCGAGCACGCGCTCGGCGTAGAGCGCCCCCATATGGGCGTACTGGGCGAGGTTGAGCCCGGTCGAGTCGGTGGTCGCTCCGATGTCCAGGAGCATGAACGGGCCACGGTCGGTCAGCATCTGGATGGCCAGGGCGGGACGGTCGACCCCGGGGAGCCGCTTCAGGTGCAGGATCGCGGAGGCCACCCCAGCACCCGTGTGCCCCGCGCTGACCACGGCATCCGCGCGCCCCTCATGGATGAGCCGCATGCACACGTTGATGGTCGCGTCCTTCTTGCGTCGGACGGCCAGCGCCGCGTCCTCGTGCATGTCCACCACCTGGCTGGCATGGACGACGCTCATGTTGGGTGGCCGAGCGTCCCCCACGTGCTCCTCGATGCGAGCCGTGTCGCCGACGAGGATCACCTCGATCTCAGGGTCCGCGGCGGCCTGCTCGATGGCGCCCCGGACCACCTCCCGTGGACCGTGGTCCCCGCCCATCGCATCCACCGCGACGCGCGGTCGCTGCATGGAGCCATTGCGGCGCTCCAGTGAAGCCTGGTCCATCGTGCGTCAGGCGGCGCGGCGGCGCGGGCCTGTCGTGACCTGTCCGGGCGTGCGGGCGGTGCGTGGCAGCGGACGAGTGCCGATGGTCGCGTGGCGCCGGGCTGGCGGGACGGCCGTGCCGCGCATGGGCATCGAGCGGGTCGCGGCGCTCAGGGGTGGTGGGGCGGTCTGGCGGACCCCGGCCCGTCGCCCCGTCCCACGGGGCCTCGCGGACCGGGGTGAGGTCACGAGCCCGCCTCGGTGGTGGAACGCTGCTTGATGCGGACGGCCTCCCGACCCTTGTACCAGCCGCAGGTGGGGCAGGCGTGATGGGCCTGCTTCGGCTGGTGGCAATGCGGACACTCCTCCAGTTGTGGCGTGGTCAGGGCGTGATGCGAGCGCCGCTCGCCCTGTCGCGCATGTGACACGCGGCGTTTCTGGACACCCATGCTCGAGATCTCCTTGTCGGTTTCGATGTGTGGCGCCGTCCACCGAAGGGCCGATGGGCGGGTGGGAGGATGGTCAGTCGTGCCCGTCGAGGCGACCGCGGATGTCGACCAGTGCCGCCAGTCGCGGGTCCAGGTCGTCAGAGTCGTGGTGGTGCGACGCGTCGGCGTTGAGATCGGCACCACACACGAGGCACAGCCCGGCGCAGTCCGGTCGGCACAGGACCGTGATCGGCTCGGCGAGGGAGATGGCCTCTCGCACGGTCTCCGAGAGGTCCAGCTCATGATGGCCGTCGAGGCGCAGCACGTCCGGCTCGGCCTCCGTGTCGAGTGGCAGGCCCGTGTCGATGTCGATCGACGGCAGGGCCTCCTCGTCGATGTCGACCTCGACAGCGGATGTGACCGGGGCGAGACATCGGCCACAGGCCTCAGGCAACTCGGTGGTCAGGTGTCCGCGCGCGAGGATGCCCCTGCCCGTGCTGGCCAGGCGCACGGACCCCCGGACCGGGCCCACCGTGGCGAGGTCGTCGGCGATGGGCATGCGCTCGATGACCAGGGGGTACTCCCGGCTGGTCCCCGGCGCCGCGCGCAACAGGTCCGCCACGTTCCAGCTAAGCATGGACGTGCACCCCCGCCTGGGGGACCTCCGACTCCTGTGGCATGGGCGGCTGGAGCGCTGCCACGGGCGAGGGCTCGTCTGGGTGGCGCTCGTCGAGCATCGTGATGCCCCGCCGGATGCTCTGGAGCGCCCGGACGCACTCTCCCTCGAGCCGGATGAGCACGGTCGCTGCGTACTGGTCGGCACCCCGACGGATCTCGTCGGCATCCGCATGTCCCTGAGCGACGATCTGCTGGCTCCGGATCTCGGCAGCGCGCGTGAGCTCCCGCTCCTCGATGAGGAACGCTGCCTGCTCCTGGGCGCGCGCGAGGATGCGCTCCGCCTCCTCCTGCGCATGCTCCACGAGTCGCGTCGTCTCCTCGTTGATGCGCTTCGCCTGGCGGACCTCCTCTGGCACGGCCACGCGCAGTTGATCGACGAGATCCAGCGCAGCCACTTGATCCACGACCACCGAGTTGGTCATGGGCATGCGTCGGCCGTTGGCGATGAGGGCCTCGAGACGTTCGATGAGGAAGATGATGTCGATGGGAGTTCGCTCGCTGGGCAGTGGTGGCGGCGGGTCAGCACGAGATTGTAGCCCACCCACTGCCGTGGACGGGCGTCATGACGCCGGCCCGCCTGCGCGGCCGTCCTCCACTCGCCCATCGCGACCCTCGGTGGGCCGGGGGTCCTGTCATGGGACCGACGGTGGCACCGCGTCCGACCGACTCGGGCGGGCTGGCGCCCGCGCCGGGACGACGCCACGGGCACCCTGTCAGTCGGCGCGCAGCCTCCGGAGCACCGACGCGGGCACCATGGAGCTGACGTCACCGCCCAGGGATGCGATCTCCCGGACCATGGTGGAGCTCACGGCACCATGCTCCGGCGTGGCCATGAGGAACACGGTCTCGACCTCCGGCGCCATGCTTCGGTTGAGCTGCGCCATCTGGAGCTCGCTCTCGAAGTCGCTCACCGCCCGCAGGCCCCGGACGACCCAGCCGGCGCCCAGGCGCCGGGCGAGCTCGACCGTGAGCCCCTCGAACGCCCGGACCATCACGGCTCTGCCCGCCTCGCCCAGCTCCTCGTCGAGTGCCTCACGGATGGTCGCCAGCCGTTGGTCCGTGCCCGTGCTGGGCGCCTTGCGACTGTTGACCAGCACGGCGACGGTCAGCCGGTCGAACATCGGGGCGGCGCGCGCGATGACGTCGAGGTGCCCCAGCGTGATGGGGTCGAAGGTGCCGGGATAGATGGCGTGCCGCATCGGGTCAGTGTGCCTCAGGCCATCCGGTCCCGGGGGCTCGCATCGCGAGCGCTTGGGTCGGCCCGGCCGGCATCAGGGTCAAGGGCATGTGGCATGGCCCGATACCACGTGAGCGCGGTCTCGCCGTATCGCCTCCACCGCTCGCGCGCCAGCCGTCCCACCGCCGTGGGTCCCTGCCAGCGCCAATGGTGCTTGCACACCACGAGCCCATCCGGTTCGACCAGCCTGACCCCGCTGCCCAGAGCCTCCAGCACAGCCCCCAGCGCATCGTCGTGGGCATAGGGCGGATCGGCCACGACGCAGCGGTACGGGCCGTTGGCCACGCCCGGCCCCCGCAGCCAGCCGATCGCCTCGGCACGCACGACGCGCCCGCCGGACAGCCCGGCGCGCCCCAGGTTCTCCGCGATCGTCCGCACGGCGCCCGCGTCACGCTCCACGAACAGGGCGGTCGGCGCGCCCCGACTGAGCGCCTCGATGCCGGCCGCGCCGCTCCCAGCGAAGAGGTCCAGGAACGCGCCCTCGAGCGGCGTCGTGGGATCGGCCTCCAAGGCCCCGAAGAGCGATTCCTTGACACGGTCGCCGAATGGGCGCGTGCCCTCGCCCGGCGCCCGGAGCCGCACGCCGCGGGCCACGCCCCCGATGACCCGCCCGGCCTCAGCCATCGAGCTCGTCGGCGCGCAGGACGTCGCCGGCGCCGATGCGCGCCAGCCATCCGTCCCGCAGCTCGCGGTCGAGGCCCTGGGCGAGGCCGACGAGTCGTCCGTCCGCAGTGACGAGGCGCTCCGCCCGTTCGCGGGCCTCGCGTGTCATCGCACGATGGTGCGCGTCCCCCAGGTCGGCGACCCGGAGCGGGGGCAGGCCACTCTGGCGCAGCCCCAGCAACTCCCCTTCCCTGCGCAGCTCGATGTCCAGCTCCGCGAGCGCGAACCCATCGGTGGTGTCCTTGACGGCCTTGAGGCGGGTCATCGCGACCGAGTCCCCGGGGGCGTCGCTGACCAGCACGCACCAGGACTGCACCATCCCTCGGCCCACGCGGCCCCGGAGCTGATGGAGCTGGGCGAGGCCGAAGCGGTCCGCGCCCTCGATGATCATGAGCGTCGCCTCCGGCACGTCCACGCCGACCTCCACCACGGTCGTGCCCACGAGCACGTCCAGCTCCCCGTCCCGGAACGCGGCCATGACCTCATCGCGTCGCGCGGGCTTGAGTCGCCCATGGACCATGCCCACGCGCAGCGACCCCAGGAGCTCGGTCAGGCGAGCCGCCTCGGACTCCGCCGACAGATCGGCCGAGGGCACCGACCCGTCCACCGGTCCAGGCACCGAGCCGGCGACCGTCGACAGCCCGTCCGACAGCCCGTCGGGGTGGGAGGGGCCAGCGGCGTCCGGGCTGCGGGCGGCAAAGGCGCCGGCGGCGCGGCTCGACCCGTGCCCGTCGCCCGACCCGTCCACGCCGGACCCCTCCGGCCCCTCATCGGTGTCCGCCCCTTCGGGCTCGATGAGCGGCACCACCACGAACGTCCGATGGCCCAGGCGGGCCTCCTCGCGCACCTTCGCCCAGGTGCCCGCGAGCGCGTCGGGTCGCTTGATCCCGGTCGCCACCGTGAGTCGCCCGGCGGGCGCCGCGCGCAGGTCGGTCACGTCGAGGTCCGCGTGGAGCACCTGCCCCAGCACCTGCGGGATGGGCGTCGCGGTCATCAGCAGGACGTGGACCGAGCGGCCCTTGCGTGACAGCGCCTCGCGGTCCGCGACCCCGAAGCGGTGCTGCTCGTCCACCACGGCCAGCCGCAGGTCGGTGAAGCCCACGCCCTCCCCGATGAGCGACTGGGTGCCCACGAACACGAGACCCCTGCTGCGTCCCATCAGGCCCGCGGGCATCGGCGCGGCCGCCAGCTCGAGGGCCGCCCGGCGCTCCGCCGCGGTCACGCTCGCGGTCAGCAGCACCACCTCATGACCGAGGGGCTCGAGGAGGCGTGACAGGGTCGCCGCGTGCTGTCGGGCAAGCAGGTCCGTGGGGGCGAGCAGCGCCGACTGGCCGCCCGCGTCGGCCACGAACGCCATGGCGAGCGCCGCGACCGCCGTCTTGCCGGACCCCACGTCCCCCTGGACCAGGCGCATCATGGGACGCCCGGACGCGAGGTCCGACCGGATGGCACGCACAGCCGCCATCTGGTCGTCCGTCAGGCGGGTCCTCGGCCCGGCCTCCGCGGGCGTCCTAGGGTCGACCGACGTGCCCGCCCGGGCCGCGACCTGGGCCCCGATGACTGACTCGACGGCCTCGATGGCCGCCCGGGCACGGGTGTCCGCCACCTCGACCACCGACCCCTGGTCTCGCTCTCGCGCCCGGCGACGCGACACCATGCCCACCTGGAGCGCCAGCAGCTCGTCGAACGCCAGTCGGTCCAACGCCCGGTCGAGTGATTCGCGATCGGTCGGGAAGTGGAGCGCCGAGACCGCCGCGCCGATGTCCATCCGGTCACCGCGCACCTGGGCATCCAGATAGTCCGGGTAGGGGCCCAGCGTGTCGAGCGCGGCCCGGATGGCACGCCGGAGGGTGCGCGCCCGGACACCCTCCGTGAGGCGATAGACCGGGATCAGACCTCCGCCCGACAGGACCCCGGCCTGGTCCTCGCGCTCGAACTCGGGGCCCGCGAGGTTCACCCTGCCCGACGGGTCCAGCCCGGTCCTCCCCACCACTCGCAGCCACGTCCCGGGCGGCCCGATGCGTCGCTCCACGTACTGGCGGCCGAACCAGATGGCCTCGATGGTGCCGCCCATGTCGTCGGCCAGCAGCGCGCTCGTCCGGAGCAGGTTCCTTCGACGGCTGGGCCGCGCGTGGACGCTCACGAGCCGCAGGCGGGCCCACACCTGGTGACCGGGCCCCAGATGGCGCAGCTCGAGCACCGACCGGGGGGCGCCGACATCGACCCACCGACGGGGCACGCTGAACGCCAGGTCACGCACCGTGCGTATCCCCAGCCGCTCGCCGCGCCGGCCGATGACCGTGGCGCCCGGCAGCCCACTGACACCGACCGCGGTGTCCCACGTCAGGCGCGGGGCGGTGGGTCGGGCGCGCGCCGCGCCTGAGTTCCGAGGGCTCGTCGTGCGTGGCGCCATGTCTGCTATAGTCTGCGACCGACGCGCCGCGCGCTCGCGCTGTGGCGCCCCGTCCCTGTGAAGACAGCAAGGATCATCCCTGCATGGCCCTCTCCTGCGACCTGTGCGGCAAGACCGCGATCGGCGGGTTCAACCCGCAGTCCTCGGGCATGAACCGTGTCCGCGCGCATCGCCGCTACAAGCCCAATCTCCAGCCCCTGACGCTCCAGCGCGGGACGGCCAGCGTCCGCGTCCGGGCGTGCACCCGCTGCCGAAGGACCCAGCGCAAGGCCTCCTGAGCGCGCGGCCTCCTGAGCGCGCGGCCTCCTGAGCGCGCGGCCTCGGTGCGGAGCCGGCGGCCGAGCACCCGCGCGACAGCCGCGCGGGCAGTCGGGACTCAATCGCTCGGATAGCCCAGCTCGCCAAGCAGCGTGCCACCGATCGCCTGGACGCGCCGACGCTCGTCGACCGTCAGGTCCTGGCGCCAGCGGCCAACCGACCCGGTGGTGATCCGGCTCCCCGCGTGCGCGCGCTTCCCCCCCGACGGCGTCCGGTCAACGAGCACCTCGGGCACCCACGGCTCTCCCAACGCCTCCAGCAACCCGCGCATGACACGCTCCGGGTCGGCGACCAGCTCCTCGTACCGGACCTCCAGGTATCGTGGGTCCCCACGGCGGGCGATCCCGGCCTGGGTGTCACGGACCCAGCGGCGCGCGTATGCGTCCACCGGCTGTGGTCGCAGCTCCCGCACCTCCACGCCGTCGACCCATCGCCGGTCGGGATGCTGGCGCATGGAGCACACCACGTCGCGACCGTCCCTCACGACATGGATCAGGCGTGCCTCCGGGAAGCGCTCCAGGACCCAGTCGAAGCACAGCACGTTGAGCGGCGTCTTCTCGGCCCACCGAGCCCGGCCACGCACCTCCCGATAGCGGCTCCCGAACGCATCCACGAACGCCCCCTGCGACACGCTGCCCGCCATCATCCCGCGCAGCTCCTCGATGGGCATCCGATACGCCGACGCCACCTGCTCCAGGCGCATGCCCCCCGGTAGCAGGATGCTCGTCTCGGGGCCACAGCACAGCGCGGGATGCCGGTCCAGGATGCGTCGGACGAGCGTCGTGCCGCTCCGGGGCGTGCCCCCGATGACGATGTGACGCTCCGGGGACGTGTAGGCGCGCCGGCGCCAGCGGTACTGCCGGACCCGCGTCGCGCGGTTGCGCAGGTGCTCGGCGACGCTCAAGCCGCCGAGTCCAGCCAGATCGTGAACGGGCCGTCGTTGACCAGCTCCACCGCCATGTCAGCACCGAACACGCCTCGCGCGACCGGGACTCCAAGGCGCTCGATCGCGTCCGCGTAGGCAGCGACGAGCCGTGCGCCCAGATCGGGCGGCGCGGCGTCCAGGAATGATGGACGTCGGCCCTTGGAAGTGTCCGCGTAGAGCGTGAACTGGCTGACCGCGAGCACCGACCCGCCCACGTCGACCAGCGAGCGGTTGGTGCGGCCTTCCTCGTCCTCGAAGATGCGCAGCTCCACGGTCCTTCGGGCGAGCGTGGTGGCCACCTCATCGGTGTCGTCATGACCGACTCCCACGAGGGCCAGGATCCCGGTCCCGATCTCGCCCACGACCAGCCCGTCGATGCGCACCGACGCCCGGCCCACGCGCTGGAGCAGCAGGCGCATGGTCAGACGGGCTCGGTGGGGGTCACCGCGGCGAAGCGCGGGTCCGACCCGGCCGCGACAGGCTGCATGCCCGCCTCGTGAGCGTCGGGGTGGGCGCGGCCAATGCGGCGTCCCTCCACGACACCCGCTCGCACCTGTCGGACCTCGTCCGCCGTGTCGCGACCGCGCTGGAACAGCGCCGACCCCACCACGCACACCTCCGCCCCCCAGGCTCCCACCACGGGGGCGGTGTCGCGATTGACCCCGCCATCCACGTGCACTGCGCCATGCCCTCCGCGCTCCCTGAGGAGCTCGGCGGCCCGCGCCAGCTTGGGGGCGGCCTCGGTGAGGAACCGCTGGCCACCGAAACCGGGCTCCACGGTCATGACCATGATCACGTCCAACGCCGAGAGGAACGGCCGCACTGCCTCGACCGGCGTGACGGGCCTGATCGCCAAGCCCGCCCCGGCGCCCCCCTCTCGGATGACCCCGAGCGTCTCGGAGACCTGCTCCGCCGATGGCACAGCCTCCAGGTGGAAGGAGATGGTCTCCGGGCGAGCCTCCAGGAAGCGCGGCACGAAGGCACCGGGTGCCGAGATCATGAGATGCACGTCCAGCGGCAGCGTGGTCAGTCGACGGACCGCGGCGACCACGCTCGGGCCGAACGTGATGTTGGGCACGAAATGGCCGTCCATGATGTCGAGGTGGAGCCGGTCCACACCGGCGCGCTCCAACTTGTGGACCACGCGGTCGAGATGCCCGAAGTCGGCGGTCAGGATGCTCGCCGCGATCTGCGGCCGCCAGTCCCCCATCAGCAGGGCTCCCGCATCAGCTGGCGCTCGTGGCGGCGAGCTGGAGGGCCGCGGCGCTCTCGTCCACGAGCAGCCTCCGACGCCGCTCGACGGCCGTTGGGGTGGGCTGCCCGGCGAGTTCCGCGGCGAGTTGGCCGCACGCCGCCCCGATGTCCACGCCCCGGTTGTGGCGCACCGTGGTGGACAGCCCGGCCGCCCGGAGGGTGCTCGCGAAGGCCTCGACGCGCTCAGGCGCGCTGGGCTGCCAGGGCGTGTGGGCGACTGGGTTCATGGGGATGAGGTTGACGTGGGCGAGGCGCCCGCGCAGCAGCTCGGCGGCGGCGTGGGCGTCCTCGGTCGTGTCGTTGATGCCATCGATCATGACCATCTCGTATGTCACGCGGCGGCCCGTCCGCTCGGCGTACGCGCTCGCCGCGGCGACAACGTCGACCGCCGGCCAGCGGCGCTCGAGCGGGACGAGCAGGGCGCGCAGCGCCGGGCGCGCGGCATGCAGCGAGACCGCGAGCGTGTACTGCGGGCCGAGGCCCGTGAGGCGCTCGATGCCCGGCACCACACCGCTCGTGCTGATGGTGATGTGGCGCGAACCCAGGCCGAACCGCGCCGGGTCGCTGAGCGCGGCCGCGGCATCGACGACGGCATCGGCGTTGAGCAGTGGCTCGCCCATGCCCATGAACACCACGTTGGTCAATCGCTCGTCCGTCGCCAGCAGGTCCCGGCGCCAGAAGCGCGCCTGGTCCACGATCTCGGCGGCGTCGAGGTCGCGCCCGAAGCCCAGCTCGCCCGTCGCGCAGAACGGGCAGCCCACCGCGCAGCCCGCCTGTGACGAGATGCACAGCGTCGTGCGCGCGCGCCGGTCCCGTCGGGCCGGGTAGCGCATCAGCACCGACTCGACGAGCCGCCCGTCATGCAGCCGATGGAGGGCCTTGCCCGTGAGGCCCCCGTCTGCGGGGCGGACCTGCGTGTCGATGATGGTGTCCGCGCGGAAGGCCCCGGCGAGCCTCGCGCGCAGCGTGACCGGCAACTGCCGGACCTCATCGAAGGACGCGGCCCGACCCGACCACAGCGCTTCGGCGACCTGGGTCGCCCGATATGCCGGCTCGCCCTGGCCCTCGAGCCACAGGGCGAGCGCCCCGGGCGGCAGCCCCGCGTATCCCGGGCGAGGGTCGCCGGCAGAGGGGCGTGGGAGGGGCGGTTCGCGAAACGGCACCGGAGGTCCGACGCGCGCTTGGGCAACGGGCTCGCGCATGGGTGGCGCAATGCTACCCGGCCGCGCGCATGCCCGCCGAGCCAGGCACTGCCATGCGCGGCGCGGCATGAGCTGGGTGCGTCAGGGCACGGGCGGTCAGCGACCCTCCCCCCTCGCGAGCCAGCCCGGGCGACCGCGGACCAGGTCCGCGCCCGACATCCGGCCCTTGCCTTGCGGCTGGACCTCGCTGAGGACGAGGAGCTCGTCGCCGGTCACCAGGCCCAGCCGCAGTCCCTTCCCCTCCCCCATGGCGACGAGGTCACCTGGAATGGTTCCGGGCGGGACGCCACCCGCGCCCGGCGCGACCTCCGCGCCCAGCGCGACCTGATGCACGATGAGCCGGCCCTCCGGGCGCTCGAGGAAGGTGCCTGGCCATGGACGGAGCGCACGCACCCGGCGCTCCAGCTCGACCGCGGTCAGGCTCGGGTCCAGCCGCCCGTCCTCGCGCCGGAAGGGCCGCGTGAGCGTGGCGCCACCCACGGGCTGGGGGACCGCGCCGAGGTCGCCGGAGAGCCACCCGGGCAACGACTCCAGCAGCAGCGTGGCCGCCATCTGGGCCAGGCGCCCCTCGAGGGCGGGAGCGTCCTCGTCGCCCGTCAGCGCCAGCCGCGCCTGCGCCACGATGGGCCCGGTGTCGAGCCCCGCGTCCATGCGCATCAGGGTGACGCCCGTCTCGGGGTCCCCCGCGAGGATCGCCGCCGCGACCGGGGCCGCCCCGCGATGGCGCGGCAGCAGGGAGGGGTGGAGGTTCAGCGCGCCATGGCGCGGGATGTCCAACACCTCCCGGGGGACGAGCTGGCCGTAGTCCGCGAGCACCAGCAGCTCGGGCGCCTCCGCGGCGAGGTCCGCGACAGCCTCCGGGGCACGGAGGCGGGACGGCCGGAGCACCCGGATGCCCAGCTCGGTCGCCCGCACGTCCACGGGCGTCGGGGTGGGCACCGCCCGTCGACCCACGGGCCGGGCGGGGGCGGACACCACCGCGCGGAGGTCCGCAAGGGGCGAGCGCGCGATGCCCTCGAGAATCGGGACCGCGAAGCTCCCGCTTCCCAGGAAGACCGTTCGAGCCACCACGATGCGAGCGGGCCTGGCCTACTCCACGGGAGACCCGACCGCGTCCGCGAGGGCGGCCTCGGCCTGCCGGCGCTCGCGCTCGCGGCGGCGTCGCAGCCGGCGCCCCTCCGGGGTGTCCGCGTCCTCATCACCATCCGCGTCGAGGCTCTCGGTGGGCATGACGGTCTCGGGGGGCACCTTGTCGAGGTACAGCTCGCCCTGGAGGTGGTCGTACTCGTGCTGGATGGCGCGTGCGAGCAGGCCGTGGCCGGAGATGGTGATGCGCCTGCCGTGGCGGTCCTGGCCGACCATCACCGCATGTTCCGCCCGGGTTCGGATCGCCACGAAGCCGGGCACCGACAGGCAGCCCTCGTAGTCCTCCTGCTCACCCGACAGATGCACAATCTGGGGGTTGGCCACCTCGTACAGGGTGTCATCGACCTCGATGACGCACAGCTGGAGCGCCTCGCCCACCTGCTGCGCCGCGATGCCCACGCCGGGTGCGTCGCGCATGGTCTCGGTCATGTCGTCGAGCAGGGCGTGGAGCGCGGGGCCGAAGGAGTCGACCCGCTTGCCGACGACGCGCAGGCGCGGGTCACCGAGGGTCACGATGGGTCGGAGGGTCATGGCGCGAAGGATACCGAAACGCGCGGGCACACCACCCGCGTCACGCCGGCGACAGGTCGATGGACTCCCGGTGCCGTGGCCGGATGAGGCCGAAGTGACGTCGGTCGAGCGTCACCAGCTTGGGCTCGTCGAGTCGCTCCACGATGGCCCTGACGGCCGCGTCCACCAACCCGATGTCGGAGTCGGCGTGACGGTCGACGAGCTCTCCGACCCGTCGGTGGTCAGCGAGGGTCAGGCCCTCGACGAGGGCCGGCGCGGGGACGACCAGCGGCTCGCTGGCGGATGAGCGTTGCCATCGACACGCCCCGCTCGGCGGCAGGCGTCGTAGGCCGGGTCATAGCAGACTCTCGGGGTCGACATCGACGCTCCAGGGCGCGCCCGGGTCGCCATCGAGCACCTCCAGCGGTCGCTGGCCGCGCAGGACCACGTGGAACCGCCAGCGGCCCGCCCGCCGCGCCACGTACGCCGGCACCGGGCCGAGGACGCTGACGCGTGCCTCGCGGGCCGGTCCGGTCGCCCGGGCCCTGAGCCGCTCGGCCATGCGCGCGGCCTCGGTCGCCGCCGCGGCATGGTCCGGCAATGCCACCGTGAGACGCACCAGCCGCCCGAATGGCGGCGTCCCGAAGCGCTCCCGACGTTCCAGCTCGTCCGTCACGAACGCCGACGCGTCGCCCTCCGCGACCGCCCGGATCGCGGCGTGGTCCGGGAGGTAGGTCTGGATGATCGCGCGGCCGGGTCGGTCGCCACGGCCCGCCCTGCCCACGGCCTGGGCGAGGAGCTGCCACGTCCGCTCGGCGGCGCGCTCGTCAGGGAGCGTGAGCGCGACATCCGCCGAGATGACGCCCACCAGGACCACCCCGGGCACGTCGAGGCCCTTGGTCACCAGGCTGGTGCCCACGAGCACGTCGAGACGACCCTCGGTGAACGCGTCGATGACCGCGGCAGCAGCCCCCCGCCGCTCCGCGACGTCCCGGTCCAGCCGCCCCACCCGGAGCGCGGGGAAGCGCACCCGCACCTGCTCCTCGACACGCTCGGTGCCGCCCCCCAGGTAGCGGATCCGGACCGAGCCGCACGCGGGACATCGACGTGCCGGCGGGGCCGTGGCCCCGCAGTGGTGACAGCGCAGGGCCATGGACGACGCATGGAACACGAGCGGCCGATGGCACTCGGGGCACACCTGGACGTAGCCGCAGTCGCGGCACAGGACCACCGATGCCGATCCACGGCGGTTGAGGACCAGGATCGCCTGGTCCCCCGCGCCCGGGTCCAGCCGCCCGAGGGCGTCGACGAGCGCCACGGACAACAGGCCCCGGTTGCCCTCCGCCAGCTCCGCACGCAGGTCCACCACCTCGACATCGGGCCGCTCGCCCACCCGCCGGTCGGCGAGGCGCAGATGCGCCAGCTCCCCTGTCCTCGCCCGACCCACCGACACGATGTCCGGGGTCGCGCTGCCCAGGACCACCGGGCAGCCGGCCAGCCGACCCAGCTCCAGAGCCACGTCCCGCGCCTGGTAGCGCGGCGTCCGGTCCGACTTGTAGGCGGGGTCATGCTCCTCGTCCACGACCACCACGCCCGGGTCACGCAGGGGCGCCAGCACCGCCATCCGGGTCCCGACCACCACGACGGGTCCGGTGGCCGCGCGCAGCCTGCGCCACTCGTCCGCGCGCTCGCCCTCCGACAGGCCGCTGTGGAGCAGCACGGGCTCGATGCCCATGTCGTGGCGCAGCCGGTCCACCAATGGCAGCGCCAGGGCGACCTCGGGCACCAGCACGAGCGCGTCGCGTCCGGCCGCCAGGCTCGCCCCGACGACCGCCGAGTACACCGCGGTCTTGCCGCTCGCCACCACGCCCTCAAGGAGCATCGGGTCAGGATGTCGCGCACGGGTCGCAGCCGTGATGCGCGCCACCGCGGCGCGCTGGTCGAGTGCGAGCGCCGCGCCCGATGGCAGGGCGCCACGGGCGCCCACCGCCCGGCCGTCCAAGGGTCGCCGCACCCGCTCCGCGACCGACAGCCTGACCCAGCCGCGTCGCACCAGGCTCGCCACCGTCCCTGACCCGTGCCGCCGCGCGAGGTCCGCCGTCCGCTCCTGCCCGTCCCCGGGGCGGGCCGCGAGCTCGGCGAGGAGCGCCGCCTGGCGTGCTCCCGGCCGGGCGCCCGGTGGCCGGCCGCCGGACGCCATGAGGTCGGCCGCCGCCCGCCCGTCGGTCGTCAGGCTCGCCATCCGGTCGGTCCGTGGGCTCACGGCAGCGGCACGGATGCGCCACTCCAGGCGCAGCATCCCGGCGGTCGCCAGCCCCCTGGCCCGGCGCAGGAGCCCGGCGCGGTCCCCGTCACGGGCCAGCGCGTCGATGGCCACGCCGTCCGGGCCTGCCGCCTCGACCGAAGCCAGCAGCTCCCCTTCGCGCCCACCGGGTCGCGCGGTGACGGCACCGGGGTTCGCGAGCGCCACCAGGTCGAGCCGCTCCAGCTCGCCGGGCGGTAGCATCGCCCGGACGACCATCCCGGCTGGCGCGAGGTACCACGTGACGACATGGCCCGCGAGGCGCGCCTGGAGCGGCGTCAGGAGCGGGCCGTCGGCCCGGACCCTCGCGAGCACCGGGCGCACGCTCGCCGGCGCCTCCCCCTCGTGCTCCCGGAGCACGACGCCCACCGCCTCGCGACGGCCATAGCCCACCAGGACCGGCTCGCCGATGGCCAGGTCGGCAAGTGCCTCGGGCACCGACCAGGTGTACAGGACGCCGCCCGGCACCCCCGTGGCATCGACCGCCACATCCACCAGGCGGGGCGCCATCGCACCTGCCGGCGTCATGGGCCTAGACGAGCAGGCGTCGATGGGGGTTCGCTGCGTGCTCGGCCGCGATGATGTCCTCGATCTCCTGGGCAGTCTGGTCCGCGTGCCCAGTGTGGTTGGTGACCACGTGGTGGTAGTCGTCCTGCCGCAGGAGCTCGTACGCCGCGTTGTGCCAGCGACGCTCCAGCGCCTCCGACACCTCGGTGGCCCGGCCCACCAGACGGCGCCGCAACTCGTCGAGCGATGGGGGCACCACGAACACCAGGAGCGCATCGGGGATGGCCGCGCTCACCGTGTGGGCCCCCTGGACGTCGATCTTGAGGATCGCGTCCTTGCCCGCCACGAGCGCCGCGACCACCTGGTCGCGTGGTGTGCCGTACCACTTGCCGTGCACCTCGGACGCCTCCAGGAAGCCGCCCGCGGCCCGCTTGGCATCGAAGGCATCCTGGGACAGGAAGTGGTAGTCGACGCCATCCTCCTCGTACCAGCGCTTGTCCCGGGTCGTGCACGTGATGACGTAGTGGCGGTCGGGGTGGTCCACCAGGCGCATCGCGTGGATGATGGTGTCCTTGCCCACCCCGGACGGGCCCGAGATGATGACCACCGCCGCACCAGGCGCCCCCAGCACCCGCGCCGGCTCCGGCGGGTCCGCGGTGCCCACGCCCAGCATGGCCTCCTCCGTCCCGCTCACCGCGCCACCCCTCCTGACGCGGGACCGGTGCCCGCGGCGGCGCGCAGGCGGTCGAGCACGGCCACGAGCTCCTCCGGCAACGGCGACTCGGCCCGGATGAGCCCGTGCCCCGAGGGAGAGGCGAGCTCGAGGCGCCAGGCGTGCAGGAACAGGCGCGCCAGGCCGTCGGGCCCGCGCCGCGCCGCGCCCGTGGCGTACAGCGGGTCACCTGCCACCGGGTGGCCGATGGACGCGAGGTGCACCCGGATCTGGTGCGTGCGGCCGGTGACCAGGTCCACCTCCAGCAGCGTCCAGCGCGGGAACCGCTCCCGGACCCGATACAGCGTGACGGAGTCGCGCCCGCCCGGCACCACCGTCATGCGCAGCCGGTCGCGTGGGTCACGGCCGATGGGTGCCTCGATGCGCCCCGCCTGCGCCGCCACGGACCCGGCGACCAGGGCCAGGTAGCGCTTGTGGACCCGACGCGCCTTGAGCTGCGCCTGGAGCGCCAACTGCGCGGCGTCGGTCTTGGCGACCATCAGCAGGCCGCTCGTGTCGCGGTCGAGGCGATGGACGATGCCCGCCCGGTCGGCACCACCCACGGTGCCCAGGCTGATGCCCTCGTGCTGTGCGCGTCCCAGCAGGCCGTGGACCAGCGTCCCGGTCGCGTGGCCCGGCGCGGGATGGGTGACGACGCCAGAGGGCTTGTCCACGATGAACAGGTCCTCGTCCTCGTGGACCACCCGCAGGTCCATGGTCTCGGGCTCGAGCGTGGGCGCTGGGGCCTCCGGCACGTCCACCTCCACCACGGCACCCGGCGCCAGGGTGTCGCGGGCGCGCACGGGCACGCCAGCCGCGGTCACCCGGCCATCACTGATGAGCCGCTGGACCCGTGCGCGAGACAGGCCCGACGCGTCGGCCACGAACCGGTCGGCCCGACCGCCCGACCCGGCCTCGGGCACCTGGACCCGGAGCACCCCGCTCACGGTCGGCCCCCATCCGCGACGGTTTGGTCGCCGGGCGCATGACCCGTGGGCGCCCCCACGAGGCGACCGAGCCGCGGCCCGAGCAGGCTCATGGCGAGCAGCAGCACGACCGCGATGGAGATGGCTGAGTCGGCGACGTTGAAGGTGTAGAAGCGGAGCGTCCCGATGCCCGTGTCCACCCAGTCGATGACATGGCCGAAGCGCAGGCGGTCGATGAGGTTGCCCAGGGCGCCTCCCAGGAGCAGGCCGAGCGCCACCGTGAGCAGGGGGCTCCTGACACCG
>WBZO01003807.1_pt1 | contig 17064 bp, 11 predicted proteins | sample 5204261 | NCBI WGS metagenome assembly WBZO01 (sample SAMN12412400, study PRJNA552823) | activated sludge metagenome | isolation source: activated sludge from anammox sidestream of wastewater treatment plant... | place: USA: North Carolina | collected 2017-09 | reverse complement strand
CCTCGAGCCGCGCGCGGTAGTCGAGCACCAGGCGCACGAACTCGGCCCGGCGCGCGCGCATCGTCGCGTACGCGGCGCGGCCCGCCTCGTCGCCGTGCCGCGCCAGCCAGCGCCGCACGCCCTCCTCCTCGACCGCGACCGCGAACGACTCGTTGAACATCGTGTCGCCCTGCACGTACACGAGCTGGTGGGCGAGCTCGTGGAAGACGAGCCGCGCGAGCTCCGCGTCGGGATAGCGCACGAAGGTGTTGAGCACCGGGTCGTCGAACCAGCCGAGCGTCGAGTAGGCGGGCACGCCGTAGACGAACACGTCGTAGCCCTCGGCGCGCAGGCCGGCCGCGTACGCGTCCGCGTCGGCCTGCGCGTAGTAGCCGCGATAGCTCACGCAGCCGACCACCGGGAAGCAGCTCCGGCGCGGCTCGACCGAGAACTCCGGCGCGGCGAACACGTTCCACACCGCGTACGGGCGCCCGAGGTCGGCGTAGGCGCGGTAGCTGCCGTTGTCGGGGAGGGCGAGCTCGCGCGTCGCGAACTCGCGGATCTCCAGCGCGCGCGCGAGCCGCGCGCGCAGCTCCGGCGGCGTCGCCGGATCGGCGAGCCGCGCCTCGATCGGCTGTGCGCGGCTGACCACGTCCAGGTGCCCGACCACTGCCTGTCCGTAGTACGAGAACGTCGAGCAGCCGCCGATCGCGGCGGCCACGGTCGCCGCCCCGGCGAGCAGAGCGACGGCGCGCCGGCTCATCGCGCGAACCGGCCGTGCGCGAGGAACGCCGCCGCCTGCGCGGCGACCGCGCGCGACACGAGCATCCCGCTGTGCGCCACCGGCAGGACGAGATGGTCCGCGAGTCCCGGGTGGCGCGTCTCTTCGACCCGCACGACGCCGTCGTTCGGCCCGGGAAGCCGCAGCACGAGCGCCCCCAGCCCGAGCCGCCGCACGCCGGCGATCGCGCCCGTCTCCACGCCCGGCGGCAGCGCGAGCTCGGGCATCCCGGCCCAGAGCGCACGCGTCGCGCCGAGCAGCGGCGCGAGCAGGCGCATGCGCGCGATCGCGCGCCCGCTCTCGCAGTCGGCGATCGGCGCGCCGAGCAGCACGATCCGCCGCACGCGCGCGTCCGGCCGCCGCGCGAGCGCGCGCAGCACGACCAGCCCGCCGAGGCTGTGCGCAACGACGTCGAGGCGCTCGTCGGGGCACGCGGCGATCGCGCGCGCGACGCGGCCCGCGCTCTGCTCGAACTCGTCGCGCGCGGAGCGGTACCCGACGCGATGCGGCCGGAAGCCGTGCCCGGCGAGCGCGCGCGCGAGGTAGAGCATGACCGCGCGCCCGGTCCAGAGGCCGTGCACGAGCACCACCCCGCCGGCGGGCGCGGGGGCAGCCCGGGGCGGGGCGTGCGCGGCGCGGCGCTGTTGCAGCGGGCGGGACGACGGCGAGAACACGCGCGCGGGATTCCGGCGACGCGAACCGGCCGCAGCGGCCGGCGCGCTACTCGACCTCGATGGTGCCGTTCGCGACCACGTTCACCATGCTCGTGCCCGCCTCGAAGGTCGGCGGGGCGACCTCGGCGGCGGCGGGCGCCATCGCGGCGCGCGCGAGCGGCCGCGGACCCGGCGCGAAGCCGCCGGTGTTGAGGCCGATGCGCCGGATCTTGTATTCGCGGCCGCCGAGCGCCTTCGCGGCGATCTCGGCGCGCGCGCGGAACGCGGCCACGCCGTCGGTGATCAGCTCGTTCTCGACCTGGCGGCGCAGCTCCGGCGAGACCGCGAACGAGACCCCGCCGAGCTGCAGCGTGGCCTGCAGCTTCCCGATCAGCGCCGCCATCGACTGCACGTCCTTCGACTCGAGGCGGATCTCCGTGCGGCCGCGCCACGCCACGAGCTTGTTCGCACGGTCGTAGACCGGGTAGGTCTGGACGTAGCCGCTGCGCGCCTTCACGGTCTTGAACTCGCCGGCGGTCTTCAGCGCATCGGCGCCGAGGCGGTTCAGCTGGTCGGCGACCTTCGGCGCGGAGGGGTCGGACACCTCCGCGAACAGGCTCGCGCTCATCAGGTCGTTCGGCACCTCGCGCGACACCTGGGCCTGGAGGTCGACCTGGTTGAAGCGCACCGGGTCGAGCGGCTGCGCGGTGGCGGCGGCGGTGCCGAGCAGGCCGGCGAGCGCGACGAGGGTGTTGCGGATCATCTCAGCTCCTGGTGGAAAGGGTCACGGCGCATTCAACGTCGGCAGGGGCGAACCGGGGTTGCCGGCGCGCTAAGCTGGTAGTCGTGACTCTACTCAACTGGCTGCGCCGCTGCTGGTCGTGCCTCGCGCCGCTCGGGCCGCGCGAGCGGCGCTGCCCGCGCTGCGGCGCCGGCCAGCCGCGCGAGCCCTGACGTTCAGGCGAGATTGCGCAGCTCCCGCAGCCCCACCGACAGCATCGCGAGGTCGGGCGTCGGCACCCCGTGCAGCTCGCCGAGGATGCGCGCGGCGCGCTCCATCGCGCCGCGGTGGCGCGCCTCCCACGCGGCGACCGGGTCGCCGCCGTCGGTCGCGGCGGCGAGCGCGTTGGCCGCGAGCGCGCGCTGCAGGCCGGCGAGGTCGTCGCGCATCGCGCTCTTCGCCAGCGCCTGCCAGTGGCCGTCGCCGGGCAGCGCCCCGATGCGGTCGCGCAGCCAGGCGAGGCCGAGCTTCGACGTGACGCCGAAGTACGCGCCGGCGACCGCGTCCGCGGGCCGGCCGCTGGCCGCCGACACCTCCGCGATGTCGAGCGCGGCGAAGAGCGTGTCGAGCGCGGCGACCCGGCGCGCCACCGCGGCCGGCACGCCGGCGCGCTCCCAGCCGGCGGCGAGCTCGCCGATGTGCGCCGCCGTCGGCGCGTCGACGAGCTCGCCCAGGCGGCCGTAGATCGCCTCCACGCCCGGCCGGAAGTGCTCCATCGTCGGCTCCATCGGCGCGGCGAGCCGGCTCGAGCGCAGGAACCAGCTGGTCGCGCGCACGATCAGCCGGCCGGCCTCGATCAGCATCTCCGCCTGGGTCGAGTCGGGCACCTGGTTGTCGAGCGCCTCGACCGACTGCCACAGCGGCACCAGCCCGAACACCTCGCGCGTCAGCAGGTAGGCGCGCACGATCTCGGCGGGCTTCGCCCCCGTGGTCTCGATGAAGCGGTGCACGAAGGTCGACCCGACCCGGTTGACCATGCTGTTGACCACGTGGGTCGCGATGATCTCGCGCCGCAGCGGGTGGCGCGGCATCACGCCGGCGTACACCTCGCGCAGCGTCTGCGGGAAGTAGCGTCCGAGCGCGCCGGCGATCCACTCGTCCTCGGGCAGGTCCGAGGCGAGGAACTCGTCGAAGAGCCACATCTTGGAGTAGGCGAGCAGCACCGCGCGCTCCGGGGCGGCGAGCCCGCTGTGCGCGGCGCGCCGTTCGGCGAACGCCTCGTCGGAGGGCAGGAACTCGAGCGCGCGGTTGAGGCGCCCCGCCTTCTCGAGGAACTGGATGAACCGGTGCTGGGCGTCGAGGAGCTGCGTCTGCAGGCGTCCGCTCACCGACAGCGACTGGGTCTGGAAGTAGTTGTCGCGCAGGACGAGCGCCGCCACCTGGTCGGTCATCTGCGCGAGCAGGGTATTGCGCTGCTTCCCGGTCAGCTCGCCGTCGGCGACCACCAGCCCGAGCAGGATCTTGATGTTGACCTCGTGGTCGGAAGTATCGACGCCGGCCGAGTTGTCGATCGCGTCGGTGCAGATCCGGCCGCCCTTCAGCGCGTACTCGATGCGGCCGCGCTGCGTGAAGCCCAGGTTGCCGCCCTCGGCCACCACCTTGCAGCGCAGGTCCGCGCCGTTCACGCGCAGCGCGTCGTTCGCGCGGTCGCCGGCCTGGGCGTGCGTCTCGTCCGCCGCCTTCACGTAGGTGCCGATGCCGCCGTTGTAGAGGAGGTCGACCGGGGCCTTCAGGATCGCCGCGATCAGCTCGACCGGGGCGAGGCTCTCCGCGCTCACGCCGAGCGCCGCGCGCGCCTCGGGGCTGAGCGCGATCGACTTCGCGCTGCGCGGCCACACGCCGCCGCCGCGCGAGATCAGCATCGGGTTGTAGTCGGCCCAGGAGGAGCGCGCGAGCTCGAACAGGCGCTTGCGCTCGGCGTACCCCGCGCCCGGATCCGGATCGGGATCGACGAAGACGTGGCGATGGTCGAAGGCGGCGACGAGCCGGATGTGCTTCGACCGCAGCATCCCGTTGCCGAACACGTCGCCCGACATGTCGCCGATGCCGACGGCGGTGAAGTCGGTCGTCTGCGTGTCCACGCCGAGCTCGCGGAAGTGGCGCCGCACCGACTCCCACGCGCCGCGCGCGGTAATGCCCATCGCCTTGTGGTCGTAGCCCGCCGAGCCGCCCGAGGCGAACGCGTCGCCGAGCCAGAACCCGTACTCGGCGGCGACGCCGTTGGCGTAGTCCGAGAAGGTCGCGGTCCCCTTGTCCGCGGCGACGACGAGGTACGGGTCGTCCGCGTCGTGCCGGCGCACGTCGCGCGGCGGCTCGACGCGGCCGGCGACCAGGTTGTCGGTGAGGTCGAGCAGCCCGCGCAGGTAGTCCTGGTAGCAGGCCACGCCCTCGCGCAGCAGCGCCTCGCGCTCGGACGCGGGCGGGGCCTTCCGGAGCACGAACCCGCCCTTCGAGCCCACCGGCACGATGACCGCGTTCTTCACCATCTGCGCCTTCACCAGCCCGAGCACCTCGGTGCGGTAGTCCTCCGGCCGGTCGGACCAGCGCAGGCCCCCGCGCGCGACCCGGCCCCCGCGCAGGTGCACGCCCTCGAAGCGCGGCGAGTACACGAAGATCTCGAACATCGGCTTCGGCTCGGGCAGCCCCGGCACTTGCGCCGGGTCGAACTTGAAGGAGAGGAACGGCCGGCGGCCGCCGTGCGCGTCGCGCCGCCAGAAGTTGGTGCGCGTGGTGGCGCGGATCAGCGCGAGGTACTGGCGCAGGACGCGGTCCTCGTTCAGGTTCTCGACCGCGTCGAGCGCGCGCTCGACCGCCCGCGCCTGCGCCGCCGCGCCGGCGTCGGCGGCTTCCGCGTCCGCGCCGGCGAGCGGCTCGAAGCGGCTGCGGAAGAGCGCGACGAGCATGCGCGCGATGGCCGGGTGCGCGGCGAGCGTCTGCTCGACGAACGCCTGCGAGAGCGGGAAGCCGGTCTGGCGCAGGTACTTCGCGTACGCGCGCAGCACCACGATCTCGTCGGCGGCGAGCCGCGCCGCGAGCACGAGCCGGTTGAAGTCGTCGCTCTCGACCTCGCCCGCGAGCACGCGCCCGAAGGCGTCCTCGAAGAGCGCCCCGACCGCGTCGACGTCCACCTCCGCGTCGCTCGCCGTCGCGAGCCCGAAGTCGTGCAGCCACACCGGCGGCCCGCCCTCGACCAGCACGCGGTAGGGCCGCTCCTCGAGCACGCGCAGCCCCATGCGTTCGAGCATCGGCAGGCTGTCGGAGAGCGGCACCGGCCCGCCCGCGCGGAAGAGCTTGAAGCGCAGCGTCCCGGGCGCCGCCTCGAGCGGCCGATAGAGGTTCAGCGCGAGCGCGCCGGTCGCGGCGACGCGCTCGGCGAGCTCCATGTCGGGCACCGCGTTGCGCGCCGGCACGTCCTCGCGGTAGGCGGCGGGAAACGCGCCGGCGAAGCGGCGCGCGAGCTCGGTGCCGCGCGCCTCGCCCAGGCGCTCGAGCGCCGCGGCGCGCACGTCGTCCTCCCAGCGGCGCGCCGCCTGCGCGAGGCGCCGCTCGAGCTCGCCCGCGTCCACCGGCGGAATCGCGCCCGGGGTCGTCCGCACCACGATGTGGATGCGCGCGAGCATCGACTGCGAGAGGAAGGCGTCGAACTCCGAGCTCGCGCCGCGGAACGCCTCGATCAGCATCGCCTGCCACTTGCGCCGCAGCTCGGTGGTGTAGGTCTCGCGCGGCGCGTAGATGAGGCAGGAGACGAAGCGCTCGAACGGGTCGGTGCGCACGAACAGACGAAAGCGCTGGCGCTCGCCGAGGTGCAGGATGCCGGTCGCGACCTCGAACAGCGCGTCCGCGCCGATCTGGAACAGCTCGTCGCGCGGGTAGGTGTCGAGGATGTTCTCCAGCCGCTTGGCCGCGTGCCCGCCGGCGGGGTAGCCGGCGCGCGCGAGCACCCCGGCGACCTTGCGCCGCAGGAGCGGGATCTCGGCCGGGCGCGAGTGGTACGCCATGTGCGTGTACAGGCCGAGAAAGCGGTGCTCGCCGCTCACCTCGCCGCGCTCGTCGTAGCGCTTGAGCCCGACGTAGTCGAGGTAGCCGGGCCGGTGCACGGTCGAGCGCGAGTTGGCCTTGGTGACGATCAGGAGATCCTTCTCGCGCGCATAGGCGCGCGCCCGCGGCGGGAGCTGCGAGAAGCTCGTCGAGAGGCTCTCGCCCGGCTTGATGCGCAGGATCCCGAGCCCGGAGTCGGGCACGACCGCGAGCGCGTCGTCGCCGTCCTTGAGCACGAGGTCGTGCGCGCGGTAGCCGAGAAACGTGAAGCGCTGGTCGGCGAGCCACTCGAGGAACGCGCGCGTCTCGGCGAGCTCGGCCTGCCCGACCGGCGGCGGCCGGCGCTCGAGCTCGGCGAGGATCTCGCGCACCTTCGCCACCATCTTCTTCCAGTCGTCGACCGCGGCGCGCACGTCGCCGAGCACGCGCGCGAGGTCGCCGGCGAGCGCCTCGAGCCGCGCCGGCTCGCTCACCCGATCGACCTCGACGTGTATGAACGACTCGCGCAGGCCCGCGCCCGAGTCGTCCGGGAGGACGCCCATCAGGGTCTCGCCCGGGCCGGCGCCCGCCGCGCCGCCGCGATTGACCCGCAGGATGGGGTGGACGGTGAGGTGCAGCGTGAGGCCGTGCCGGTTCACTTCCATCGTCACCGAGTCGACCAGGAACGGCATGTCGTCGTTCACGATCTCGATGACGGTGTGGCTCGACTGCCACCCGTGCTCGCCGACGCTCGGGTTGAACACCCGCACCTTGGGCGCGCCGGGCTCGCGCCGGCGCGCGAAGTTCCAGTGCGAGAGCGCCGCGCCGTACAGGTCGGCGGCCGCGCGCTCGGCGAGGTCGCCGGGATCGACCTGGCGGTAGTACCCGCGGACGAACGCCTCGACCGGCCCGCGCGCCTCCGGCGCCACCTTCTCGCGCACCAGGGCGAGCACCTGGTCGATCCGCTCCGAGCTGCCGGGTCCGGCGCCTGACGCCATGGTCTCCTCCGCGCGCCTGCTGGTGGGGGCGGGGCGCGCGGCGCGCGCGCCCCGCGTGGGCGCTGGCGGGAAGTCTAGCAGCGGCCCGACGCCGCGCCCCGCGCGCCTGCCGGACGGAAGACCGCTGCCGACGAACGGGCGCGCGCGCAGCGCGCCGGGCTACGGTGCGGCGACCACGAGCGGGACCATCATCTCGTCCGCGCTCGTCCCGCCGTGGACGCCGATCTGCGGGTGGCGGCGCTCGCCGGGCAGCACGTCGCGGATCGCGTAGCGGTCCTTCATCACCAGGATGTAGTCGCCGATCCGCTCGGCGAGGCGCGGATGCGGTTCGCCCGGCCCGAACCAGCCCGCCGCGAGCAGGCGCGCGCTCGCGGCGAGCGTGGCGCAGTGCCCGAGCCGCGACTCGACGTAGCGCTCGAAGCGCGCGCCGGCGCCGGGGCGCACGTAGCAGTACGCGACGCGCGGCTCGCCGCAGAGCGGCAGCGCGAGCGTCGCCGCGAGCTCGGGATGCTCGTCGAGCTCGACGACCGTGTCGGGGCGCGTGTCCACGAAGCCGTGGTCGGCGGTGGCGATCACCAGCGTCCCGCTGCCCGCGATCGCGGCGAGGAAGCGGGCGAGCGCGGCGTCGACGCGCGCGAGCTCGGCGCCCACCGCCGCCGAGGCGATGCCGTGCTCGTGCGCGGCCGAGTCGATCTCCGAGTAGTACGCGTAGACGTACTTGCGCTCCGCGCCCGCATCGACGATGCCGCGCACGAGCTCGAACATCTCGTCCACGCCGCGGTAGCCGATGCGGCGGGCGCGGCCGGACACCGCGCGGTTGAAGTCCGACTCGACGATCGCCGCCGGCGACACCACGAAGGTCGCCGCGTCGAGCGCGTCGCCGAGCGGCGCGTGCCCGAGCAGCTCGCCCGGGGTGATGCCGCCGCCCGCCGCGAGCGACGGGCCGCCGTGGCGCGGGCGGAAGGGCAGCACCGCGAGCACCGCGCCGATCTCGCGGAAGTACATGTGCCAGCCGGTGAGCCCGTGCGCCTGCGGCGCGAGCCCGGTCATGAACGTGGTGATCGCCGCGGCGGTGGTCGAGGGGAAGGTGGAGGTCAGGCTCGCGCGCAGGTTCCCGCACAGCGCGCCCCGCCCGAGTGCGCGCGTCAGCTGGTGGTAGCCCAGCCCGTCGAGCACGAGCAGCACGACGTTGCGCGCGGCGCGGATCTCGTCGGGAGGCAGGTCGCGCGCGAGCGCATAGTCGCTGCGCCCGCCGAGGCCGGTCGCGACGGACGCCATGAGGTTGACGATGCTGCCGCCCTGGTAGTCCGGCCTCATAGCCCGCAGTCCCGACCGTTCTTTCGACTTGTCACCGCGCGGGAACCGTAGCACACCGGCGTGACGCGGTGCCGCCCTGTGACAAAAGATGACGCCCGCCGAGGCCGCGGCCCCGCCGCCGTCGCCGCCGCGCGACGCGCGGCCCGCGTCAGAACTTCAGGATGCCGCGCAGGATGCGCGCGCCCTCGTCGACCGGCGAGCCGGGCGCGGGCGCCTCGCCCTGCTGCGGCGGGGCCTGCGGGCCGGGGGACTGCGGCTCGCCGCGCCCGCGGCGCGGCGCGCGCGCCTCGTCGCCCATGCCTTCGGCGAGCAGCGCCGCGGCAGTCGACTTGAGGCGCACCTTCACCGCCCACTGCTGCTCCCACGCCTGCTTCGTGTCGGCCGGCCGCGGCGGGTGTACGAGGTTCAGCTCGTCGCCGTAGGCGATGAAGTTGAAGAACGGCGCCTGCGCGGCCTTGATCACCTCCGCCGGCACGGTGCACTCGGTCGTCTGCGGCGCCATCACCACCTTCTCGCGGATGAGCCGCGCCACCTCCGCCGGCGGCACGTAGTCCATCAGCGCGCCGCCCATCTCCTGCACTTCGGCCGACGACCAGAACACGACCTCCTCGCGCTCGTTCCCGCCCATCGCGGTCGCGAAGTACCCGGTTGCGTTCGGCACCGCCCGCCACTGCACCTTCATCGCCCCGCCGGGTGTGGGCTGCGCCGGGGCGAGCTCGACCTGCGCCATGAAGTCGTGCCGCTCGCCGAGCGCGAAGCGGATCTCCGGCGAGTAGGTCCCCTTCACGACGTGGTCTCCGCGCAACGACGCCGCCTCCGGCACCGGGCGCGAGTCCTCGCGGTTCGGCCAGTCGCCGTACGTCCGGCTGCGGCCGGGCGCCGGCGGCGAGCCGGCGGCGACGCGGCGCGCGCTGAGGCCGGCGGGCATCTGGCCCTGAGCTACCTTGGCGAAGTCGATCACCACCGGCTGCCCGGGCCGCGCCGTCTCGCCGCAGCCCCAGAAGATCAGCATGCGCCCGCGCGGTCGCTCCATGCCCTCGGGCAAGTCGCGCGGCGCGCGCTCGGGACGCGCGGCCTGCGGCGTGAGGAGCGGGAGCATCGGCCCCATGCCGAGAGCCGGCGGAACGTCGTGCTGCGCGCGCGGCGCGCCGGCCGCGGCCTGCGACGAGCCGAGCTGGAGCACCATGCGCTTGCCGCTCTCCATGCCCGGGGCGCCCATCATGCGGCCCATCATTGCGCCCATCCCGCCCATGCCCGCCATGCCGGCGGCGGTCTCGACGCTCATCCAGTAGTGCGCGATCGGCGGGCGGACCTGCTGCTGCGCGACCGCGGGCGCCGCGAGCACGGTGGACAGGGCGAGCGCGCTCGCTGCGGCGAAGCTGGAGTGCATCGGGATCCTTTACGGCGGGAGAGGATGGCCGCGCCGAGTATAGCGAGTCGCCCCGCGGCGCAACGTGACCGATGTCAGGGTGCGCGCGGCGGACCCTAGCGGTCCCAGTCGGCGTCCTGGCCGTCCTCGAAGTCCTCGTCGGCGTCGCCGGCGTCGCGCTCCACCGCCTCGTCGTAGTCCTCCTGCGACAGCTCGTCGGCCTCCTCGAGGATGGTCGCGACCTCCGCGCGGAACGCCGGATCGTCGAGGCTGGCGTCCGCGCCGGTCAGCTCGCAGACGCGCTGGAAGAGGTCGAGATTGTTGACGGTGGTGAGGAAAGTGCCCTCGGTGCCGACGACGTAGAAGCTCTCGGGGAAGACGGCCTCGAGCAGCGACTCCTCGTCCGGACCGACGGTCTGGTCATCGAGCACCACGAGGTCGTCGAGATCGATCGCCATCGCCCGGGTCCGTCGGAAACGCGACGCAGGGATTCTAATCGGGGCGGCCGGAACCGGCGCGAGCCTCGGGGCGCCGGGCGACCGCCTGCGCGCGGCGCCCGCTGCCATAAAATCCGGGCTGGGCGCGCGCGGACGGCGCGCGACGTCGCAGGTCGTGAAGGACGTCACGCGGAAGCCGGCATGTTGCGAACCTGTAACACACTGGGATTGCAAGCGGGCTCGAATCTGGGTAACTAGAGGCGTTCCGGCGCGATCGTTCCGGCGCCGGCGACCGATCCGCCGCGCTCGATGCCCCCGGTTCGGACAGCATGCGCGAGCGTGCGCCGAAGGAGGTGCGCGCCCGTGCGATCGGACAAGGGAGGAAGCGTGCTCGATTCTCTGGTGGCGGTCATGGCAGGCGTGGCGCTGCGGCGCGGCCGCGCCGGCCCGTCGCGGGGCGCGCTGGCGGCGCTCGTCCTCGCGGCCGCCGCCGCCCCCGCGTGGGCGCAGGAATACGAGCTCGCGGTGGGCGTGGATCCGGCCTACGACGACAACATCATGCGCCTCCCCTCGAACGTCTCGCCCAGCCAGGTCGGCGCGGGCGACCGGTCCCGCGGCTCGGCGATCTATCGCGGGTACTTCTCGGCGAACGCGAAAGTTCCGGTCGGGCGCCAGGAGTTCGAGCTCAACCTGGTGGGCAACGCGTTCAAGTTCTCCGAGTACTCGTATCTCGACTACAACGCCCTCAACGGCTCGTTCGCGTGGCGCTGGCAGGCGGGCGAGCGCTGGAGCGGGCTCGCGTACTACGAGCACGTCAAGACGATCGCCCCGTTCATCGATTTCACTCCGGTGGTCCGGAACCTGCGCACCTACGACATGGCGCGCGTCACGGCGGAGTACTGGCTCCACCCGAGCTGGCGGCCGTACGTCGGCGCCTCCTGGACCGACGCGACCAGCAGCTACGAGCCGGCGCAACCCGGCGACGTGCGCGTGTACGCGGGCGAACTGGGCGTGAAGTACCAGGCCGCCGGGGACAACAACATTCGCGGCGTCTTCACCTACAGCAGCGGGGAGTATCCCAACCGCATCGTCGGCGACCCGTTCGGCACCGAGTACAGCCAGTACGACGTCGGCGTGGACATGCTGTGGAATTTCACCGACCGCAGCTCGCTCTACGGTCGGGTCGCGTACACCGATCGGCAGTACTCGGACGCGTCGGGGCGCGACTTCAGCGGTCCGACCGGAAACGTCGTGTTCAACTGGGGCGTGACCGGGAAGACCGCGATCCGGTTCGACCTGCGGCGCGAGATCGGCCTGTGGGAGGATCTCGCGGGCCGCTACTACGTGACCACGGTCGCGGGCATCACGCCGGTCTGGGACATCTCCGCGGCGCTGCGCCTGGAGGCGAGCTACGAGCACTGGTGGCGCTCCTACCCGAACGAGGGCGTCACCACCCTGCCCGAGCGCGAGGACAACCTCGATTTCGCGCGCGTGGTGCTCAGGTGGACGCCGACGCGCAGCTGGCTCCTGCGGGTCGGCTACCAGTGGTCGCAACGCGACTCGAATTTCCCGCTGGCGGATTTCCGCGACAACCTCTACTTCGCTACGGTGCAGTTCGCCTTCAACCTGTAGCGGCCACACTTCGGATCAGGACGGAGCAAGGATGACGATCAATCGGGTTTTTCCATTCCAGGCGCTGGCGCTGCTCGCGGTCGCGCTGCTGCTCGGCGCGCCGCCCGGACCGGCCGCGGCGCAGAACAAGTCCGAGTCGGTGCTCGGACCGGGCGATCTCATCAAGATCAGCGTGTTCCAGAACCCGGACCTCACGCTCGAGACCAGGGTGTCGGAAGCAGGCGGGATCGTGTACCCGCTCATCGGCGCGGTGAAGCTCGGCGGGCTGACCGCGACCGAGGCTGCGGGCGTAATCGCCGCGCGCCTGCGCGAGGGCAAGTTCCTCAACGAACCCCAGGTCAACGTCCTCGTGCTCACGGTGCGCGGCAACCAGGTCGCGGTGCTGGGGCAGGTGAACCGCCCCGGACGCTACCCGATCGAGGTGACCAACACGCGCGTCTCGGACATGCTCGCCCTCGCCGGCGGCATCACGGCCACCGGGTCGGACACGATCGTGCTGGTGGGCACGCGCGACGGCAAACCGTACCGGGCGCAGATCGACGTGCCGGCGCTGTTCCAGGCGAGCAAGGGCGCTGACGACCTCGCGGTCGCCGGCGGCGACGTGCTCTACGTGGACCGCGCGCCGCAGTTCTTCATCTACGGCGAGGTGCAGCGCCCGGGCGCCTACCGGCTGGATCGCGGCATGAGCGTGATGCAGGCGCTCGCGCAGGGCGGCGGCCTGACGCAGCGCGGCACCGAGCGCGGATTGCGCCTGCACCGGCGCGACGCGAGCGGCCGGGTGCAGGTGCGCGAGCCGACCATGGACGAGGCGATCCAGGCCGACGACGTCATCTACGTGCGCCAGAGCATCTTCTAGCCGGTCGCGGGCTCGTTCATGCTCACTCTCAGGCAACTCGCCTCGATCCTGCGCGCGCGCCATCGGCTCGCGCTCGCGGTCGCGGGCACGATCATCGCGCTGACTGCGCTCGTGAGCTTCCTCTGGCCGCGGTCCTACACCGCGACCGCCACGCTCCTGGTCGACGTGAAGGCCGCCGACCCGATGGGCGGCGCGGTGCTGGGCGCGTCGCTGCCGCCGCCGGTGCTGCAGAGCTACCTCGCCACGCAGATCCAGATCATCCAGAGCGAGCGCACGGCGCTGGCGGTGATCAAGGCGCTCGGGCTCGCCGCCGACGAGCGCGCGCGCGAGCGCTGGGAGAAGGTGAGCGGCGGCGAAGGATCGTTCGAGATCTGGCTCGCCGACCAGGTACGCAAGAACCTGGAAGTGAAGCCCTCGCGCGACAGCCAACTGGTGAACGTCACCTATACCGCGCGCGACCGCAAGGAGGCGGCGCGTTTCGCCAACGCCTTCGCGCAGGCGTCGGTCCGGACCGACGTCGAGCTGAAGGCGCGGCCGGCGCGGGAATCGGCGGAGTTCTTCGACGAGCGCGCGCGCAAGCTGCGCGCGCAGCTGGAGGAAGCGCAGGCGCGCCTGTCGGCTTTCCAGCGCAAGTCGGGCATCACCGTGACCGACGAGAAGGTGGACGTCGAGAACACGCGCCTCACCGAGCTGTCGAGCCAGCTGACGATCGCCCAGGCGCTCGCGGCCGACGCCGCGGCGCGGCAGCGCGAAGCGCAGTCGGGCGCGGGCGCGCTGCCGGAGGCGGTCGCGAACCCGCTCATCCAGGCGCTGAAGGCCGATCTCGGCAAGCAGGAGGCGAAGCTGAAGGAGCTCTCGGCGCAGCTCGGGCCGAACCATCCCCAGTACCAGCGCGCCGAGAACGAGGTGAAGGAGCTGCGCGCGCGCCTGAGCGCGGAGCTCGCGCAGGTGACGAGCAGCGTCGGCACGGCGGCGCGCGCCAACCGCCAGCGCGAGGCCGAGCTGCGCGCGGCGGTCGAGGCGCAGCGCAGGCGCGTGCTCGCGCTGCGCCAGCAGCGCGACGAGGTCGCCCTGCTGCAGCGCGAAGTCGAGAGCGCGGAGAAGGCCTACGAGGCCGTCGCCCAGCGCCGCACCCAGACCAGCATCGAGAGCCTCGCGAACCTGACGAATCTGAGCATCCTGTCGATGGCCTCGGAGCCCCTGCGCCACACCAGCCCGCGGCTGACGGTCAATCTCGCGCTCGGGATCTTCTTCGGCGGCCTGCTCGGCGTCGCCGCGGCGTTCCTGCGCGAGAGCTGGGACCGGCGCATCCGCGACGCGGACGACCTCGCGTCGGTGGTCCGCTTTCCGCTGCTCGGCGTCGTCGCGGACTCCTCCGCGCGCGATGGGCCCGCCGGCGCACACCCGCCGCTCCTGCCCGGCCCGTCGTCCCCGCACTAGACGGAAAGACATGACCAATCACCGCAGCGAGCCGACCGGCGTGCGAGCCGGTCGATCGCGAAAGAAGCGCGCCACCGCCTCGCAGCGTCCGCGCATCGGCGAGATTCTCGTCGATGCGGGCAAGCTCGCGGCCGAGCAGGTCGACCGCGCGCTCGATCACCAGGCCGCGCGCGGGCTCAGGTTCGGCGAGGCCGCGATCGAGCTCGGGATGCTCGCGTTCGAGGACGTCGAGTCGGCGCTCGCCTGGCAGCGCGCCAGCGCGCCGCGCGAGGCCGAGCCGGCCGCCCGGTCGCGCAGCCGATCGACCGGGCGCTCGAGCGTCAAGGCGCTCGTGCCGTCGGCGGGATCGCGCGCCGTCACGCTCGCCGGCCGGCGTCTCGGGGAGATCCTGGTCGCGCTCGGCAAGCTGCAGCCGATGGACGTCACGCGCATTCTCGGGGTCCAGACCGAGGGCGGCGGCCTGTTCGGCGCGATCGCGGTCCGGCTGAGCCTGGTCTCCGAAGCCGACCTGCAGGGCGCGCTCGCGCGCCAGTTCGACTACCCCTACCTCGTGGACGGGTCGAGCCCGGTCAGCCGCGAGGTCGTCGCGGCCTATGCGCCGTTCGGGGCGGAGGGCGAGGCGCTGCGGGGGCTGCGCAGCGAGCTGCTCACGCGCTGGTTCGAGCACGCGCAGGGCGGCCGGGCGCTCGCCGTCGTGAGCCCCGACCGCGGGGAGGGCCGCAGCTATCTCGCCGCGAACCTGGCGATCACGCTGTCGCAGCTCGGCAAACGGACGCTGCTCGTCGACGCGGACCTGCGCAACCCGCGCCAGCACGCGATCTTCGCGCTCGACAACACTTCCGGCCTGTCGGCGGTGCTGTCCGGGCGCGGCGACTCGCGCGCGGTGCAGCAGATCAGCCCGTTCGACGACCTCTACATCCTCCCGGCCGGCATCCTGCCGCCCAACCCGCAGGAGCTCCTGGCGCGCGCGGAGTTTCGCGCCGCGATCGGGGCGCTCGAGCGGGAGTTCGGCGCGATCGTGGTCGACACGCCGGCAGGCACGCTGAGCGCCGACGCGCGCACGATTTCCGGCAGCACCCGCGGCGCGCTCATGGTGGTGCGCCAGGACCGCTCGCGCGCCCAGGCGCTCGCGTCGTTCTCGCGCAGCCTGGAAGCGGCCGACGTCAGCGTCGTCGGCGCGGTGATGAACCGGGCCTGATTTCCCGGTCCGGACACGGCAGGAGCAGCGGTGGGGGTCGCGTTCGGGCTGGGGGGAGCGGTGCTCGCGACCGTCGTGGCGATCGCGGCGTTCGCCCTCGCCGTCTCCCGCCCGTGGCTCGTCATCTACCCCTATCTCGCGGTGCTCGTCTTCTTCCCCCACGGCGGCTGGGGCGCGGCGGAGCCGGGCACCGCGGACATCTACGCGCGCGGCGGCGGGCAGCTCGTCTTCCCGCTCGTGACCTGGTACCTGTGGGGCATGGCGCTCGTCGCGCTGGTCTGCGGCCGGCTCGACCGCGCGCAGGCCGCGCCGCTGAACATCGCGCGCTACTTCTGGCTCTTCGCCGCCCTGTTCGCCGGCCAGCTCGTGGTCGCCGCGCTCACCGACGTGCTGATGGAGGACGCGGTGTCGATGATCGGGCTGATCGGCGTCGTCAACATGAGCCTGTTCTTCTTCGTGCTGGTGTCGGTCGTCAGGACTCCGGCGCAGCTCGACCGGCTCGTCCAGTTCCTCCTGATCTGCATCGCGGCGCGCGGGCTGTACGGCCTCGCGCGCTTCGCCTTCTTCGGCGGGGACCCGGTCAACCCCTACGCGAACCTCGAGGAGATCGCGATCGACGTCACCTTCTTCGACGTCAACGACAGCCTGCTCGCGCTGCTCGGCGCGTTCATCGCGGCGATGCGGCTGCTGCAGCCGGACACGTTCGCCGGGCGCCGCGTGCGCGTCCAGTACCTCGCGCTCCTCGCGATCGGGTTCGCGACCGCGGTGCTCTCGTCGCGCCGCCAGGTCTGGGCGGGGCTGCTGCTCGCGATAGCAGTGTACTTCTTCGTGGCGCCGCGGGAGCACCGGCGCGCGGCGATCGGCGGCACCCTCGCGGCCCTGGGCGTCGCGGTGGTCGCGGTGGCCGCGGTCGCCTACCAGCGGTTCGAGTCGGTCGTCGCTCCGGGCGCGACCTTCCTCGAGATGCTGTTCCCGGACTTCAAGAGCTCCGCCGGCGTGATGCAGGGCGCCCGCCCGCGCGAGCTCGCGTACGTGGTCGAGACGATCCTCAGGCACCCGGTCTTCGGCGTGGGGCCGGCGGGCCGCTACGACGGCTACGGCATTCCGTGGCAGGTCGGGGAGCACGCCTACCAGTTCGTGCACAGCGGCTTCGGCCACGTCGCGCTCAAGGGCGGGCTGGTCGGGCTGGCGCTGTTCGTCGCGATGCTGCTCGCCTGCGTCGCGTTCACCTGGCGCAGGCGCGCGGAGATTCCGGAAGCGTATCGATCGGTCTACTTCGCGGGCGTCGCGGGGCTCGCCTTCCTCCTCCCGACCCTCGCGATCAGCACGCCGCTCACCGAGATCCGCAGCATGCAGCTCCTCGGTCTCGCGCTCGCCCTGCCCTACGTGACCCATCGCGCGACCCGCACCCTGATGCAGGCATCCGCGTCCACCTCCCTGCAGCCGGCGCGCCGGATCGCCCCGGCAGGAATGGCATCGCATGAAAGTTGACGACGCACCGATGACCCGGCGGCGCCGCGGCGCCGTGCTCGCGTGCCGGGTGGACGCGGTGACGGCCGACGAGGCGCTCGTGCGCGTCGCGTCCTGGGCGGAGGCGCGCGAGTCG
>WBZO01003806.1_pt1 | contig 17065 bp, 12 predicted proteins | sample 5204261 | NCBI WGS metagenome assembly WBZO01 (sample SAMN12412400, study PRJNA552823) | activated sludge metagenome | isolation source: activated sludge from anammox sidestream of wastewater treatment plant... | place: USA: North Carolina | collected 2017-09 | reverse complement strand
ATGGCGGTGGCGACCAGCATGGGCGCGGAAGTCCAGCGTCCTCTGGCGACGGTGGTGATCGGTGGCCTGCTCACCTCCACGATCCTCACGCTGCTGGTCATACCGGCGTTGTACCGCCGATTCGGGGAGATGCGTCAGACAAACGCTTCGATCCAATCGGTGTGAATGGGCGCGACAATAGTCGCTGCCTTCAGCGGCTCCTGTCTTTGTAGATTGTCTCCCTGAGCAACGCCTGCCCAATCCTGGTGCCTTGCGAGTGCCAGGGGGCCGCAGCGGACACTTCTCCAGCCTATGACTCTGTTATCGTCGAGAAATCGGCGTCATGTGAGCGCGCTGCAACCGCGGCATCTTCGCCGTCGCAATCCACGGTCGATCGATGACTCCATTGACATGGGCGTTCATAGGATTCGTCTTGGCGGTCTGCCTATTGGCACTGTTGGCCCGGCGCTATGTCGTCGTCCGTCTGTACATAAGCGGGGACCATGGAGATGCGCGTCCGATCGGCGATCTACCCGACATTCAGAAGATGGTGAATGTGTGTTGCGGTCGATGCTATGACCGACCTTTTTCTTTAGTACGGTGGTGCTGAAACCTTCGGCTTAACCGTTCGGCCTGTTCTCCTCCACCTCGATGCCGTTCACTCAGTTTGCTCAACGATAACTGGCGGAACTTCTGCCTGGCTTTTCATGGGGCATCATTCTGTGATTTGTTGTTGTAGTCGTCCATAGCGTATCGTGTGCGGATAAAGTATGGAGAAGGATGTTGCATCAATGAGGTGCGACGTTTGAATCGTCTAGTGCCTTCCTCTTTACTCGGACGATATCCGGCACCAGATTGTAGTGCCTATGTGACTTTTGCTTCCATGAGACGATACGGCGCTTCCGTCATTGCCGCCGTTTAGAGAGAATAAGGATATGCATGTCATCCATCGTTTCCTTCTACTCAAGTGTGAGGAAATAGTCAGTAATCCGAGTGCTCCGATTCTGGATTACGGATGCGGTAATGGTGAGATGGTCACAGAGGGTCGAAATCGTGGGCTAAATATTTATGGAGTAGAAGCATTCTGTAGGGGTAGCAAGAGTAGAGAAGTCGTAGAGGCAAAGGGCCTATTGGGCGATGAAATCAAGGAGCTAATAGGAGGTCGAATACCATTCCCGGATCACTATTTCGAACTAGTCTTGTCAAACCAGGTGCTTGAGCATGTCTCGGATATGGATGCAGTGCTCAAGGAGATTGATCGGGTACTTGTTCCTGGCGGCATATTTATGAGCCTCTTCCCGTCAAGAGAAGTCATGAGAGAAGGACATTGCGGAATCCCCTTTGTTCATTGGTTCGCCAAGACATGTCGGGTGCGTTACCACTATATGTTGGTTCTTCGTAGCCTCGGTCTCGGCTATTTTACTGAGAACAAATCAAGAACCCAATGGACGCTCGAAATGCTGGATTGGTTGGACAAGTATACAGTCTACCGACCATACAGCGAGATATGGCAGAGCTTTTCCGGTTATTTCCCGACGGTGCTCCATATAGAGGACGAATACCTTGCCTATCGATTAAGAGACGGCAACCTTCCCAATTTGGCCACACTGGTGAAGTGTCCAATATTCAATTGCCTTGCTACATGGCTATATACAAAGCTTGGCGGTCTCGCCTTGTTGGCAAAAAGCAGGCAGGCATCTCATGCCGCTAGCATTTTCGACTGTAACAAGCAAAACCCACCATCGTTATGACGACATTGGGAGTATTGCCGAACTGGGTGAAGGACATGCTTATTGGAGCAGTCGTATCTCTTGGACTTGCATTATGCCTGCTCGCATTGTTGGCTCGTCGATATGTTGCATTTCGCCTGTTCGTGAGTGGGGATCCAGGAGATGACCGGCCGGTTGGTGAATTACCCGACATTCAGAAAATGGTGAATGTGTGTATCGGCATCCTCAAAGAAGAGGGGTTCTCCCTCGAACGGCACCACGCGATCCTCGATTTTGGCTGCGGGAGCGGGCGGCATACCTATGAGTTCCGCGACCAGGGATTCAATGCCTTCGGTTTCGACACCAAGCCCTACGTCAGACTGAGAGAAGAATCGGATCGGCGGTTTTTCATGTTCCCGGAGACGAGCGGAGACTCGTCGATACCTCGGCCGGACAATTCGTTTGATTTTCTCTTCTCCATGTCCGTGCTCGAACATACGTTGGATTATGACTCGGCATTTCGCGAGATGTCCCGCGTGCTGAAACCCGGAGGAATGGCGCTCCACGTATTTCCCTCGCGCCTGCGTCCGATCGAGCCGCACATGTACGTGCCCTTCGGCGGGTGCATTCACAACCACGCCTACTTCCTTTTTTGGGCCGCCCTGGGGGTGCGGAGCGAGATTCAGGCGGGCAAATCATGGAAAGAGGCGGCGAGAATGAATCTGAATTATGCGCGGCGGGGCATCCATTACCTCGGCAAGCGAGAGATTCTTGCGCATGCACGGCGCCATTTCCCCTATGGGCGCTTTGCAGAGAGGAGTTTCATCGATCAGACGAAGGAGGTGTCGACGGTGTCGCGATGGGTGTACCCTGCGATCCGAGCGTTGCCGTTCTTGAGTCTGGTCTACGGGACCTTCCACACGCGGGTGCTGCTCCTCCGAAAAGCAAGTTCTTGTCAGTGACGAGGCTCCGGCGAGGCAAGGGGGCGACGCACGCGGTCGGCACGGCGGCAGGCGTGACGTGGTGGTGTTCCGCTGAGCCGAGGCATGCGGATCGAGACGAGACGAACACGACAGTGGCGCTCAAGGCAGCAACGAAAGCGGACGGGCGAGATCGGAACGGTGTCGTGGGCTATCGATCGTAGTGGAACGCGATGCCGAACATGAAGAGGTTGGCGCGGTAGTCGGCCGTGACGTGGCTGCGGGTCCAGGTAAACTGCGCGAAGTTGTATTTGTACTCGACGAAGGGCGCGATCTTGTCGGTGACATAGTAGCGCACGCCGGCAAGCACGTTGAAGCTGGGTGCGAAGGAGGCCTCCGGGCGGAAATTGCCGCTGGAAATATTTCCGACGTTCAAGCCGATACCCATGCCGGCGTAAGGCTCTACCTTGTATTGATAGCCGGTCACGCGCACCAGGGCATTGAAGGCCAAGGAATGCACGAGTAGGTCCGCGCCTGGAATACGTCCGGAGAGGGCGGGGTTGGTGCTGGTCGGGAGCGTCTGTTGCTTGATACCCGGCGCCGACCGATACATGTCCACCTCCAGGCCAAACCAGTTGTAGCCGCGATCATTGAAGTAGTGACCGATCTTGCCGCCGAAAAAGAGGTTCTTGCCCAGTTCAAGGTTGCCCGAATCCGTGGTGTCCATGCTGGGGAGATTGAGGCCGGCCCCGACGGCGACGTAATTCTCGGCTGTGGCGAGTGCCGGAAGAAACAACATCGCCGACAGCGTCAGGACCTTGCAATACCCTCGAACCATTGTGCCTCCTTTAGAATCTCCACGGGCCGACGCCCGCCGAAACGTACGTCGCTACTCTAACGGGCTTACGGCATGGTGGCAAGAGAGAAGTGCGGATCAGCACTGTGTCTCGGTGCGGTGAAGCAACGTGGGGCGCAGACAGGAGCCTCGCCAGGACCGGTGGCCCCATGACCAGTTCAGCAGCGCATACTCCGTGTGTGTCAGCCGCTGGTCGATGATCCGGCCGAATCCGCCGAGACGCAACGAGAAGCCGGCCGGCAGATCCACGTCCTTGAGTATTCCAAACTCGGTAAAATTTCCGGCGAAGTAAGCTGGGTCACCGCGTTCTGTATTGAACTGTTCGCCTCGCCAGACGGTGACGTAGGGGCGCCAACCGGCAAGGTCCACGCCGCCCGTCAACTGGTACCCTCTGCCGCGTGTGATCGGGGCTCCCAACTGCGTGGGCTCGTTCTGGCTGTTCAGGTAGAGCGCCATGATGTCGATCTCTCGGAACCAGGCCATCGAAGACCAGTGATCGCCGGGACGGAACGTAAATTGCGGTCCGAAGGCCGTGAGGAAATTGTTGCCCGCAGGACGGTCGCGGGGAAGGCCGAACGACACGAAGGTACGCCCTTCCGAGTATTGTGCGCCGCCTGAATGGGTCCAATAGACCTGCCCGTTGAAAGCGAAGTAACCCGCCGTCACCCGCCCGGCATATCCGATATCGAACCGCTCGGCCTTCTTGAAGGTCTCGATCTGACTCCAATTGATGAAGAGATCTTGCTGGTAATGCTCGCGGTCGATCAGCATCTGGAACCCTTGCTCAACGGGACGATTGAACAACATCGTATCGTTGAACAGCGCATCCACGAAGGGATGGTTCCGGCGGATCGTGCCGGCCACCATGGTCGCGCCGGGTAGGAACGTATATTCGGCCGCGAGGATCGGTTGCACGGTGTGAAAATGCTGAGTGTCCGCAACCGGCAGCCCGGCGAAGACACCGGCGTCGAGCGTCAAGCCGTCCATCGGCATGTAGCGAAGGACTGGCGCGAGATACTGGCCGGCGAAGGTCTGATTCGTGACCGCGAGTGGCCCGGCCTGTCGGAGGCCCGAGTAGTCCACGTTGTAGACGTAGGTGAAAGAGTCGAAGAGTGCGCGGAAACGCGCCGGTGTCGCATGGTCCTGTTCCCCGGACGGAGGGGGCGTAGCCCACAGGTCACGAAGCCAGTCCGTCCGGCCGGTGTCCCAGTTCCAATTGAACACGATGTATTGCTGGTTGACCCATTTGAAGCTGTCCCGGTTCTCATAGGTGATGCCGTCCGGTGTGAAAAATGTCCTGATTCTTCGGGCCTGCACCCCGAATTCGATCGAGGCAGCGTCTCCGAGCCAGAGCACCTTCGACAGCCCGAATTCCGGGAAATTGGTGGACGCAAACTCCGGATCGCCCTGCTGGCTGAGGAAACTTCGGCTTTTCCAAAAGGACACCCAGGGCCGCCAGCCGGCAAGATTCAACCAGAACTGCGTTTCGTATCCGCGGCCACGAACCGCCGGGCGGTTGTCGAGCGGGTCGTTGTACGAGTTCAGGTAGGTGAAACGTATTCCCAACTCGTTCCACCAGGAGAGGGAAGGGAAGTAGGTCCGAGGTTCAAGCAGCAGTTCCGGTCCGACGGCCGTCACGATGTTGTCGAAGGTATTGAACGAGCGGTCGAACTTCAGCAATGCCTGGCCGTTCCGCACCCAATGGGCTTGGGCATTGAATCGGAGGGGGCCGGCCCGGAGTTGCCCGGCATAGCCGATATCGTACCGGTTCGGAGCCGATCCACGGAACGCCTGCTCCCAGTTGATGAACAGGTCTTGTCGGTAGTAACGGGAATCCACCAGCATCTGAGCGCCCTGCTCGATCGGGCGAACGAAGCGGTTGGCGTTGTCGAACACGGCGTCGTGAAAGTCCCGGTGGGGTGTGCGGATCGTGCCGGCGACGGCGGTGATCTGATCGGCTGGTTGGTACGTCAGCCGTAGGATGGGCCGGACCTGTGAGACTTCGGTATCGTGACCAAACGGCATGTTGGCGAACACGCCGAGATCCAGATCCAACGATGACAACAGGCGCTTGTGCAGATACACATTGAGCAGGCTGCCCATCAGGGTCGTGTCCCGCCCAAGGCCATTAACGAAGGTATTGTCCTCCAGTCCCTGCTTTTCCAGGTTGAGCATGAACGTCGTGGTCTCGAGCCGCAGGTCCAAACCGCGATCCGTCATCGGCGGGGCAACCTCGTTTGCTTGCAAGACCCCCAAATCAGCTCCGAACAGGAGCACGAACAGGAGCAGAATCCGATAGGGAACCAGACAACACCTCCCAAACCTGCGCAATGGAAAAGGCGGATAATAGAAGGGAGAGCAGGGAAGCGTCAATCAAGGCGGGGAGCGAACCGAGTGCAGGCGTTCCCTCGAGAGTTTTCGATGCGGTAGAATGCGGCTCCGAGGCCCGTGGACTGCGGGTTTGCGAGTCAATATGCATGAGCCAACTCGGTTGTCGGGGAGCGGAGAGGCGCGCCACAACATCGGTTGAGCCCCATGCTTTTCTGAAACATAGCCGAGGGAGAGATCCGTCGGTCTGGAGCCGCGGTACACACGCCATGATTCAGGCCCTGGGAAACTACGCGCTCAGGTGGAAGGTTCATTCCGTTCAGTCGGTCAATCGCCAGATTCTGCTCGCGACGCTGACTGTCGCAAGTTTGACGTTCCTCGTGCATGTGACGACGGCAGTCAAGGAATTGCTGATCGCGTACCGCTTCGGGATCGGGGATGAGTTGGACGCGTTTCTCCTTGCCGTGTTGTTGCCGACCTTGGCCGTAGTGGTCCTGGCTGGGTCCTTCGCCTCGGCCGCAATGCCGATCTATCTGGAAGTCGAACGGCGCGAGGGGCGGGAGGCGTCCTACCGGCTGTATGGGAATCTGCTGGCCGCCTCCGTGGCTATCCTTATCGCGGTTACGCTCCTGCTCATGCTGTTGTTCGTGCCCATCATTGCACTGCTCGATATCGGTTTCAGCGCCGAGAATATCGCACTGACCCGGTCGCTCTTCTTCGTGATGCTGCCGGTCGTCGTGATCAAGGGGGTCTGTATGGTGTGGGGCGCCGTGCTCAATGCGGGCAGCCGATTCTGGTTGGCCGCGGCCGTTCCCGTCTGCACGCCCTTGCTCACGGTGGTGATCTTGCTCGAGCTGGGGGGCTCCTGGGGTGTGTATACGTTGGCGTTGGGGATGGTCGGCGGGGCTCTGGCGGAGGCGTCGGTTCTGGCCTGGTATCTGAAGCGTCTCGGGATTCCGTTTCTTCCTCGGTGGACCGGCTGGACACCGGCGTTGTCTCAGGTGATGCGCCAATATAGGGCGGCGGTGGTCGGCGCGGTCCTGATGAGCAGCACCGCGCTTGTGGACCAGGCCATGGCCGGAATGCTTGGTCCCGGGAACATCTCCGCCCTGACCTACGGCGGCAAAGTCTTCTCGCTCTTAGTTGTGGTCGGTGCCACCGGGTTGGGCACGGCGGTCCTACCCTATTTCTCGCGGATGGTGGAGGCACGTGATTGGAGCGGGGTTCGCCGCACCCTGAGGACCTACATCCGAGGCATCCTGTGGGTCACCGTCCCGATCATGGTACTGACGATGGCGCTGTCCGACCTCCTCATCCGGGTGATTTTTGAGCGCGGGGCTTTCACGGCTGTCGATACGGAGACCGTCGGCCGAGTGCAGATGTTTCTCATGCTGCAATTGCCTTTCTATGTCGTCGGGATCCTCATGGTGCGACTGATTTCTTCCTTGAAGGCCAATTCGATCTTGATGTGGGGTTGTGTGATCAACTTCGCATTGAACGTCGTACTGAACTATGTGCTGATGCAGCGGTTCGGGGTGGCGGGGATTGCCTTGTCCACGGCGATCGTGATTGTGACGTCGACGGCATATCTTGGCGTGAGACTGTCACATTCGTTACGCGCCCTGGAACGGGGACAACCTATCATGGACGGTGCAAGCTCGGGGTTGGAAGCGGCATGGAAGAGAAGCTGAGCGCTACCGTCGGCGGTGCCACCCCACTCATGCAGGACCACGAGCGTGAGATGGCTCGGCGGAATCGGTTTGCCTTCGGTCGCAACTGGACTAAGTTTCTTTCAAACCTTACTGAAGAACATGTCAGCCGAGCGGAAGATTCATTGACGCAGCTCCTGGGGGGCGAGCATCTGAGGGGGCGGACATTCCTCGATATTGGATGTGGAAGCGGTCTGTTTTCTCTGGCGGCGAGGCGTCTGGGAGCGTCCGTTCATTCATTCGATTACGACCCGGACTCCGTGGCCTGTACTGCCGACCTTCGTCGGCAGTACTTTCCGGACGACACAAATTGGAAGGTTGAGGTCGGAACGATTCTGGACAAGACCTATGTCGAATCGTTGGGGCGGTTTGATCTGGTCTATGCCTGGGGTGTCTTGCATCATACCGGCAAGATGTGGGAAGCCCTCAACCAAGTGCGATTCCTGACCCGGCCCGGCGGCCTGTTGGCCATCGCCATCTACAACGATCAAGGGGAAACAAGCCGTTGTTGGGCGTTCGTGAAGAAGGCGTTCAACAAGGGGCCGCTCCCGTTGAGAGTCATGCTGTTGGCCGCCGCTTTTGTCAGATTGTGGGGCCCGACGTTCATCCGCGAGCTGCTGAGCGGGATGCCCGGCCGCACCTGGCGTTCGTATCACGAGGCCCGCGGGATGTCACCCTGGCGGGACGTCGTGGACTGGGTGGGAGGTTATCCGTTTGAGGTCGCCAAACCCGAGGCGATCTGTGAGTTTTTCACGAAGAGTCCCGGCGAATATGAGCTACTGCGCATGAAGACCAGCGCCGGAGGGCTCGGCTGCAATGAATTCGTGTTCGTCAGGAAAGCGCCGCCGTCGCCGTGAGAATCATGTTTCTCATCCGGTCCTTGGTCTGGTACGGCGGCGCCCAGCGGCAGCTCGCCAACCTGACCAAGGGATTGGCGCGCGGAGGTCATGACGTCATCGTCGTGACCTACTACCCGGATCCCCCGCTTGAGACCGAACTGGTAGGGGCTGGGGTCGAGGTGCGGAATTTGGGCAAACGCGGCCGCTGGGATCTCCTGGGGCCGATCGCGAGGTTCATTCGCCTGGTGCGCATGAGGAGACCGGTTATTCTGCATGGGTACCTCAGTACGGCCAATATCCTGGCGCTGCTTGCGAAGGCCTGCTGTCCTTCGATCAAAGTCGTGTGGGGACTGCGCGCGTCCAATATGCGATGGGATCGGTACGACTGGCTGCATCAGTTGTCGTTTGCCTGCGAACGTTGGTTGTCAAGGTTTGCCGACTTGCTCATTGTCAATTCCTTCGCGGGAAGTGAGTATCTGGTCACTCGAGGGTTTCAGAGGGCCAAGCTGCGCGTGATCCACAATGGAATCGACACGGATCGGTTTCAACCGGAGAAGCAGGCCGGAAGCCGGTGTCGGGTGGATTGGGGCATCGGAGCGGACGACCGAGTGGTCGGTCTGGTGGGACGGTTGGATCCGATGAAAGACCATGCCACATTCCTGAGGGCTTCCGCCTTGCTCGCACGGGCTCATCCCCGTTTGCGCTTTGTGTGCATCGGGGAGGGACCTGAGCGGTATCGGAGTGATCTCCAGGCGCTTGCCGATGAACTGAAACTTGGTGATCGCTTGCTCTGGGTCGGCCCCTGCTTCGATATGGTGCCGGCTTACAACGCCTGTGATGTCATTGTCTCGTCCTCTGCCTGGGGGGAGGGCTTTGCCAACGTCCTCGGCGAGGCGATCTCCTGCGGAGTTCGCTGCGTTGCGACGGACGTCGGGGACAGTGCCCGGATAGTAGCCGGCTCAGGGGGAAGAGTGGTGCCGCCGAACGATCCCTCGGCATTGGCGGAGGCGATACGGTGCGTGGTTGAGGATGAGTCGCCGGCCAGCCCGGCGGAATTGCACGAGCGTGCGAGGCGATTATTCAGTCAGGAGCACATGGTGCAGGCGACGGAGGAGCAGCTGGCTCGACTACTATGTCATTGATGCACATCATGTTCTTGCTTATGGCATCAGCAGGCCTCTTGTACTTTTTGCTGTGCCTCCGACGATTCGATTTCTTCACCGTCGCGTTTTGTGCCGGCTGTGTGTACTTTCTGCCAGGTTTTTTCGGTTATACGTCGGCTCCCGTCGGCATCGCCATGTTGATGCCGGTCGATCTGGAGGACGAGACTTACCTTGTCATGATCGCCGTGTTGGCTGCGATCTGGCTGGGAGCGATCCTGTTCGATCACCTCCGCGTCGGCAACGGCTTGAACATGGTTTTGGGGGCGCCGAGTCTTGCGCCCCTGTGCGCACTGCTGTTTGCCATATCCGGGTATGCCCTCATCGTGGTGACAGCCGGAGAGGCGCTCCTCGATGATGACAAGCTCGTCATGATGGAAAGCTTGAATCGATGGTACATTCTCGGGGCCACGGCCGCCCCGCTCGCCGCAGTGCTGTCCTTCGCGAGCAAGAAATGGCTCCTTCTGGGGCTATCCATGGGCTTGCTCCTGTTCGATATGTACATCGGATTTCGTATTTCGTTCGCGATGGCGTTGATCGCGATCTTCACGTTGCATCTATCGCGCCGTGGCCCGCAGCGGGTTGCGCTGCAAAACTGGAAGATCGGATGTGCCGCGATCCTCTGTGTCTCGGTACTCTTCGTCTATAAGCAACTGTATATCGCCGTCAAACTGGGGCTGTGGGACGTCATTCTCGAACGGATTCAAGATTCAGAGCTGTATGTGTCGGCCGTCATGATGTCCGAGCCCTTCAATACCCAGGCGATCCTCAACGAAGTGGTAGCCCAAGACTTTCGGGTCGGCATGCGGCATCTGCAGGATGTGTCCGTGCAGTTCGTGTTCTTTTCCACGGACCTGGGCAGCGCGCCGATGTCCTTCAATGACCTGTTTCAATCGACCCTGTTTCCCAGCGAGCTGGACTACGGGATGGCCAACAATATCTGGGCGGAAATGTGGAGCAGCGGCGGCTGGCCGTTGCTCGCGGCGTTTCTGGCCCTGTTTGTCGTGGTGCTCATGATTGGATCGTCGCTGATTCGTTCCCGTGATCCCATTCTCTCAGCCGGAACCGCACTGGTGTTCGGTTATTGGGCCTTCTATATCCATCGCAACGATTTACTCAACCAGGTGAATCTCGAAAAGCGAGCCCTGCTCATCTTTCTCCTTTGCATCCTTCTGTCGCAATGTGCAAGAGCCGCCGGCTGGCATTCCAGACGGTTGCAGCGCGACGATCCGCAGCGAAGCTCCGAGGCCGGGGCGATGACACCAGGCTGAGCGATGAGGCGGCAGCCCGACCGCCGGGCGTCCCGCTGGGCCGACGCCCCCGGTGGGAATCAGGCGCCGAAGCAGACCGGCGCGCGCCTGCGGAGTGCTCTCGGCAGGAGGCCCCTAACCTTGCAAGTGAATCCCGAAAAGGTTGTCCATCTGATCAGTACGGCGGACGTCGGCGGTGCGCAAGTGCAGCTTGCCGGGATCTTGGCGCGCCTCAAGACGGGGACGAATCGCCATTGCGTCGTGTGCATGACCGAGATCGGACCGATCGGTGAAACAATCCGCCAACTCGGAGTCCCGGTCTATTCGCTTGGGATGAAACGCACGGTGCCCTCACTGCGGGCCATCTGGGATTTGTGGCGGCTGCTCCGTCAGGAACGGCCGGCCATCCTGCAGACATGGCTGTATCATGCGGATCTGCTTGGCCTTCTTGTCGGAAAAGCAGCCGGCGTTCCGGTTCTTGTCTGGAATGTACGCTGCTCCGCGCTCGAGATGCGGCATTACCCGCGGCTGACTGGTATCGTGTTTCGTATACTGGCCCGTCTGTCTCACCTCCCTACCGCGGTAGTCGCGAATTCACTGGCTGGGCGGGCCGCGCATCTCAAAGCCGGCTACCATCCCCGTCGTTTCGAGGTCATCCCCAATGGATTCGAGTTGGACACGTTTCATCCCGACCCGACCGCCCGCACCTGGCTCGAAAGCGAACTGGGCATACCCAGGGGGCACTCTATCGTCGGTCTGGTCGCGCGCTACGATCCGATGAAGGGCCACGGGGTGTTTCTTGCGGCCGCAGAAAAGGTCCTGGCCCGTCATCCTGAAACCCGATTCGTACTATGCGGCGAGAGGGTCTCGCAGGACAATCCGGCCTTGACGGCTGCCGTGCGGGATTATGGCCTTCAGCATGCCGTTCATCTATTGGGGCTTCGGCGGGATGTCGCGAAGATTACTGCGGGCTTTGACGTGGCCTGTTCCTCGTCCCTGTTCGGAGAGGGATTCCAGAACACGGTCGGCGAAGCCATGGCATGCGGAGTGCCGTGCGTCGTCACCGATGTCGGGGATTCGGCGGACATCGTGGAAACCAGCGGGGTCGTTGTCCCTCCCGGCGACGCGAATGCGTTGGCCGAGGCGTTAATCGCGGTTCTGGAACTGGGCGCCGAGCGGAGGATCACTCAGGGGCGGCAAGCTAGAGCGAGGATCATTCAGGCCTTCGACATGACGACCATCGCCGGACAGTATCAAACGCTCTACGAGTCCTTGCGGTCCGTCGCCTGTGATCAGCCGTCTCAGGCGTTGAAAACGCCGCCCCAGGCGATCGGCGGTCGGATCCAGGGCAACATGGACTGTGAGGTGGTGCGGGGCTTCGGCGATGAGTGGACCCGCTTCGATCAGCAGGGGTTGGCTGACGCAGACTTGCGGCCCATGTTCGATGAGTATTTTCATATCTTTCCCTGGGAATCGTTGCCGCCCGGAGCGGAGGGCTACGATGTCGGTTGCGGAACCGGACGCTGGGCCCGGTTTGTCGCACCGCGCGTGGCCCGTCTACATTGCATCGATCCCAGTGCACCGGCCCTGGCGATCGCTCAACGCAGTCTCCGCCACCATGCGAATTGCGTGTTTCATCTGGCCTCCGTCGACGACATGCCGCTCTCCGATGGTTCTATGGATTTTGGGTACGCGCTCGGTGTGTTGCACCATCTCCCGGACACGCAGGCTGGTATCCAGTCCTGCGTCGCAAAATTGAAGCCGGGCGCACCATTGTTGCTCTACCTTTATTACGCCTTTGACAACCGGCCGCGTTGGTTTCGCTACACCTGGCACGTCACGAACATGTTTCGTCAGGGCATCAGCCGATTGCCGTTTGCCTTTCGGTACTGGCTCAGTCAATTCATTGCTGCTGCGGTCTACTACCCGCTGGCCCGCCTGGCACTACTGTGGGAGCGGGCCGGTCTGCCGAACGTTACGTTGATCCCTCTCTCCTGGTATCGCAGGCGGAGTTTCTATACGATGCGCACCGATGCGCTGGACCGATTCGGTACGCAGTTGGAAGGGAGATTTTCTGCGGAGGACATCGCCCGAATGATGGAACAGGCCGGCCTCGAGCGGATCTCCTTCAGCCAATCCATGCCGTACTGGTGTGCGGTCGGATACAAAAAGCCTTACGTAGAACAAGGCCGCATCTGAGTCCTCGGCAGGGAGAATCAACCGGGCTCTGTTGAAGAATGGCGGCGACATGAGGCCGGTTCGAGCTTTGCGGGGAGTTCAGTCAGGGAAGCGCGCCTATTGACACGCGCTATTGCAGGCAGGGACAGTACGATAGGATCGTGCGGCTTCCCCTTCGGCCCATCGTGATGCGGAGCGACAGCCTCGAATGCCAGGTTGCGTGACGATTGCAGCCCCGATGTCTCCAGCCTCTGACCGGCGGGCAGGGGAAAAGCCCCGTTTGCTGTTTTTGGTGACGGAGGATTGGTATTTTTGGTCCCACCGCGTTGATCTCGCGAGGGCGGCGAGGGATGCGGGCTATGAGGTGTTGGTCGCCACACGCGTGCACGACTATCGCAAGCGCATCGAGGATGAGGGCTTCATCCTCTTGCCGTTGGACTGGAAGCGAGGTGGGACGAACCCCATCCAAGAATTGAGGAGTTTTTGGGCCCTAGTCAGCCTCTATCGTCGGGAGCGGCCGGCGCTGGTTTGCCATGTTTCATTGAAGCCGGTGCTCTATGGAACCTGGGCCGCGCGACTGGCGGGCATTTCCGCGGTGGTGAACTCGGTGACCGGGCTTGGATGGGCTGCGGGCATTGAGACATGGCGTGCCGCCGGCCTTCGCTTCTTCTTGGTGCGGTTCTTAAAGCGAACGTTGGCCTTCTCGAAGGCCTATAGTGTCTTTCAAAATCCGGAGGATGCGGCTGAGTTACACGATGGTCCGATCGGACCCAGATCGAAGGCTCTTATCATCCGCGGATCAGGCGTGAATACGGAGCGATTCCGTCCCTCACCGGAGTCGCCGGGTCTCCCGGTCGTTCTGCTGGCGGCACGAATGTTGTGGTCGAAGGGTGTAGGGGAATTCATTCGTGCCATTCGCCTCCTTCAGGATCGTGGGGTACGCGCGCGATACGTATTGGCCGGCATGATCGATACGGAGAACCCGGGCCATATCCCCGAATCTCAATTGCGACGGTGGCAGGAGCAGGGAGTCATCGAATGGTGGGGCTATCAGGACGACATGCCTCAAGTAATGGAGAAGTCGCACCTGGTGGTTCTTCCAACCTATTATGGAGAGGGCTTGCCGAAGGTTCTGCTGGAAGCGGCCGCTTGTGCCCGCCCGCTCATTGCGACTAGGATGCGTGGATGTTCGGATATTGTCCGAGACGGTGACAATGGGCTGCTTGTCCCGCCGCGGGATCCTGAGGCATTGGCGGAGGCAATTGCGAAACTGGTTCTCGATCCGCAACTGCGGGCCCGCCTGGGGGCAAGGGGGCGCGAGTTGGTCATGCATCAATTTGCCAGCCGGCGAATCGTGGAAGAGAACCTATCCTTATACCGCGAGATCTTGCGGCCCGGTACCTGCAGCACGGAGACCGATTGTACCTGTGGCGAGTCGTTCGCTTTCCAAGGGATGGACCAGGTTGCCTCAGTTGAGCGCGGCGGCGATCGAGCCACGGTTGAATAGGTGGTCGCTGGGACCAAAGGTTGAGGAGGAGATATGCGTGTTTTGATTACTGGGGGAGCCGGCTTCATCGGCTCGCATCTGGCCGAGGCCTACTTGGACCGCGGCGATGAGGTGTTCATCATCGATGATTTGTCGACCGGTTCACTGGAGAATCTGCTTCACCTGCGGGAAGATCCCGAGAAGTCGGAGCGTCTCTTCGTCACCATCGATACGGTGTTGAATGTCCACGCGTTGTCTGAACTCATCGGAACCTGTGATGTCGTTGTCCATCTGGCGGCGGCGGTCGGAGTGCAATACGTTCTCGACAACCCCCTGTCTTCCATCCTGACCAACGTTCAGGGGACGGAGAAGGTGTTGGAGGTGTGTGCCAAATTCCGGAAAAAGGTCCTGATCGCCTCCACTTCCGAGGTGTATGGGAAACAGGTCCGTGCCGTGCTGAGCGAGGACGACGACTGCTTGTACGGGCCCTCGACCAAGTCACGATGGAGCTATGCGGCCTCCAAGCTCATCGATGAGTTTACGGCGCTCGCGTACCACAAGAGCCGGAATTTGCCCGTCTGTATCGTCCGATTCTTTAATGTGGTGGGACCTCGTCAGACGGGTCGGTATGGGATGGTGGTGCCGCGCTTCGTGAATCAGGCTCTGAGCGATGAGCCGATCACAGTTTACGGATCGGGTAGGCAAACAAGGACATTTACCCATGTGCGCGACTCCTGTGAAGCCGTCATGCGGTTGCTGGATAGGCCGGAGGCAGTCGGCGAAGTCGTGAATATCGGCGGTGCCGAGGAGATCTCCATCCTCGACCTGGCCTATCGTATTCGAGATAAGGTCGGATCCAATACGGAACCACAGTTGGTGCCCTACGAGGATGTCTTTCCCTTCTCGTTCGAGGATATGCAACGCCGTGTTCCCTCGACGGTCAAGCTGCGTGCCTTGACGGGATTCGTTCCTGATACAGGACTCGACGAGATTTTGGACGAAGTCATTGCGCACCACCGGGCGGTGTCCGATCGGATCGGGTGGGAAACTACGACGAAGCTGGATCACGCGCATGCCGGGAGTTCCACGTTCTCGCTGGAGCGTAAGGACCGGATATCCCGGCGGGGGCTTCGGTCATAACCGCAGGGATCTCGTTTCCCCGGAGGGCGCTGGCGGGGTTGATGTGACACCGGCAGGGTGTAGCTACGGGCTCGCCTTGGGCGGGTGTCGACGACGACGCGCCTCATCACGTCTGATCGGGAATCCTTTTCATGACGGGGTTACACGGTTTTGGCCTGATGGCGGACGCGATCCTTCCGTTGGTCGTGGCGCTCCTAGGCACCATCACGGTTCGACAACTGGCCCGACGGCGTGGATGGCTCGCAAAGCCTCGTGCCGACCGGTGGCATCGCCGGCCTATCGCGCTTCATGGCGGGATGGGCTTCTACCCCGCGTTTGTTCTCTGCGCCTCTCTGTCGCTTGCTGTGTCGGCTAACGTTGTCTGGCAGTCGGACGGCGCGACGGTTTCCGCCTTCCCCGCTTCCGTCAAACTGGGCGGCTCGTTGTTGCTCGGATCATTGCTGATGTTTGGGATTGGAGTTTGGGATGATCTGTACGATCTCCCTCCCGTCGCCAAACTGATTAGCCAAGTCTTGAGCGCCGCACTGTTCATGCTAGCGGGAGGGGTCTGTGCATTGACCGAAAGTCCTGCCATGAATGCGCTGATCACCGGCCTGTGGTTCGTCGGGATTACCAATGCTGTCAACATGCTGGACAATATGGATGGACTGTCCTCCGGGGTGGTCATTATTGCCGCCACGACGTTGGCGGTGCTGAGCTCGGTCGGTCCACTCTCGGTGACCGAGAACATGCTCGGGGCCCGTCTGAGCCTGACGCTTGCGGGTGCGCTGGCAGGGTTCTGGATCTTCAATCGAGCACCAGCCTCCATTTTCATGGGGGATTCTGGAAGCCTCTCTATCGGTTATCTCATTGCGGGACTGGCGGTGCCGGGCCCACTGAACGACAATTGGGGTTGGCCAGGCGGCGAGCGAGCCGAGGTCGGCGTCGCAGCAATGATGATACCCGTGCTGGTGCTACTCGTGCCCATCTACGACACCACCCTCGTGACGCTGACCAGGATGTGGCGTGCACAGCCGGTCTCGCAGGGCGGGTGTGATCACTCATCCCATCGTTTGGTGCGCTTGGGGCTGTCGGAGGCCGACGCGGTGATGGCTCTCTACGCACTGTCGGCGGCGGGCTCTGTGATGGCCTTCTTGGTGCAGCGCTATCCCCGTCAGGCCATGCCGTGGCTCGTGGGCTTCGTGAGCATGGTGATAGTCAGCGGCATCTACCTCGGTCGAACTAGACTATTGGACGTCCAACCTTCTCGGTCCCGCGGATGACGACCCACGAGGACTCCTCTCGATCCGCCTTGCGGCGGGGCTGTCTCGCGCTGATTCTGTTCGGGGGACTGGTTGTCGGTCCTCGTCTTGCTGCTGCTTCGAGCAATGTCCCCCTCCACCATTGGTCCTACGACGCGATCGAACGGCTGGCCGGGCTCGAACTGATCGATCGCGCCATCCTCGGGTCCAAACCCTACAGTCGCAAACAGGCTGCCGAGTACGTCGCCCGTGCGGTCGAGCGGATCCGTC
>WBZO01003805.1_pt1 | contig 17067 bp, 13 predicted proteins | sample 5204261 | NCBI WGS metagenome assembly WBZO01 (sample SAMN12412400, study PRJNA552823) | activated sludge metagenome | isolation source: activated sludge from anammox sidestream of wastewater treatment plant... | place: USA: North Carolina | collected 2017-09 | reverse complement strand
ACGCCGCCAAGGTGTGGCGCGCGACGTCGGATGAGGTGGAATCCCCGCGCGACCGCGGCAACCGTTGCCGCTGCTAGAATCGTGGTCGCATGCGGCTCCCGATGCCTCCGGCATCCGGAGCCGCGTCTTTTGTTGGCGCGCGATGCGGCTGCCGCGTCGTCTCCGCGCCCCCGATCGACACGCGCCGCGCATGCGCCACGGCACCCGCAAACTCGCCCGCGACATCTACGACCTCGCCTGGCCGGTGCTGGCGGCGCAACTCGCCGTGATGGCCTTCGCGGTGATCGACACGCTGATGGCCGGGCACTACGGCACCGACGACCTCGCCGCGGTCGGCATCGCCGCGTCGATCTACTTCTCCGTCTTCGTGGCGCTGATGGGGGTGCTCCTCGCCGTCACGCCGATCGGCGCACAGCTCCTGGGTGCAGGTCACATGGCGGCGATCGGCGAAGCCGTCCGGCAGGCCGGGTGGCTCACACTCGTCTTGTCGGCGCTGTCGATCGCGATCTTCGCGTGGCCGGAGCCATTCCTCGCGCTGAGCCAGCCCGCACCGGCGGTCGAGGCGAAGGTGCGCGACTACCTCGCCATCGCCGCGTGGGGCGCGCCGGCTGCGCTCGGCTTCCGGCTCTTTTCGAGCTACACGACGGCGGTGTCGCTGCCACGCGTGATGATGGTCCTGAACCTCATCGGACTCGCCATCAAGGTACCGCTCAACGCGGTCCTGATCTTCGGCCACCTGGGCGCGCCGCCGATGGGCGCGGCCGGGTGCGCGCTCGCCACGACGATCGTCAACTGGCTCTTGTGCGTGCTCGCCTGGGTGTGGTGCGGGTTGGCACCCCGGCACCGTCGCTTTGCCGTCTTCGCCCGCGGATCGTGGCCGCGCTGGCGCGACCAGAAGGAACTCCTCGTTCTCGGCGTGCCGATCGGCCTGACGATCCTCGTCGACGTGACCGCCTTCACCTTCATGGCGCTCTTCGTCGCACGCCTGGGCGCCGTCAACTCCGCGGCACACCAGATCGCCGCCAACGTCGCCGCACTCATGTACATGCTGCCGCTGTCGCTCGGCACCGCGGTCAGTGTCCTCGTCGGCCAGGCGATTGGCGCCCGCGCGCTCACCGTCGCGCGCGAAACCGGAATCACCGGCCTCGGGCTCGCATTCGCGCTCGCCCTCGTCGCGGGATCGGTGCTCGCGTCCACCGCGAGCGGTGCCGCCGCGCTGTACAGCAACGATGCCGCGGTTCGCGCGCTGGCCGCCACGCTGCTCACGATCGTCGCCGTGTACCACGCCTTCGATGCGGTACTCGTCGTCGCGGTGAGCGCGCTGCGCGGCTACAAGCGGACCGTCGTCCCGTTCGTGTGCAACGCCGTCGGCCTGTGGGGCGTGGGACTCGCCGGCGGCTATGCGCTGGGACTCACCGACGCGATCGATCTGCGCGGGATCGGTGTGGCCACGCCACTGGGTACGCCCGGCTTCTGGGTCGCCGCCGTCGCCGGCACCTGCATCGCCGCGACCGGCATCGTCGGCTACTTCCTGGTGATCAGCGCGCTCGAGCGCTCGCGGCACGCGTCGGCGCGATGACCCCGCGCCACTGGCGCGGGATGGCGGAACGCCAACGCGTCGCCGTCACTTCGCCGCGCGGGTGATCTCGGCGAGCAGCGCGTCCGCCTTCGGGCTCTTGTACCGGCGGCGGATGAGGATGTCCGGCGGCAGCACGTTGCTCGCGCCGAAGAAGGCATCGTTCCACGGCACGTTGGTGGAAACGACGGTCCCGTCGAGATTGAGGCCACCGTACACGCCACGCGCCCGGGTGAAGGTGATGAGGTCGGCGGTGACCGTCGAGCGCGCGCCAGCGCCCACCGGGCCCGCGGCGATGCTCGCGTCGGCACCCATCTTGAACGAGCTCGCAAGGAGCGAGTTCAAGCCGCGGTCGGTCATGACGACGATGATCGCCTCGGACACGTCGATCCCCGCCTGGAAGCCGACGCTGACCGTCGCGAGGTTGTAGAACGCGGGGCCTGCCCAGCTCTTGCCGTCGCGGGCGCACAGGACGCCGCGCCCACCCGAGCCGCCGAAGATGAATCCGGCACGAACGAGCTGCGGGGCAATGAGAACGCCGCGCGAGCGATTGAGGTTGTCCTGGATCCAGGTCTGGTCGGGATCGCGGATGAAGTTGCTGAGCGTGGTGCGCACGCTCGCGACCAGCGCTTCGGGCTCCGCGGAGGAGGTGGGTTGCGTGGCGCAGCCGCCGAGAAACGTCGCGCCCAGCATCATGAGGCTCGTGCGGCGCGACACGTTCACGGTCGATTCGTTCGTAGGCATCGTATCTCCAGGTGGGTCTCGCGGGCCGCCGCGCCTTGCGCCGCGTTGCCGCCGTGCGGGGCCGACAGTCTATCCCGTGTCCGCCCGCAGCCCGCCTTGACAGGCGCGATGTAGGGGCCGCGGCCGACGTCCGTCGCGCCTTCGCTGCCGGGCGATACGCACGTCAGGCACGCCGCCACGCCGGACCGAACCACAGGAGCGACAGTGCGATCGCCACCAGCAGCAGCGCCGCCGCCGCCGCCACGAAGGCAAACGTGATCTCGACCTCCTTGCGCTCGAGGACGAAGCGCGCGTTGAGATCGCGGTAGACCTTCTTCAACTCGGCGCCGGTGCTGGCGTGGAAGTACGTCCCCTTGGTGATCGCGGCGATCGCTTGCAGCGTCTCCTCGTCCAGACGCACGAAGACCGCCCAGCCCTCACCGCGCACCATCGCGCCCTCCTTCGTGCCGAAGCCCACCGTGAATACGCGCACGCCGCGGTCGGCGACCACGCGGGCGGCATCGAGGGGCGACGGCCCGATCGTGCTCTTGCCGTCGCTCATCAGCACGATCGCGCCGGTGTCGAAGGAGCCTGGCGCCACCGGCGCACTCTCCTTCATCGGCGGCGGCTTCAACTTGAACTGATTGGGATCGCGCATGTTGCGCACGTTCTCCCATCGGAAATCGAGCGCCTGCAAGTCGATGCCCGTATCGGGAAGCAGCGTCGCCAGCGCCGCATACAGCGCGCTGCCGGTCGCGGTTCCCCGCTGCAGCTCGAAGCGATCGATCGCCGCGAGGAGATCGTCACGGTTGGCCGTGGGCTGCTGCACGACGATCGCATTGCCGCCGAAGGCCACGAGGCCGACGCGCACGTCGGGAGGTCGCTCGTCGATGAAGGCGCGCGCCGCCACCTGCGCCGCGGTCAGGCGCGTGGGGTCGACGTCGTCGGCGCCCATGCTGAGCGAGACGTCGACCGCGAGGATCACCGTCTGCTGCGTCGTCGGCAAGGTGATGCGCGTCTGTGGCCGCGCGATGCCGACGATCGTGACGATGAGCGCGACGAGCAGCAGCAGCGGCGGCACGTGGCGCCGCAGGCGGGCACCGCGGCCAAGCGCCGGGCGCACGAGGTCGAGGCTCGCAAAGCGAACCGCCGCGCGCGTGCGCCGGCGCAGCGCCCACAGGTAGGCGGCGACCAGCAGCGGCGCCAGCAGCAGCAGCCACAACCCTTCGGGCCAGAGGAATGCCATCGTCGAAACGGGACAACGCGTCGCGCGGGATTGCGGGCAGCAGCGTACGGCCCGGTTGGACCGCCGCCGCCGCCGATGGTGCCCCGCGATCCACGATCATAGCGTGCACGATGTCGCCGGCGAGCGCGCGGCAGGCGACAATCCCGGTCGGACCACCCCGCTTCGCCGACCGATGCATCTCGACGACCTTCGCCAACGGTTGCGTGACCACGGCGCCAAGGCCTGCCACGAACGGCTCATCCTGCGTGCGTGGATGCACGCCCAGCCACTCGACAGCGGGCCGCGCCGGGCGGGGGATTTCCTGCCGCGGCGCGTGCGCGAAGCGCTGCCCGCCCTGACCGATGCCTTCGCGTCGATCGCTCGAATCCGGTCCCGCCACGCCACGAGCGACGAGGTCGTCCGGCTCGTCGTCGCGCTGGCCGACGGCCAGGCGGTGGAGACCGTGCTGCTGCCGCGTGAGGGCGTGTGCGTGTCGACGCAGGTCGGCTGCGCCGTCGGCTGCCTCTTTTGCATGACCGGCCGCAGCGGGCTGCAACGCCACCTCGGCAGCGCGGAGATCGTCGCGCAGGTGGCGCTCGCCCGCGCGCTGCGCCGCGTCGGCAAGGTGGTGTTCATGGGCATGGGCGAGCCTGCGCACAACATGGACGCCGTGCTGGCGGCGATCCACCTCCTTGGTACCGAAGGCAGCTTCGCGCACAAGAACCTCGTCTTCTCGACCGTGGGCGATCGGCGCGTCTTCGAGCGCCTGCCGCGCGAGCGCGTCAAGCCGGCACTCGCGCTATCGCTGCATTCGACACGCCACGAGACGCGACGTCGCCTGCTGCCGCGGGCGCCGTCGATGCGGCCCGAAGAACTGGTCGAGGCCGCCGAGCGCTACGCCCGCGCCACGCACTACCCCATCCAGTACCAGTGGACGCTCCTGCGCGGCGTCAACGACGGTCCCGACGAGGTCGACGGCATCGTGCGGCTCCTCGCCGGCAAGTACGCGGTGATGAACCTCATCGCCTTCAACGTCGTCCCCGACACGCCCTTCGTGCGCGTCGCCGATGCGCACGCCACCTCGCTCGCCGCCGAGCTCAACCGCCGCGGCGTCCTCACCAAGCTGCGCCACTCCGCCGGCCAGGAGATCGAAGCGGGCTGCGGGCAGTTGCGGGCGCGCGCCCTCGCCGTGCCGCAGGGCACGCCCTGACGGCCTCACCGCCCCACCCAGGCAAACAGCGCGCTCGCCGCGACCACCTCGCCCGGGCAGTCCGCCGCGTACCCCGCCACCGCGGCCATCTGCCGCTCGAACTGCGGTCCGCGCAGCAGCGCGCACAGCTCGCTCACCGCCGGACTCGCGAGCGTCGCATGATGGCCGGCAAGGACGTAGCGCTCGCGCACGACCGGAATGAAATCGAGTCCGAACTGCGCGGCGGCGGGCTCGATGGCCATGCCCACGTCGGCCATGTCGCTCGCGACGAACGCCGCGACCGCGGCGTGCGTGAACTCGCCCGTGTCGTAACCGTCGATCCGCGCCGGATCGACGCGCTGCGCGGCGAGCAGCGTGTCGAGGAGGACGCGGGTGCCCGATCCCGGCTGCCGATTGACGAAGCGCACGCCGGGCCGCGCGAGATCGCGCAGCGTCCGGATCCGTCGGGGATTGCCCTTTGCCACGATCAGACCCTGCATGCGCCACACCATGCGCACGATCTTCTGCTGGCGCGGCTTGAAGAACGGTGCGTACTGCGCCCAGAGCACGGCGCCCAGATCGCCCTCGGGCACGTGGAAGCCGGCGAGATCGCAGTCGCCCCGGGCGAGTGATGCCACCGCATCGACGCTGCTCATGTACTTCAGGTCCACCTCGACGCTGCCGTGCTCGCGAACGAGGTCCGGCACCTTCTCGATCGCATAGCCGTGGCTCGCGTGGATGCGCAGCACCGGAGTCGCGCGTTCGCGCGCGTGGCGAATGGCGGCGTTGAGCTCGTTGGCGACGTTCTCGAGCTGCGGAAAGAGCCCCGCCTCGGTGCGTTGCTCCGCCCAGAGGAGCTTCTCGCCGAGCGCCGACAGGCGCGCGCCGCGGCCGCGGGCGAGCACGACGAGCTCGCTGCCGAAGATGGCGTTCCAGCGGCCGAGGAGGTCCCACGCGTGGCGATACGACAGTCCCACCGCGCGCGCGGCGACGGTGAGCTTGCCGCTGTCGTGGATCGCGCGCAGCAGGCGAAAGAGCTGCGGCTCGAAATGATCGCCGGTGTCCGACGCGAGCACCCACGCCGGCTTGATCACGATGCGATTCACCGCGCCGTTGGCGCCGCCGCCCCGTTCCGGCGTCATCTCCGCCCGCCGTCGGCGCGGCGCTATCATGGCCTTTCGTCGTCGCGGGCGACGGCGCGAAGGCGGTGCGGTCCGGTCGGAACGCGCTCCTGCGCCGTGAAATCTACATATGCAACACGCTTCATATTTGCTTTCCGCAGTGTCGATGCTACCTTGCGTGAACCGCCGGCGCGCATCGCACGCCAAATATGCAACATTGCGCATATTAAGCGCAAGCACCCTTCGGAGGTCACCGTGGACGAGGCCGCTGCCGCCACCATCGATTCCGCCATTGCCGCAAGCAAGCACCGCCCCGGCCCGCTCCTGCCGATCCTGCACTCGATTCAGGATGCCCTGGGCTACATCCCGGCGGAGGCCGTCCCGGTCATCGGCCAGGCGCTCAACCTGACGCGCGCGCAGGTCCACGGCGTCGTCTCGTTCTATCCGCACTTCCGGCGCAGCCCGCCGGGGCGGCACGTCGTGCAGATCTGCCAGGCCGAATCGTGCCAGGCGATGGGCTCGGCCGCGCTCACCGCGCACGCGCGCAAGGCGCTCGGCGTCGACCTGCACGGCACCACCGCCGACGGCGCCATCACGCTCGAGCCCGTCTACTGCCTCGGCAACTGCGCATGCTCGCCTGCCGTCATGGTCGACGGCAACGACCTGCGTGGCCACGTCGACAACGCCGCGTTCGACGCCATCGTCGACGCATGCAGGAGCACACGATGAGCCCGAAGCCGCTGGACCCAAGCCGCGTAGCGCAAAGGACGATGCGATGACCACGACGATCTACATCCCCCGCGACGCCAGCGCGATCTCGCGCGGCGCCGACCAGGTCGCGCACGCGATCGCCGACGAGGCCGCGCGGCGCCACGCCGACGTGAAGATCGTGCGCAACGGCTCGTACGGCATGTTCTGGCTCGAGCCGCTCGTCGAAGTCGTTTGCCCCGCCGGCCGCATCGCCTACGGCCCGGTGACGCCGAAAGACGTGAAAGACCTCTTCGACGGCGGCTTCCTGACCGGCGCCGCGCACCGCCTGCGCCAGGGGGTCGCGGCAAAGATCCCGTATCTCGAGAAGCAGGAGCGCCTGACGTTCGAGCGCGTGGGCGTCATCGATCCGCTATCGATCGGCGACTATCGTGCGCACGGCGGCGGTCGCGGTCTTGCCCGCGCCCTCGAGATCGGCCCGGCGGCGACGACCGAAGAGGTCGTGAAGTCGGGGCTGCGCGGTCGCGGTGGCGCCGCGTTTCCCACCGGGATCAAGTGGCGCACGGCAGCGGCGACGATCGCGCCGCAGAAATTCATCGTCTGCAACGCCGACGAGGGGGATTCGGGCACCTTCTCCGATCGCATGCTGATGGAGGGCGATCCGCTCACGCTCATCGAAGGCATGGCGATCGCGGGTGTCGCGGTGGGTGCGACACAAGGCTACATCTACGTACGCTCCGAGTATCCGCACGCCGAGGCCACCCTCAACGCCGCGATCGAAGTCGCGCGTGCCGCCGGTTACGTCGGAACGCACCTCCTCGGCACCAACGCGGTCTTCGAGCTCGAGGTACGCCGCGGCGCCGGCGCCTACATCTGCGGCGAGGAGACCGCGCTGCTCGAAAGCCTCGAGGGCAAGCGCGGCGTGGTGCGCGCCAAGCCACCACTGCCGGCGATCGCAGGCCTCTTCGGCAAGCCGACGATCATCAACAACGTCATCTCGCTCGCGAGCGTGCCGATCATCCTCGATCGCGGCGCGCAGTATTACAGCGACTACGGCATGGGCCAGTCGAAGGGCACGCTCGCCTTTCAGCTCGCCGGAAACGTGAAGCACCCCGGGCTCGTCGAGAAGGCGTTCGGCCTCACGCTGCGCGAGATCCTCTACGACTTCGGTGGCGGCAGCGCGAGCGGCCGGCCGATCCGCGCGGTGCAGGTGGGCGGACCACTCGGCGCCTACATCCCGGCGTCGCAGTTCGACCTGCCGCTCGACTACGAGGCGTTCATCGCCAAGGGCGCGATGGTCGGCCATGGCGGCATCGTCGTCTTCGACGACACCGTCGACATGGCGCAGATGGCGCGCTACGCGCTGGAGTTCTGCGCGGTCGAGTCATGCGGCAAGTGCACGCCGTGCCGTATCGGCTCGGTGCGCGGGGTCGAGATCATGGACGGCATCCTCGCCGGCAAGAGCGATCGCGACGAGCGCGTGACGCTCCTGCGCAGCCTGTGCGACACCATGCTCAACGGCTCGCTGTGCGCGCTCGGCGGCATGACGCCGTACCCGGTGCTCTCCGCGCTCGAGCACTTCCCGCAGGATTTCGAGAAGCCGCAAACGCAGGCGGCGTGACCCGGATCACGCCGCGCCGCAATATCCGCAAAGGAGCAGCACGATGAATCCCAACAAGGAAGCCGACTTCGGTACGCCGCAGCGCCATTCGACGCGACTCGTCACGCTGTCGATCGACGGCCACTCCGTTACCGTTCCGGCGGGAACGTCGGTGATGCACGCGGCGCTCGCCTCCGGCATCGACATTCCCAAGCTGTGCGCGACCGACACGCTCGAGGCCTTCGGCTCGTGCCGCGTGTGCCTGGTCGAAATCGAGAACCGCAAGGGCTATCCGGCCTCGTGCACCACGCCAGCCGAAGAGGGGATGAAGGTCCACACGCAGACCGCGAAGCTCGGCGACCTGCGCCGCGGCGTCATGGAACTGTACATGTCCGACCATCCGGCCGACTGCCGCGACCATGCCGGCAGCGGCACCTGCGAGATGCACGGCGTCGCGCACGACGTCGGACTCACCGAGGTGCGCTACGAGTCGGGTCGCACGCATCTTGCCGCCAAGGTCGACGCCTCGAACCCGTACTTCCAGTTCGATCCGGCGAAGTGCATCGTCTGCTCGCGCTGCGTGCGCGCGTGTGACGACATCCAGGGCACCTTCGCGCTGACGGTCGAAGGGCGCGCCTTCGATTCGCGCATCGTCGTGAGCGCCGACGAGCCCTTCCTCGATTCCGAGTGCGTGTCCTGCGGCGCGTGCGTGCAGGCGTGCCCGACCGACGCGCTGGTGGAAAAGTCCGTGGTGGAGATGGGCGCCCCCGACCGCGTCATCAGCACCACCTGCGCGTACTGCGGCGTGGGTTGCGGCTTCCGCGCCGAGATGAAGGGCGACGAACTCGTGCGCATGGTCCCCGAGAAGGCCGCCAAGGCCAACCACGGCCATTCCTGTGTCAAGGGCCGCTTCGCGTGGACGTACGCGACGCACCAGGATCGCATGACGAAGCCGATGATCCGCGAGCGCATCACCGATCCGTGGCGCGTGGTGTCGTGGGACGAGGCGCTCCAGCGGGCGGCGAGCGAGTTTCGCCGCATCCAGGACAAGTACGGACGCGGTGCGATCGGCGGCATCACCTCGTCGCGCTGCAGCAACGAGGAGACCTACCTCGTGCAGAAGATGGTCCGCGCGGCGTTCGGCAACAACAACGTCGACACCTGTGCCCGCGTGTGCCATTCGCCGACGGGATACGGGCTCAAGACGACGATCGGCGAATCCGCCGGCACGCAGGACTTCGATTCGATCGACCGGGCCGACGTCATCATCGTGATGGGCGCCAACCCGACCGACGCGCACCCCGTGTTCGGCTCGCGCCTGAAGCAGCGCGTGCGCGAGGGGATGAAGGTCATCGTCATCGATCCACGCGCGATCGACCTCGTGCGCGTGCCCAACGTCGAGGCCGCCTACCATCTGGCAACCAGGCCCGGCACGAACGTCGCGATCCTCAACGCGCTCGCGCACGTCGTCGTGACCGAAGGCCTCGCCAAGGAAGCCTACGTGCGCGAGCGCTGCGAGTGGCCGGCGTACGAGGCATGGCGGACGTTCATCAGCGATCCCGCGCAAAGCCCCGAGGCGATGGAGGCGGTCACGGGGGTGCCGGCGGCGCAGGTCCGTGGCGCGGCGCGGCTGTACGCGCAGGCCGGCAACGCGGCGATCTATTACGGCCTCGGCGTGACCGAGCACAGCCAGGGCTCGACCGCGGTCATGGGCATCGCCAATCTCGCGATGGTCACGGGCAACGTCGGTCGCATCGGCGTAGGCATCAATCCGCTGCGCGGCCAGAACAACGTGCAGGGTTCGTGCGACATGGGCTCGTTCCCGCACGAGCTTCCCGGCTACCGGCACATCGGCGACGACGTCGTGCGCAAGCTGTTCGAGGACGACTGGAAGGTCAAGCTCGATCCGGAACCGGGCCTGCGCATCCCCAACATGTTCGATGCTGCGCACGATGGCAGCTTCCGCGCGCTGTATTGCCAGGGCGAGGACATCGCGCAGTCCGATCCGAACACGGCGCACGTGACCGCGGCGCTGCGGGCGATGGAGTGCGTCGTCGTGCAGGACATCTTCCTGAACGAGACCGCCAAGTACGCGCACGTGTTCCTGCCGGGAACGTCGTTCCTCGAGAAGGACGGCACGTTCACGAACTCGGAGCGGCGCGTCTCCCGCATCCGCAAGGTGATGGAGCCGCTGTGCGGGATGGCGGACTGGGAGGTCACCTGCGCGCTGTCGAAGGCGCTGGGCTACCCGATGGACTACGCGCATCCGTCCGAGATCATGGACGAGATCGCGCGCCTGACACCGACGTTCACCGGCGTGAGTTACAAGCTCATCGACGAACTGGGCAGCATCCAGTGGCCGTGCAACGAAGCGGCGCCCGAGGGCACGCCGACGATGCACATCGGCGAGTTCGTGCGCGGCAAGGGGCAGTTCATCGTCACCGAGTACGTTCCCACCGACGAGAAGGTGACGCGCCGCTATCCGCTGCTCATGACCACGGGGCGGATCCTGTCGCAGTACAACGTCGGCGCGCAGACGCGCCGCACCGCCAACGTCGCGTGGTACGCCGAGGATCTCCTGGAGATCCATCCGCACGACGCCGAGGATCGCGGCATCCGCGACGGCGACGCGGTCGGGGTCGCGAGCCGCGCCGGCGAGACGGTGCTGCGTGCCCGGGTCACCGAGCGGGTACAGCCTGGCGTCGTCTACACGACGTTCCACTTCCCCGAAGCGGGGTCGAACGTCCTCACCACGGAGAATTCGGACTGGGCGACGAACTGTCCCGAGTACAAGGTCACGGCGGTACAGGTGTCGCGCGCGGCGCAGCCTTCCGACTGGCAGAAGCAGTTCCAGCGCTTCTCCGACGAGCAGGTCGGGTTGGCCGAGCAGGCCACCGAGGCGCTCGCGCGGTAGGCGGCGGGGCGAGCGAGAGTCTGGCGATGAGCGACGACGCCAGCACCGCCGCACGCGAGCGCGACGTCGTGCGCTACGCACAGGGCGAGCGCACGCCCGCGCGCGAGCCGGTGGCCGACGAGGTGCCGATCGCGTTCGCGTACAACGGGATCGCGCACGCGGTGATGCTCGCGAGTCCCGCCGACCTCGAGGACTTCGCGGTCGGCTTCTCGCTGTCCGAAGGCATCGTCGACGCGGCGACCGCGATTCGCGACATCGAGGTCGGCGCGTGCCGCGACGGCATCACCGTCGACGTGACGATCGGCAGCGGCGCGTTCGCGCGCCTGAAGGACCGCCGGCGCACGCTCGCCGGACGTACCGGGTGCGGCCTGTGCGGACGCGAGAGCCTCGAGCAGGCGCTGCCGCCGGTGCCACGCGTGGCGTCGACGTTTACGATCGACACCGACACGCTGCACGTGCTCGCCCGCGCGCTGGCGGCGAGCCAGCCGCTGCACACGCGCACCGGTGCCACGCACGCCGCGGGCTGGGGTCATGCCGACGGCACGCTCGCCCTCGTGCGCGAGGATGTCGGCCGCCACAACGCCCTCGACAAGCTCATCGGCGCGCTCGCCCGGCGCCGCGTTGCGACGAGCGAGGGTGTTGCGCTGCTCACGAGCCGGGCGAGCAGCGAGATGGTGCATAAGTGTGCCCTTGCCGGCATCCCGATGCTCGCGGCGGTTTCCGCGCCGACGGGCCTGGCGATCCGGATCGCGGACGAAGCGGGAGTCACACTCGCGGCCTGGCTGCGTACCGACCGCTTCTCCGTCTATACCCACGATGAGCGCCTGCGCGCGACCGTACTGGAGAACACGTGAACGACAAGCACCATCGCCTCGTCAGCATGGCCAACCAGATCAGCCAGTTCTTCGAGTCCCGGCCCACCGAGGAGGAGCGCGTGGGTGGCGTGGCCGATCACCTCATGCGTTTCTGGGATCCCCGGATGCGCAAGGCGATCCTGGAGCACCTCGCCGCGGGCGGCGACGGCTTGCGCGACAATGCGCGACGCGCCGTCGAGCGACTCGCCGCCGCGCAACAGCCGGCGTAGCGCCGGCGGCGGGGTCGCCGCTAGCGCGTCGCCTTGACGATACCGCGCGCCTGATACGCGTCGGCCGCCTCGCGGACGAAAGCCGCCAGACGCGGCAACTGTTCGTCGGCGAGCGTCTTGGCGAGCGCCATGAGCTCGCCGTGCGTCGCCCGTCCCGGGCGCAGCCGATCGTAGATCGCGAAGACGCGATCGTTGGCAACCGCGGTGAGCTCCGCCGCACGGCGCAAGTTCTCGGCGAGCTGACGCAGGCCTGCGGCATCGGCCGCAGCCGCCTGCGCCTCGAGCTGCTCGCGACTGATGCGCAGATCGCCGCGATCGAGCGTGCCGTTGCGCAGCGCGTCGAGCGTGAGCTCCGACAACGCCCGCCCGCTCGCGGTCCGAATCGCGTCGCTCATCGCTTCTCCTTCCGACGCCTGCCGCGCATTGCTGGACTCCTTCGTCACGCGCCGACGGCGCTGCCGGCGACCGGTTGCGCGGCCGCGCGCGCCGCCGCCACGCGCAACTCGGCCGGCGCGCGCTCGCGCTCGACGCACTCGGTTTCCTTGAGGTGCATGAGCGTCGTCTGCACGATGAGGCGCAACCTGACCGTATTGTCGCTGCGCACCGGGATCGGCGCGGCGGGCTTGTGTAGCGCGTGCAGCGCCGCGTTGCGTCCGATGTCGCGGTAGGTCGCAAGGTCGATGTTGGGCGCCTGTGCGAAGAGCTCGAGATTGTCGAGCGGCAGGAGGTCGTGGCGATGGATCACGGTCGTGCCCTTCGCCTGCACGCCGATCGCGATTCCCGAGCCGGCGAGCTGCGCGCCGGCGTGACCGATGAACGCGCAGTCGGATGTGTGGTGGATGCGCACGATCCGCGCTGGGAGCCCCTCGCCCTCGATGCCCGCCACGAGCGCCGCGAGCACGTCCTCGTGCGCAAGGCCGCCCAACGTGTGCTCGATGCTCGCCCCGAACGCGGGGCCGACCGCGACGACGACCTCGGGCCGCGTGCCGGTGCGCGCCGGGCCGGTCTCGATGAGCCAAGGCGTTGCCGCGCCACGCGCGAGGCGAGCGCCGTACTGCCGCGGGTCCCATGCCCGCGGCAGATCCTGGATCGCCTGCCAGCGCGCGCCGTCGAGGCGATAGCCGGTCCCCGGGCCGCGGTAGTCGTTGGCGTCGGTGAGCGCGCTCAGCACGTGAAAGTCGGCGTCGAAGATCGCTGCGGGCTGCAGGTAGTCGCCGATCACGCGCTGCCGCTGCATCTCGAGGATGCTCGCCGCGACATCGCGAAAGCCGGCGCGGTCGAGTGCCGCGATCACGTCGACCACCGTCGTCTCGCCGTCCAGGAGTCGCTGCGCCGCGGTGATGTCGGCGACGCGATCACGGTCGGCCATGTCGTCGGAATCGAATGCCCCGACCGCCGCGTCGATCTCGTCGCCATCGATCGGCGGAACGCCCAACGCCGCAAACACCGCCTGCAACGCGCGCACCGCCCGCTCGCGCACTTCGAGCACGCGGGCTTCGTCGACCGGGACGATGCCGCCGTCGATGCGCAGGTCGCGTTGCAGCACGTGCCAGTCGTCGAGCTCGGTCACGTCGAAGTTGCCGCCGCCGAACATGTTGTCCGGACGCGCAATCGCGCCGTAGCCCGAGGTGATGAAGTCGGTCCCGGGAATGAACTGCAGCATGAGCTTGGCCGCCTTGCGGATGTCCGAATGCGACGACAGCGCGTCGTTGCCGGCAGCGACCTCCATGCCGAGGAGCATGGCGATGAGATTCTCGGCGAGCACCACGCGCACGCCGTCCGGCAGCGACTCGGGGAGCGCAATGCAGCTGATCGAGCCGTTTTGCGATCCCTGGCTGCCGGCGGCGCGTGTGGCGAGGAGGCTGCGCGCCTCGAGGTAGAGCATCGAGCGCTGCTGCGCATGGCCCATGAGCGCCGGCGCGCCGGCGCCCGAGGTGAAGCGCGTCTTGATCCCCCGGCTCGCGTACGCCGCGGCAAGGAACGACTTCGACCATGGCGTGTCGTCGCCGTCGACGAACGCGCGCTCGGTTGCGTAGACCGACAGCGTCTCGGAGTAACTCGTGAGGCCCTTGAAGCCGAGCTTGAGGTTGGTCGCCTCCTCGACCGCGCACTGCGTGAGCACACCCGGCCGGCCGGTCTGCGAGCCGACGACGAGCGCCAGCGCATTGAGCGGCGCGTAGCGCGCAACGGCCGCGGTCGTCTCGACTTCGGCGAAACCGCGCAGCGCCGCCTCGGCTGCATCCGCGGCGAGCAGCGCCGGATTCTCCTTGCGATTGGTGACGTGCGCCTGGTTCGCCGGCGTGCGTCGGGCGCGCATCTTCGCGAGCCCCATCATCATCTCGAGCACGTTCATCTCGTTGATGACGGCGACGAGCTTCGCCGGGGTGCAGCCGGAAACGATCTCGAGGACCGCGCTGCGCGACACGTTGATGTCGACGATCATGCGCGCGATGTCGACGGCGGGGGTCGCCATCGCCCGCGGCGCGACGCGGGTATCGATCGCATGCAGTGCGATGAAACGCTCGACCAGATCGAAGTCGGCCGCGGCGACCCCATCCATCCTGACGATCACGCCGTCACGAATCTCGATGTCGGGTGCCGGATCGTACGGGCTTTGCATCGTCGCCAACCCCACCTCGGGCCACGGCGTGATGAACGTCTCCTTGTTGATCGGCCGAGCCTCCAGCCGTTCGAAGCGCTTCGAGCGCATGCGATTTCTCCTTCCCGTGCCACCGCTTCCCACCGCCCTGCGCCGCCGATCATCGTGCGCCGTCCACTGCCACGCTGGGGTCCGCCGCGCGCGACGGACCCCTGGCACCCGCGTGCCGCGCTACTTCTTCCTGGCCGGCGGCAGGTCGGTGCAAACACCTTCGTAGAGTTCGGCGGCCATGCCGATCGACTCGGTGAGCGTCGGGTGCGGGTGGATCGTGCGCCCGATGTCGGTAGCGTTGGCGCCCATCTCGACGGCAAGGCAGACCTCGCCGATGAGGTCGCCGGCGTGCGTGCCGACGATCCCGCCCCCGATGCAGCGATGCGTCGCCTCGTCGAAGAGAAGCTTGGTGAAGCCCTCGTCCCGGCCGTTGGCGATGGCGCGCCCCGAGGCGGCCCATGGGAACACCGCCTTGCCGTACTTGATCCCCTGCGCGGCACACTGCTCTTCGGTGAGCCCCGCCCAGGCGACTTCGGGGTCGGTGTACGCGACCGACGGGATCTGCCGCGCGTCGAAGAACGCCTTCTCGCCGTACGCCGCCTCGGCAGCGACGTGTGCCTCGTGCACCGCCTTGTGCGCGAGCATCGGCTGGCCGACGATGTCGCCGATCGCGAAAATGTGCGGTACGTTCGTGCGCATCTGCCGGTCGACCTCGATGAAACCGCGCTCGGTCACCGCCACGCCGGCGTTGCCGGCGTCGATCGCGCGGCCGTTCGGACTGCGGCCCACCGCGACCAGCACGAGGTCGTAGGTCTGCGCGCCCGACGGCGCGTTCTCGCCTTCGAACGTGACCTCGATCCCCTGCGCTGTGGCCTTGGCGCCGGTCGTCTTCGTCTTCAGCATCACCTTCGCGAAGCGGCCGGCGTTGCGCTTCTCCCACACCTTGACGAGATCGCGATCCGCGCCGGTCATGAGGCCGTCGAGCATCTCGACGATGTCGATCTTCGTGCCGAGCGCCGCATACACGGTGGCCATCTCGAGGCCGATGATCCCGCCCCCGATCACGAGCATGCGCTGCGGCACGCTCGCCAGCGCGAGCGTCCCCGTGGAATCGACCACGCGCGGGTCGTCGGGCATGAACGGCAAGCGAACCGCCTGGCTGCCGGCGGCGATGATCGCCTTGGCGAACTTCACGACCTTCTTCTCGCCGGTCGGATCGCGGCCGGCACCCCCGGTCACCACCACCTCCAGATGATGCGCGTCGAGGAAGCGCCCCACCCCGCGCACGACGTCGACCTTGCGCACCTTGGCCATCCCGGCAAGACCCGTGGTGAGCTTTTTCACCACGCTCTCCTTGAAGGCGCGCAGCTTGGCAACGTCGACCTTGGGCTCGCCAAAGGCGATTCCGTGTGCGGCGAGCGCCTTCGCCTCGTCCATCGCCGCCGCCGTGTGCAGGAGCGCCTTCGACGGAATGCAGCCGACGTTGAGGCACACGCCACCCAGCGTCGCATAACGCTCGACGAGGACGGTCTTCATCCCGAGGTCGGCACTGCGAAACGCCGCCGAGTACCCGCCGGGACCCGCCCCCAGCACGAGCATCTCGCACTCGACGTCGGCCTTGCCGGCATACGCCGGCGCCGCAGCGGTTGGCGCGGGAGCGAGCGCCGGTGCCGCGGCCGGCGCTGCTGCAGGTGGCGGCGCGGCGGTGGGCGCTGCCGCGGCCGGCTTCGCTGCCTCTTGGGCGATCTCGAGCGTGAGCACGAGCGAGCCTTCGGCCACCTTGTCGCCCACCTTGACTGCGATCGACTGCACCACGCCGTCGGCGGGAGAGGGCACGTCCATCGTCGCCTTGTCGGATTCGAGCGTGACGAGCGACGCCTCCTTGGTGACGGTCTCGCCGGGCTTGACCAGGATTTCGATGACCGGGACATCCGTGAAATCGCCGATGTCCGGAACCTTGACTTCCATCACCGATGCCATGCGCTTCCCCCAATGTATGCGCCGCTGTCGCGGCTCGCGCGTACCCGCTACAGCCGGTGCGACCGGTCGACGCCGGCGAGATAGCGCCAAACGATACCATCGTCGCGTGCGAGGATGAGGATCTTGAACAATTCGCCCATCTCCGCGGGAGAGAGGAGCCGCTGCACCGCGGCCGCTTCGCGCAGGTACGGCACCGACTCGGGCGGCCCGACGCGGGCGAGATGGTCGAGGATGCCGGCGGCCACGAGAAACGCCGCCTGCGACGTATAGCCTGCGACGTGCAGGCCCGCCGCATGC